>Ga0265316_10006577_pt1 | contig 11088 bp, 11 predicted proteins | sample 4522metaG_FD_202092 | JGI IMG/M metagenome (GOLD analysis project Ga0265316, IMG submission 202092) | Rhizosphere microbial communities from Carex aquatilis grown in University of Washington, Seatle, WA, United States - 4-5-22 metaG | ecosystem: Host-associated > Plants > Roots > Rhizosphere >...
AAGGCGGGAGGAGAGATCGAAATGAGGATAGAGCTTAAGCGCGCGATCTACGAGGAAAACGACAGGCTCGCCGGGGAAATCCACGAGGGCCTGCGTTCCCGCGGCGTCTTCACGGTCAACGTGCTCGGAAGCCCCGGCGCGGGCAAGACGAGCCTCCTCATGCGGCTCGCCGAGAGGCTCGCGCCCGATCCCCTGGCCGTGATCGAGGGCGACGTGGCGAGCGACATCGACGCGCGGGCGCTCAAGGCCCTCGGTATAGACGCCTATCAAATAGAAACCGGCGGGGACTGCCATCTCAACGCTCCGATGATTCAGGCGATCCTCGGAAAGATGAAAATAGCCGATGATTCCTGGCTCTTCATCGAGAACATCGGCAACCTGATCTGCCCCGCCGAGTCGGTGATCGGAGAGGATATCAAGATCGTCGTGGCGAGCGTGGCCGAAGGCAGCGACAAGCCCTATAAATACCCATTGGCCTTCCAGCGCTCAGCCGCCTGCATCCTCACGAAGCCGGACCTCATGAAGGCAGTGGATTTCGACGAGGTCTTCTTCCGCTCCGGGCTCTCCTCCGTAGCGCCCGAAGCGCCTCTGTTCACCGTGAACGGAAGGACGGGCGAGGGCGCCGACGCCCTGGTCGAATGGCTCCGCGCCGCCCGCGGCGCCGCCCGCGCATGAATTTAGGGAGGAGTAGTCATGGCATTGGAAGATAAACGCTCGCGCCTGGGCGAGCTGCTCCGCGGCTACGGCAAGGTCGCCGTGGCCTTCTCGGGGGGCGTGGACAGCTCCTATCTCTGCGCGGCCGCTCATGAGGAGCTCGGCGACGCCGCCGTGGCGATCACGATCGTCTCGCCGATGCTCCCCAAGAGCGAGCTGGACGACGCGAGGAAGGTCGCGGCCCTCGTCGGCATTCGCCACGTCCTCGTCGAGTCGGGCGAGCTCGAGGAAGAAGTGGCCTCCAATCCCGTGGACCGCTGCTACCACTGCAAGAAGCGCGAGTTCGGATCGATAGCGCGCGCGGCTGGAGAGTTGGGCATCGGCGTCGTCCTCGATGGCACCAACGTCGACGACGAGGGCGACTACCGCCCCGGCATGCGGGCGATAGCGGAGCTAGCGATCGCGAGCCCGCTGCGCGAGGCGGGCCTCCGCAAGGAGGAGATCCGCGAGCTCTCCCGAGCCGCCGGGCTGCCCACCTGGGACAAGCCCGCCTTCGCCTGCCTCGCCTCGCGCATCCCCTACGGCGAGCGCATCGACGCCGCCAAGCTGGCGCGCATCGAGAGGGCCGAGGACTACCTCCGTGGCCTGGGCATCAGGCAGTTCCGAGTGCGCAGCCACGGAGATATCGCGAGGATAGAGGTCGAACCGGAGGAGCGGCGCAAGCTCTACGACGACGAAATCCTCGATTCGATGGCAACCGCCTTCGAATCCTTCGGCTTCGCGTATTCCTGTCTCGACCTCGCGGGCTACAGGCGCGGCAGCCTCAACGAGGCCATCGGCGAGGGGAGGGCCTGAAAGCCATGGGCGCAATGGAAAGGATCCTGTATTTCGACTGTTTCGCCGGCATCTGCGGCGACATGACTCTGGCCGCGTTAGTTGATCTCGGAGTGCCCGAGGAGCATCTGCGCTCCGAGCTCGAGAAGCTGGGCCTAAGGGGCTGGCGCCTGCGCTTCGCCCCTTCGTCCAAGAACGGGATCGGGGGCACGAGGGCCGACGTCGACCTCCTGCCCACGCCGGTGAAGGCCGGAATCTCGGGCGTCGCGGCCCATGGAGGCTCCCACGATCACCGGGCCTACAAGGACATCGAGGCGATGATCGAGGCGAGCGCCCTTCCCGGCTCGACGAAGGCCCGAGCCCTCGCGATCTTCGGCGTCCTCGCCGAGGCGGAGGCCAAGGTGCACGGGACGAGCGTCGAGGAAGTCGGCTTCCATGAAGTGGGCGCCGTCGATTCGATAGTCGACATAGTCGGCGCGGCGATCTGCCTCGACTACCTGAAGCCCGACCGCGTGCTCTCCTCTACGGTCGAGCTCGGCGGCGGCTTCGTGAAGTGCCAGCACGGCATCATCCCCGTGCCCGCTCCCGCCGTCGTGGAGCTGCTCCGGGGCGTGCCGGTGAAGTCGGGCGCGGTCATGATGGAAACCACGACGCCGACCGGCGCCGCCGTCCTCGCGGCGAGCGTGGACGAGTTCACCGACGACAAACGCTTCCGCATAACGCGGACCGCCTACGGCGCCGGCCATCGGGACGCGGAGATTCCCAACCTCCTCCGGGTCATGCTGGGGGAGCGCGATTCCGCGCGCGACTCCGCTCGGGACGCGGCCGAAGGCCTCCTCCTCGAGTGCAACATCGACGACATGAGCCCCGAGCTCCACGGCTACCTCTTCGAAAGGCTCTTCGCCGCCGGGGCGGACGACGTGTGGATCACGCCGATAGTGATGAAGAAGAACCGCTCCGCCGTCAGCCTCTCGGCCATCTGCGGCCCCGACAAGGATGAGAGCGTGGCCGAGGCGATGCTTCGGGAGACGAGCACCTTCGGCCTCAGGAGATCGGCCTTCCGCAAGACTTCCCTGGACCGCGACGTCAGGACGGCGGCGACGAGCCTCGGCGAAGTCCGCGTGAAGACCGGCTATCTCGGGGGCAAAGCGATCAAGTCCAAGCCCGAATACGAGGACTTGAAGAGGATAGCCGACGAGCGCGGCATGAGCCTCCTCTCCGTCCTCGACGCGATCAGAAAGGAGCTCGAATGAACGGGGACGGCATCGCGTCGATATTAGAGGCCTTCAAGTCGGGCCGGCTGGACCTCGAGTCCGCCCTCGCCGCCTTCAAGGACTTCCCCCTCAAGGACCTGGGCTTCGCGAAGATAGACACCCAGCGGGAACTGCGGGTGGGCTTCCCCGAGGTAGTGTTCTGCTCCGGGAAAAGCCCCGCGCAAGTCCGCGCGATCGTCGACTCGCTCCTGGAGTCGGGAAGCTCTGTCCTCGCCACGCGGGTAGGGGAGGAGCACTTCGCGGCCCTCGCCGGCTTGGAGGGAAAGCTCGTCCTAGACAGGCTCTCCGGGACGGCGCGGAGTCCCGTTGATCCGCGGGGAGCATCCCCCGATCGCCGCGTGGCAGTCGTCACCGCGGGCACTTCGGACATACCCGTAGCGGAGGAGGCGGCAGTCACGGCTGAGGCCTGCGGCGCCCGGGTCGAGCGGGTCTTCGACGTGGGCGTGGCCGGGATCCACCGCCTCTTCTCGCGGCTCGACGCGATCCGCGAGGCGAAGGTGGTCGTAGCCGTCGCGGGCATGGAGGGCGCCCTCGCGAGCGTCTTGGGCGGCCTCGTGGACGCGCCGGTGATCGCGGTGCCCACGAGCGTCGGCTACGGGGCGAGCTTCGGCGGCCTCGCGGCCCTCCTCGCGATGCTCAACAGCTGCGCCGCCGGCGTGTCCGTCGTCAACATCGACAACGGCTTCGGCGCGGGCTACCAGGCCGCACTCATAGCCCGCGGCAGGGGAAAGGGGAAATCGGAATGAAATCCTATGCCAAGGAACTGTGGTTCGAGACTAAGAAGCGCTACGAGCTCGTCGACATAACCGAACAGGTCGAGGACGCGCTCGAGGACTCAGGGGTAACGGAAGGGCTTTGCCTCGTCAACGCCATGCACATCACGGCGAGCGTCTTCATCAACGACAACGAGTCGGGCCTGCACGCCGACTTCCTCGAGTGGCTCGAGAAGGCGGCTCCCCACGAGCCGGTGTCCGGGTACCGGCACAACGTCGGCGAGGACAACGCGGACGCGCACATCAAGCGGCAGATCTTCGGCCGCGAAGTCGTCGTCGCGATCACCGCCGGAAAACTCCACTTCGGGCCCTGGGAGAGGATCTTCTACGGCGAGTTCGACGGGCGGAGGCGCAAGCGCGTCCTCATAAAGATCATCGGAGAGTGAGGGCGGCTCTCGGCCCGGGCGTCGCCGGGGAGCTTCCGCGGAGCGGCCGGGCCTTGACGCGGGCACTGGTATCCGAGTATAAAACTACCCGTTCCTTGCCGCTGTAGCTCAGTTGGTAGAGCAATGGACTGAAAATCCATGTGTCAACAGTTCAATTCTGTTCGGCGGCATCGAAGGCTGTCCCTCGCGGGCGGCCTTTTTTATCGCCTACGACTCCCTCGCCCGATAGACCGGCCTTTCCGTCGCCAGCGCCCCTCGATATACTTGCGTGCATGAAGATTCTCATCATCGGCGGCGCGGGCTACATCGGCAGCCACGTCGCTCTCGAATTCCTGGACGGCGGACACGAAGTCACCGTCTACGACAACCTCTCCACGGGCGCTCGCGAGAACCTCTTCCGCGCCGAGCGCTTCATCAAGGGCGACATCCTCGACTACCCTTCGATCCTGAAGGCCATGAAGGGCCAGGACGCCGTCGTCCACCTGGCGGCGGCGAAGGCGGCCGGCGAGTCCATGCTTCTTCCGCAGAAGTATTCCCTCCAGAACCTCTCGGGCACGGTGAACATCGTCAACGCCGCCGTGGAAGCGGGCGTCGGCAAGCTGGTATTCTCCTCGTCCGCGGCGGTCTTCGGCGAGCCGAAGTACCTGCCCATCGACGAGAAGCACCCGACCGAGCCCGAGAATTATTACGGCTTCACGAAGCTCGAGATCGAGAGGATCCTCGCCTGGTACGACAAGCTTAAAGGGTTGCGCTACGCGGCGCTGCGCTATTTCAACGCGGCCGGCTACGATGCGCGCGGCAGGGTGACGGGGCTCGAGAAGAAACCCGCCAACCTCATCCCCGTCATCATGGAGGCCGCCGCCGGCATGCGCTCCGCCGTCCAGATTTTCGGCAACGACTATCCGACCAAGGACGGCACGGGCGTACGCGATTACGTCCACGTGAGCGACCTCGCCCGCGCCCACGTCGCCGCCCTCGACTATATCGCGAGGAACGACAAGAGCCTCGTCGTGAACCTCGGCTCGGAGGACGGGCTCTCCGTCCTCGAGCTCGTCGAGGAGGCGCGCCGCGTCACGGGCAGGAGCATCGCGACGGAGCTCGTCGGCAGGCGGCCCGGTGATCCCGCTCGCCTCGTGGCCTCCTCGGCCCTGGCCAAGGAACTACTGGGCTGGGAAGCTCGCGACTCGGGGCTCGGCACGCTCATACGCTCGACCTGGGAAGTCTACGAGAAGCACCTGTGATCCATCCGTCGAAAGGACGCATACGATGACGTTCAAGGATAAAGCATTCAAATGGCTCGACGATTCAGCCGCGGCCATGGTCGAGCTGGAGACCCTCCTCACCTCGGTCCCCGCCATAGCGCCCGAGTCGGGCGGCCAGGGGGAGATGCGGAAGGCAGAAGCCCTGATCGGCTGGCTCGGTTCCAAGGGCATCCACGAGCTCGAGCGCTTCGACGCGCCGGACTCGCGCGTGCCGGGCGGCAGGCGGCCCAACATCCTCGCCACGATACCGGGGGCGAGCGATTCGGGCAGGATCTGGATCATGAGCCATCTCGACGTCGTGCCCGAGGGCGACCGCTCGATGTGGAAGACCGATCCCTTCAAGGTCCTGTACAAGGACGGGCGCGTGTACGGCCGCGGCGTGGAGGACAACCAGCAGGGCGTGGTGAGCTCGATCTTCGCCGCCCTCTCGATCGCCGCCGCGGGCGCGATGCCCGCCCATACGGTCAAGCTGCTCTTCGTCGCCGATGAGGAAGTGGGCTCGGCCTACGGCATCCAGTACCTCTGCAAGACGCAGAAGCTCTTCCGAGCGGACGACCTCATAATCATTCCCGACGGCGGCAACGCCGAGGGCACCAAGATCGAAGTGGCCGAGAAGAACCTCTGTTGGCTCAAGGTGATCACCAAGGGCAAGCAGTGCCATGGCTCAACGCCCGACGAGGGATCCAACGCCTTCCTCGCGGCTTGCGACTTCGCCCTCCGCGCGCACGCGCTCGAGACGACCGTCTTCACCGACAGGGATCCCCTCTTCCAGCCCGACCGCTCGACGATCTCGCCGACCAAGAAGGAGGCCAACGTCCCCAACGTCAACACGATCCCGGGGGACGACGTCTTCTACCTCGATATGCGCATCCTGCCGCGGTATTCGATCGACGGGGTGATAGGCGAGTTGTCCAAGGTGATGCGCCAGATCGAGAAGGAATACGGTGTGGCGATGAGCAGCGAGGTCGTGCAACGCAACGAGTCCAAGGCGACGAGGCCCGACGCCCCGGTCGTGAAGGCCCTCGCGGCGGCGGTCAAGGAAGTCTACGGCGTGGACGCGGAGCCGATCGGCATCGGCGGCGGCACGGTCGGCGCCCATCTTCGCAACGAGGGCTACGATTGCGTCGTGTGGTCGCGCCTCGAGGAAACGGCGCACCAGCCCAACGAGAACGCGTCGCTCGAGAACCTGATCGGGGATGCGAAGGTCTTCGTCTGCCTGATGCTAGAAGTCTAGGACTACGACCACTTTGCCTTGGCGCAGGAGTTCCCTGTTGCCGGGGCTCGAGAGGATGCGGAGCGCGTCCTCCCGTGAGATGACGTAGTCGCAGCGGGCGTCGCCGAAGAGCTCGGTCGCCTTGACGCGCATCGGGTCGCCGCCGACCCGCTCGCCCGCCTCGATGCCCAGGGCCGAGGCGTAGCCGAGGACTCCCCCCGGCATTCCCTCCCTCGCCAGGACTTCGGGCACGACGACGCTCCGGTCCAGGAGAAGCTTCATCTCTCCGTCGTAGATCCGGGGGAAGAGGCAGGGCGCGGCCCTGCCCTCGACGCTCTCTCCATGCACGGGCAGACTCCCCTTCGCGTAGACGACGATGCCGCTGTAATTCCGCGTGGACCTCGCCTCTAGGGGGGGTCGTATCGGCGCGCTCTGGGCGCCCGAGAGGAAGAGAGAGGCGATGGCGTTGAGGTCGAGGCCATAGGTCGCGAGGAATCGACGCATGTCCTTCGAGAGGGAGGAATGCTCCAGGCGAGCCAGGCTCGAGAGCCCGACGAGCCTGTCGGCATCCAGGCTCCCGTCGGCCACCGCGGCCTCGATCGTCCTGTGCGAATCGGCCTGCAGCGCGAAGACGGCGTCCTTCGCGAGGCCGGGGAAATCGTGCTCCACCATGCGCTGGGCCTCGAGCCTGCCCTCGGGCATCTTAAGGCCCGCCGCCGCCATATCGAGCTCGACGTCGATCGAGAGGACTCGCGCCTTCCAATCGACCTTCGAGCGGATGACATAGGCCGGGCGTGCCGTCCCCGCGGGAGGACTCTCGCTCGGCGATCCCTCGGCGGCCGCGCCGGGGGCCGAGAGGAGGGCGAGGAGGAGGGCGGTGGAAGCCGCGCCGCGCGCTATCGTGTTTTTCGTTTTCATAGCGTCGGTTTGAGTATCGGCACGCGGAGGGACATACCTTCGCGTATCACGCTCGACAGGCTCAGGTTGTTCCGCTCGGCGAGGAGCTCCGGCTGGACTTCGAAGCGAAGCGAGATGCTCCATAGCGTGTCGCCCTTGACCACGACGTAGCTCGAGGCGAAGGCGGGGGCCTCGCCCTCGGATCCCTCCGGTTCGGGAGGCGGCGCTTCCTTGAGCGCCGGCACGACGATGACCTGCCCGAGCTGGATGCGATCCGGCTTGAGGCCGGGGTCGGAGCCGGCGATGGTCGCCACGGGAGTGCCATAGCGGCGCGCGATCTCGGAGAGCGTGTCGCCCGAGCGGACGGTGTGGAGGTAGAAGCGCACGAGCTTGCGCGAGGGGTCGTCCACGATGGCGCGGACAAAATCGGCCGAGGCTGCGGGGACTTTCAGCTCGTAGCTCGGGCCGGGCGGCGTGACGCAGTAGCGGAGCTCGAGATTGGCGTCGCGAAGGACGGAAAAGGGAAGGCCCGCCTCCTCCGAGAGGAGCTTGAGGTCCACGGGGCGGCCGGGGGCGACGGTCGCCCAGGCGACGGGCTCTTCCCAGGAGGGCTCGAGGCCGTTACGGCCGGGATAGCGGAGGATCGAGGCTACCGCGAGGAATTTGGGGACATAGCCCGCGGTTTCCCGCTTCAGGAACCCGGCCTTCATCAAGTCCCAGTAGCTCGGCTCCTCGATTCCGCTCTTCTTGGCCTGCGCGAGGGCGTGGGCGAGCGCCCCGTCGCCGCAGTTGTAGGCGGCGAGGGCCAGGGGCCAATCGCCGAAGGCGGCGTAGTTGTCGGCGAGCTTGCGTAGGGCGCCGTCGGTGCTCTTCATGAAATCGCGTCGCTCGTCGACCCAATCGTCGATCTTCATGCCGTATCCGCCGATGGAATTGCGCATGAATTGCCACAGGCCGGCGGCGCCGCTCTTCGAGACGTTGCGCGAGGAGTATTCCGACTCGATGACGGGCAGGAAGGCGAGTTCGTCGGGGAGGCCGTAATAGCGGATCCTCTCCTGGATGTAGGGGATGAAGGGCTTGGCCCGGGCTTGAATAGCCTCGAGCCACTTCTTCCCGTCGGGCGTAAGGTAGGAGGCCCTGAGCGACTCGAATTTCTCCTCGCCCCAGGGCATGGCGATACCGTAGGCCGCTTCCCCCTCGTGGGTCTGAAGCGGAGGCCCGGCCTCTCCCCAAGCGGCGGCGGCCGCGGGCCCCGAGCGCTGCGGTTCCCGTCGCGCCGGCTCGGCCGCCGCGAGGCTCGCGTCGTTTCGGGCGGGCATCGCGTCGGGCCAGGACTGCGCGGCGAGCGCGAAGAACGAGATCGCGGCCGCGGCCGCGATCATGGGGAACTTCTTGGGCAAAATTCGACTGCGCGAAGTCATGGCGTTCTGTCTCCGAAATAGATCCCCGCCCATTCCCAGGAGCCGTGCACGTTGGGATTCGCCGGGAAATAGATTCTGCGAAAGTACAAATACCAGGTCGTTTCTTTATCGGCCCATCCCCAGGTCTTTAAATAGGCTTCTCGTCCGTTTGCGCCCATATCGAGCTCGGGCGATGCCTGGACGCTGCCGCCCGATATGGATTCCTTGAAGTCGACGAGGCCGCGCCCCTCGGACTGCCTCTCCTCGCCCTGCCGGTCCTTCATGAAGAAATTGACCTTGGCGCGATAGGATCGCAGCCTGGCGGCGTCTCCCGCGGCAAGGGCGGCCCGCACTTTCCCCGCGAGAGCCTGCAGGTCGACGTAAGCCCAGTCCTTCGGGCTGTTGCGAAAATCGATGACGTCGCGCGCGTAGCGGAAGGCGTCGGGATAGCCCGGGATCTCCGTCCCGAAGAAGGGCAGGAATTCGGAATAGGTCTTAACCGCCGGTTCCCACTCGCCCAGGCGCTCGTATTCCTTGGCGAGGAGGAATAGATTCCGGCCCGCCTCCCGTCCCGGGAATCGGGCGAGGTATTCTTTATAGTAGCCTATTCGGCGCTCCGGCGAGTCGACGATGGAGACGAGCCGCTCGAGGCATTCCCGGTGGAGGGACTCGCCCTCGACAATCACGTCGGGCCATGTCTTGAGGATGCGGTCGTAATATATCGCCGCGATCGGGGCTGAACCGTCCTCTTCGTAGGCAGCGGCGGCGGTAAAGAGGCGCCAAGCGCCGAAAGGCTCCGAATCGTCGCCGTCCTTTCGGCTCGTGAGGAGGGCCGCGAGCCTGCCGTATTCGCGCTGGCGTATGAGGTTGGCCGAAATCCTGCGCAATATCGCGAAACGCGACGCTCCGTCGCCCTTCGACTCCTTTAGGAGGACGAAAAGCTCGGAAAGCTCCGCCCTTTCGGAGGCGGTTCCGGTCACGTACGGCGAAGGAGGGGCGCAGGATGCGAGCGAAAGGGCGCCAATGGCTGCGGCGAGGAGAGCCGTCGCCGCTATCCAGACGCGGGCGCCTCCCCGACTCGGCATGACGACACCATATCACGCGGTCTTTTCCATTGGCAAGACGAGCCTCTTTCTGTACAATTCGACGTACATGAACAAGCGCCGACCCCGCTCAGACGACGTGCTCTTCATTTCGGCTCTTTCCGCCCTTTTGCTCGGGGTCGCCCTCCTTCTGTACACGACCGGGACTTTCGGGGGCGCCGGCCGCCCCTGGCCTTTCCTCATCATGGCGGTGGGAGGCTTCCTCCTCTACTTGGCCCTCGTCCGGGAATTTTCCTTCTCCATCCTGTTCGTCGGGATCATCTTCGTGCTCGAGGGCGCCCTCGTCCTCGTCTCGATCCTCCTCGAATGGAAGCTGATCAAGGCATGGCCCCTCGGCATGGCCTTGGTCGGCTTCGCGGGCGTCATCTCGAGCCTCATCGCTAAAAGGAAGATGAGGGCTTCCTTTTCCGTCCCCTCGATCGGCTTTGTCTTCCTCGGCCTCACCTTTTCCGCCTTTTCCTTCGGCTTTATGGGAGTCAGCTTCAAGAGCTTCATCGTCATCTGGTGGCCGACCCTCCTCATCGCGGGCGGCATCTCCCTCTTCGTAGCCTACGGCCTCTCGCGGAAAAGATCGCCCAAGCGCTCGGATGCGTCCAAGGCGGGCGGGAAGAAGGGCGCGGGCTCGCCGCCCGCAGGCCGTTCGGGGCGCGGTCGCGGCCCCACATCGAGCACATGAGTCCTAGGCGTCGCGGCTATGCGGTCCGCGCAGCCGCATCCGCCTTGGTCGTCCTGGTCGCCGCGGGCGCTCTGTCGTCTTGCGCGTCGAAGCCGAAGGCTGCGATCGCGCCCGCCGGGCCTCCCGCTTCTTCGGCCCCCCTTCCCTCCGATTCGGCAACCGGCTTCCCCGCCGATGCGCCGACTCCGCCTTCCGTCGCCCAGGCGACGCCCGCCCCCGCCGGCACCGTCCTCAAGACGGCCGACCCGGCCGCCCTCGCGCGGAGCCGCGAGGAGCGCGAGGCGATCGAGATAGCGATCGTCTTCGGCTCTCCCTCGTCCCTCGCCAAAGCGCGCGACCTCGCCTTGCGCAGCTCCGCGCTCAAGGCGGAGGATTCGGCCGCTCTCGGCTACTTGGCCCTCGGCGTGGCGAGGCTCGTGTATCCCGATCCCACCGGCTCTCCCAAGCCGGCCCAGGCGAACCCTCGGCCGAGCGGGGGAGCCGAGCCCTCCGCGGCGGTGAGCGGCCTGGTCAAGGCATTCGGCGAAGTCTCTCAAGGCAGGGCTACCGATGTCCCCGCGGAGTCGGCCGGCAGCCCCTTGGGCGAGCTCATTCCCTCCCTCATCCTCTTCGCCGA
>Ga0265316_10006578_pt1 | contig 11087 bp, 6 predicted proteins | sample 4522metaG_FD_202092 | JGI IMG/M metagenome (GOLD analysis project Ga0265316, IMG submission 202092) | Rhizosphere microbial communities from Carex aquatilis grown in University of Washington, Seatle, WA, United States - 4-5-22 metaG | ecosystem: Host-associated > Plants > Roots > Rhizosphere >...
CCGGCAGGCGATGCCGGCGGTCGACGGTCGACCGTCTCGAGCTCCCTGTGATTGGGCCGGGGCCATCGACGACGCCCGACTCGACGCGCGCGCCGCCATTGGCCACGGGCCCGGCGACGATTCTGGCCTCTGAGGCCGAGACGACCGGACCCGGCGCCGGAGAACTCGAGCCGCAGACTGTGCCACCTGCCGTGTTCGTAGAGATTACCGCGAAAGCGGTACGCGAGAGCGCTTTTGTTGTACGCTTCACGAAATCATCCGATGGGGCCTTTGGGGCACGGTCGGGTCCGTTGTCGGTTACGGCCACGCAGAGGAAACGCCACCCGATGGGAATTCAAGGGGAAGTCGAAGGGACACAAGCGTCGATCCGGCGCCGCAACCTCAGCCGGATGCTGTTGGAGCTGCACCTCAGCCGACCTCTGTCCAGGTCCGAGCTGGCCGTGCGGCTGCGCCTGGATCGCAGCACCGTAGCCTCCCTGGTGGCCGATCTGGTCGCTCGCGGCATCGTGCGCGAGCGACGTCGCTCGGGCGGGATCCCACAGTCGCCCGGACGACCGTCTCCGATGGTCGAATTGCGGACCGACGGTCCGGGCGCTCTGGCCGTGGACATCGCCACCGACTGGCTCGGCGCTGCCGTAGTAGGGCTGGGCGGCAAGATCATCGCCTCGACCCGGCGCGACCAGTCGCTGTGCAATACGCCGCCCGAGAAGGTGGTAGAGGAGCTCGACGGTCTGGTACGGCCGATGCTGGCCAGCGTCGAGAACGGCCCGCGCATCGTCGCGATCGGTGTTTCCATACCGGGGCTGGTGCGGTCCTCCGACGGTCATGTCGACGTCGCCCCGGCCTTGGGCTGGCGCGACGTCGAGATCGGGACGTTGATCGGGGATCAGTTTCCTGAGCTGGACGTGCCAGTATTTGTCGGAAATGACGCTGATCTTGCCACTTCTGCGGAACATTTACGCGGTTCTGGCAGAGGAACGACCGATTTCATCTGCATATGGGGCGAAGGCGGGCTCGGTGCCGGCATCGTCGTGAACGGTCGGCTGCTCGCTGGCTCGGCCGGCTACGCGGGTGAAGTCGGGCACGTCACGATCGACGCGAACGGCGAGTTGTGCCACTGCGGCGCTCGCGGATGCCTCGAATCGGTGGTCGGCGAGGAGGCCCTCCTGCGCCGCTCCGGTCGGGACCCTCTGGGCGGCACGGCGGCCCTCGAAGACCTCATCGCCGCCGCGGACCGCGGCGACCACGCCGCCCTGTCCGCACTTTCCGCCTCGGGTCGAGGTCTCGGCATCGGCATATCGGGGCTCGTCAACATATTCAACCCGAACAGAGTGGCGTTGGGCGGGCTGTACGCCCGCGTCTACCCCTACGTCCGTGCTCCCATCCTGCGCGAGCTCGAGTCGAGGGCAATGCCGGCGCCGCGCGCGATGGTCGATCTCGTGACCGTCCGGCTTGGCGGAAACGCGCTCCTGCTGGGCGCGGCGGAGCTTGCCCTGGCCCAGACACTGGCCGACCCGGCCATGGTTCCGCTCGAGAGCGAGCCGGACGCAAACGAAGCCAATGATGCGGCGGAAAGCCTCGAATCGGCAGCGTCAAGTGTTCCGGTTGCGGGTTGACAACGTCAGTAATTTGTTGGATGCTGCAATGAATTCTAGCAGCGGACGCTCCGTCACCCGTGGGGTTGGGCGAATGCCGCGCGGAGTTGCGCCTGCCAGCAGGTCCGGTTCGAACCCAATAGATCGGACCACGCAGGCGCTCCAGCGTAGGAGGTGAGGAGAGAGACACGCTTCCAAACAGGAGGCGGTCATCCCGCGCGGCGTTTCGGTAGGAGGAGAACCGACCGAGTCGTCGTCCAGGGGTGAACCTGAGGCGTTCAGCCGTCATCCGGCTGTTGCCCGGACCTCCCGTTACGGAGGCACTTGGAGTTCGGTTTCGCAACTGGCCTTTGGGGGCGTCCAGCGTTGTTGAGGGTCTAGCAGCTCTCGCGCTAGGGGCGCTTTCCAATGCGGAAGTGAGGAATGGGATGCAACGAGGAACCAGAGTTCTGGGTCTGATCGCGGCAGTGAGCATCGTCGCCTCGGCTTGCGGCTCGACCGCCACGCCGAGCGCTGCCGCCCCGACTAACAGCGGCACCCAGCCGACAGCGGTCACTTCGACCGCCCCGGTCGCCACGCCGGCTCCGTCCGGTCTTCCCCTGACGGACACGACCCAGTATCCGCGCGCACAGACCCTGTACACCAGTGGTAAGCAGTGGGGCGCTCCGCCCACCTGGAACCCGTTCGATCCGAACATGGCGATGGGCGTCGTGGGCCTCCAGTACGAGACCCTTTTCCTGTACGACCCGATCAAGGACGTCTACACCCCGTGGCTTGCCTCCGGCGGCTCGTGGGATAGCGCCAAGACGACCTACACCATCAACGTCCGCCAGGGCGTGAAGTGGTCCGACGGCACGGCTCTGACCGCCGCCGACGTCGCCTTCTCGCTGAACATCTACTCGAACGCGGCGCTCGGCTCGACCTTCTTCACCTTCGTGGACAAGGTCGTCGCCGACGGTAACAACGTTGTCGTGACCTTCAAGGGAACTCCGGCGTATCAGGAGTTCATGTCGGCCCTGTACAACGACCCGATCGTCCCCGCGGCGGTCTGGCAGCAGTACGCAGCCTCCCCCGACATCCTCAAGTTCCTTAACCAGAGCGGCGTCGGCAGCGGCCCGTACGCGTACAAGACGGCTGCCCAGGACCGCATGGTCTGGGTCAAGAACCCGAACTGGTGGGCGACCTCGGCTCTCGGCCTCAGCGTCGCGCCGACCTACATCGTTGACATCGTCAACAGCTCGAACAACGTCGCCCTCGGCGAGCTTCTCTCCGGCGGCCTCGACCTCGACAACAACTACCTGCCGGGCATCGCGCAGATCGTCAACGGCGGGTACAACGTCACGACCTACTACGCGGGCGCGCCCTACATGCTGTCGGGCAACACCGCTTGGCTCATCCCGAACACCAAGAAGAAGCCTCTGGACGACCCGGCCTTCCGCCGCGCTCTTGCCGAGGCCATCAACCCGCAGAACGTCGTCGTCAAGGACTACGGCAACATCGTCGCTGCCGCTGACCCGACCGGTCTTCTCCCGGTGTGGAGCAAGTACATCGATACTGCCCAGACCAAGACCCTCGGCGCCACGTTCAACACCGCAAAGGCCATCTCCGATCTCGCCGCCGCCGGCTACAAGAAGGGCAGCGATGGATTCGTCACCAACAAGGACGGATCGGCCATCAAGCTGAACCTCGAAGTTCCGGACGGCTGGTCCGACTGGATGGAAGCCGAGACCCTTATCGCGGCTGACGCGAAGGCCGCCGGCATCAACATCAACCCGACGCATCCGGCCTACGCGACCGTCGTTGACGACCGCAACGGCACCGCCACTGCCGCCCCGACTTTCGACCTTGTGATCAACAACGACGTCCAGATCGGCAACACCCCCTGGACGTACTACGACTACATCTTCCGCCAGCCGGAAATCGCGCAGGGCGCAGCCCGCAACCGCAACTACGAGCAGTACGACAACAAGGACGCCTGGACCCTCGTCCAGAAGCTCGACCAGACCCCGACCGACGACCTGGCCGACATGAAGACGATCGCCTCGGCGCTCCAGAAGATCCAGCTCACCGACGAGCCTGTGATCCCGCTCTGGTACAACGGAGAGTGGTCTCAGGTCAACAACTCGGTCTGGACCAACTGGCCGTCTGACAAGGGCAATCAGGTTCAGCCCGCTACGTGGAACGGCTACTGGCAGATGGGAGCAATCTACATGCTCACCAATCTGAAGGCCGTCGCCCCCGCTAGCTAATCCGTTTGCAATCGCCCCTCCCCTCGCACACCGAGGGGAGGGGCTCTTCTCTGAGTTCTGGAACCGCGAACGGGAGAACGCGTGCGACACTATTTCACGCGCAAGCTATTCACCTACCTGCTGACCTTCTTCGTGGCCGCCACGATCGACTGGTTGATCCCGAGGTTGGCGCCCGGCGATCCCGTCGCGATCCTGGTTACAAAGACGAGCGGAATCACACCGGCGGCCGCCGCCGCGTTGTATGACTACTACAACAAGCTCTTTGGCCTGAACCAGCCGCTCCCAATGCAGTACCTGAACTTCTGGAACGAACTGCTCCACGGCAATCTCGGGTTGAGCATCTATGGCAACGGCCAGCCGGTTATGGACATGATCATGGGCGCGGTGCCGTATACGCTGGCCCTTCTTGTGCCGGCCATCTTGTTGAGCTGGTGGGCGGGCAACAGCTTCGGCGCACTCGCTGCACGCCGCAAGTGGCTTGACAACAGCGTCCTGCCCGTCGGCTACATTCTCACCGCGACGCCTTACATGTGGCTGGCGCTGGTGCTGTCATTCGTTCTTTCGTTCAGCTTCCGCATCTTCCCGTTGTCGGGCGGCTACGGTTTCAACCTGGAGCCCACGCTGTCCTGGTTGTTCTTCACCGATCTGGTCGCCCACTGGGTCTTGCCGTTCCTGTCCCTCTTCTTGGTGATGTTTGGCGGATGGGCCATCGGCATGAGGAACATGATCATCTACGAGCTCGAGTCCGACTACAGTCGGTATCTGGGTGCGCTCGGCGCCCCACAGAGCCTCATCCGCAAGTACGCGTTCCGGAACGCAATGCTGCCGCAGATCACGGGCCTTGCTTTGCAGCTTGGTGTGATTGTTGCTGGCGCTCTCGTCACCGAGATTGTGTTTGCGTATCCGGGCATCGGCCACCTCGTGTTCGCGGCAATTCAGAATGAGGACTACTTCTTGCTGCAGGGCATCTTCCTCTTCATCATCATCGGAGTGCTGGTCGCCAACTTCATCGTCGACATCGTGTACGTCCTCGTTGACCCACGAACTCGTGTGGCGATGAGGGGAGGCACGGAATGAGCGCGGCGGTCGGCACATCGGCAGAACCGAGCGAGACGGCCGGCAGCGCTGCGAAGAGCGCACCTCCGGCGGCCAAGCGGGCTCGCGGAGAATTCCTTTTCTTCGCCCTACGCTCGAAGAAGTTCGTCATAGCGATGGCGATTCTCATCTTCCTTGCCCTACTGGCGATCTTCGGTCCGATCATCGATTCCACAGACCCGGTGGCGCAGGCTGGCGAGCAGATGCGCCATCCGACGCTTGATGCGGGTAACTGGTTTGGGTCGACGTACTTCGGCGACGACGTGTTCTCTCAGTTTGCGAACGGCTTGCGCGCCTCGTTCTTCGTTGGCCTACTGGGCGGTGGCCTTTCGGCAATCATCGGGATGCTCGTAGGCTTCGTAGCCGGCTACAAGGGTGGCTGGATTGACGAGCTGCTCAACATGTTGACGAACATCTTCTTGGTGATTCCGTCGCTGGCCGTTCTGCTAGTGATCGCGGCGTACCTGCCGCCGGAATGGCACGGTGTCCCATTCGAAGCGGTCTTCATCGGGATGACTTCCTGGCCGTGGGCCGCGCGAGCCATCCGTGCCCAAACGTTCACGTTGCGTAACCGTGATTTCATCGATCTGGCGAAGTTGAGCGGTCGCAGCGGTGGGAAGATCATCGTGTTCGAGATTGCGCCGAACATGAGCTCGTACCTGTTTCTGACGTTCATCCTGCTGTTCGGTGGCGCAATCCTCATCGGGGCGACTTTGGACTTCATCGGTCTCGGCCCTCATGAGGGGATGACGCTCGGTCTGATGATGTACAACTCGGTGACATACGGGGCTGCCCTGCAGCTCGGTATCTGGTGGTGGTTCATTCCGCCAGGCATAGGGATCATCGCCCTGGTCGGTGCGCTGTACGTCATGAACGTCGGCCTAGACGAAATCTTCAACCCCAAACTCAGGGATATCTGAGCCATGAGCCTCCAGGTTTCGGACCTTCGGGTCTACTATCGAACGCTGGCCGGAGACGTCCAGGCGCTCGACGGCGCGACCTTCTCGATCGAAGACAAGGAGATCATGGGTCTCGCCGGAGAGTCCGGCTGCGGAAAGTCCACGCTCGGCAACAGCCTCATTCGCCTGGACGGGCGGATGAGGTATGTCGGCGGTACCGTCACCCTCGACGGAACCAGCGTCCCGATCTGGGACGACGACGCTATGAACGCGTTCCGGTTCCGGGACGTTTCTGTGATTCCGCAGTACGCGATGAGCGCGATGAACCCGACGCGGAAGATCGGGAAGATGATCCAGGAGCTGCTCGAGTCGCGTGGCGAGAATTTCGCCTCGATCAAGCCGGAGCTCATGCGCCGGATTGATCTGGTCGGCTTGAAGGAAGACGTTCTGGCCCGTTATCCGATCGAGCTTTCGGGCGGCATGAAGCAGCGCATGGTCATGGTGCTGTCGACGCTGCTCAATCCCTCATTGCTGATCGCCGACGAGATCACTTCGGCCCTCGACGTTTCGACGCAGCGGGCCGTGGCGGAGACGCTCGTCAGCTTCCGCGACCACGGTTTCGTCAAGAGCATGATGGTTATCACGCACGACCTTTCGATCCTCTACCAGACCGCGGACACCATCCTCGTGATGTACGCCGGCAAGCTGGCCGAGAAGGCGCCGACGACCACCATCATCGAACACGCCCGACATCCGTACACGCAGGCCTTGATCTCGTCGCTCCCAGAGGTCGGCGTTCGATATACGAGCAAGAAGCTGGTCGGAATTCCAGGTAGCCCTCCGCAGCTGCTGGATCCTCCGTCGGGATGCCGCTTCAGGGCACGCTGTCCGCTCGCGTTCGCCAAATGCGTTGAAGAGCCGCCCTTCGTCCAGATTGCCCCCGACCATTCGGTCGCCTGCTGGAAGGTGAGCGGTCCCAATGCTTAGTCTCAACCGGGTCACGAAGACCTATCGGGTCGGCACTTTCGGCGGGAAGGAGCTGGTGGCCGTTCGCGACGTCAGCTTCGACGTGAACGAAGGTGAAGTCGTATCGCTGATCGGCGAGAGCGGCAGCGGCAAGACGACAATCGGCAAGATGGTGCTCAAGCTCGTCGAGATCACTCGCGGATCCATCGTCTGCGACGGAGCCGACGTGGCCGGCATCCACGGCAGTGAAGTCAAGTCGTACTACCGACACGTGCAGGGCGTCTTCCAGGATCCGTTCAGTTCGTACAACCCGATTTTCAAGGCCGACCGTGTCTTCAGCCTCATCCGGAGTGAGTTCTTCTCGGAGGTCCCCACCTCCGAATGGAACGACAAAGTGGACGCCGCACTCCGAAGCGTCAACCTGGATCCGGGCCAGGTGATGAACAAATACCCTCACCAGCTCAGCGGTGGCCAACTCCAAAGGCTGCTCGTGGCACGCGCGTTGATGCTCGACCTCAAGATCCTGGTGGCGGACGAGATCATCAGCATGCTCGACGCCTCGACCCGGATCGATGTCCTAAATCTCCTCGGGGACCTCAAGAGCCGCGGCCTGGGCATCCTGTTCATCACGCACGACCTGTCCCTCGGCAACTACATCAGTGAGAAGACCGTCATCCTCCGCCGCGGCGTAGTCGTGGAGATGGGCGACACGGATAAGGTCTTCGGCAATCCAAAGCACCCGTACACGAAGATCCTGATCTCATCCGTGCCGCAGCTTCACAAGAAGTGGGCCGACGTGGAAGCGGAGATGGAGGCTCGAGTCGGCAGCGAAGCCGGTGTGTGCCTCTATCACAAGACCTACCGGCCGACGAACGTGGTCTCCGACGGTCCTGACGACCGGCCGGCCATGGTGAAGGTCGAGGACGACCACTACGTCGGCTGCTTCGAACTGGGCCACGGGATCTGCCAGCTGTAAACCGTGCGGGCTCATTGGACGGGTCGGGCCGCCCTCCGCAGGCCGTCGGCAAGGGCCGACAAGAGCTAACCTGGGCGGCCGACGTGTCGGTCGCTCGGGGCTCGGCTGCGGTCTGAGTCGAAGAGGAGATTTGTGCGCTACGGCTATTTCGACAACGATCGGCGCGAGTACGTCGTAACGCGACCTGACACTCCGCTGCCCTGGATCAACTACCTGGGCAGCGAAGCGTATTTCGGCATCATCTCGAACACGGCCGGCGGCTACTCCTTCTACCGTGACGCGCGGCTCCGCCGGCTGACGAGATACCGCTACAACAACGCGCCGCTGGATCTCGGCGGGCGCTACATATACCTGCGCGATGACGAGTCGGGCGAATTCTGGAGCCCGAGCTGGCAGCCGACCCAGCGCGATCTAGACGCCTACAGCTGCCGGCACGGCCTGGGCTATTCGACAATCGCCTCGGGCTTCCGGGGCATTCGCGCCGAGACCTGCTACTTCGTGCCCCTCGGCGAGAACCTCGAGATCTGGCGAGTCCGCGTCACCAACGAGCGCCCGGCTCCGGCCAACCTGTCGCTCTTCAGCTCCGTCGAGTTCTGTCTCTGGGAGGCCCTCGAAGACAACACGAATTTCCAGCGCAACTACTCGATCGGCCAGGTGGAGATCGAGGACGGCGTCATCTATCACAAGAGCGAGTACCGCGAGCGGCGCAACCACTTCGCATATTTCGCTTGCTCCGAGCCTCTTGCCGGTTTCGATACCCAGCGCGACGCGTTCCTTGGCCCCTACCGAGGTTGGGACCGGCCGATCGTCGTCGAGCGCGGCAAGGCGACAGATTCGGAGGCACATGGCTGGCAGCCGATGGGTTCGCACCACGTGCGGCTCGCGCTTGCCGCCGGCGAAACCAGGGAAGTCGTCTTCGTGCTCGGCTACAGCGAGAATCCGAAGGACCGAAAGTTCGACCCGCCTGGTTCGCAGCGGATCGACAAGCGGACGGTCAAGCCGGTCATCGCGAAGTACCTCGACTCGGCCGTCGTCGCTGCGGCGTTCCAATCTTTGCGCGACTACTGGACCGATCTCCTCGGCACGCTGCAGGTGGAGACAGGCAACGAGCATGTCGACCGGATGGTCAACATCTGGAACGCCTACCAGTGCATGGTGACGTTCAACATGTCGAGGTCGGCCTCGCTGTTCGAATCGGGCATTGGACGAGGCATGGGTTTCCGTGACTCGAATCAGGACCTGCTCGGCTTCGTACACATGATCCCCGCCCGGGCTCGAGAGCGGATTCTTGACATCGCCGCGACGCAGCTCCCCACCGGCGGCGCCTACCACCAGTACCAGCCGCTCACGAAGCGAGGCAACAACGAGGTCGGGTCCGGCTTCAACGACGACCCGGCGTGGCTGGTTCTAGGCGTCGCGGCGTACGTCAAGGAGACAGGCGACGAAGGCATCCTGGACGAGCCGGTCCCGTACGACAACGCGCCCGGCTCCGAGCGGCCTCTGTACGAGCATCTCCAGCGTTCGCTGCGTTACACGCTCGATCGGCTGGGCCCGCACGGGCTGCCGCTGATCGGTCGTGCCGACTGGAATGACTGCCTGAACCTCAACTGCTTCTCCGACACACCCGGGGAGTCGTTCCAGACGACCGAGAACAAGGCGGGCGGCGTCGCCGAATCGGTCTTCATCGGCGGCTTGTTCGTCCTGGCGGCGCAGGAGATGAAGGCTCTCGCCCTGCGCCGCGGCGATGAGACCGAAGCCGGTCTTTGCCATGACTCGGCAGCGGTCATGGCCGACGTCGTCGAAACCGCCGGCTGGGATGGGGCCTGGTTCCGCCGGGCTTACGACTTCTTCGGGAAGGTCGTGGGCTCGTCCGAGAACGAGGAAGGCCAGATCTTCATCGAGCCTCAGGGGATGTGCATCCTCGCCGGGATCGGGCTTGACAACGGCCTAGCGGCGAAGGCGCTTGCGTCCGTCCGTGAGCGGCTGGCAACGCCGCACGGCATCGTCCTGCAGCAGCCGGCATACACCTACTACCACCGCGAGCTCGGCGAGATCTCGACGTACCCGCAGGGCTACAAGGAGAACGCCGGCATCTTCTGCCACACCAACCCGTGGCTGATGATCGCCGAGGCGATGGCAGGCAACGGCGACGGCGCCCTCGACTACTACATGCGCATCAACCCCTCGGCGCGCGAAGAGATCTCGGATATCCATCGTTGCGAGCCGTACGTCTACGCCCAGATGGTCGCCGGCAAGGATGCGCCGACTCACGGCGAGGCCAAGAACTCATGGCTCACCGGCACTGCCGCGTGGAACTTCGTGGCCATCAGCCAGTGGATCCTCGGCATCCGCCCCGAGCACGACGGTCTTCGCATCGACCCGTGCGTGCCGGCCGAATGGGGTGACTTCAAGGTCACGCGCCGGTTCCGAGGCGCCACGTACCTGATCACCGTCCGAAAGCCCGTCGGCGCGACCGGGCGTGTGGCCAACCTGCTCGTGGACGGCCGGGCCGTTGCCGGCAATGTCGCCCAGCTGCCCACGAAGCCGGGCCAGGTGATCGATGTCGAGGCGCACTACCGATGAGCCAGGTCGGGGGACGGGTGGGCGCCAACGCGTATGGCTATTACGACGAAGGCGCTCGTGAGTACGCCATAACGCGTCCCGATACGCCGACGCCGTGGATCAACTACATCGGCGAGGGCCGCTACGGCGGGATCGTCTCCAATACCGGCGGCGGCTACTCGTTCGATCGCGATCCGCGCAACCTGCGCGTGACGCGGTACCGCTACAACGCGGTTCCCGCCGATCAGCCGGGTCGCTATGTGTACCTGCGCGACCAGGACAGCGGCGAATACTGGAGCCCCACCTGGCAGCCGGTCCGGCGCGACCTGGACGCCTACGAGTGCCGCCACGGCACGGCCTACACCACCATCCGCAGCGAATACCGCGGCATCGAGGCCGAGCTGCGGTACTTCGTGCCGCCGGGCGCGGCGGACGACGCCATGCCATGCGAGCTCTGGGTGCTTCGCGTCCGGAATGCCGGATCCACTCCGCGCCGTCTTCGCAGCTTCACCTACGCCGAGTTCAGTTTCAACGACGCGTTCAACGACATGGTCAACCTCGACTGGGCTCAGCAGATCGTCTTCAGCACGTGCGAGGGCGGGATCATCCGGGTCCGCACCAAGTTCAAGCCGCTCGTCTACTTCTTCGGCTCGAGTGAGGCTCCGGCCGGCTACACGTGCGACCGAGAGGACTTCGTAGGCCGCGCCCGCGACCTATCCGATCCGATCGTCGTCGAGACGGGCGA
>Ga0265316_10006579_pt1 | contig 11087 bp, 6 predicted proteins | sample 4522metaG_FD_202092 | JGI IMG/M metagenome (GOLD analysis project Ga0265316, IMG submission 202092) | Rhizosphere microbial communities from Carex aquatilis grown in University of Washington, Seatle, WA, United States - 4-5-22 metaG | ecosystem: Host-associated > Plants > Roots > Rhizosphere >...
AGTTGGTGAGGGTGTTGGGGAAGCTCCTGGAATTGGATCTGCCGGTAACGGAGGATGTGGGGCCGAGCACTCTGAACATCGGGCAGATTCATGGCGGACACGCGCCAAATGTGATTGCGGATAAGGCCGAGGCGCAGGTGCTGGTGCGGCTTGTGGGAGATTCTGCGCCGGTGAAGGCTGCGCTGCTTGAGGCGGCACAGGGACTGGCGGAAGTGGACTTCACGCTGGAGATTCCGTTTGCGAGGCTGCGCGCGCCGGGAGGATTGCCGACGATGGTGGCGAAGTTTACGACGGACATTCCGCAACTGAGCAATTGGGGCGAGCCGGTGCTGTTGGGACCCGGCAGCATTCACGTGGCGCACACGCCTTTCGAAAAGCTGGCGAAGAGGGAATTGCTGGACGCGGTGGAACTGTACGTCAAAGTGGCGAAGCAACTGCTTGCGTAGCGGAGTGGGCTATGGAGCTCTTGCCGGGGTCCGCATCAGGCTATTCGCAGGAGAAATTCGTCGTAGGAGCGTCAGTTTGTGTGACATCTGGAGGAGAAGTATGAAGAAGAAACTCCTTTTCTTGCTCGCTGCAGTGATTGCCTTCGACTTTGCCGTTACCATTCTGGGTCAGCCACGCAGCTATTGGCTCGATCCTCGAACCGCAGAAGAGGGGAATCCTGTCTTCCGCTGGTTCATGTTCCAAGGAACAGCTTGCTATTTCGCGTTTATCGCCGCCTATATCGCGGGCGTTGTGGGCCTTGTAAGCCGCTTGCAGCGACAGCCAGCGCTCATCGTCGGCCTGGTTTTTCTGTTGTCGCATTACTTCGCGGCATCGACCTGGCTATCGTTCCACTTCCATCTCAACATGGCAGGGCCGGCCGTCTATGCGCTGGTACTCTCTGTCTGGTCGATCTCGATCATGCGGCCTTCTGACTGGAACGCCTGCTGTGAAAACGGCGGGAGCAGTGGGTCATTTTGACTTTGGATTCCCAGAGTCGCGCTATTGATCGTTGCCGATGAGGGCGAAGGTGTCCCATTTGCACCGGGCCGGCACCGCTGTCAGGGGCGGGCATTCGCCGTTGCGGGCGGAGGAGTGCGAAGGGCGAAGTCCGCGTCGGCGGAGCTGCGGTTCATCACGGGATGCTGATGCATGCCCTGCGACGAGACGCTTTGCGAGACCTGCTGCGCGACTGAAGCGTAGACCTGGCTCAAGGGCGTCTGGCCCTTTCCCGTCTTGAGAGCCTGAAGCAGGAAATACGTGAAGTAGCCGTGGTGGAGCTGGCTGCTTTCGAGTGACTCTTCATTGACTTCGCTGGCGGCCATGACGATGCGGCCGGTTCCGTCCGCCATGTGCGTAAGCATGGCACCTGAGGGCGCAGTATTGGCGAGAGGAGCAGAGGGCTGCGCTCCTTTGTCGCCGGTCGCGCCACCGCTGTAGCAGGTGTCGAGAAAGACGGCGGTGCGGAGGGCCTTCATGCGCGTGGAAACGGCATCGGCCAACTCGACCATGGGATAGGCCGTGGCGTAGAGCGCATCCTCGTCGAGTTTTCCGCCAGAGTAGACCTCGGTGTCGTAGGTGATTAGGTAGTTTGCGCCGCCCGCCGTGTCTGTGGTGCGCGGCGTGCCATGCGTGGCGACGTAAATGACGACGAGATCGTTGGGCTCAGCGTGACGCGCAATCCAGTTGAGCTCTTCCTTGATGTTTTTTGTTGTGGCCTGTTTGTCGGTCAGGACGTGCACGTTGTCCGCAGGAAAGCCACCGATAGAAGGGTCTTTGAGCGCGGTGGCAAAGGCAGCGGCATCGGCGCCGGTGTAGTTGAGTTGTGGAATCGTGGCGTCAGTGAATTGACCGATACCGATTACAAGCGCCCACTTCTGCTGCACTGGACCAGGCTTGACCGGCGGGGCGACGGGCACGGGAGTCTGAGTGCCCTCAGCCTCGATGCCGCGCGATGCTGGAGTGGAAAGGATCAGCGGATTCAGATCCTGATCGAGCGCCTCAGAGCCGTTGAAGCGCGCCTTGCCCATTGCGTAGGTGGCGAGAGAGTCGTGGCCAAGACGTTTTTCGACGAGACTGCGGTAGTACCACGCGTCGCCCAGCTCGGGGCATTCGCTGAGCGCCGACTTGAGCAGTTCGAGCGCGTCTCCAAATGCCTTGTTGTCGCTTTGCGGCGTGATGCGCTCGAGCGCCTGAATGATGAGGTCCTGTCCGGCGCCGCATCGAATTCCCTGAGCGCGGGCGCAGGGAGATGCGACGAGCGTTGCGGCCAGCAACGACAGAATGGCAAGTCCGGATCGAGTGTGAGAGTTCATTTTTCGGTTACGTGCCCCGTGGTGCCCCCGGCTTCTTTGTGGACCGAGCCTTCATTGCGTCCAGGACATGGGCGCTTACACCGCTACTGACGAGAGCTTGCTGACCGGCAGGGCTGAGGTCGAAATCGACGGCATTCGCACCGTTAATCGCCTGGATGATGGTTCCCTCTTCCATGCCGGATTTCACCATGGTGATGATCTGAGTGTTGTTCAGCCCCTTGTGGGCAACCGCAGCCGGCTTCTTCGCCGCTTGCGTCTTCATCTCGGCCAGGACGCGAGGGCTAACGCCGCCTGCGGTGAGAACTTTCTGGCCAGCGGGAGTGAGATCGAAGTTGACCGCGGAGGCTCCGCGGATGGCTTGAAGGACGGAGGATTCGTCAATGCCGGACTTGATCATGGTGATGACCTGGGCATTGGTGAGGCCCTTGGCTCCGGCTGCTCCCGCGGGATTGGCGAGCGCCTCAGCCTTGGCGCGGGCTGCGTCGTCCTGCTCCTTCTGCAATGCCTTGTAATGGGCGATTGCGGTTTCGATGCGCTTCTGCGGCTCGACGAAGTACTTCTCGTCGGGCTTGGCATCGATGGCTTTGCCGTAGTTGATGGCAGCCTGGTCAAGGTATTTCATGGCCGCCTTCTGATCTTCAGCCTGATAAGCGAGCGCCTCGTAGGCCACGCCAATGTCATAGAGCCTGTAAGCGTCCTCATCCGGTTTGGGGAACGGCGGCGCAGTTTCGTACACCTCCAAAGCGCGCTCCCAGAGTCCCGTCAGGGCATCCTTGTCGCCTTCTTCGAGCGGGCCGTCCTTGCGCGCCAATAAGACGTCCACGGTTTCATTCGAGTCGACGATGTGCTCCGCGATCTGCTGCACTGCATTAATGATGAGCCGCGAGCGCAGTTCCGCCGGCGTGGGAGGGCCGTCTTCACTCTTGGCTCCGCCCTTTGCGTGCGAGAAGGTCCCGCCGACCTGGCCAAACACTCCATGAGAGGTGGAGTTTCCCGCGCTGTCGAACTCTCGATCGTAAGTCGAATCGATGTTGTCGGAGATCAGCACGCGGCCGGTCGCATCCCTGGCTTGAAAGGAGACGTCGAGTTTCCCGGTGATGCGCTGCGTGGCCCCGAGCTTCGCGGCGGTCTTCGAGAGCGTAGAGAGCGGGGAATTGGACGCGCCAAGAGCTTGTCCCGTCCCCAATTTGTTGGTGTAGATGGGTTCAGGGTGCGAATACTCGGTGATCTGGCAAATGATCTGCGTCGAGGGATTGTCGTCGTCGCGGAGGTTCGGATCGTCCTTGAGCAGTTCGGTTTCAAGGAGCGCTTGAAAGTCGTAGGGAAGGGCACCGTCTTCGTTGGCCGAGGTGACAGTGACTTTGATGGTCTCTCCCGGCATATGAATCAGCGCGGGAAGCTTGCGCTGGAGAGTGACTTTCTCCTTACTGGCGCCAAACCCCTGCGCGCCGGCGGAAACGGTCACGAGCGCCGCGGCACTCAAAGTTGTCAGTACGATAATTCTTGCAGAACGGCTCATCTCAACCCCCGTTGATTTACCGTTTGTTCGCGGCGCCGGCCCGGTCCAGCTGCATTGCTAAGCCAGGGCCCGGACGTCCACCAACAGGCTCTAGCATACCGTTTTGGTACTGATTTCGTCATTACGCTACTTGCTCTTTCCACCCTTGCTTTCCGAGCTGGAACTGCTCTTCCTGGAGCTCGAGGACGAGCAGGATGACGATGCCGTGGAGCTATAAGGAGAGGGCCTGCTCAAGTTTGTTTCGGAAGGCTGGACTGTGATGTGCATTGAGGCATAGGTAATTCCTGGAACCGAGTTCTCCGCGCGCTCCGCAAGTGGCAGGTTGGGATCGGCATCTTTGGCGACCAGGTAACCCTGGACCAAGTCGAGATTCGGCAAAGCTTTGGCCAGCTCGTCGACATGCCTTTGGGGGACCATCAGGTAGTCGCCCGATTTGAGACCAATGTAGGCGGGATCACGATCGGGATCATCCAACGCCTGTTGCGTGGCCACAGCGTGGGTGAGGTTGCCGGACATGATGAATCGCGTGCGGTCTTCCCAGTAACTGAGGGCCTCAGTAAACGTGCTGAGAGCAGGCACGCTGATGGCCGGAAGGCTGACGATGGGAGCCGCGATTTTGGCGCCCTGAATCATGATGTTAAGAGCCTTGAGGAACATTGATTGCGCGGCGGCTCTGGAGATGTTCACTGCGAGTTTGCCGGTTCCCTCCGTGAGCAGAATCCTGCTGGTGCCTTGCATGGCCTGGGGCGAGCGAAAGCCGAGCGCGTCGAGCGAGACTTTGCCCGCATTGTTGGGCGAAACCGACGCGATGGCCGACCAGGCGAGAGGCGTGAGGATATTCACGAAGGGGTGAACCTGCGTTGTGTCGACGCGCAGTTGCGAGGCTCTCAGATTGGTTTCACCGGATCCCGGGCGAAACTGAGCGAGAGCAATGCTGACACCAACGTCACCGTCGTGGTCGAGCAACTCTTCCTTCCTAATATCAGAGGCGTAGCGAAGGCGTCTGTTGTCGTTGTCGTAATGGAGGTACTGGGTCTGGGCCTCGGGATCGGGAAGTTGGTCGGTGGGGCCGCGCGAGGCCGCCTTACTGCCGTAAACGGCGCTGTAGGGGTTCACAGAGTTATAGAACCCGTTCCAGAAGCTGTAGGAATCGTGCGGCAGGTCTTCAGTCGGGACTGGATGAGGAGGAGGAGGAGGAGTGGAAGCCTGTGCGGCGGCGAGCTGGGGAAGCAGCGCAGTAATCATGCCGAGTGCGGAAGCATCGGCCAGGAATGCGCGTCGAGAAACTGGCATCAGTTTACCCTCCATATTTCTTGCCGGGGTGATTCAATGAGCTGCCGGCTGCTCAGTCGATGTGTGGGTCCGATTCATGAAACAGATCGATGATGCATGAAGCCTAATTGGTCGTACTTTGGGGGGCACTGTGAACGGTCATGAGCCCAATGCCCCAATTTGTGGGGACCTCGCCGGAAAATCCGCGGGTTCCTCCGCTGGTTTGATTCAAGAGTTTCTCCAAGGGCGATGCGACTCCGCGCGTGGCTCGCGAGGCGACGCCTTCAAAGTTGAGCACGTATGGATCGGCAAGCGGCTGCTCGGTGCTCAGCATGATGAGCGTATCCACGCCATAAGGCGGACCGATGCGCAAGACCGGCGCGCCGGGCAGAACAAACTGGCGGCCATTTTCGGAATCATTGGGAAACTGATTCTCGGAGTAATCGCGCGGGTAAAGAACGGTGCCCTGACCGTGGCAGTCGATGTCGAGCACGTAAACCCAGCGATGATCGATGATGCGTTCATCGGAGGCGAGGGCCATCTTGAGCTGATCGCCCTGGTGCGTGGTCTGATTGGCCGGAAGCGGCGAGCTGGCGTTGGAGGGAAGCAGAGTCAGCGAATAATATTCGTCGCTGGACGCGTCCGCGGGACTGTTAGCCAATTCGAGCCAGCCGTGGACCTTGGCGAGCAGGGACGAATAATGGTTCAGCTTGTCACCTGCGGAGTCGATTGTGGAAGCGCTGCCGACGGGCACCCAGTCGGTGCGCACCGGGTACTGCGAGGTAGCTGAGCAGCCGGGACTGTGCGGGGGCGCATTGGGCGAGGGCGGCCCGCCCGCGAGCTCGCTCTTGTGATACCAGGCGTAGGCGGGACCATTGGCGGTGAGGACGCCGGTGAGCGCGTAGTGCGCGACCGACAAATCGCCGGCGGGTTGAACGGCGCTGTCGGCGCCGGCGGGCTTGACTTTGGCGGCCAACGCCTGCGAAGGCGGAAGATTGACCCACAACTTGGCGCTGGCGGGAAGGTTCTTTTTGACTGCATCGGCGGTGAGCGGTGCGCCGAGGTTGATCGATGTGGCGGAGCCGGCCTGCTGCAGCGTCCAATTCGTGCCGTTCCAACTGAGGACGTGGGTCCACGGCTGCTCGGAAGGATCGGAGACCAAAGCCGCTCCTGATGATTGAACCTGCGCGGCGGCCGCGTCAATCTGGTCCTCTGTGAGATTGGACGGCCAGAGCCAAACAAGCAATGGCGGATTATCGGCAGGGATCCATTTGCTCAGTTCGAAAAGGTCGCCCGGAGAAACTTTCGCACCCGAGGTGCTCACGATTGCAGCAGAGGAACGAGCGAGGCCATCAAGGCTGGTGATGCGAAGCAGAATCTTTTGGCCAGCGCTGTTGGCGATGGTGGCAGTGAATTCGCTACCGACACCGAGGCCGGAAGCGCGGCCGATGTCGAGCGAGACAGAGCCGTCATCATTGGTGCCGAGCGCGGCGGCGCGCACCTTGTCAGACTTGGCGGCGGCGCCGCCGAAGAGCGGTTGCTCGCGCCGCGCGGCGGTGGCATCGAGGTCAGGCTCCTGATCGGGCACATTGCCGCCCTCTAGGACTGCCTTTACGCGCTCGTATACAACGGAAGCGGGCGTGTCGGCAGGCAATGCCTGAAGAGCCTGAAGCAGCGCGGCAGTGAACGCGCCGTGCGGCTCGGTACCGGCCGGCATTTCCTTGGCTGTCTGATCCTGTTGCGCGGCGGAAAAGACCAGCGCAGAATTGTCGGTGCGCTGGGTTGGCGCAGGGCGCGGCTGGCCGTTGGGCAGTGAGTCTGGAGATTCATTGATGTCGCGCGGATCAAAGGCCAGAGCGCGCTCGCGGTAGACGGGGCCGATGCCGCGGCTAATACCGCCGGAGTGGCAACTGTCGAATATGACGGTAAGATGGACGCCTTTATCGAGAGCGGCGTTGAAGATGCGTGTCATCTCGCGGTCGCGGACGTCGTAGCCGCCTTTGTAGGCATCAGAGGGAACCATTGTGCTATCGGCGTGAACATACTGACCGCCGACCAGCACGGTGAGCTTGTTGCCCTTGCTGTTGACTCGAAGCGAGCCGTGGCTGGCGTCATAGAAAACAACGGTGTCGCCCTTTTGCGGGACGTCCACAAGGTACTTCTGCATAGCAGCAAGAATGCCGTCATGCGTGGTCTGTTCGGCGGGAAGAAGGACGACTCCTGGACTCAAATGGGGCGGAGCAGGATTGGTGAGCAGAACAACGTTGGTGGCCGGGAAGCCGAATTTTGGACTGGTGAGGAGGTCGGCCATGGCCTGCGCGTCGTTAACGGAGCCGTCGAGATTCTCGAAGGTTCCCAGTTCGCAACGGCCGTAAATGCAGCCGGCAGGGTGATCCGCCGAGGTTCCCGCGGGCTGATAGGTGTTGATGCCGATCAGGAGGGCTCGCTGCGTTTGGGCAACAGCGGACGACGCAGCGAACGAGCCAGCGAACACGAAGGCCAAGGCAGAAAACCCGGAGACGTACGCTTTCATGCGAGCTCCCATTGCAAACTTCAAGCGGTTTTTTCCCCATTTTCGCAGTGGCATCCGCGGACCCCAAAACAGAGCGCGTCAATCTCGTGAGGCGAGAACCACGCGTCTCGCGGTAATCCAACCACGCGGCCTCAAGAATCGCTTCAGTTCACGCCGGATGAAACACTGCCATTCTCGGGAAGTTGCTCAACCAGCGCCGCAAGCAAAGTATGCGTCGAGGCTTGTTCCCCTTCGTTCTATCGACGTAAACCGAGGCGCCAGGGTTTCAATGAAAGTTGGTGTTCCTTGGGGGAGGCGGCGAATCTAATCAAATCTGCTGCGCGAACGTTCTCGCCGGCGAGAACAGCAAAAGTATAGCTCCCGGAGGCAACAATGCAATCAAAAATGTTCCGGCACGCGATGGCGAGGTGCTCGCCCAGCGAGCGCTGACGGAGACACGGCGAGAGGAAAGATTTGTCGTCCAGCGCTCATGGGGAAGCTCAGGTCTCGGTCAAGAGTGAGCTGCGACAGCTGTGCTCGATCGATGCGGCGAGGCCGAGCACGAGTCCGGAGGCCGCGCGACAGATCTTCAAGACTCGATTGGGTCGTCCGATCAATAGCAATTATCTGGCGCCGCGGTTCAAGCACATCCTTCGAGAGGCCGGGTTGCAAACCATGCGCCTCTTTGATCTGCGCCACATGGCGGCGACCTTGGCACTGGCGGCTGGCATTCCGGTTAAGGACGTCTCGGAGCAGCTTGGCCATGCCTCTAGTGCCTTCACCCTCGACGTCTATTCGCGCGTTCTGCCACACATGCAGGCCGAAGCGGCACTGCGCGTCGAGGCGTTGCGGGAATGAGCGGCCACCACCAGGAAGGAATTCAAGCCGGGCAGAGGAATCCGCCCGAACCCGTCAAGGAAGATCGGAATTCGAAGCGCAGCAATGCGTCTCTCCCAAAGCCAGCTGATCGGTCGACGAACCGATAGGGAAGATTATCGAGTGAAGTGTTTAGACACCCTGCTGCAAGCGTTGGCGCCGAATCCATAGCGGAGCAAAGCCAAGAACTGGAGACCGATCAAGTATTTGTTTCCCGCCAATAGGCAAAAGGGCTCTGGAAACTGCGTCAATCACCCGAAAGTACCGGGGCCCTCGTCCATCTGCATACTGCTTTCTCTGGACACGGGCAGTTGATTTGCCTGAGAATGCAAAGACGCGGGGTGTGCGTCTTCACTGGGCAAGTCATTCATAACCTCCAAAAGGAACAAAACATGACGCGAAAACTGGGGACCTTTGCAGTCTCGATCGCACTATTCATGTCAATGGCTCCTGGCATTTGCCTTGCACAGTCGTTAATGACGCACCACGTCCGCCAAGCCACGCAGGATGGAAGCGCCCGTTCCATGGGCCGTCTTCCGGCAGGCCAGGCAATGAATCTGGTGATCGCGTTGCCGCTCCACAACGAAGACCAGTTGGACCAGCTTCTGAAAGATCTCTACGATCCCGCCAGCCCGAGCTACAGGCAGTTCCTGACGGTAGAACAATTCACTGAAATGTTTTCGCCAACCCAGCAGGAATATGACGCCGCCCTCAACTTCGCTAAAGAGAACGGGCTCACAGTCACCGGCACCAGTCCAAATCGACTCACCGTGCAAGTCTCCGGTAGTGTGGCCAACGTTGAGGCGGCTTTCCATGTGAGCATGGGCGTCTATCAGCACCCCACAGAGAACCGCGCGTTCTACGCGCCAGATCGTGAACCTACCACAAACCTCACGTTTTCCTTGTGGCACGTCTCGGGGCTCGACAACTATTCAACACCGCATCCCGCGGGCCTCGATAAGAGGAGTGACAATGCCGGCTCAAGCTCAAACGCCACCACCGGCTCCGGTCCCTCGGCCTCGTTCCTGGGCAGCGACATGCGCGCGGCTTATTACGGCGGTACGGCACTCACCGGCGCCGGGCAGTCGGTCGGGCTGCTTGAGTATTTAGGCACCGACCTTGCCGACCTGACTACGTACTTCACGAACGCCCACCAAACCAACAATGTTCCGATCACGTTGCTCTCTACCGACGGAACCAGCACCAGCTGTGTTGACACCACGGCCGGCGGCAACTGTGATGACGGCGAGCAGACTTTGGACATGACGCAGGCGCTGGGCATGGCGCCGGGATTGTCGAGCCTGGTGATGTATGTGGGCGCGACCGATGCCGCAATTTTCAATGCCATGGCCACGGCCAATCCGCTCAATGCGCAGTTGAGCTCATCGTGGACATGGTTCCCGGCCGACCCGACCACCGACGATCCCTACTTCAAGGAGTTCGCCGCGCAGGGACAAAACCTCTTTCAAGCGGCCGGCGACAGTGCGAAGTGGACGACGACGGGTAAGGCTTCGGAGATCTACCCGGCAGACGACGTGTATGTAACTTCGGTTGGCGGAACGGATCTTACCACCACCGCGGCGGGCGGAGCATGGGCATCGGAAACCGCCTGGGTGGATAGTGGCGGCGGCGTCTCTCCGCACCAGATTGCTATCCCATCTTGGCAGACGGCCGCGGCCGCCGGATGCGCAAGCTGTTCGCAGAGCTATCGCAATGGCCCCGACGTTTCAGCCAACGCCAACTTCACTTTTTACGTGTGCGCCGACCAGACGGCGTGCACAGCAAACCATTTCGGCGGCACCAGCTTTGCCGCGCCCATGTGGGCAGGCTACCTGGCTCTCATCAATCAGCAGTCAGTGGCCAACGGCAACAAGACGCTGGGTTTCATCAACCCGAGCCTCTATTCAATTGGCGCGGGCTCCAGCTACACCGCGGACTTCCACGACATCACCAGCGGAAGCAACGGCTTCTCGGCCACTACCGGCTACGATCTTGTCACTGGTTGGGGCACTCCAAACGGAAGCGGCTTAATCAACGCGCTGTCCGGGTCTTCGTCCACGGCAGGCGCCATCACCAGCCCAGCGCCGGGCAGTACGTTGACCTCGGCATCGACTACCTTCACCTGGAGCGCAGGCTCCGCTGGAACGACGGGCTACTATCTCCACGTTGGCACCTCGCTTGGCGCCGCCAATCTGGTCAATATCGGTCCGCTGAGCGGCACCAGCGCGACCGTGAATCTGCCCACCAACGGAGCCACGATTTACGTGGAGCTCCAGACGGTTATCAACGGCTCCAGCTTCTTCAACCGTTACACCTACACAGAATTCACCATCTCCGCAGGCGCCATCACCAGCCCTGCACCGGGCAACACGTTGACCTCGGCATCGACTACCTTCACCTGGAGCGCAGGCTCCGCTGGAACGACGGGCTACTACCTCCACGTTGGCACATCACCCGGCGCCGCCGATCTGGTCAATATCGGTCCTCTGAGCGGCACCAGCGCGACCGTGAATCTGCCCACCAACGGAGCCACGATTTACGTGGAGCTCCAGACGGTTATCAACGGCTCCAGCTTCTTCAACCGCTACACCTACACAGAATTCACCAT
>Ga0265316_10006580_pt1 | contig 11085 bp, 8 predicted proteins | sample 4522metaG_FD_202092 | JGI IMG/M metagenome (GOLD analysis project Ga0265316, IMG submission 202092) | Rhizosphere microbial communities from Carex aquatilis grown in University of Washington, Seatle, WA, United States - 4-5-22 metaG | ecosystem: Host-associated > Plants > Roots > Rhizosphere >...
AAAGGAGATGGTGGGACTTCTCGGCAACGTGGATTCGATCCAATACAACCCCGTATCGTCGATCGTCGCGGATCTCGATCCTGACGATGCCACCCTCATCTATATGCCGCTCTACTCAGGTTCCATCGGCAACATGGCCGGCTATTACGACACGATCAGCTACGATCTCTATCGCGTGGACGTGACGACAGGCCATGCCACCTTCGTCGAGCGCGGCAACAAGTCGGTCACGGAAAATACCTTCACGACCCAATGGCTCATGGACGGCCATGGCCGTGTCGTGGGGCGCGTCGATCAAAAGGTGGATCCGCTCGTCGATACGGTACTGATCGCGGACAAGGACGGGAAATTGCACGAATGGCAGAAGTTCGACGCTTCGGGCGATAAAGGCGCAGAGATCATGGGCGTGCTTTACGACGGTACGGCCCTGGTACAATACAAACACGATGAAAACACAGGTCTGCACGGCTACGATCTCGTTGACTTTGCAACGAAGAAGGTTTCGCCGCTCTATTACGACCAGACATATGATGTAGGCGAAGTCCTGACCGATCCGTGGACCGGCCGGATCATCGGCGCGAGCTACATCGCGGATACGCCGCAGTATATCTATTTCGACAAAACGCTGGAGCCGCTGCGGAAGGGCGTGGAATCCGCTTTCCCCAGCCTGTCGGCGAAGGCTGTTTCGTGGGACCGGGGCATGAACCTGGTCGCGATTAAGGTCGATGCGCCGCGAGTGCCTCCGGTTTATTTCGAGCTCGACCGAACCACGCACCACGCAACGCCGATCGGAAAGTCTTATCCCGACCTGAAGTCCACCGATCTCGGCGAGATGAAGCCTTACCCCTACAAGGCGCGGGATGGTTTGGACATACCGGCGTACATCACGCTGCCACCGGGACGGATTGCCAAGAACCTGCCGGCCATCGTCATGCCGCATGGGGGTCCGAACTGCTGCCGCGACCAGATCGGGTTTAACTGGTGGGCGCAGTTTTATGCCAATCGCGGCTATGTCGTGCTGCAACCCAATTTCCGCGGCTCGAGCGGCTACGGCAAGAAATTCACCGACGCCGGCAACAAGCAATGGGGCCTCAAAATGCAGGACGACGTCACCGACGGGGTCGAGAAGATGATCGCCGACGGTATCGTCGACCCCAAGCGTATCTGCATCGTCGGCGCCAGTTACGGCGGCTATGCGGCGCTTGCCGGCGCCGCGTTCACGCCGGACCTTTATGCCTGTGCGATCAGTTTTGCAGGCATATCGGACCTGCAGAATCTTTACGATACGAACGTGCGCGAGACCGGCAGCCTCTCGCAACCCACTTCGTACTTGCGCTTGCGCATGGGGTCGCCCGACACGGATTCGGCGCAGTGGAAAGCAACGTCGCCAGCCCTTCACGCCGACAAGGTGAAGTGCCCCGTTCTTTTGCTGCATGGCGGTGACGACACCACCGTGCGCATCGGCCAGAGCCAAGAGATGTATGACGCGTTGAACAAAGCCCACAAGAAGGTCGATTTCATCCGCCTGCCGGGCGGCGATCATTATCTCAGGACGGCGGATATGCGTATCCGCGTGCTGACGGAGACGGAGAAGTTCCTCAAACAGAACATTGGGAACTGATCACGGATCGAGCGCCGCCAAGAGCGGCACCAGCGCCGCGCTGACGGGCGTTGCGATGCCGTGGCGCGCGCCCTTGCGCACGATCACGCCATTGCGCGCGTCCCATTCCATGTGGCGCCCCGCGATGCGGTCGGCATACATCGAATTGCCCTCGCCGGGCCCGGCCTTGAGGAAGAATTCGATCTGCGGCTCGATCAGCGCGTCGTCGAGCTTGGCCCCTTCGGCACGGCCGACCGCCACGCATTCGTGCAGGATCGCGCGCGCCACCTCGACAATCCCCTCTTTGTGGAAAACGGCCATCGGCTGGCCGGTGAGCGCCAGGATCGCGCCGCCGGGCGCATTCAGGCAGAGCTTCTTCCAGGCCACCGTGAGCAAATCGTCCACCGCCGACGCCGTGATGAACGAGTTGGCGAACAGGGTGCAAAATTCTTTTCCCGGCGCATCGTCCTGAGCGCTGAGCAGAGCAACCCGGCGCCAAACGACTTCCCCGGGGGACACTCGGCTCACCGGAAGCTCGACGATCACGGGCACGATGGCTGTCGGCGTCGGAACGAAAGGCTCGACGCGTTCGCGCTGTTCGACGCCGTTCTGCAGCACCGCGACCTTGGTGTGCGGCCCGACGGCGGCCTCAAGCCACCCGGCGGCCGACGGCACTTGATGCGCCTTGACGCAGAGCAGAACCCATTCGGCGGGCGCGATCTCCCTCGGAGACGTGACCACGCGCGCGGGAAACCTCTTCGCCGGCTCGTCGCCCTTGCGCACCGACAGGCGCGCAAAGGATTGGCGCGCGCAGAACGTCACGTCGTAGCCGGCCTCCAGGAGGGCCGCGCCGACGGAGCATCCGATGGCGCCGGGACCGATGATCGTGATGCGCGACATATTTTCCTCCGCACCAATTGCCGGGAACGGCGTTCCGCCGGGCACAATCTGTCCGCTATCCGCCGCGGAAGATAAAGTCTAGACTGCTATGGGTTGGGGACCGGGGGGGTCAATCATGAAATATCGTCTTTGCCTCGTCGCGATTGCCGCGGCGCAATTGCTCATTCCCGCACGGGCCGACGACTGCCCCAAGCTTGCCATTTATGCCCGCATTCCACTGACACAAATCGGTGGCGACCCCCGTGAATTCGTTCCCGTCGAGGTCGCAGGCGTTCCAAAGCTGATGTTGCTCGACACCGGAGCGTTTTTCTCGACGATGTCGAGTAAATTGGCCGACAAATTGCAACTGCCATCCGGTGCCGCCAATTTCAGGCTCTACGGCGTAACCGGGGCAAAATCGGAGAGCTTTGTCAGCACTTCGTTCGAACTTGGCGGTATGCGCGGCAACGGCATCCAATTCATGCTGGACCCGACAGGCATCGGCAGCGGCGACGATCCGAGAGTGGTGGGTCTGCTGGGCGGCAGTATTCTCACGAATTACGACCTCTCCATCGACTTCGTCGCCAACAGGCTCGACCTCCTCAGTCCGAACCATTGCGAGGGTCAGGTGGTGTATTGGCCGGATCGGCCGATTACCATCATTCCGTTCAAGCTCCGGGATAGGTCGGCAATCGTGCTGACGGTCACGCTTGACGGCCAGGAAGTCACAGCCCAGCTCGATACGGGCGCCAGCACCTCAACGCTGGAAAGAGGAAAGGCCGAACGATCATTCGGACTCGTTGTGGGATCAGCCGACACGCCGGTGTCGGGGATTCTGAACGGCGTTGCGGGGCTGACCACCTGGAGGCATCACTTCAAGTCGCTGTCGTTGGCGGGCGTCGAAGTGGCGAATCTGGATGTACACATCATCCCCGATAAGATCAGCGAAAAAGTGAACACCTGGTCCACGGGCACATTGCTGGATAACCGCAACAATAGCGTTGAGGTGCCGTCCATGTTGCTTGGCATGGACGTGTTGAAGCAACTGCACATCTACATCGCGTACAAGGAAAAGAAGCTCTACATCACGCCAAGCGGTCAGCCGACCGGGAGCGTGCCGCCCGCCGCGGCACCGGCGAAGGCAAACTGACGCGCGTCAGCCGCGCAGCAGGTCGAGCACTTTTCTAGCGGCTTCGGGAATGTTGGTGCCGGGACCGAAAACGGCGGCGACGCCCGCCTGCTTGAGGAAATCGTGATCGTGGAGCGGAATCACGCCGCCGACCACCACCAGGGCGGCGCATTTTTCATTCTTCAGCGCGGCGATCAGTTCCGGAACCAGCGTCTTGTGGCCGGCCGCCAGGCTGGAAACGCCCACCACATGAACGCCCGTGGTCGCGGCTTCTCGCGCGACCTCTTGCGGCGTCAGGAACAGCGCTCCGATGTCGACCTGAAAGCCGATGTCGGCGAAGGCAGAGGCAATGACCTTCGAGCCGCGGTCGTGGCCGTCCTGGCCCATCTTGGCGACCAGAAGGCGCGGCGGCGAGCCGGACGACTTGGCGAAGGCTTCCACCTCGCCCTTCAGTGCCGCGAACTCGTTGTCGCCGTCGAAGGCTGCGCCATAGACGCCGGTAATGCGTTGCGTCTTGGCGCGGTGGCGCGGATGGACCTTTTCGATGGCATCTGAGATTTCGCCGACCGTGGCGCGCGCGCGCGCGGCCTCCACCGCCAGCGTCAGAAGATTGGCTTTGCCCGCCGCCCCTTGCCGCAACGCCTCCAGAGCGGCCGCGACTTTTTGTTGATCGCGCGCGGCTTTGACCTTCGCCAGGCGATCGAGCTGTGCCTGGAGAACCGCGCGATTGTCGATGTCGCGGTATTCCACCTTCTCGGCATTGTCCGGCTCGAAGCGGTTGACGCCGACGATCACATCCTCGCCCTTGTCGACGCGGGCCTGACGGCGCGTCGCCGAGTCCTCGATGGCGAGCTTGGCGTCTTCGACGCAATGGGTCATGCCGCCCTTCTTCTCCACGCGGTCGATGATCGTTTTCGCGTGGACCGCCAGCGCGTGGGTCAGCGCTTCGACGTAATAGGAGCCGCCCAAGGGATCGACCGTGCGCGTCACCTGGGTCTCGTGCTGCAGGATCAGTTGCGTGTTGCGGGCGATGCGAGCCGAGAACTCGGTCGGCAGCGCGATGGCTTCGTCGAAGGAATTGGTATGCAGCGATTGAGTTCCGCCCAACACCGCGGCCAGCGCTTCATAGGCCGTGCGCACGATGTTGTCGGTGGGATCCTGCTCGGTCAGTGAGACGCCGGAGGTCTGGCAATGAGTGCGCAACATCAGGCTTTCCGGCTTCTTGGCGCCGAAGCCCGCCATGATCTGCGCCCACATCAGCCGCGCGGCGCGCAGCTTGGCGACCTCCATGAAGAAATTCATGCCGATGCCAAAGAAGAAGGAAAGGCGCGGCGCAAATTCGTCGACCGCAAGGCCCTTGCCCAACGCGGCGCGCACATATTCGATGCCGTCGGCCAGCGTGTAGGCGAGTTCCTGCACCGCGGTCGCGCCCGCCTCGTGCATATGGTAGCCGCTGATCGAGATCGAGTTGAACTTCGGCATATTCTTTGCCGCATATTCGATGACGTCGGCGACGATGCGCATGGAGGGTGCGGGCGGATAGATGTAGGTGTTCCGCACCATGAATTCCTTGAGGATGTCGTTCTGGATCGTGCCGGCGAGTTTGGCCGGCGCAACGCCCTGCTCTTCCGCCGCCACGATGTAGTTCGCCATGATCGGGATCACCGCGCCGTTCATGGTCATCGACACGCTCGTCTTGTCGAGCGGCAGCCCGGCGAAGAGGACCTTCATGTCCTCGACGGAATCGATGGCGACGCCAGCCTTGCCGACGTCGCCCGCCACACGCGGATGGTCGCTGTCGTAGCCCCTGTGCGTCGGCAAATCGAAGGCGACCGAGATGCCGGTCTGCCCGCTCGCGAGGTTCTTGCGGTAGAACGCGTTCGACTCTTCGGCGGTGGAGAAGCCTGCATACTGCCGGATGGTCCAGGTCCGCCCGGCATACATGGTGGCGCGCACCCCGCGAAGAAACGGCGCGAAGCCCGGCAGCGAATCCGCCGCCTCGATGCCCTCCATATCCGCCGCGGTGTAGAGCGGTTTGACCGTGAAGCCTTCCGGCGTGGCCCAGTCGAGTTCGCCGAGCGCGCGCGCCTTCAGCTCCTTGGCGGCTAGGGAGGCCCAGGCTTTTGGGGTCTTCTCGGTCATCGCTGAACGCCTTTGCGGACTCTGCGCCGGTCTTCTCTCATACTCGGGGGCGGAGAGCATGCGGTGCGACCGCGCGCGGGGGAGTATCGCACCCGCGAAAAACGGTCAAATTCCCGTCTTCTTTCTGTCGGGAAGCCGTCACAGTGCTCCGCATACGGAGTGTTACGTGGATAAGTCGCCGAGACTCCATTCCTCGATTCGTCCACTAGATCTTGCGGTGGTCCAACCTTGACAAACACGTAATAGCGTGAGAACAAAGGCCGATATTCATCCAGTTAGCGATTCGGACGGCGTTCGTTCTACTTCCATTCTCGTGGTATAGACGCACGACCATTTTGCCCCCTGCGACAATTGATCGTCACTTTCTGATTAATTACAGTTCCAACCACGGTCGTTCGACCGTTTTTCAATCCAACATGGGGACCAGGATGAAGATCTATGTGAAACGCGGATTGGTCGTGGGTGCTTTGGCCATGACTTTGTCGGCCGGTTTTTTCATCGGCCAGGCGGCAGCCAGACAGGAACATATGGAAGCAGCCCTGAGTTCACTCGAAAACGCCAAGTCGGAACTCCAGTCGGCGGAATCCAATAAGGGCGGACATCGCGTGAAAGCGATCGAGTATGTCAACGATGCCATCTCGGAAGTCCACGAAGGGATTTATCACGCCGAGTAGGCTAGTGCTCTTACCGCCATTGCCGCGCGTGACCTCAGATGTGGCCGCGCGCGGCAATGGCATTCCCGCTACAACGAACGCCTTGGCATCAGGCCGGTTCTCGCCAATTCCCAGAGTCCGCGCGGCGCCATCAGTGGGCCCAGCGCCATCAGCGGCGTGATGATGACCCCCCAATAGGAATTGTCGGGTCTGCCGAAAAACAAAAACAGAAGAATGTAGGCAGAGCAGACGACGACCAGGCGCGCGCCCGTCGGTCCCGGCCATGCCGCCAGACCAAGCAGCATCAACGGAATCGCCGTTGCGATCACCCAAGGCGGATCGAGCACCAGCAGCGCGTTGAACTTCGCATTGGCGAGCACGAACGGCCAGCCGCCGAAGGCGAGCCAGCCGGGCGAGCGGTGATCGCCGGGCCTCAATTGCTCCCCCACAAAATGGGCATGGACGGCCAGAACGGCGAGAAACGCCGCGATCGCCACCGCCCACGCCAACGCTTCGCGCCGTTTGCCGTCGTACAGCGCCAGGGCGCCCATCACGAGCAGATAGAGCAGCGAAAGATCGCGCAGCACGACCGCGAGAAACCCGATCAGGACGCTCGCCAGCCAGTGCCGCTCGTCGCGCACGGCCAGCGACAATGCGATCAACGCGCCCGCCCAGATGTCGTGGAAAGCATAAAGGCCGCCGAGCATGGCCGCCACCAGGCCGCAGGCGAGCAGAACCATCCCCGCTCCGACAATCACCGTCCGGCCGAACAGAAGATGCAGCCGCAACCCCCAGGCCGCCATGACCACGATGGCAAGGATGCGAAGCGACACACTTCGCGCGGCGTCCCCCGGCAGCGCCGCCATCGCATAGGTCAGGAGCGGATTGCGCACAGTGAACGCCGGCTTCAGCGGATAATGCCTCGTTCGCTGCTCCGTGGTAACCGCGACATAATAGGGCTGACCATGGACGACGCGGTCGATGACGCTCATATAAAGTTCAAGATCGCCATGCCCCGGCGGACCGCGGTCCGGGCGACCATGCGCGACGCCGCCCACGATGCCTGCGCCAATCAGGAGCAGCAGCCCGGCCAAAACCGCCAGCGCTGCACGCCGCGGCAAGGCGCGGAAGCGGGTCGGCGGCAGCAATTCGGGAATCGTCATGGCGCCATCTTGCCCGGCCAAGGTTAAGCATCGCAATTGGCTTGAAACCGGCGGTCAAAAAAACCATGTTCATCGGTGATGAGCACCAAGCGTCCGCCCGATGGCGGCCGGATCACCGCCGTTCTCGGCCCCACCAACACCGGCAAGACGCATTTCGCCATCGAGCGGATGCTGGCCCACAAATCCGGCATGATCGGCCTGCCGCTGAGGCTCTTGGCGCGCGAAGTTTATGACAAGGTGGTGCGGCTCAAGGGCGCGAACCTGGCCGCGCTCATTACCGGCGAGGAGAAGATCGTCCCGCCCGGCGCGAAATATTTCGTCTGCACCGTGGAAGCGATGCCGCTCGATCTGGGAACCGCGTTCCTGGCGATCGACGAGATCCAGCTCTGCGCCGATTTCGAACGCGGCCATGTCTTCACCGACCGGCTGCTGAATGCGCGCGGCGAGGAGGAAACCGTTTTCCTCGGCGCCGACACCATGCGCGGCGCGATCCAGCGTTTCGTGCCGCGCACCTATTTCACCTCGCGGGCGCGCTTCTCCGACCTCGCCTATACCGGCTCGAAGAAACTGACGCGGCTGCCGCGCCGTTCGGTGGTCGTCGGATTCTCCGCCGAAGATGTTTACGGCATCGCCGATCTGATCCGCAGCCAGCGCGGCGGCGCGGCCGTGGTGCTCGGCGCGCTTTCCCCGCGCACGCGAAACGCACAAGTCGCGCTCTATCAGTCGGGCGACGTGGACTTTCTGGTGGCGACCGACGCCATCGGCATGGGCCTCAACATGGATGTGGACCATGTCGCGTTCTCGGCGCTGGAGAAATTTGACGGAATGGGAACGCGCCCGCTGAAGCCCGAGGAGATCGGTCAGATCGCGGGCCGTGCCGGACGCCACATGAATGACGGAACCTTCGGCATCACGGGCGATGCCGACGACCTCGATCCGGAAACCGTGGCGCGGGTGGAAGGCCATCGCTACGAGCCTGTGCGCGTGCTGCAATGGCGCAATTCGGCGCTGTCGTTCCGCACGCTGGCGTCCTTGATCGCTGCGCTCGACGAGCCGACGCCGCTGCGCGGGCTGGTGCGGGCACGTCCTTCGAGCGATCTGATCGCGCTACGCAGCCTCGCCGAACAGGATGAGGTGCGCGAGCGCACGCGCGCGCCGGCGCAGGTGCGCCTCTTATGGGATGCCTGCCAGTTGCCGGATTTCCACAAGCTCAGCGCCGAGGAACATACGCGCCTGGTGCGGACCATCTTCGTCCATCTGACCAGCGGCGACGGCAAGCTGCCCGAGGATTGGCTGGCGAAGCAGATCGCGCGTCTCGACGTCACCGAAGGCGACGTGGCGACGCTGTCGGGACGGTTGGCGCAGGTGCGCACCTGGACCTACGCGGCGAACCGTCCCGGCTGGGTGAGGGACGGCGCGCACTGGCAGGAAATGACGCGCGCCGTGGAGGACCGGCTGTCCGACGCACTGCACGAGCGGCTGACGCAACGCTTCATCGACCGGCGCACGTCGGTCCTGATGCGCCAGCTTGCGCTCGACGACATCAACGTCGTGCTCGACGATTCCGGCGGCGTGGCGATCGGCGGCGAGATCGTCGGCAAGCTCGACGGCTTCCGCTTCTCGCAGGCCGACAGCGCGGCGGGCATCCACGAACGCGCGTTGCGCGCCGCCGCGATGAAGGGCCTGGAAGGCGAATTTTTCGCCCGCGCAAGACGGTTGGCGTTTGCCGCGGACGCCGACATCACGCTCAGCGAGCACGGACGGCTGTGGTGGGACGGCGCCATCGTGGCGCGGCTGGCCGCGGGCCCCTCGCCGATCGAGCCGACCGTCAGGCTGCTTGCCGACGAAATCATAAAGGGCGGCCCGCGCGAAAGCATCCAGCGCCGGCTGGAGGAATGGCTGGCCGCGCGCATCAAGGCGAAGCTCGAACCACTGGTGGTGTTGCGGGAGGGCGTCGAAGCGAAAGCCGGAAGCGCCGAAGCCATGCCCGCCGCCGCGCGCGGCATCGCCCATCAGCTGTGCGAGAATTTCGGCTCGCTCCCGACCGCCGAGGCCGACGTCCAGGCGAACCTGGGCGCGCTGATTAGGGCGCTCAGGCCCTACGGCGTGTGGTTCGGGCGGCGCGCGATCTATCTGACGAAATTGCTGAGGCCCGATGCGGCGTCGCTCTTGGCGCTGTTGTGGGGCGTGTGGAACAAGCTAGAGAACGTTCCGGCGCTGCCCCGCGCGGGCCTGACCTCGTTCGTCAACGACACGGCGGCGCCGGAGGGATTTCTGGCGGCCGCGGGATTTCGCGTGATCGCCGGGCGCGCCATCCGCCTCGATATGCTGGAGCGTCTGGAAGACGTGTTGGAGAAAGCGCTGACCGACGGCGCCTCCGCCGAAGCCCTGTTGCCCAAGCTGGTGTCGTTGCTCGGCTGCGGCAACGATGAAGTGCGCGCGGTCCTGGCGGAGCTTGGCTGGCAGACGGCCGACGTCGTGGGTGGGCAATCGGTGTGGCGGCGCAGCGCCAAGCGCGAAGCGCCCTCCAGGCCGCCGCGCCCGGTGCGGAAGGATTCTCCCTTTGCGGGATTGGCGGATCTGATCGCGGGCAAATGAGCGGACGTCTCGACAAATGGCTGTGGTGCGCGCGATTCTATCGCACGCGCGCCCTGGCGCAGCAGGCGTGCGAGTCCGGGCTCATCCGGCTGAACGGCCATCGGGTCGAAAAACCTGGCCGCGAGATCAAGCCCGGCGACGTTTTAACCGTACCGCGCGCAAGGGAAATCGCCGTCGTGCGCGTGCTGGCCTGCGCGGAGCGCAGAGGCCCCGCGCGCGATGCCCAACTGCTCTACGAAACTGTCGCGGATGCCCCTTCGCCGCTTGATCCCGCGCCGCGCGAGCCTTAATGGACACCCCTAGCCTTCGGAGTGCTCAATGACCTACGTCGTCACCGACGCCTGCATCAAATGCAAATACATGGACTGCGTGGAGGTCTGCCCGGTCGACTGCTTCTACGAAGGCGAAAACATGCTCGTCATTCACCCCGACGAATGCATCGACTGCGGCGTTTGCGAGCCGGAGTGCCCGCCGGAGGCCATCAAGGCCGACACCGAGACCGGTCTGGAGCGCTGGCTGTCGCTCAACGCCGAGTACGCCAAGGCCTGGCCGAACATCACCCAGAAAGGCACCGCGCCGGCCGACGCCAAGAAGTTCGACGGCGAAGAGGGCAAGTTCGAGAAGTATTTCAGCGATAAACCCGGTTCTGGGACGTAGAATTAACGAATTCGCGTCTGCGGGAAAGCAGCTTATTTCAGCCTTTTCCCCTGGATTCCGCTCGGTTATGCTTCCCTAGAGTTGAAATAAATTGCGCCAATTCAAAGGTTTGCCCAATAATCTGCTTCCCTTTTCTACGCTATTGTGATAGGTTGTATTCGTTCTGAGATAGCTCGAAAGGCGCTGCCCCACCCGGATTTAAGAAGGATCCGGAGGCGCCGCAGTCTGTTGCAGTGCAAAAAGGTGCGGTGCTGTCTCGCGGAC
>Ga0265316_10006581_pt1 | contig 11081 bp, 9 predicted proteins | sample 4522metaG_FD_202092 | JGI IMG/M metagenome (GOLD analysis project Ga0265316, IMG submission 202092) | Rhizosphere microbial communities from Carex aquatilis grown in University of Washington, Seatle, WA, United States - 4-5-22 metaG | ecosystem: Host-associated > Plants > Roots > Rhizosphere >...
CGATCGGGCTGGTGGTCCTGGTCGTATTCGTGTTTCTGCAGAACTGGCGCGCCACGCTGATTCCGCTGCTGACGGTGCCGGTCGCCATCATGGGGACGTTCGCTCTGTTCCCACTGCTCGGTTTCTCCATCAACATGACCAGCATGTTCGGGCTGGTTCTGGCGATCGGCATCGTGGTGGATGACGCCATCGTGGTGGTGGAGGCGGCGCAGCGGCACATCGACGAAGGATTGACCCCGCACCAGGCCGCCATTCGCGCCATGGAAGAAGTGTCGGCCCCGGTAGTGGCGATCGCCTGCATCCTGGCGGCGGCCTTCATCCCAGTGGCGTTCCTGGGCGGCATCAGCGGGCAGATCTACAAGCAGTTCGCGCTCACCATCGCCGCCTCGGTTCTGATTTCGGCGTTCAGCGCGCTCTCGCTGAGCCCGGCTCTGAGCGCCCTCCTCCTGCGGCCCAAGATGAATACGCGCGGCCCGCTGGGGCGGTTCTTCCGAGCGTTCGACCGGGTTTTTGAGCGCTCCCGGAACAAGTATCTGGTGGGCGTGAGCGCGCTGATCCGGAAATCGGTCTTGGCGGTAGCCGTGCTGTTCTGTTTCTGGCTGGCGGCCGGAGCGCTATTCCACCATCTCCCCGCCGGCTTCCTTCCCGACGAGGACCAGGGCACCATCTACGTCTCCATACGGCTCCCGGACGGCGCATCGCGCGATCGCACGGACGCCGCCACGCGAAAGATCGAGAGCATCGCCAGCGGCCTTCCTGGTATCGCCGGGCACCTGGCGCTGGGCGGCCTCGACATCGCCACCCGCACCAGCGCCTCGAACGTGTCCACGCTGATCTGCCGGCTGAAGCCGTGGGACGAGCGCGAATCCAAGGAAACCCAGTTCGCGGCCATCATCGCAACCATGGCGCGGGAGTTCAGCCAGGTGCCCGAAGCGGTCACGTTCGCCTTCGGCCCGCCTCCCATTCTTGGCTTGAGCACCTCGGGCGGATTCCAGTTCATGCTGGAAGACCGCACGGGCGGCAGCGTTCACGACCTGTCGCAGGCCGCCGATCTGATGGTCGACGCCTCCCGGACCCGGCGCGAGCTGGGCAGCCTGGTCAATACGTTCCGGCCGAACGTTCCCGCTTACAGCATCGACGTGAACCTGGACAAGGTGCAGACTCTGGGCATCCCGGTCACGGAGGCCTACAACACGCTGCAGACGTTTCTGGGCGGCCTCTACGTGAACGACTTCAATGCGTTCGGTCACCCCTGGCAAGTGCTGGTGCAGGCAGAGCCCGAGTTCCGCAGCAAGCCCGACGACATTAACCGCTTCTATACGCGCACCGTCGCGGGAGATATGGTGCCGCTGGGCACGCTGGCGACGGTCGCGCCGACGGCGGGTCCGGACGTCGTCTACCGCTACAACCGCTTTCGCGCCATCCAGATGCTAGGGCGGCCCGCGCCCGGCTACAGCAGCGGCGAAGCGACCAAGGCGATGGAGGATCTGGCGGCCTCGACGCTGCCCTCCGGTTTCAGCTACGAATGGACCGGCACGACCTACCAGGAGAAAGAGGCGCAGGGCCACGAGGGCGTGATCTTCGGGTTTGCGGGCGTGCTGGTATTTCTGTTCCTGGCGGCGCTCTATGAGAGCTGGTCGATTCCGTTCGCCGTGCTGATGGCGGTTCCACTGGGCTTGTTCGGGGCGCTGACGGCGGTCTGGTTGCGGTCCTATCCCTACGACATTTACACGCAGATCGGGATCGTGACGCTGATCGGCCTGGCCGCCAAGAACGCGATCCTGATCGTCGAGTTCGCCCGGATGCGGCGCGAGGAGGGCCACTCGATTGTCGACGCGGCCCTCGAAGCCGCGCGGCTCCGGCTGCGGCCCATTCTGATGACGTCGTTCGCATTCATTCTTGGCGTGGTGCCGTTGGTCATAGCGACCGGCGCTGGGGCGGCGTCGCGGCGCTCGCTCGGCACGGCGGTTTTCGGCGGGATGAACGCGGCCACGCTCCTGGCCATCTTCATCGTGCCGGTGCTGTATGTGGTGATCCAGCGCATCGCCGAAGGAAAGCCAAAGCCGGCGCCCGAAACGCATCCCGTTGCGGAGGAGACTCTATGACGGTGCGGCGCGGTGCAGGCGCGATCCTTCTTCCGCTGGCGTTCGCGGCGGGGTGCGCTGTGGGCCCGAACTACAAGCGGCCCGCGGTGGACGCGCCGCCCCAGTACCGCGGCGCGGCTCCCGGCGGCGACGCGGCTTCGCTCACGGACCGCAAGTGGTCCGATCTATTCCAGGACGATGCGCTCCAGCAGCTTGTCGCGGCGGCCCTGGAGCACAACTTCGATCTGCGCATCGCCTCCGAGCGGGTGATCGAGGCGCGCGCCCGGTTCCGGATCACGGGCGCCCAGCGGTTCCCCAATCTGATCGCGCAAGCGTCATTCACGGGCTCGCGGTCGTCCTTAATCGGTGCGAACTACGATGTACCGCCCGGCTCGAAGCAGGATGTGAGCTATACCCAGGCCGGCGTCGCCCTGGACTGGGAGCTGGACTTCTGGGGCCGGCTTCGCCGCCTGACCGAATCGGCGCGGGCTCAGTACCTGGCCACCGAGGAGGGCCGGCGCGGCGTGGTGGTATCGCTGATGGCCGACGTGACCGGCAGCTACTTCACGCTGCGGGAGCGTGACCTGGAGCTCGAGATAGCGCGGCAAACGCGCGACATTGCCGGCAACAACCTCAAGCTGGTCCAGTTGCGCTTCCAGCGCGGCGCCGCCACGGCCCTGGAAGTCCACCAGGCGGAGACGTTCCTCTACATCGCCACCGCCCAGATCGCCAGCGCCCAGCGCGACGTAGAGCAGATGGAGAACGCGTTGAGCCTGCTGGCGGGCCGGGCGCCGGGTGAGATCGTGAGAGGGAAAGCGCTCGATCAGTTCGCGCTTCCTCCCGAGGTTCCGGCGGGACTACCATCGGCGCTGCTCGAGAAGCGGCCGGACATACGGCAGGCCGAGCAGGCGCTGATCGCGGCCAACGCGGAGATCGGCGCGGCCAAGGCGCTCTACTTTCCGCAGATCTCCCTGACCGGGTTTCTGGGAGGGCAGAGCAGGGCGCTGACGGACCTGTTCACCGGGCCGGCGCGCCTGTGGGCCGGCGGCCCGGGAGCGACGCTGCCGATTTTCAATGCCGGCCTGGTCCGCGCCGGCGTGCGCCTGACCGAAGCGCAGAAGCGCGAGATGATGCTGGCGTACCAGAAGGCCATCTACAGCGGTTTTCGCGAGGTCTCCGATGCGCTGGTCGGTTACGGCCGGACGCGCGAGCAGCGGGCCGAGGAGGAGCGCCTGGTGACGGCGCTTTCCGAAACGACCCGCCTCTCCCAAATGCGCTACAAAGGTGGGCTCGACAGCTACCTGCAAGTGCTCGACGCGGAGCGCAATCTGTTCCAGGGCCAGTTGGCCCTGGCGCAACTGCGGCTGGGCGAAGTGCTCTCGTACGTGCAGCTCTACCGCGCGCTGGGCGGCGGCTGGCAGTAGCGTTGGCGGCCGGCAGACGCCTACTTCATCTCCATAACCCGCACCAGGCCGATGGTGCCGAGCTCCTTGTTCACGTTTGGTTCGTACTCCACCCGGACCGCACCTCGCGCCTTCTGCGGCCCGCAGGTCAGGGTGAATGAGCCGGCCCTGGCGCCTCGAACGTCGATCGCATTGGGCTTGTCGATAAGGAGCCGCACCACGCCCCCGGCCACGGTCATCCGGATGCGGGCCGCGGTCCCCAGGCAATCGATCTGATCGAGCGTGCCCTCGACCCCTGTGAGCGGGCTCCGTTTGGGCAGTTGCGGAGGGATCGTGGCGGCATCGTGCTGGAGGGCGGGCCGCGGCGTATTCTGCTCCTCCGGTTCCCGCTCCGGCTCCGGTTCCGGCGCCATCGGCCGGAGCCGCTCGCCCGGGTGCTGTTCGAGCGCCGCGAGCAGTTCCTCGACGGCGGTTTTCTCATCCGGTCCCTCGGCGCGTTCGGCGGCGCGCTTGGCGTTGGCGCGGGCGCCCTCCGTGTCGCCGGTACGGTAGGAGGCATAGGCCACGGCGCGGAAGAACTGGAAGGCGTGTTCCGGCTCAACTCTCTTCAGATGCGCGAACTGGGCCAGGGCGCCTGCGTAGTCCGATTCCGCCATCAACTGAAAACCGAGATGAAGGCGCGCCTCATAATACTCCGGATCGAGTTCGACCGCCTTGCGCAACAGCTTGATCCTTAGCTTGCCAGACTCCTCGGCCTGGCCCACCATCGCGCAGTATTCGTAGTACATGCGGGCATTCCTGCTCCCCAGCTCCACGGCTTTGGCGAAGTGCGCCCGGACCTCGTCCTGCTTCCCCTGGCGCCACGCCAGGTATCCCAGCGCCTCGGGAACCTCGGGGCTGGCCGGGTTCTCCTGCGCGAGCTTGTCGTAGGCCTGCCTGGCCTCGCCCAGCTTGTTGATGTCCGACAGGACGCTGGCCAGCACCAGGCCCGACTCAAACGGTGCCACCGGCTTTATCTCGGGATCTTCGGCGGACTTGGCCAGTGCGACGTCGAAGAGAACGCGCTGGAAGGTGCCCCCGCGAATATAGGAGCGGAGGTCGTCCAGAACTTCCCGCATGGATTTGCCGAATGCTTTCCGGAAGGCATCCGCCGGCTCGGTACCGGCAAGGACAAGGTGGATAAGCTCTCCGAATTTGGGCCGGTACGGCTCGCTGAGAAACAACATATGCGTCAACGCCCAGCTCTCGGCGTAGAAGACGCTCACTTTGGAATGGTCGTTGGTGTAATAGGGCGAGTTTTGGTCCACCGCGCAAAGCGTCGCCACATCGAGCCAATTGTTCGGCTGGAGCGTGTCGAGGCCGCCGGGCAGCAACTCGCCGACCACGACCTTCTTCCCCAACGGATGGAGACTCTGGTAGAGCTGGGCCAGTCCTTCGTTGAGCCACAGCGGTATGTTCTTAACGGGCTTCAGGAGGATGTGGACGTACTCGTGTACAGCGATAGGATAGTTCTCTTCCGAGATGCTCTGCATCACGATTTCGTCGCGGTCCGGGCCGCCGCCGGCGTAGCCCTGCCTGCCCTCGTAGATCTGATAGGGTTTGTATTCCCGCGCGGACTGGAAAGCGATGATGCGCACCCGCCCCTTGGTGGATCTGGTCGAGTGGACCGCCTTCTGAAAGAAGCTGTTGACCTGCTCGAAATAGAGGACGGCTTCGCGCGCCTTTCTCTCGCCGGCGGTGGTGTAGACCTCGAAATTCGTCGAGGTCGCCTTCAGCCAGCGCTGTTCGCCCCGGGCGATTACGGGTAGAAGCGCCAGGACTATCAGGAGCGTTCGGGGCTTCATGGGAAGCGATTCTATCACCGTGGCGCCTGCCTTACACTACCGCAGCGTGACCAGCGTCGCGCCCCAGCCGCCAGCCTCGCCTGGAGCGTCGCCGTAGGCCAGGACGAACGGTGTGCGCGCCAGCACGCGCCGCACAGTTTCCCGCTGCACCCCGATTCCGCGGCCGTGGATGATGCGCAGAGCCTTCAATCCCAGGCCCTGCGCTTCTTCCAGGTACGCCTCGACCACCCCTTCGACGTCTCTGGGGGGCACGCTGTGCAGGTCAAACACGTCGGTGACGGGAATGCGGATCGGCTCTTTTTCTTCCATGGCTACTGCGCCTTGGCCGCCGGAGCCGGGCTGGCGTTGTCGATGTGGACCACGACCCTCCAGGAGCGATCCGGCCCCTTGCGCCAGAGCGCCACGTACTTGCCCCAGGACACCTCGGGCTTGTCGCCGGCTCCGAGACGCACCGATTTCGACAGGCCGTAGGTGTACCCAAGATCGCCGGAGACGAAGCCATCGATCGGCTCCCAGCGAATGGAGGAGTCCGGCGTCATGGTCTTGGACACGAACGCCCGGATCGCATCCTGGCCGGTCACGATAGGGCTCGCGGCGGGCATCAGGATGCCGTCCGGGGCGAAGTGCGAGACCCATCCCTCGACGCCATTGGCGGCGGTGGAGCTGTCGAATTCGCGGTCGGCCGCCAGCAGATCTTTCGAAGGATCGCGAGCCGCGTTCGCCGCCGTGCCATTCCACGTGCCTGCCGCGTAGCAGGCCAGGCAGGCTGCGATCAAAACCAGACGGCTTCGAAGCCGTTGCATAATTCCCTCCAGTTCTATAACCTCAGGGCATGCCCGTTTACTCTGAACCCGGCGGCGCGAACGGCCTGCACACCCGGCTGGCGGGACGCCTCCGGGACCAAGCCAACGATATCCGGCGTCTGACCGCGGGGTTGGATGAAGAGGCGCTGGCCCGGCATCCGATTCCCGAAAAATGGTCGTTGAAAGAGCTGGTCGCCCATTTGTGGCGGGTCCAGGAGGTCTTCGAGTCGCGCATCGAGGCGATGCTCACCAGGACCAAGCCGGCGATGACGCCCTACGGCCCGGCTGACGATCCGGAGTTCGAAGCCAAGCTGAGCAGCACCTGCGAAGAGCTGCTGGCCGGCTTCTTCGGCGATCGCGAGGAACTGGCGTCGCTGCTCGATTCGCTCTCGGCGGCCGACTGGAGGCACCGCGGCATCCACCCCGAATACCGTCACTACGACGTGCGCTTCGCGGTCGAGTACCTGGTATGTCACGAGGCGCACCATATCTACCAGATGTTACAGCGCCGCGAGCTGGTTGCGCCCTAGCCTGCTTCCGGCAGCTTGCCTGCCAGCCACTCCGGCAGCTTCGCGGCCGCAAGGCGTACCCCGACATAAAACACGCCGAAGAGGGCGTAGACGGCGCTGACCTCATCGAATCGCATTTCGTAGATCAACTTCTTGAAGGCGAGGGGGTCGTCGGCGAACAGGTCGACGCCCCACTCCCAGTCGTCGAAGCCCATCGAGCCGGTAATGATCTGCTGGACCTGGTCCGCGTAGCGGCGGCCAACCATGCCATGCTCGCGCATCATGCGCCCGCGCTCGGCAATCGGAACGGTGTAGAAGTTGCGTTGCTCGCCACGCTTGCGGTCCATGGGGTAGAAACAGCAGTAGCGATGGGGCGGGACTTTGGGATAGAGCCGGGGAGCCATGGCCTTGCGCTGGGTGGCGATCTGCGATTCCACCTCCTGGTTCCACTCGGCGCTGTGCGGTTCGATTCCCCGCTCGGCGAGCGAGCGGTACAGCCGAACGCTCGAATCGTACAGCCCCAGCTCGACCACGGAGAGATAGGAGGTCGTGGGTTCCAGGAACTCCGCCAGTTCGAGCTGCGCGACGGCCAACTCGGCGCGGTTCAGGTCCTCCATCGAGTTTCGGAAGTGGAGGAACATCAGGTCCCCTTTGTGGCCGATGAGCGAGAACAGGGCGGAAGGTTGGTCCTCATCGCGCTCCATGGCTTCGAGAAGGGCAGTGGCAGCGGCGCCGATGGCGGCGCGACGGTCGGCCGTGAGCGCTCGCCAGGCCGGCCAGCGGAAGCGGAACATCTGGTGCAGCACGTTCGCGCCCTCGATGGTCAAGGGCATCGCGGGCAAATTCTCGATAGGGGGATCCGAAGGCATCCTGCCCCCAGTGTAGCGAACCGGCAGGCCACCGGCCCGCGCGACGGCCCGCGCGAGGGCCTTGCCGCGACTGCCCGGCGGAGCTACCCTGGAGCCGGGGGGATGAGTATGAGAACCCTGGTTCGCGGTTCGGTCCTTTGCCTGGTTTTGGCGCTGGCCGTTTTCGGGCAGCACCGCGGCGGAGGTGGCGGGGGCGGTTCCCACGGTGGAGGCGGTGGCTTCCATGGTGGAAGCGGCCTTAGCGGCGGAGGCGGCTTCCACGGTGGCGGAGGCGGCGCGCTCCGCGGCGGGAGCGCCCTTCGCGGTGGAAGCAGCTTCAGAGGCGGCTCCGGATACCGCGGTTTCCGCGGCGGCACCTACGGCGGCCGCCGGTTTTATGGCAACCGGGGCTTCTACGGCGGATTCTACGGGGGATTTTACCCGTACGGGTATCCCTATGGCTACGGCTATCCGTACGCCTACGGCGGCTATCCGTACTCCTGCGACCCCTACTACGGATATGGCTGCGATTCGCCGGCCAGTGCCTACGGCTACTATGACCCTCCGGCCAGTGCTTATGGCTCCTACGACCCGCCGGACGATCCACCTGCCGATCCACCGAGCGCCCCGCCTTCGATCCGCAACTACCGGGCTCCGAGCGCCGCGGCGCCCCCGGCGCCCAGCCGCATGCAGTTCTCGATCGCGCTAAAGAACGGCGCGACGCACTCCGCCGTGGCATATTGGGCGATGTCCGGAGTACTGTACTACGTCGATGCCAACGGCGAGCAGCATCACCTTCCGGTGAGTATGGTGGACCGGACGCGCTCGGAAGAGCTCAACGAGAGCCGGGGAGTCGACTTCGCATTGCCGTCGGAGCCGGGCTCCTAGCGGCCTTTCTCCGTGGCGCGCCCTCTCTAGCGCAACTCCGGTCCCGGGCATCCGGGATGGTCCCGCGAGCCGGTGGGAGGCCTTTCCGGCGGCACCGCCCGGCGGAGCTTTCCCAAGCCGACTTGCATTAGGCATGCGTTTTGAGGGAAGCTGTAAGGCTTTGCCTATGCGGATACGCATCCTTTACCACGACCACTGCTTCGACGGAGCTGCCGCGGCGGCATTCTTCAGCCGGTTCGTCGAAGAACGGTTCCATCCTGACGCCGAGTTCGCCTTTACCGGACTGGCGCACAAGGCGAACCATCTCTTCAACGACGAGATGTTCGACGGCGACGAGAATGCCATCGTCGATTTCAAGTACTCGCCCAACCCGCGCGTGACCTGGTGGTTCGACCACCACCAGAGCGCGTTTTTGAGCGCCGAAGACGCGGAGCACTTCGAGAAGGAGCGGAGCGAGAAGAAGATGTACGATCCGAGTTTCCACTCGTGCACGAACTTCATCGCCACCATGGCCCGCCAGAAATGGGGCTTCCACGCGCCCGATCTGGACGACCTGGTGAAGTGGGCGGAAATCATCGACGGCGCGCAGTATCGGGATGCCAAATCGGCGGTCGAGCTGGGCGCCCCGGCGATGAAGCTGACGCTGGTCATCGAGGGCGTCAAGGGATCGGGGATGGTGCAGGAGATCATCGGCTGGATGCGTCATTGCCCGCTCGATCAGATCGTCGGCCGGCCGGAAGTGCAGCGCGAGTACGAGCCGCTATACCAGCGCCACCTGCAATCGATCGACATCATCCGCAAGGAGGCGCGCTGCTGCCATGGGGTGGTGTTCTTCGACCTGATCGACTACGACCTGGAAGGCTACAACAAATTCATCCCGTATTACCTTTTTCCCGATTCCGTGTATACGGTTTCGGTGAGTCTGGCGAGTTTCCGGACCAAGGTGTCGGTAGGATCGAATCCCTGGGCGACCGAGCCACTGGAACACAACCTGGCCTCGATCTGCGAGCGTTACGGGGGCGGCGGCCATCCGCGCGTGGGCGCCATCAGCTTCGAGAAGGACGACGTCGAACACGCGCGCCGCGTTGCGGCGGAGATCTGCCAGGAACTGAGCAAGTAGGCGCGTCAGGGCTCGGTTACCCACAGCACCGCTTCGGTAGCCAGCGTGAAATAGTCCTGGGGATCGAGCTGCTCGTAGGTGTACTTCGAGCCATCCCACAGATCCACGTGGCCGCTGGCGTTCGCAAACGGAATGACGAACGCGATTACGCCCTTCTTCCCCAGGAACCGGCGGCGGTCCACCGGCCGCACCGCGCGGATCTGAGGCGCCCCGAACGCCGCCTCGAGCCACGGCCGCATGCCGCGGACCTGGTAGGCGTAGTTCTTTCCGTCTCCGCCCCGGACCACCTTCATGCCGGCGAAGCCCGCAGGCACGGGAACGCCAGAGTAGTTCAAAGCCCGGCTGAGACGGACGGCGCAGGTGTGATCGATCCAGGCGGCGTCGACGTGGCCCCCAATCCGTTGCCGGATCCGCGCATCGGTGCCGTTGGGGTAATTCGCGGATAGGGCGGCAAAGGGAGGGATCGCAGTCCCGCTGAACCATAACGCGAGCGCCAGGCACCACTTCAGGACGATCATTCTTGCGACTATACACCGTCGCGCCGCTGCCTACAAATGCGCCGCGCCCCCCGCTCATCTTCCCCGCGTTGGCCGCCCTCCACCTGGGGTAAGCTTGTTCCTGATGCGAAGAGTGTTGTCGCTGGGGTGCCTGCTTGCCGCAGCCGCCCTGGCCGCGCCCGGGCCACGTCTGGCCGACGCTCCCAAGCCTGTTGTTCCCGACAAAATCAAAGACCGGTTTCTGCCCGCGCCCCTGGATCGGCAGAAGATAGAGGGCCTGCTAGGCCAGCGGATGCGCGTGAACCTGGAAGGCCGGCTCCTGCACGTCAGCGAGACCGTCCTGCTGGCCGGCTATCCCACCAAGCCCGGAACGCCAGGCGCCAGCGGCGAGAACGCCGGCAAGTTCCTGGACGCCGCCTCAAGGACCTGGGCCTACACCGGCGACCCGCGCCTGAAGGGAATGATGGACCGCGTCGCCGCGGCACTGGCGGCCTCCGAGGTCCAGGCCGGCTGGCGTATCGGGGACCTCCGCTGGACGCTGACGGGCCTGCTCGGCTACTACCAGGTGACCGGGAACGCCAAGGCCATCGAGGCGGCGCGCCGGATCGGCGACATGCTGGCCCGCACCTTCGGCGACGGCCCGGGCCAGCAGGATATCATCGCTTCGGGCTCGCACATGGGCCTCTCCGCCACCAGCGTGCTCGAACCCATTTGCGTCCTCTACCGCTACACCGGCGGCCCGCAATACCTGGACTTCGCTCGTTACATCGTGCGCGCCTTTGACGAGCCGCGGGGCCCCAGGCTCATCCCGTCGCTTGAGGCGACCGGCAGCGTCTACCATGTCGCCGACGGCCGGGCGGATGAGATTCTCGCCAACCTCTCCGGCTTGCTCGATCTGTACCGGCTCTCGGGCGACGAGTCCTTCCTGAAGGCCGCGATCACCGCCTGGAAGGACATCGTCTCGAAGCGCCTCTACATCACCGGGGCCGTCAGCTCGAACGAGTATTTCCGGGACGATCAGGACCTGCCCGGCGAGGAAGCGGCGAGCGTCGGCGAAGGCTGCGCGACCGTGGCCTGGCTCGATT
>Ga0265316_10006583_pt1 | contig 11077 bp, 2 predicted proteins | sample 4522metaG_FD_202092 | JGI IMG/M metagenome (GOLD analysis project Ga0265316, IMG submission 202092) | Rhizosphere microbial communities from Carex aquatilis grown in University of Washington, Seatle, WA, United States - 4-5-22 metaG | ecosystem: Host-associated > Plants > Roots > Rhizosphere >...
AAGAAGGCCATGGGGCCGAGTGTGGCCAAGACCACCCCGGCGCACAGGAGCAGCAGGCGGCGGCCCTGCCAAGCGAAATCCGGCGCTCGCCAGGGCCGCAGCAACAGGCCAACCAGGCCGAGCAGAGCCAGCACGGCGGCTGCCGCCCACGATGCGCGCGCGGCCCAAACCTTCGCCAACAGCACGCGCTCAAGCCCGTGCCAGCCCGACGGATCGATGGCCTTCAGTTGGCGTAGGGCGCCGAGCGCCTGCGTGTCGCGGCCCTGTCCATGCAGCAGATTTACCCGCAAAGCCAGACCCTGTGCGCGTGCGGTGGGGCTGCCACTTGCAGGCAAAGCGGCCAAGTAGCGATCCACGTATCCCAGCGCCCGTTCGGGCGCATTCGTATTCAACGCGCCCGCCAGCCAGAGCAGCAGGTCCGGTTCGAGCGGGGTGTGCGCCGCCTCGCCCAGCAGCGACTCGACCACGCGCACGTTCTCTTCCAGGCCGCGCTCGAAACTCGATTGCAGAATCTGCCGGTAGCGTGCCAGCAGCGGCCAGACCGCTCGATTGCGCTGCAAAACGAGCTGGCGCTCTCTGAACAGCGCCAGCAAATGCCCGCTGGGAAAACGCTGCCGATAGCGCTGATAGAGGTCGAGCGCCTTGTCGTAGTCGAGGGCTTTCTGATCGTAGAGCTCGGATAATTGCTGATACAGCCGCTCATCGTCAGGCGTGGCGTCCAGGGCTGCTTCGAGCTTGTTGGCCGCTGCCGCCACATCATTGAGGGCGGTGCGGGCCTCCTGCACAGAGAACGCCTGGCCGGGTGCCACTGCGGCGCACATCGTGAGAGCTGCCGCCAGCCCTTGGCCGATTCGCCTGCGTGGGGTCTTGCGTGTCATCTGCTCATTGACAATATAGGACGAGATCCAAGGCGTGGGGCGACCATTCTGGCGCTTGTCCAATGACGGGACATACTCGACGCCTGGAGGCCGACCCATCATGCGAGCCGCTTCGACTGTCGCCCTGTTGTCGCTTTTCGCGCTGCCACTTTCCGTCCGCGCCGAGAACGCCTGCCGGGTGGATGCGCAGAATCTGTGCAAGAATGTTCAACCTGGCGGTGGTCGCATGGTCGCCTGCCTGAAGGCGCATGAGACCGACCTGTCGCTTCCTTGCAAGCAGCAGCTGGCCGCCGGGGAGGCGAAGACCGAGAGGATCAAGCGGGCGTGCCAGCCCGACGCCGACAAGTTCTGCAAAGGAGTCCAGCCTGGTGCTGGCCGCATCGTGGCTTGCCTGGAGTCGCACGAGAGCGAGTTGGCCCCAGTTTGCCAGAAGGTCGTCCACAAGATCGAGACCGCTATTCGCGAAGTGCATGAAGCCTGTAGCAACGACGCCGAGCAACTCTGCCGGGGCATCCAGCCCGGCGGCGGGCGCATTCTGGCCTGCTTGAATTCTCACGAAGCGGAGCTGACCGGCCCGTGCAAGGCCGTGTTGGCACGTAAGGAAAAACCCGCGAAGTAGACTCGCGCGACGTCGAGAGGCCCGGATGAGCCCAGTGGCCCCCATCGCGGGTCTCATCCAATTTGACTGAGGTGGCATCTCATTTTGACTGCGCGCGCGGGCGTCGCATCCAGCCCAAGGCGCACGGTATGCGTTAGTGGGCCTGTCAGTCAGCCTTGGTCCGGAGTATGCACTTGGGGTGGGTAATGAGTAGGACGGTCGGGGCAATTTTGCTTGAATGGGTGAACCGGATGCGCGGGCATAGCCTCGCTAACCGCCCCTTTGCCCATGAACCGCCGCTGCGCGGGGAATTGCTCAGTGCCGACCAGATGAAGCAGCACGGGCGGAGCTTGGCGGCATCCCACGAACTAGCGCGACGAAGGGCACAGGATCGCTTGCTCGACCGGTTGGCCGAAAACCAACGAATCCTGATCGAAGCCTGCAAACTGCTGACCGGGGCCGTGGCGGCCGACCGTCGCATCGTCCCGGCTGGGGAATGGCTGCTCGACAACTTCTACCTGATCGAGGAGCAGATTCGCACGGCCAGGCGACATCTGCCCAAGGGCTACAGCCGCGAGTTGCCCAGCCTGCGCAGCGGCCCATCGGCCGGCCTTCCCCGCGTGTACGATATCGCGCTGGAGGCGATCTCGCACGGGGATGGTCGGGTGGATCTGGAGAGCCTGGGTGGCTTCGTGGCGGCCTACCAGACGGTGAGCGCGCTGAAGCTCGGCGAATTGTGGGCCATCCCGATCATGTTGCGCCTGGCGCTGATCGAGAACCTGCGGCGTGTGGGTGCGCGGGTCGCGGCTGCGCGGATCGAGCGCGACCGCGCCACTTCCTGGGCGGAGAAGATGGGAGCCGTGGCCAGGGAAGATCCGAAGAGCCTGATCCTGGTGACCGCGGACATGGCGCGGGCCAATCCGCCCATGGCCAGTGCGTTCGTTGCAGAGCTCGCGCACCGACTGCGGGAATTGAACCTGGCGTTGCCGCTCACCTGGATCGAGCAACGGCTTTCGGAGTCCGATCTCACCATCGAACAGGTGGTTCACACAGAGAACCAGCAACAGGCGGCCGATCAGGTTTCCATCAGCAACAGCATCAACAGCTTGCGCATTCTCGGGGCGACGGACTGGCGCATCTTCGTCGAAAGCATGAGCGCGGTCGAGCAGACCCTGCGTGAGGATCCAGCCGGCGCCTATCGCGGGATGGAATTTGCCACACGCGATCACTACCGCCGCACGGTAGAGGCGATCGCCAGGCGCAGCCCGCTGGCAGAAAGCGAGGTCGCGCGCCAAGCGATTCAGCTGGCCCAGGCGGGTGCTGGCGACCAACACACACGGCACGTCGGATTCTATCTCGTCGATCAGGGGTTGCCGCAACTGGAACGGGCCGCGCAGGTGCACGGTTCCATCGTGGGCGTGTTGCGCGGACCGAGCGGCCGTTTCCCCCTGCCCATCTACCTGGGCGGCATCCTGGCCCTGGCGGCGATCGGCACCGCCGGGCTGGTGGTCCGCGCCAGGGCCGATGGGGAATCGATCTGGATGCTCGTCGCGCTCGCAATCCTCGCGTCGCTGTGTGCGAGCCAACTGGCCGTGGCGCTGGTCAACTGGCTGGCGACCCTGCTGGCCACGCCGAATCTTCTGCCCCGCATGGACTATTCCACCGGAATTCCGGCGGATTCCCGCGCCCTGGTTGTGATCCCGACCATGCTTGCGAGCGCCCCAGGAATTGCGGACTTGGTCGAGGGGCTGGAAGTCCGCTTTCTGGCCAACCGGGACGCGAACCTGCGCTTCAGCCTCCTCACCGACCTAGTCGACGCTCGGCAGGAAAGTCTGCCCGAGGATGAAATACTGGTGGCGCTGGCCCGAACCAAGATCGAAGAGCTGAACGCGAAGTACGGCAATCCGACCTATGATCCGTTTCTTCTCTTCCATCGCCCGCGCCGCTTCAACCCGGGCGAGAGACTGTGGATGGGGTATGAGCGCAAGCGCGGGAAACTGGCGGCATTGAACGCCCTGCTGCGCGGGCGTGACCCGCAGGCCGACTTCTCGCTTGTGGTCGGCAACCGTGCGGGCCTGCAGCAGGTGAAGTATGTGATCACCCTGGACACCGACACGCAGCTGCCACGCGATGCCGCCCGGCAGCTGGTCGGGGCCATGGCCCACCCCTTGAATCGGGCTCGTTTCGACCAACGCACGCGACGAGTTTGCGAGGGCTACGGAATTCTGCAGCCGCGCATGGCCGAGAGCCTGTCAGGTGCGAACCGATCGCGCTACGCTCAGCTGTGGGGCAGCGAGCCCGGCATCGATCCGTACACGCGCGCCGTCTCCGATGTGTATCAGGATTTGTTCCAGGAGGGCTCATTCAGCGGCAAAGGGATCTACGAGGTCGACGCGTTCGAGCGCGCCCTGGCCAACCGCTTTCCCGAAAACCGGATCCTGAGCCACGATCTGGTCGAAGGCTGCTACGCGCGGTCGGGGCTGATCACCGACGTGCAACTCTACGAAGAGTATCCCGCGCGCTACGGCGCGGATGTGAAGCGCCGCTACCGCTGGATTCGCGGCGATTGGCAAATTGCGGGTTGGGTGCTGCCGTGGGTTTCCGGTCCTGCCATAGCCGCTAAGCGGCAGTCGGTAGATCACCCTCTCCCTGCGGGAGAGGGCCGGGGTGAGGGTACTGCATTGCACGTCGAATCGTGCCGCGGGCGCCACACCTCGGTGAATTCAACGTCCGGCTCACAGGAAGCTCTACCCTCACCCCCCGACCCCTCTCCCGAACGGGAGAGGGGTGACCGTTCAAAGATTTGTGTCCCCCAAATCACGAATGGCCATCTCGTCCCGCCTTCGATCCGCCTAACGCCTATGCCCGGTCCTGACCCGGCCGCGCCCTGGCAGAAGAATCCGATCTCGCTGCTGGCGCGCTGGAAGATTCTCGACAATCTCCGGCGCAGCCTGGTGCCGGTGGCCGCGACTCTACTGTTGTTGCTGGGGTGGACCTGTTTGCAACGGCCCTGGTTGTGGACGCTGGCCGTGCTCGCCGTTTTTCTCATTCCGCCGGCCGCCGCTTCGCTGCTGGATGTTTTGCGCAAGCCGAGAGACGTGCTGGTGGCGCAGCACCTGAGCGGGTCTGGGCGATCGGCTGCAGCGCGCTTCGCGCAAGCGCTGTTTGCCTTTGCGTGCCTGCCCTACGAGGCGTGCTTCAGCCTCGATGCCATCGTGCGCACGGCCTTCCGCGTGCTCGTCAGTCATCGCCGGCTTCTGGAGTGGAGTGTGTCGGCCAATGCGCAACCGAGCCGCAGCGATCTCGCGGCGTCCTTTCGCACCATGGGAAGCGCCCCCGGGTTGGCCGTGGCGGTGGCGCTCCTTCTCGCCAGCCTCCGGCCCAGCACCCTGAGCTTCGCCGGGCCCATGCTGGCCCTCTGGTTTGCAAGCCCTGCCTTGACCTGGTGGTCAAGTCGACCGCTCCCGCGCCGCGCGGCCCGCTTGACGGCGAGCGAGATCCGCTTTCTCCGCGCCCTGGCCCGCAAGACCTGGGCCTTTTTCGAAACCTTCGTCGGTCCGAAAGACCACTGGCTGCCGCCCGACAACATGCAGGAACATCCGGCAGCAGCAATCGCCCATCGCACATCCCCGACCAACATGGGCCTGTCGCTGCTCGCGAACCTGGCCGCCCACGACTTCGGCTACCTGTCGACCGGGCGGCTGGTCGAACGCAGCGCCAACGCTCTCCACACCATGGAATCGCTGGAGCGCCATCGCGGCCATTTCTACAACTGGTACGACACGCAGTCGTTGGCGCCGCTGCGACCCCACTACGTCTCCAGCGTGGACAGCGGCAACCTGGCCGGACACCTTCTGACCCTGCAGCAGGGATTGCTCGGCCTGTGCGACGAAAAAATCGTGGGGCCCAGCCTGTTCGCGGGATTGGCCGACACCCTGGCCATGGTGGTGGATGCCACGGAAGGCGACAACTCGGGCGAGCTGGCCCTGGTTGAAAGCACCGTCATTTCGGCCGCCGACGCCCCGCCGAGCACGCTCACGGGCGTGCGCCGCCAACTCGAAGCAACCGCGAAGGCGGCCGAATCACTCGTGGCTCGACTGGCCGCGGGCCCGGAAAGCCAGGCCAAGGTTTGGGCGCAAGCCCTGGCCCGACAAAGCCGAGATGCCTTGGATGATCTGGCGTTTGTCGCGCCCTTCACCGCGCTGCCGGAGGCACCCCGCAGCCTGGACGGATTTGCCGGCCTCGATCAGATCCCGACGCTGCGCGGGTTGGCGGGGATCGCGGCGCGACTTCTGCCCTTCATCGAAGCGCGGTTGTGGCCGGGCGCCGCGGACGCAGACTGGTGGGCCGATCTGCAGCGCCTGGTGGCCGAGTGTAGCCAGCGCTCGCAAAAGCGAATCGCGGTCGTGGAACGGCTGGCGATGCGCGCCGGTGAGCTCGCGAACATGGAGTACGATTTTCTTTTCGACCAGACCCGCCACCTGTTGGCCATTGGCTACAATGTCGACGATCGCCGGCGCGATGCCAGCTACTACGACTTGCTGGCGTCCGAGGCCAGGCTGTCCACTTTCGTGGGCATCGCGCAGGGGCAGCTGCCCCAGGAGAGCTGGTTTGCCCTGGGACGCCGGCTGACCAGCGCGGGCGGCAAGCCGATTCTGCTCTCGTGGAGCGGATCGATGTTCGAGTATCTGATGCCGCTTTTGGTGATGCCAAGCTACGAGGGCACGCTGCTCGACCAGACCTGCCAAGCCGCCGTCGAGCGACAGATCGAGTACGGAGCCCAGCGCAAGGTGCCCTGGGGTATTTCGGAATCCGGCTACAACGCCGTCGACGCGCACCTCAATTACCAGTACCGGGCGTTTGGCGTGCCCGGCCTGGGCCTCAAACGCGGGCTCGCCGAGGATCTCGTGGTGGCGCCCTACGCTGCGGCGTTGGCCCTGATGGTGGCGCCGGTGCAGGCCTGTGAGAATCTGCAGCGACTCGCGGCCGAAGGGTGCGAAGGTCCCTTCGGTTTCTACGAGGCGATCGACTACACGCCGTCGCGCCTGCCACGCGGGCAATCGCGCGTGGTGGTCAGGTCCTTCATGGCGCATCACCAGGGCATGAGTTTGCTGTCGCTGGCCTATGTGCTGCTCGATCGACCGATGCAAAGGTGTTTCGAGTCGGCCCCGGCGTTCCAGGCCACCACCCTACTGCTGCAGGAGCGGATCCCCAAAGCGGTCGCGCCCTATGTGCACACCACCGACCTGGCCGAGTCGCACTCGGCAGACGGCGGCCCCGAGACTCCGGTGCGGGTGTTCGACACGCCCCAGACCTTCGCGCCCGAGGTCCAGCTTCTGTCGAACGGCCGGTACCACGTGATGATCACCAACGCTGGCGGTGGCTACAGCCGCTGGAACGACATCGCGGTCACGCGCTGGCGCGAAGACAGCACGCGCGACCATTGGGGCACCTTCTGCTATCTGCGCGACACGGCCAGCGGCAAATTCTGGTCGACCGCCTATCAGCCCGCGCTCAAGCGATCGGACAGCTATCAGGCGATTTTTTCGGAATCCCGGGCCGAGTTCCGCTGCCGGAAGCACGACCTCGACACCTACACCGAAATCGCGGTCTCGCCCGAAGATGACATCGAGCTGCGCCGGATCACCATCACCAATCGCGGCCGCAAGCCCAAGACCATCGAGCTGACGAGCTACGCCGAGGTGGTCTTGACCTCGCCCGCGGCCGACGATCAACATCCCGGGTTCAGCAACCTGTTCGTGCAGAGCGAGATCCTGCACGACCGACAGGCCATCCTGGCCACCCGTCGGCCTCGTTCGGTGGGCGAGCCGGCCCCCTGGATGTTCCATCTGATGGCGGTGCATGGGGCCGAGGCTGGGGAGATATCGTACGAGACCGATCGCTGTCGTTTCATCGGCCGGGGTCACACCGTTGCGGATCCGCAAGCCATGCAAAACGGGGCGCGGCTCTCGGACAGCCAGGGCTCTGTCCTCGATCCCATCGTTGCGATTCGGCAGCGAATCACGCTCGGCCCAGACGCATCGGCCACCATCAACGTCGTTTCCGGCGTGGGCGAAACGCGCGCGAGCTGCTTGAGCTTGGTTGACAGATACCACGACCGGCAACTGGCGGACCGTGTTTTCGATCTGGCCTGGACGCACAGTCAGGTGGCGTTGCGACAGATCAACGCCAGTGAGGCCGATGCACAATTGTACGGACGTCTGGCCAGCGCCATCCTGTACGCGAACGCCTCGCTGCGCGCCGACCCGAATGTGGTCAAGAAGAACCGCCGCGGGCAGTCCGGTCTGTGGGGCTATTCCATTTCCGGCGACTTGCCCATTGTCCTGCTCAAGATCGGGGATCCGGCGAACATCGAATTGGTTCGCCAGTTGGTGCAGGCCCATGCTTATTGGCGGCGGCGCGGATTGAAGGTGGATCTCGTGATCTGGAACGAGGATCACTCCGGCTACCGGCAGGTCTTGCACGACCAGATCATGGGACTCATTGCCGCGGGTGGGGAAAGCAACGTGACTGATCGACCGGGCGGCATTTTCGTGCGGCCGGCTGACCAGATCGCCGATGAAGATCGCATCCTGGTGCAGAGCGCGGCCCGCGTGGTGCTGACCGATGCGCGCGGAGATCTGGCCAGCCAGATCGATCAGCGCAGCCCGAGCGAGCGTGTCTACCCGTCGCCGTTGCCGGTCCGCCCTCTGCGCAGCGAATCTGCCACGTCCCTGGCGGTCGGGCTGCGCCCCGATCTGATCTTCTTCAACGGACTCGGCGGTTTTACTCCGGATGGGCGCGAGTACGTCATCACGACGGCACCGGGACGGGCGACGCCAGCCCCCTGGGTGAACGTGCTGGCCAACCCGCAATTCGGCACTGTGCTGTCGGAGAGCGGTGCCGCCTACACTTGGGCCGAGAACGCGCACGAATTTCGCCTGACCCCCTGGGAGAACGATCCGGTGAGCGACACCTGCGGGGAAGCCCTGTACCTGCGCGACGAGGAGAGCGGCCAGGTCTGGTCCCCGACCCCGCTGCCCTGTCCCGGCTCGCCCGATCAGCCCACAGTCACTCGCCACGGCTTTGGCTATAGCGTTTTTGAACACAGCGAGGGCGGCATTCACAGCGAGCTGTGGATCTACGTGGATATCAATGCGCCGGTGAAATTCACTGTGCTCAAACTGCGCAACGATTCGGGCCACCCCCGCCGCCTGTCGGCCACCGCGTACGTGGAATGGGTGCTGGGAGACCAGCGCAGCAAATCGGGCCCGCAGGTGGTCACCAACGCCGACCCCGGCACCGGCGCGCTCTTCGCACGCAATCTCTACAGCGCGGAATTCGCCGAGCGTGTCGCGTTTCTCGACAGCGACGACATGACCGGGAGTGTGACCGGCGACCGCACCGAGTTCATCGGCCGCAACGGAACGCCGCAACGGCCGGCCGCCCTCACGCGCACGCGGCTTTCGGGAAAACTGGGGGCCACGCTCGATCCCTGCGCCGCAATCCAGGTTCCCTGCGAGCTGCGGCCCGGGCAGGAGCGCGAGATCGTCTTCCGGCTCGGCGCCGGGCGAGGCATCGAGGACGCCGCCAATCTGGTGCACCGGACCCGCGGCTCGGCCGCCGCCCGCAGCGCGCTGGAGGCGGTTTGGCAGTACTGGAAACACACCCTCGGCGCTGTGCAAGTGGAGACGCCGGATCCCGCACTCGACGTACTGGCCAATGGCTGGCTGGTGTACCAAACCCTGGCCTGCCGACTGTGGGCGCGCAGCGGGGCCTACCAGTCGGGCGGCGCCTTTGGGTTCCGCGATCAATTGCAGGACACAATGGCGCTCATTCACTGCGAGCCCCGCCTTTTGCGCGAGCAATTGCTCCTCTGCGCAGCCCACCAGTTTCGCGAGGGAGACGTCCAGCACTGGTGGCATCCGCCATCAAACCGCGGCGTGCGCACCCATTGCTCCGACGACTACCTCTGGCTGGCGCTGGCGACCGCTCGTTACACGCTCGGCACCGGGGACACCGGGGTCCTCGACGAAGTGGTGCCCTTCCTCGACGGCCGTCCAGTCAACGCCGAGGAGGATTCGTATTACGACCTGCCCCGGCGCTCGGCCGAGGCCGATACGCTCTACGCGCATTGCCGGCGCGCCATCTTGCACGGGCTGCGCTTCGGTGCCCACAGCCTGCCGCTCATCGGCTCGGGCGACTGGAACGACGGCATGAATTGTGTGGGCGCGGCCGGCAAGGGCGAAAGCGTGTGGCTGGGATTCTTCCTCTATGAGGTGCTCGAACGCTTCACTGAATTGGCGCGGCGACGCGATGACCGAATCTTCGCCGAGCGCTGTCAGAACGAGGCGGCCCAGCTGCGACGAAACATCGAGGCGAGCGGCTGGGATGGCCAGTGGTACCGGCGCGCCTTCTTCGACGACGGCTCGCCCTTGGGCTCGGCCAGCAACCCGGAATGCCAGATCGATTCCATCTCCCAGAGTTGGTCCGTGCTGTCTCAAGCCGGCGATCCTGAGCGGTCACGCTTGGCCATGGATGCGGTGGATGCGCGGCTGGTCCGCCGCGATGAATCCCTGATCCAAGTGCTGGACCCACCCTTTGACAAGTCGAACCTGGATCCCGGCTACATCAAGGGCTACGTCCCGGGCGTACGCGAAAACGGCGGCCAATACACGCATGCCGCGGTTTGGGTCGCCATGGCCTTCGCGGCCCTCGGTGACGCCCGGCGCGCATGGGAGCTGCTGGCCATGATCAATCCGGTGAACCACGGCAAGTCCCCCGAGACGATGCAGATCTACAAAGTGGAACCCTACGTGGTCGCGGCCGACGTGTACGCGGTGGCGCCGCACACCGGCCGCGGCGGATGGACCTGGTACACAGGCTCGGCTGGCTGGCTGTACCGGCTGATTATCGAATCACTCCTCGGACTGAGACTGGAAGTCGACAAGCTGCACCTGGCCCCCTGCCTGCCGGCAGACTGGCCGGGATTCACCGTCCACTACCGGCACCGCGAAACCGTGTTCCACATTGGGGTCTTGCGCACGGATGGCGCTGCCGGAGGCATGACAGTGACTGTGGATGGCGTCGAACAGGCGGACCCGGTGATTCCGTTGGCCGACGACCGACGGGAGCACAATGTCGAGGTTCGCATCGGCAAGACGGCGGAAGTGGCGCACGCCAAAATCGCGGCCAGCGCGACCCTAGGAGGGTGAAGCCGCGTCCGTTTCTGGCTCGACGGGCTTGCCCGCGGTGGGGTCTTCACCGATCAAACGGTAGCGTTTGAGAGCGTGGCCGAGCCGATTTGCAAGGGCTCCGATGGGCGGCGAGTAATGGCGCCAGTTACAGTGTACCCGGCCAGATCGCTCTTGGCGCGGGATCGTCAACCCGCACAAGGCTGCCGATCCGTCACATCGTCCCGAAACCACGTGGATTTCCCAATTTCTCGGAGGTTGGCACGTGACCTGCACCATCAAGAGACAAGAACGCTACCCACACAGGAGAACCAAGAAATGAAGATCGCCGCCATCTCGATGATCATCGCACTCGCACTCGCAATTTCAGGCGCATCGGCATTCGCCAAGGGCAAGGAGCAGAACAA
>Ga0265316_10006586_pt1 | contig 11073 bp, 7 predicted proteins | sample 4522metaG_FD_202092 | JGI IMG/M metagenome (GOLD analysis project Ga0265316, IMG submission 202092) | Rhizosphere microbial communities from Carex aquatilis grown in University of Washington, Seatle, WA, United States - 4-5-22 metaG | ecosystem: Host-associated > Plants > Roots > Rhizosphere >...
GCCGCCGAACGACACCGGAATTTGCACGGCGATGAAGATCAGCGGCACCATGAGCAGGTAGCCGAGCGGTCCGACACCGCCACCCAGGCTTTCGCCGATCAGTCCGAAGCAGGCGACGTACGGGAAGAAACCGCCGAGCACCGGCAGCGCGAGCCGGATGAGGACCGCCGGCCGAACCAATCGGCGCAGCAGGATCAGGCCATAGAGGCCCAGGCGGAACGGCCGCGGCAGCATCCGGCGCAACCAGGCGTGGCGCGCCACCAGCAATCCGACGGCCAGGCCCAGCAGGGGACCGGCCGCGAGCAGCGTAATGGCGACCTTGGCCTGATCGGGGATGGGCATCCGGTAGTAAAACGGCAGCAGCACCGCGACCACCGCCAGATTGAGCGACACCCCGGAAATCCGGTCGAACAGGACGGAGGCGGTCGAGCGCTTCCAGCCGCAGCGCCGCTGCAAATGAACGACGCGAACCACGTCGCCGCCCATTCCCGACGGCAGTACCTGATTGAAGAACATGCCGGCAGAGGCCAGCGCCACCACCCGGCCGGCCGGCAGCGCACGGCCAAGTCCGAACAGCACCGCCCAGTGCCGGTAGCCGTTGGCCACCTGGCCGACCAGGAGCACCGCGACCGCGCTGATCGCCAGCATCGGATCCATGCGGGCGATCAGGTCGCTCCAGTTGGCCGGCGAGAACATGCGCCAGATCGCAAGCAGGCAGGCCAGACTGACGCCGACCTTGACGAAACCGACGAGGACAGTGCGCGAAATCATGTCAGGACCGGGCGGTGGTCATTTGCACGCCGCCGACGAGTGGTCGCCGGCCGGTGGCTTGTCACGGTCGCTCACCATCCGGTGGTCGGGGAAGCCCCGCGTATTCCAGACGATGTAGCGTGGCCGCCGCTTGCTCTCCATGAAGATGGAGTTGAGGTACAGGCCGTTGATGCCGGTGGTCAGCAGTTGAATTCCCGAGAAGAACGTGACGACCACGATCAACGAGGTCCAGCCGCTGGTGAGCTGATCGGCGAACAGGTACTGCCACAGCGCGAAGAAGATGACGCCGATCGAGACCACAGAGGTGGCCAGGCCGGCGACGACGGCCAGCAGCAGCGGCGCCGACGAGAACGAGATCAGAGCCGAAAACAAAAAGTTACCGATTACTTTGGGACCGATGACGACGAACTTGGTATCGCCGGCTCCCCGCGCATGACGATGATAGTAGACCGACAGCTGCTTGTAGCCCGCCCAATAAACCAGACCGCGGATGAACGGCAAAGCCTCATCCAGCTGGGTGATTTCTTCGACCACCCGGCGCGACAGCAGCTTGAAGTCGCCCGCGTTCTTGAGGAACTTGACGTTGGTGGTCGCCGACAGGATCTTGTAGCCGAGCGCCGTGATGAGCAGCTTGCCCTTGCTCTCGCCGGCACGCGACAGGCGAATGGTGTTGACGACGTCAACGCCGGGTTCGCTCCGCCATTTTTCCAGCATGTCGTGGATGACTTCGGGCGGATCCTGGAGGTCGGAATCCATGTACACGACCAGATCGCCGGCCGCGTGCTTGAAGCCGGCGATGACGCAGGCCGACACGCCGAAATTGCGCGACATGGTGACGATCCGGATATCGCCCTTGGGCAATTCCTGGATCAACAGGTTCTCGGAGCGGTCGGTCGAGGCGTCGTTGACGAAAATCAGCTCATAATCGCGGATGACACCCGCCGCGATCTCCGCACCGAGGACCGTGCGGAGTCGGCCGATGAGTTCGGGAATATTGGTTTCCTCGTTGTAGAACGAGAGAACAACCGACAGGGACGGCAGGGGCTCGGTCATGGGGTGCCTCGCAGGAGGGCTCTGTGGGACGCGGCTTGTGACGGGGTTCGGGCGAGCGGATTTTATTTATCAGCATCCCAGAATTCGAGATTCTGAATCAGGAAGGAGACCACGCGCGGGTCGCCCGGCGAAAGCGGTCCCGTGATGCCGTCGCTCTGCAGACGAATCACCACGTCCCTGGTCCCGATGGTGATCGGTGGCGACACGAACTTCCCCCAGCCGCCGGACATGGTGACATCGGACGTGCCCAGGTTCACCCCGTTGCCGTCGCTCACCGTGACCCGAAGGTGACGCGGCGAACCGGCCGGCAGGTAGGAGAAATGGACCCGCACACTCCGCGGCTTGCCCAGCACCCGATAGTGGTAGGCGATCGAGCCGGCGGCCCAGCGCCAGCTGTTGATGCCGTCGACCTCGAGCGCATAGCCGCCGTCGACCCGGTCGAGGTTGAACTGCTGGGCCGCCGAACTCTTCAGGACCAGGGTCCCGACCAGTGGCTGGGTCTTTCCGGTGATGTCACCGGCGGAGGCTCTGGCGATGACCCAGTCGGCCAGTTCAAGGGGCATTTCCCGCTGGTCGGGGGGAATGTTGCCGGTGAGATAACCATCGTCCCAGTAGTTGCTGGCAAGCCGGCGATCCTGCAGCACATACGCCACCATCTGGCGCATCTTGTGATGTTCGCTGCCGAGATTCACGTAGATCGGCCGATCGGGAGGAATGCTGGAGACCAGTTGGCGCAGATCGAGAAAGGCATTGAACGACGACGTGCGATAACCGGTCTCATCCAGCAATTGAGTGGTAAGGGTGGTCGCCGCCTTGTAATTCCACCCGATCGCGACCGCAACCACCGCCGCCACCACCGCGTCGGTCAGCCGGCCGGCGCCCGACCACCAGCTGTCCAGACCCGAGAACCAGGCGACGGTGACGCCGACCAGCACGAACATGAACGGACTGACCCATTTGGCGGTCTTGAACTGCAGGAAACTGTGGCCGACATCGTCCGGCCATACCGTGGGGACGTGATAGCGGAAGTGCAGGAACGCCATCACGAACACGGCGATCACCCCCAGGTTCAAGCCCAGCGCCGTGCTCCGCTCCCGGCGGCACACGAGCGCCGTCACCGCCACGACCGCGGCCACGAAGCCGATGCACACCACCATGGTCAGGCCGGGATCGCCCAGGAGCCAGAAACCGTCGATCGGTGACTTGAAACCGACGGTATTGGCCAGGAATTCCAGCGGACTCCAGCGCACCGGCCAGCCGATCGCGGCGTTTCCGCCGCCGACATTGAGCACGGTATCGACGAAGTTCTTGTAGATGCGGACGAATTCATAATTGATGATGATGCCGGTCTCGAGCGCCAGCACAAGGGTACAGAACAGCATCCGCAACAGATGCCGCCGGTCGAACACGGCCATGGCACCGAGGAAGATCACCATGCCGACCGCGATGAACGGCAGCATGTCATTGTAACAGAACGACAAGGCGGCAAACAGCAGCGCGGCCGGCAGTGTCTGCACCATCACCGTCCGGCCGCCGACGGCACCCAGGTGCCGTATCGCCAGCCCGCCGAAGAGGCCGAGGCCGCCGACCGCGAAGGCCAGGCCGAAGGTCTGGGGCATGAAGCCATAGAACGAGCCGAAGGCGAACCCGTTCATCATCGTCGCGGTCGCCGCGGCAATCAGCAACGCGGTCCGCCGCCGGCACGGCAGGATCAGTTGCACGGTGCCGGCCACCGCCAGCGACCCGGCCGCCAGCATCAGGGCCGCGACCGCCGGATAAGCGTAATAGGACCACTTGAGCGCAAAAGCCGCCTGGGCGAAGGCCAGGAAGAACGAGCCGCCCATGCGGTGGCCGGCCGTCTGGTATTGGTGGACCTGGGTCAGCGCGGGAAAGTAGCCGGAATAGACCACCGGCTCGGAAAAAGCGTGAGTCTGCAGCCACTGGCTATGCACCAGATAGGTAAATGTATCATTGAACGGATTGTAGGCATCGTAGCGCAACAGCGGCATCAGCACGGTCGACGAAGCGACTGCCACGAATCCGGCCAGAACCAGGAGATCCCTGATCAGGGCGCGCCGGTTAGGCTCGAACCACAAGCATAGCGGCAGCGCAACCCCGACCAAGCCGGCCGTGTTCCACAAAGTGAACGGCACGAACCAGCCGTGCAGCGTCGCCACCAGAACCAGGGCGGACAAGCCGAGCAGCGGCGCGAAATAGAATCGTCCTGCCGGCTGCAGGGCCCCGGGCAGCAATGCGGAGAGCCGCCGGCCGAAAATGGCCGCCACAACCGCCATGACCATCGTTATGAGCAACAGGCCGAAATAAAGCATAGATTACATCCTGAAAGAAATCCCGCACGAAAGAACACCTACCGTCGGGCTTGCCTGAAAATCTGGCGCTCTGGTCCTGACAGACCTTTCTGTGGCATCTTATCGTGATCGCGGAAGGATCGCCACCGGAATTCCCGAACGGACGCCCCGGCCACGATCGTCCGGAAACGGCGTCATTCAATGCTCAAGCGCATCAGCAGCACCGCCCCCCGGCCGGCCGGTGTCTCCGGGGCCAGGGTGACAGTGGTGATGGTATCATCGGCCAGCAGTTCGGCCGGAAGCTCTACGGCGAGTTCGACCCCGCCCTCCCCGGCGACGACCGGCCCGATCGAGGCCGTCTTGACCGCGACCGGGGTAAGGGTCACCGGCAGCGCCCGGCCATTGACCCGAACCGTCAGGTCGACCGGACCATCGGGCATGGTCGCCCGGACCACCAGCCGTCGCGACCCGGGAGCCGCAGGACGCTGAAAGGCCAGTTCGGCGGGCCAGGCGGCAACCTGGGCCCCGCCCTCGCCGGGGTCGGCCCATCCCGAGATCAGCACCGGAGCGGCCTGCTCCCGCTTGCGGCAATCCACGACCAGTCCGGGGTTGGCCGGAATCAGCGCCCGCTTCAACACCTCGTCAAAAAAGCCGTAGTCCTGGTAGCTGATATTGTAGTCGACGCTTTCGACGATCACGAAACGGAACGGCTTCACGTCGCGCCCGAGGTTGAAGGCCGAACGATCGATCGGCTGTTCCGGAGTCCGGCCGAGGGTTTCACCCGGGCCGTCGCGCCGCAGCGTCATGAAGTAGCTGGAAAACGCAACCTCGGAGAACACCCGCGCCAGACTCAATGGCTGGCGCACCTGATCGGAAAAACTGTCACCGATGAACAGCATCCGCGGGCGCACTGCGCCGGGCCGCTCGATCGCCCTGACGGTGGGATAGGGCAGCGGCACCAGATAACGGTCCGGCTGCCAGAGATTGAGCATGGCGAGGCCGTCGATATCGGTCGAATGGGCGGTTTCCAGCAGCGCCGGCTCGCAATCGATGCCGGTCAGAATGTCGCCGGTCTCGTCGTGCAGGCGTTCGACAATGCGCCGCGCGGCCAGGCAACCGGCATAGAAATTCCAGTGCACGCCGTAGGGTGCGTCCAGACGGTAGGGCAACCGCGGGCGCAACGTCCGGAATTCCCGTCCGAAATCGATGACGTGCACCCCCATGCGTTCCAGCACGGCGCCGTACTGCACGCCGTCCCCGAGCAGCTCGGCGGCATCGCGGGCCAAAAAGCGGCGCGGCACCACATCGGGATAAGCGCCGCCCTTGCTGGGAGCGATCACCATCAGCAGATGGCTGCCCAACCTTGCCAGCACGTTCTGGACGATCAACGCCCGCCGCGCCCGGCGCTCATACTCCTTCCGCTTCTCCGATCCCAGCAGGACGGAGTCATTGAGCGACATGACGTGGTGCCGGTAGATCAGGCCGCCCGGCTCGACGGCGACGACGTCAAGATGGGGCAGGCCGTGGAACAGCCGGAATGCCGTCTCGTTGTAGGTGCGGACCAGTGCGGCCCGGAAGCCGGTCTTCGTGGCGACGGTGGTCTCGACCCACTGCTGGAACCGGCGGTCGAACCAGGCTGCAACCAGGTCCGTCGGCAGCGCCGGCGACGGCGGCGTATAGCCGTAAAGCGGTTCCTCCTTGAAGACCCGGGTCAACTGCTGGGCCAGCGGCAACGACAATCCGGCGATCAGAGCGACCGCCATCATCGTCCTGAGGGTTCTCGCGGTGAAAGGTCTCATATCGTCGAGCCTTTATGGTGACCCATCAAGGCTTCCCTCAAACGCCGGGCGGGCGCATCCGCGCCCTTGGCTTCGCGCCACGTGGCGCGGGGCCGCAGTCGCGGCCCGATACCGCCGCCCGACATCGGCCCCGACATCGGCCCCGACATCGGCCCCGACATCGGCGATGTGTCATTCATTGTGCTCGGCGGTATCATGGCTCAGAACCGGAAATAAAGGAACGGCGTGTAGCCGAGGCTGATCAGCGACGCGACTGCGGCAAACAGCAGAATCGCGGTGACGCCGAAACTGCCGATCATCGGCAGCAGCAGCACCAACCCGCCGTAGCCGGCCACGCTCATCGAGCCCTTGATCTGCCACCAGCGGGGCCTGAGCAGTTGGGACAGCGGCAGCAGACTGATAACCGCGGCCAAGCCCAACGTGAACAGGGCGCGGTCGTCGAACAGCCAGCCCCAGGGGATGGCGTTATCGAGGCTGGCGCCGGTGAAACCGGCCATCGCCCGCAACATGGCCATGGCCTGGGCGAAAGACGCCGACCGGAACAGGACCCATCCGACCACGACCACCAGGAAGGTCGCCAACTGGCGGACCGGCGCCCACGACGGCACCGCGATGCGGCCGTCCAGGGCCTTTTCCATCGACAGGAAGAAGCCGTAATAGGCCCCCCAGATCACGAATGTCCAGTTGGCGCCGTGCCAGAACCCCGATATCAGGAACACGATCCACAGGTTGACGTAGTTGTGCAGCGGCGAGACCCGGTTGCCGCCGAGCGGAATGTACAGGTACAGGCGCATCCATTTGGACAAGGTGATATGCCAGCGCTGCCAGAATTCGGTGATGCTGCGGGCCAGGTAAGGCTGGTTGAAGTTGACCGGAAACTCGAACCCCATCAGCCGGCCGAGGCCGATGGCCATTTCCGAATAGCCGGAAAAATCGAAGTAAATCTGGAAGGTGTAAGCCAGCACGCCGCCCCACGCATAAACGGTCGGAACGCCGTCGGGCGGCAGCGCGAACACCTGATCGGCGACCCGGCCCAGCGGATCGGCAATCAGCACCTTCTTGGCGAGGCCGATTGAAAACATCTGCAGTCCCGACAGGACCTTGCCGACGGAGTGATGCCGCGCCACGATCTGGGAGCCGATGTCGTGAAACCGGATGATCGGGCCGGCGATCAACTGCGGGAACAGGAACAGATAAAGCGCGCAATCGAAAACGGTGCGCGGCACCTGAGCCCGCCCGGTGTGGATGTCGACGATAAAGCTGATCTTGTGAAAGGTGATGAACGAAATTCCCAGCAGAAACACCACCTCATGACCGGACGGCGTCATTCCCAACAGAGGCTGGAGCTGTTCAAGCAGGAAGTTATAGTACTTGAAGTAAAGCAGCAGGCCAACATTGAGGGTGATCGACAGCGCCACCAGCAGCCGGCGGGTCGATGGCGCCAGACCGGAGCCGGGACAGACCGCCTTGGCGATCTGGTAATCGAAAACAGTGCTGCCGATCAGCAGAAAGACATAGACCGGCTCGCCCCAGGCAAAGAACAGTACACTGCCAAGCAATGCCACGCCATTCCGGGCATTCCCGTGTGCCGGTGCCAGATAATAGCACGCCAGAAAAATTGGCAGAAAGACCAGAAGAAAAATCGGTGATGAGAAGACCATTGATCCTTTAGCCTCACCTGGGCGCAACCGGGACAACTGGTAGCATTCGCCTCGGCAAATGTCCATCGTTGCCGGAGCCAGGAGAGTGAAATTCACCGCCGGGGCGGCGGCGTCGGGCAACCCGGCGGAGCGCGGCACGCCGATTGTCCGGCCGGTCCTGCATTGAGGAGTTGGCGGGACCGTGAGCGGCTGGTATGAGGGGCGGAATCGAAGAGGGCTTCGCCGTTCGTGGCTCCTGCCGAACCTGCGTCCGTCCAAGACGGTGCCGGCAGGACAAGGGAGGCGCAGCCGTTCATTCGGCAGTCCGGCCGGGACGATACCGGAACGCCCGGTAGCCGCCGGGCCGTTCACCGGTGTGGGCAAAGTCTTTCGCGACTTTGAAGACGATTCGAGGCTGGATCAGCCGGTTAAGGAGTCTGGGCTTTGGCCATTTCCAAGCTCGTCATTCTCGCCGGCGGCCTGGGCACCCGGCTGTCCGAGGAAACCGGATTGAAGCCGAAGCCGATGGTCGACATCGGCGGCCGGCCGATGTTGTGGCACATCATGAAGATCTACGCCCACTACGGGATCAACGACTTCATCGTCTGCCTGGGCTACAAGGGCTACGTCATCAAGGAATACTTCATCAACTACCACCTCCATAACGCCGACCTGACCGTCGACCTGGAGCGCAATGCGGTCGCCTTCCACCACAGCCGGGCCGAGCCGTGGCGGGTCACGCTGGTCGATACCGGCGTCGACACCCAGACCGGCGGCCGGCTCCGGCGGGTGCGCGACTATCTCGGCGCCGACGACTTCTGCATGACCTATGGCGACGGCGTCGCCGATGTCGATATCGGCAAGCTGATCGCCTTCCATCAGTCCCACGGCTGCAAGGCGACGGTGACCGCGGTACGTCCGCCCGGCCGCTTCGGCGCGCTCGAGATCGACGAGAGCCAGCGGGTCAGCCGCTTCCTGGAAAAGCCGCGCGGCGACGGCGGCTGGATCAACGGCGGCTTCTTCGTGCTGTCGCCCGCGGTGGTCGACTACATCGAGGGCGACGCCACCGCCTTCGAGTATGACAGCCTGGTCCGGCTGGCCGGCGACGGCCAGCTGGCGGCCTATCACCATCCGGGCTTCTGGCAGGCCATGGACACGCTGCGCGACAAGCGCCTGCTCGACGAGGCCTGGGCCTCGGGCACCGCCGACTGGAAGGTCTGGTGACGGCCATGAAAGCCCCCGGCCCGTGCCGCTCCTGCGGCGCCCCGCTGACCCGGACCTTCGTCGATCTCGGCCTGTCGCCGCTGGCCAACGGCTATCTGCGGCCCGACCAGCTCGGCCAGATGGAGCCGTTCTATCCGCTCCATGCCTATGTCTGCGACGCCTGCCTGCTGGTCCAGCTCGAGGAATTCGAGAGCCCGGCGCAGATCTTCTCCGACTACCTCTATTTCTCGTCCTTTTCCCGGCTCTGGCTCGACCATGCCCGCGCCTATGCCGGCCACATGATCGGCGAACTGGGGCTCGGCCCCCGCTCGCTGGTGGTCGAGATCGCCAGCAACGACGGCTACCTGCTCCAGTACTTCAAGGAGCAGGGTGTGCCGGTGCTCGGCGTCGAGCCGGCGGCCAACGTGGCCCAGGCCGCCCTCGACAAGGGCGTTCCGACCGAGGTTGCCTTCTTTGGCCGGGAAACGGCACGGCGTCTCTGCGCCCGCGGCGTGGTGCCCGACCTGATCGCCGCCAACAATGTGCTGGCCCATGTTCCCGACCTCGACGACTTCGTCGCCGGCTTCAAGATGCTGCTGGCGCCGGCCGGCATCCTGACCGTCGAGTTTCCCCACCTGCTGCGGCTGATCGCCGGCCTGCAGTTCGACACCATCTACCACGAGCATTTTTCCTACCTCTCCCTGCTCGCGATCGGGCCGGTGTTCGCGCGCCACGGTTTGGCCATCGTCGACGTCGAGGAGTTGCCGACCCATGGCGGCTCGCTGCGCCTGTTCGTCGCCCATGCCGGTAGCCGGGCCGTGTCGCCGCGCGTCGCCGCGCTCTGCGAAACCGAGCGGGCGGCTGGCCTCGGCCGGCCCGAGGGCTACGACGGCTTCGCCGAAGCCGTGATCCGGGTCAAATGCGACCTGCTGGAATTCCTGATCGGGGCGCGCCGGGCCGGCCGGCGGATCGCCGCCTACGGCGCCCCGGCCAAGGGCAACACCCTGCTCAACTATTGCGGTATCGGGCCGGAACTGGTCGGTTTCACCGTCGACCGCAGCCCGCACAAACAGGGCCACGTCCTGCCCGGCTCGCACATCCCGATCCTGGCCCCCGAGGCGGTGTTCGAGCGCCGGCCCGACGACCTGCTGATCCTGCCCTGGAACCTCCGGGACGAGATCATGGAGCAGATGAGCGGCATCCGCGCCTGGGGCGGGCGCTTCGTGGTGCCGATCCCGGCGCTCGAGGTGCTGCCGTGAGGATCACCCCGCTCGGCCTGGACGGCGCCTTCGTGGTCGAGGCCGAACCCCAGGCCGACGAGCGCGGCCTGTTCGCCCGCACCTTCTGCCGCGACACCTTCCGCGCCCAGGGCCTGCACGGCGACTTCGTCCAGTGCAACAGCTCGTACAACCGCCGGCGCGGCACCCTGCGCGGCCTGCATTTCCAGGCGGCGCCCCACGAGGAGATCAAGCTGGTGCGCTGCACCCAGGGCGCCATCTTCGACGTGGCGGTCGACCTGCGTCCGGACTCGGCGACCTTCTGCCGCTGGCGGGCGGTGGAGCTGAGCGCCGACAACCGGCGGGCGCTCTATGTCCCGGCCGGCTTCGCCCACGGCTTCCAGACCCTGACCGATGAGGCCGAGGTCTTCTATCAGATGTCCGCGGCCTACGTCCCTGACCTCGCCCGGGGCGTGCGCTGGAACGATCCGGCCTTCGCCATCGCCTGGCCGGTCGAGCCGCCGATCCTGTCCGGACGCGACGCCGCCTTTCCGGACGTCAACCGGACTCGTTGACGCCGGGGCCGTCCCCGTGCGGAGATAGGGGCCGGCAGACCAGTCATGGAAGCCATGGAAGACGATTACCGCCAACCCAGTCCTTATGCCAGCGGCGCCGCGCTCGGGAACTTTTCGTCGAGCACCGACGAGCACATCAACGAGTGCATCGCCCGCATCGAGACGCTCAAGCTCAAGGTGCTGGGCAACCCGCACATGGGCGGCTACGAGCGTTCGGAGTTCCTGGGCGAGCTGAACACGTTGCGCGCCGCCTACCTGCACCTGTGCACGCTGGCCGGGCGCTCCGGACCGGCGGGCGAGGACAGCGTGTCGCCGCCCGCCGCCGCCCGCGCCGGGCTGGCGCTGGAAGGCGTGCTCGGCAGCAACCCGCGAATCACCGAGAGTCTCGACCGCATCGCCCGCATCGCGCCGACGCCGCTGACCGTGCTGCTCGAAGGCGAGACCGGCTCGGGCAAGGAGCTGTTCGCCCGCATCATCCACCTCAACAGCAGGCGCACCAACTTCGT
>Ga0265316_10006587_pt1 | contig 11073 bp, 12 predicted proteins | sample 4522metaG_FD_202092 | JGI IMG/M metagenome (GOLD analysis project Ga0265316, IMG submission 202092) | Rhizosphere microbial communities from Carex aquatilis grown in University of Washington, Seatle, WA, United States - 4-5-22 metaG | ecosystem: Host-associated > Plants > Roots > Rhizosphere >...
GGCCAGAGCCGCGTAGTTGCTGCTAACCCATCCGCCCAGCGCAATCTGGACGATGATGGCCAGCAAGGCGCAGGCAGCGAGTACGCGCGTGCCTCGCCCGATGACTCCATCCGTGGCCGCTTGGTCTCTGAGGACCTGTCCGACGAGCAGCGAAAGCGTGGTCATGCCGCCGATCAGGTGCAGGGTGACGATCAGCGGTTTGAGCAACAGGGTGACGGTCCACATGCCGAGGGCTGCCTGAATGCCGATAACGCCGAGCAATAGTGTCGGCAGGGAGGGGGATTGGCGAAGTCGGATAGCCTTGCGCCAGGCGAGCAGGCAGAGCATCAGGATGCTCAGGCCGAGGGTGCCGGCCAGGTAGCGGTGGAGCATTTCCTTCCAGGCCTTGCCCGTGTTGAGTGGCCGTTCGGGATATGCCTGTGTGGCGGCCAACTGCTCGTGCGGAGCCTCAGGAACGCCCAGCCAGTGGCCATAGCAGCCGGGCCAGTCGGGGCAGCCGAGGCCGGCATCCGAGAGGCGGACGTAGGCGCCGAGCGCGATGACGGCGAAGGCGAGCAGCGTAGCGGCGAACAGCAGGCGGCGGTAGAAACGCATCGGGGCTCAGAAGACGATCAGGCGATCAACAAATAGGGCAGCGAAAAGCAGGGTCAGGTAAAGGATCGAATAGCGGAAGCAGCGGCGGGCCAGTGCGTCGCTGTAGTGGCGGCAGAGTGCGATGGCGTAGGCCAGGAAAACCAGATCGAGCAGGCTGATGGCGATCAGGTAGAAGGTTCCGCTCATCCCCAGTGATACCGGAATCAGGCTGGCAGCAGTGAGCATCAGCGTGTACCAGAGGATGTGCTGGCAGGTGAAGGCGATGCCATGGGTGACCGGCAGCATCGGCAGGCCGGACTTGGCATAGTCATCGCGCCGGTAGCAGGCCAGTGCCCAGAAATGAGGCGGCGTCCACAGGAAAATGATCAGGAAAAGGACCAGCGGTTCGGGCGCGATCGAGCCGGTCATCGCCGTCCAGCCAAGCAGCGGTGGCATGGCGCCGGAGGCGCCGCCGATGACGATATTCATCGGCGTCGCCGGCTTCAGGATCATGGTGTAAAGGACGGTGTAGCCGACGAATGTGGCCAGTGTGAGCCACATGGTCAGGTCGTTGATGAAACTGTGCAATATCCAGAGTCCGACGACTCCGAGGGCGGTGGCGAGGGTGACCGTTTCCAGCGGCGAGATATCGCCGCGTGCCGTAGCGCGCCAGCTCGTGCGCGCCATCTTGGCGTCAATGGTGCGCTCGACCAGGCAGTTGAGGGCAGCGGCGGCGAAGGAAACCAGCGCAATGCCGAGCGAGGCGACGAGGAAGCGCAGGATGGGCGGGAAGCCGGGGGTGGCCAGGCACATGCCGATCATCGCGGTGAACACGATCAGGCTGTTGACCCGCGGTTTGCAGAGATGAGCGAAGGCGGTGAGTCGTTGGCCGTAGGTCAGATGCGGGGCGGCGGCGGTATGCATGGCGATTCTCCTAGTCGGTCCAGGCAAATTTGAGCAGGCGTTCGAGGTCGGCGCGCACGCCTTTGGCGGCGGCGTCGGGCGGATATGACATGATCAGCCGACCTTGCGGATCGGCCAGGTACAATGGATCGGCGCTCACGCCCAGTCCATCCGCCTGGGCAACGACCACCAGCAGGTCCGGCTGGGCGCTGCTCAGCTCAGCGAGATTCGGGTCGGCCGGCCGGTCGGTGAGGACGACACGGTGCAGGCGGCCCATGTCCTTGTTCAGCGATACCTGGATGCGGCGCATTTCATCGAGCCGACCAATACATTCGGCCTGGCAGGCGCCGCGAACTTTGAGCAGGAATATCCATTTTCCGCGGATCTTTCCGGTAGACCGCAGCACATCGTCTGGTAGCAACTGAGGCGGGTTTAACAATTGTCCGTGGTGGGTGCTTCGCTCGGGATGCCAGCCGCCAACAAAGAGGGCGCCGCCGACGGCGAAGGGCAGGATGAGCAGCCCGACAATCAGCAACAACGTGCCGCGACCGCTGCCGGGAGGACGCATGACGGCTTGGCTCATGGCCGGCGCACCAGGAAATAGCCCCAGATGCCGAGGCTGGTCGCGGCAAAACCGAACCATTGCAGGGCATAGCTGCGGTGACGATCAGCCCGCTCGTCCAGGCGCGGCCAGTCGCGCACGTAGCCAGCGGGTGATGACGGGTCGAGTTGGACGATGACGGGCTGCAGCGGGTATGAGACCGACTGACGAAAGCGCGCAAGGTCGAGGTTTTGCCAGACGGGTTCCCAGCCGCTGGTCGGCTGCGGCGTCAGGTTGAAGAAGCGCGTTGCTGGCAGGACGGCAATTCCAGTCAGTTCGATCTCGCCGGCCGGCGCCTCGGCGACAGGCAAAACCTTGTGATCGGCCGGGGCAGGCAGCCAGCCGCGATTGACCAGCACGTGCATGGTCGATCCATCAATTTGTAGCGGGGTGATGACGTGATAGCCGGCCTGTTCCTGATGCACCTGGTTGTCGATCAGGACCTGGCGGCTGGCATCGAAGCTGCCGCGCAAAATGACCCGTCGGTAACGCAGCGTTTCACCGTCGACGGGTGTGGACGGCATGGCCACCGCACCGTTATGACTGCGAGTGTCGAGTTCCGTTTGTAGTTGAGTCTTGGTTTCCGCCTTGCGCCATTGCCACAGGCCGAGTGAGATGAAGGTGGGCAACAGGATCGCCAGCAGCAGTCCACCAAGGATCGCCACTTGCTTCCGGCTGGCTCTTGCCGGCGGTCCCGGCCGGCGCGCATACTGCAGCATCGAATGGCTGTCGGGAGATTCGTCGATGCTCAAAGGGCTGGTGGTTTTGATGTTGTTGGCCATAGTGGGCAGCCTGTTTTCCGGGCTCTTCTTCCTCTATCGCGATCGCGGCGACGGCCAGCGCATGGCGCGTGCGCTAACCTGGCGCATCGGGCTGTCCATTGCACTATTCTTGGTGCTGCTGGCTGGTTTTCGATTTGGCGTCATTCCCGGTTACACCCAATAGACAAAGACAAACAGCAGCAACCAGACCACGTCGACGAAGTGCCAGTACCAGGCAACGCCTTCGAAGGCGAAATGGCGTTCCGGCGTGAAATGGCCGCGTAGACTGCGGATCAGGATCACCGCCAGCATGATGGTGCCCAGCGTGACGTGGAAGCCGTGAAAGCCGGTCAGCATGAAGAAGGTTGCGCCATAGGCGCCAGCCCCCATGGTCAGGCCGAGTTCGCTGTAGGCGTGGTGGTATTCGTAGGCTTGGAAGCCGAGGAAAAGGCAACCAAGCAGCACCGTGGCAGCCAGCCCGAGGCAAAGCTGACGGCGATTGTTGCGCAACACCCCCCAGTGGGCCCAGGTCAAGGTGGCCCCGGAGCTGAGCAGCAACGAAGTGTTGAGCGCCGGGATGCCCCAGGCGCCCATCGGCGTGAAGGCGGCGCCTTTCGGGCCGCTGGTCGGCCAGGTGCCGGCAAACTCGGGCCACAGGCTGGTGCCGTGGGAGCCAACCATGCCGCCGAGGTCGGGGACCGAGATGGTCCGCACATAGAACAGGGCGCCGAAGAAGGCGGCGAAAAACATCACCTCGGTGGCGATGAACCAGATCATGCCGTAGCGGAAAGACTGGTCTTCCCACTCGCGGTATGAACCAGTTTGCGATTCGCCGATCACTTTTCCGAACCAGCCAAACAGCACGTAGAGGATGACCCCGGTGCCACCGAGCATGACCCATTTGCCGAACACTGCGCCGTTGATCAAGCTGATGAAACCGAGGGCCAGCAGGAACATACCGGCGGACAGGATGACCGGATAGAGGCTGGGGTGCGGCACGAAGTAATCTTCCCGCGATGCCACTTGGGTGCTGGATGTATTCATTTGGCCTCCCCGCTACTGGTCAGTGTCTTGCGTTGCCCTTCGACGCTGAAAAAGGCGTAGGACAGGGTGATCTGTTTGATGTCGCGGTCAACCTCTGGTTTGACGATAAAAGCCAGCGGCAATTCCATCGCTTCCCCGGGGCCTAGCGTCTGCTGCGAAAAACAGAAGCACTCGATCTTCTCGAAATGCTGTGCTGCCAGGCCGGGCGAGATGCTGGGCACTGCCTGGCCGGTGATCTGACGGTTCGAGGTATTACGTACCAGGTAACTGACCTGCTGCAGTTCTCCCGGATGAACGTCGAGGCTGATGGTTAGCGGGCGCATGTCCCACGGCAGGCCGGGCATCACCGTGCCGGTGAATTCGACGCGAATACTGCGGCCGAGATCGACTTTTGCGGTCGGGACGCTCCCCGTTTTCAGGCCGCCGACACCAAAGCCATCGCGTATCGTGCGTTGCCCGGGCGACTTGCCGTTGAAGCCGGTCGCCTCGCAGAGCACGTTGTAGAGCGGAACCAGCGCAAAGGTGAAGGCGAAGGCAGCCGCCACCAACATCAGCAAGCGGCCGATCAGGCGCTTATGGCTGGCAGGAGATGGCTGGGCCTGGTCCATGGTGCTAACGCTTGACGAACAGCCCGAGGATATAGATAGCCAGGACGGCAATGCCCAGCACCCAGCCGAGGCGGCGGGCGGCGTTGCGGCGACGTTCGAGATCTTGGCGCGAAAATGCTTCGTTCATGTCGTTGTCCATCACTTGATGACCGGCTGGGTCTCCCAGGTATGGTGCGCTGGCGGCGACGAAAGTTCCCACTCCAGCCCTTCGGCGCCTTCCCAGGCCCGGCTGTCGGCCTTGTCGCCGCCACGGACGCAGGACCAGATATTCCAGGCAAAAATCAGCTGGCTGAGGCCGAGGATGAAGGCGCCGACGGTGGATATGGCATTGAATTCGGCAAATTGCAGTGCGTAGTCGGGGATGCGTCGCGGCATGCCGGCCAGGCCGAGGAAGAACTGCGGGATGAAGGTCAGGTTGAACGACAGCACTGTTAGCCAGAAATGCAGCTTGCCCAACTTTTCGCTATACATGTGGCCGGTCCATTTGGGCAGCCAGTAATAGACGCCAGTCATCACGCCCATGATGCCGCCGGCGAACAGCGCGTAGTGGAAGTGGGCGACGACGAAGTAACTGTGGTGGTACTGGGCATCGGCGGCGACATCGGCGAGGAGCAGCCCGGTCAGCCCGGCGACGCCGAAGAGAACGATAAAGCCGAGCGCAAACAGCATTGGCGTCTCGAAGGTCATCGCTCCCTTCCACATGGTGGCAATCCAGCAGAAGAAGAGGACGGCCAGCGGCAGCGAAATCGCCATGGTGCTGAACATGAAGTAGATCAGCGCCGGCACCGGCATGCCAGCGGTAAAGAAGTGGTGCGCCCAGACCACGACCGACAACAGACCGATGGCGATGAAGCTGTAAACCTGCGCCTTGTAGCCGTAGGTCGGCTTGCGCGAGAAGGTGGACAGCACGTGCGGCATCAGACCCCAGACCGGGAGCAGCAGGATATAGACCTCAGGGTGGCCGAAGAACCAGAACAGGTGCTGAAACAGGATGGGATCGCCGCCGCCGGCGGCATCGAAGAAATGGGTGCCGAAATGGCGGTCGGTGAGCAGCATGGTTACCGCGCCGGCCAGCACGGGCAGCGTCGCAATGAGCAGGAAGGCAGTGATCAGCCAGCCCCAGGCGAAGAGGGGCAGCTTCATCATGGTCATGCCCGGGGCGCGCATGTTGAAGATGGTGACGATGATGTTGATCGACCCCATGATCGACGAGATGCCGAGGATATGCACGGCGAGAATGGCGAAATCTACGCCCATGCCGCCTTGCACCGACAGCGGCGCGTAGAAAGTCCAGCCGGTAGCCAGCGCACCGTCACCGATACCGAACAGGGCCAACGTGAAGGGCAGGGTGAGCAGGATGGCGGCCGGTGGCAACAGCCAGAAGCCCCAGTTGTTGAGGCGCGGCAGCGCCATGTCGGGGGCGCCGATCATGAGCGGCAGCATCCAGTTGGCGAAGCCGGTGGCGGCCGGCATCAGCGCTGCGAAAATCATCACCAAGGCATGGACACCGATCAACTGGTTAAAGAATTCCGGCTTCATCAGTTGTAGACCGGGCTGGAACAATTCGGCGCGCACCGCCAGGATCATCAGGCCGCCGACGAAGAACATGATCAACGAGAAGGTCAGGTACATCGTGCCGATGTCCTTGTGGTTGGTCGTCGTCAGCCAGCGCAACCAGCCGCCGTGGTAGTTCTTGGCGGGGTGTTCGGCGGTATGGGTGGTGGCTGTGCTCATCGATCGCCTCCTAGCGAAGGGCCTTGATTTGGGCGGGCTGGATCATGTCGCCCTTCTTGTTGCCGAAACTATTGCGTTCGAAGGTGATGATCGAAGCAATCTCGACATCTGACAGGCTGTTGCGGAAGGCCTGCATCGCCGTGCCGGCCTTGCCGTTCAGTACGCGGTCGACATGGCTGTCCGGGATGATCTTGCCGTCCATGCCTAGTAGCGGGCCATTCACCAGCTTGCTGCCGGCGAGGGCGGGGAAGGCCGGGGGGAGACCCTGCCCGTTGGGCTGGTGACAGGCGGCGCAAATCTTTTCGTAGGTCTCTTCGCCGGCCGCCATCAGTTCTTCACGGCTCCAAATACGATCAGCTCCGCTGTTCGCCGCCTTGGCTTCCGCTTTCTGGGTTTCCAGCCAGGCGAGATACTCGGGTTCAGGTACGGCACGGACGACGACCGGCATGAAGCCGTGGTCCTTGCCGCAGAGCTCTGCACACTGGCCGCGATAGGTGCCGGGTTTCTCGATCAGAACCCAGGTTTCGCGCAGAAAGCCGGGAACGGCGTCTCGCTTGACGCCGAACTGCGGCACCCACCACGTGTGGATGACATCGGTTGAGGTCAGAAGTATGCGAATTTTCTTGCCGACTGGCAGGACGACCGGTTTGTCCACTTCCAGCAAATAATGTTCGCCCTTGTCTGCAGTGTTCGTTATTTGGTCTCGGGGCGTGGCCAGCGTGCTGATGTACTTGACCCCGGCTTCCGGATATTCGTACTGCCATTTCCACTGCATGCCGGTGATCTTGAGCACGATGTCGGCCTGGGTCTTGGTGTCTTCCATGTTGACGATGGCCTTGACCGCCGGGATACCCATCAAAATAAAATCGATGAAAAGCAGGATGGCGAACGGGATCAAGGCCCACAACCATTGCATGGCGCCGGACGGCCCGGTGAATTTGGCCGGCGCATGACCGCTGCTCTTTCGATGCTTGATCATCGAGTAGATCATGATGGCAAAAACCACCACGAACAGGACAGTGATGACGAGCATGAACTCGTTGTGAATATGCAGGGTTTCCCGCGCGATGGGCGTTACCGGTTCGGGGAAGTTAAAGCTGTAAGCGGCACTGGCGGCACCAGGTATGGCGGCAGTACTGGCTAACGAAATCAGCTTGCGATGCAAGCCTTCGCCACGGTTCCGAACCACTTGGTTCGTGGTACGAGTTACAAGCGCATAACCTGCCATCCCGTTCCCTCCCCTTGTGAGAACCGACCCAAAGTTTCAGAATCGGTTCTCCTGAAATAGTTCAGAAATGTTTTGATGAGCCTTAGAAAACTTTGCCTGATCTTCCTGACAGTGCTCTTATCGGCTTGCACTCCCGAGCCCGCAGCATTTCGCAATACCGATCTGACCGGTGCCACATTTGGGCATCAGTTGAACTTGGTCGATCACAACGGGCAGCCTCGATCCCTGACTGATTTTCGGGGTAGGGCGATCGTGCTGTTCTTCGGCTATACGTCCTGCCCGGATATCTGTCCGACGATGCTGGCGCGTCTGTCCGATGTCATGAAGGCGCTCGGTGCCGATGCGCAACGCGTGCAAGTGCTGTTCGTTACGGTCGACCCCGAGCGTGACAGCGCCGACCGCCTGAAGGATTTCGTACCGTGGTTTAATCCGACATTTCTTGGTTTGCGTGGCGACGATGCGCAAACCAAAGCTGCGACCAAGGAGTTTCGCGTTTTCGCGGCCCGCAAACCTGTTGAAGGCGAACTTGGCTACGTCATCGACCATTCTTCTGGTGCCTACGTTTTCGACCCTGCCGGGCGCTTGAGGCTGTATGTCAAGGATTCAAGCAGCGTTGACGACATCACCGCAGATATTCGCTTGCTGCTGCAAGGGCACTAGGGCACCTACGGCGGGTGGCGCTATACTTGCCGCCCTTTCAAACAATATTTCCGGGCAAAGTTTTATGATGGTGGCACTTTTTCGTTGGGTGGTATCTGCCGTGATCCCGGGCAATCTGGCATGAGCGACGAAACAGCGGTCGGACTCAGCGACGAATTCTTCATGCGCGAAGCAATGTCGCTGGCTCGCGCTGCCGAGTGCCTTGGCGAGGTTCCGGTTGGTGCCGTCGTGGTGCTTAACGGGGCCATTGTCGGGCGCGGTTTCAATTCGCCGATTGGCGAAAGCGACCCGACAGCGCACGCCGAAATCGCTGCTTTGCGCGATGCCGCCCGCGTTCTAGGCAACTATCGCCTGCCGGGTTGCGAGTTGTTCGTCACCCTTGAGCCATGCGCGATGTGTGCTGGGGCCATCATGCATGCGCGGATCAGTCGTGTTATCTACGGTGCCCGTGATGCGAAGACTGGCGTGCATGGCAGTGTGGTCGACCTGTTCGGCGTCGAACGGCTGAATCATCACGCCACCGTCGAAGGTGGTGTGCTGGCCGACGAGTGCAGCGCCATGCTGTCGGAGTTCTTTGCTGGTCGTCGCAAGAAATCATCATGAAACTGCATATTTCCGTGGCGCGCCAGGCGATGACGCTTTCAGACGATCGCGGCGAAGTCCTGCGTGTGTATCCGGTTTCTACGGCCAAGGCCGGAGTCGGCGAAGTTTCCGGCAGCTACCAGACACCGCGCGGGCGACACATCGTTCGAGCCAAAATTGGTGCCGGTCAGCCGGAAAATACGGTATTCGTCCGTCGTCGCCCGACTGGCGAGATCTGGACGCCGGCGCTGGGCGAGGAATTTCCTGGCCGAGACTGGATCCTGACGCGGATTCTCTGGCTTTCCGGCTGCGAGCAAGGCAGCAATCGGCTGGGGACCGTCGATACCATGCGGCGCTATATATACATTCACGGCAGTCCGGATTCGGCGGAAATGGGTTTGCCCGGGTCGCACGGCTGCATAAGGATGCGCAACGCCGACATCGTTGAGTTATTCGACCTTGTGCCCAGTTACACGGCAGTCGAGATTACCGAGGACTAAGCCATCAAGGGCAATCCGTGGCATCAGACGGATTGGGTGTGATAAAGCAAAAATGGGCCGAATATTCGGCCCATTGAACAATTGCAAAGTAGCTTCAGAATGTTGTCGGGACTCGGAGCGACAAAGTGACGTCTGGCGTGTCCCGAGTTACACCCACGCCGACCGATAGATTGAGCGATCGTTTGTCGTTCAAGCGGTGAGCGTAACCAAGGAGCAGGGTGCCAAGCTCGGTCCGTACCGCATCGAGCGCATAGGCCCCGTTTTGTTTGGTCTTCCCGACCGATGAGTGGTCATAGCCAATGCTGAACGACGAGCGGTCGTTGAGCGCCAGCCCCATGCCAAAATTGAATCCGATGACATCGCCCGGGTCAATATCCCCGAGATTCTTGTCGCCCGAAGTGTAATGTCCTGTCACATTGCCACGTTTTACGTTGTACTGATAGCTGATTCCACCGAAGAAAACAGCCGGATCGCTGGGGTACAAAAAGGTCAGGCCAGGCTGTATGGTGTAGAAACCTGAACCGGTGGGCAGTTCCGTCTGCAACGCACCTGCATTGGGGTTCGAAGCATCATCGGTCAGGACTTCAAAGGGGTCTTTCCCGGTCCTGCTCTTGAGGCGCAGCGAGCCGATGTAATATGGCCTGTCCAGGCCGCCATCGTTGAATTGGTAGCGCCCCGTGACTTCGAAGTCGCCAACACCCGAGCCAGTTGATGAAAAAGCCTCGTCTTGGCTGCTCGGCGTCAAGTTCAGTGGCCGGCTGATCACCGAATCCGAGCGATAGACGTAGGGAAGCTTGGCCTCAATCTCGAAACGGTTGGTGATCCCCCAGCGGCCAGTGAGGTTGGCGGTGAAGGTGTTTCGCTTAACTTCGCGAACGTCGATAAGGCCGATGGTCAGTGCGGGAATAATCGTGTATCCAACGAGTGACACACGGTTACTGGACGAATAGCTGTACTGAAAACCCGGTTCAAATACAAAGCTTCCACGCGGGGTAAGAACGCCTGGCTGATCGAAGATTTGTGCAATTTCGGGGGGCCGTCCATCCCTGGAGGACGATTGTGGCGCCTGGCCGACCGCGGGTTCTTGGGACGCTGAAGGCGCTTGGGCGACTTGGAATGATGAAAAATCCTTGATCCGACCTTCTTCCGGCACCCCCGTGCCTCCGCGGGTAGTGCGCAGTTTGTCGATACCGAGCACCCGCTTGATTTCGGAGAGTTTGGCATCTGCCTCGGCCATTTGCTGGCGCAGCGTCTCCAGGCGATTGGTTTGCTCGATGATCTGGATTCGCAGTGATTCCTGCTGCTCGGGCGAAATATCAGCTGCCTGCACCAAGCCACTGCAAACCATCACCATCGCACCGATCAGGCTTTTTTCCCGACGAGACATTCTGTGTTGAAGCTTTAACGGCATATTCCTTACCTTCCCCAAGTTAATAAATATCCTTCTCGATTCTATCCAAAAAAAGTATGGGCGTTAGAAATTATCGCAGGAGCATGACTGTCGGAACGGGAGCCGGCATCGCCCCCAAAGTGCCAACCGGTTCATCCCCGTTCCCTTATTTTTCCTTGGGGATTCAGTCTTGCCAAGGTCTTCTTCTCCATTGTGGGACTATTCGCTCTCCTGAGTAGCCACGCAACCCGTTCCAAACTCTTGCGATAGCCGGGCTCCAAGGCCTTAGAGTAGTCTTCGAGCGTGTCCACGGTTTCCGGATTTGTCAATACACGATCAATCAGTCCCAATTGAGCCAAGGCCCGTTTTCGCAGTGTGTCGGCATAGTCCTGATCACGCTTTGCTTGCTGCTCCCGTACCGTGATAATTTCCCATTCGTCATCCACGTTGTCAAGGCGCTCTACGAACTCGCTAAGAGCAGAGTACTCG
>Ga0265316_10006588_pt1 | contig 11073 bp, 9 predicted proteins | sample 4522metaG_FD_202092 | JGI IMG/M metagenome (GOLD analysis project Ga0265316, IMG submission 202092) | Rhizosphere microbial communities from Carex aquatilis grown in University of Washington, Seatle, WA, United States - 4-5-22 metaG | ecosystem: Host-associated > Plants > Roots > Rhizosphere >...
AGTTTTATTCTCTCGCACCGCTGGCGGCGCAATCCAAGGAAGCAAACTCATGAACAAGGCAGACCTGATTAACAGCCTGTACGTTTTCATACTGGCGGCGTTCATCGGATTCGAGGTGATACGGCGGGTGTCGCCGCTGCTGCACACGCCGCTGATGTCGCTGACCAATGCACTGGACGCGATCGCGGTGGTCGGCGCCATCATCCTGGCGGGCGAGCACAAGACCACGCTCTCCACGGTGCTGGGCACCATTGCCATTGTGGCCGCCACCAGCAACGTGGTGGGCGGCTTCATCATCACCGACCGCATGCTCAGGATGTTCAAACCCAGCGGGACGAAGAAACCATGATCCCTGGCTCCGAACAGATTATTGAGATTACCTACATTGTTGCCGCCGTACTGTTCATCTTCTCGCTGAAGTGGCTAAGCTCTCCGGCGAGCGCGCGGCGCGGCGTTCTAGCAGGCGAAATCGGTATGGCGCTGGCGATTGCCGGCACCCTGCTGTATCGCGGCATCGTGGACTACAAGTGGCTGGCCATCGCCCTGGTGCTGGGGGCGATCATCGGCGTGCCGCTGGGCAATGTGGGGATGACCGCAGTGCCGCAGCGGACGGCGCTCAGCCACGCTTTCGGTGCGCTGTGCGTAACGCTGGTGGGCACGGCAGAGTTCTATCTCCGGGCGCCCCACATCCAGCCCTTCATGATGTCGGTGCTATCGCTGGAGGTCATTCTCGGCGGGCTCACGGTGACCGGCAGCTTGATGGCCGCGGGAAAACTGCAGGAGATCCTGCCGCAGCGGCCGATCACTTACAAGGGGCAGAACTTCGTCAACCTGGCGGTGCTGGCGGCCGCAATTGGCATTGCCGTCTACTTGGTGCTTCATCCCGAGGCCATGTATCTGTATCCGTTCATGGTGGGGATCGCGCTGGTGTTCGGGGTGATGTTGATCGTGCCCATCGGCGGCGCCGACATGCCGACCGTGATCTCGCTGTTGAACGCCTATGCCGGACTTTCCGCCGCGGCCATGGGCTTCGTGCTCAACAGCAAGCTGCTGATCGTGGCCGGCGCGCTGGATGGAGCGTCAGGCTTCATCCTGTCGGTCAACATGTCGAAGGCCATGAACCGCTCCTTCACCAACGTGCTGTTCGGAGCGTTCGGGCAGGTGCAGACCGCGGCCGCGGGTGCTGCCGAGACGCGCACCGCGCGTAGCGCGACGGCCGAGGAGGCGGCCTCGATCCTATCCGCCGCCAACAAGGTGGTCATCGTTCCGGGATACGGGATGGCAGTGGCGCAGGCGCAGCACAAGGTCCGCGAGCTCTACGATGCGCTGACCAAGCGCGGAGTGGATGTGAAGTTTGGTATTCATCCAGTGGCAGGGCGCATGCCGGGCCACATGAACGTTTTGCTCGCCGAGGCGGACATCCCGTACGACAAGCTGATGGACATGGAGGAGGCGAACCCGGATTTCCCGCAGACCGATGTGGCGCTGATTATTGGCGCCAACGATGTCACCAATCCGGCGGCACGCACCGACACCGGCAGTCCGATTTACGGCATGCCGATTCTCGATGTGGACAAGGCGCGCACCGTGATGGTGATCAAGCGCAGCATGAATCCGGGCTTCGCGGGCATCGACAACCCGCTGTACTACCTGGACAACACGCTCATGCTGTTCGGCGATGCCAAGGCGTTCGTCGGCTCCATCTTGCGGGAGTTGAGTGGCGGCGGGGCACACGGATAGACGGCCAGAACTTCGACTTGGCTGCTGACGTATCATGAAGCAGGAGGAGTCATGCTTACGTTCCTTCTGTGGTGCATTCTTCTGTTCTTCTGCTGGCCGATCGCGCTGGTGGTCCTGATTCTGTATCCGATTGTGTGGCTGCTGCTGTTGCCGTTCCGCATCCTGGGGATCGCCGTCGATGGCGTGCTGGAGTTGCTGAAGGCCATCATTCTGTTTCCTGCACGATTGCTGCGCGGACCACGCCGCGCGTGGTAAGTCGGAATCCGAGAAGGCCCTTATTTCCTGAGCCAAATAGAAAATGACCCGGAGCTCTCTCTCCGGGTCATCCCCTGCTGGTCGCGGTGCTACTTCATGGCTACAACCACGGTTTCCGGCTGTTGCAGACCGTTCCGCGCGATTTGCTCTTCCTTCTCGCGGTTGGAGACGGCAAGCTCGACGCCGGAATTACTGCGTCCATCCCAAATCTGGCTCAGAAAGTACTGGTCGCCGTACTTGTGGAACACCAGCTTTGGGTTTTGGACTTTGTTGGCCTGCACGGACATCTGCTTCATCAGCAACTGGCCGTGCCGGGTGTCGAGGTTCCAGAGCTCGAGGACTTGATCGCTCAGAGACTTGATCTCGTAGTTGCCGGCGGACATCGACTTGTCTTGCAGACTGAAGGCGAAGGGGACATCGGCCTTTAGCCGGGACTGCGCCTGCGCCTGGACCATCGGCACGCTGACGATCAGCGCCACTGCGAGCATGGTAAGGGCCCCGTAGACTTTGCGTTTCATGACTCCTCCTTGGGGGCTCCTGCTGGAACCCGGACTGCTATTGGCGCATTCCAGCTCCCTCAGCCTGGGCTTGCTTTGGAAGCTTTGTGCGACGCATGGGATATTGCAAAGCGGTTGCCAAACCGGAGCACTGAAGTCCGCAGGCTTGCTTGGCGTGTTTTTCCAGTGCGATACGACTGGCATCGGTAGCTGGCGACGATCGAGCGTGTGCTGCCGCCGGCCGCGAACTATCCCAATGGATAGCCGTGCCTATCCATTTCGCTAGCGGGTCATCGCAATCTTGGCAGTACGCATCAAAAAAAGCTCGGCAACTCGGCTAAACTAGCAACCCGGGAGGAAAATCGTGGACTCGAGAATCATCGTGATTTCGGGGCCTTCGAAAGGCACGACCGTCAAGCTGGATAGCGACCAGTTCCTGGTGGGACGCGACTCCTCCAACCACTTGTGTTTGCTGGACCGCGCCGTATCCCGAAAGCACTTTTCCATCAGCGAGACCGACGCCGGCTTCCACCTGGTCGACCTCGAAAGTCATAACGGTACGCTGGTAAATGGCGTACCCGTACGCCGCAAACTGCTGGGGCACGGCGACGCGATCCGGGTAGGGCAATGCGAACTGGTGTTCCTGATCACCGAGGACGAGAAGCTGGTTTCGCGGATGGTAGAGTTCCGGGAAGATGTGCCACTGGACCGCCTGGCCACCATCACGACTCAGCGGGTACCGTTGCCACCGCCGCCGGTGACCGACATTGGACGCATGGCGCGCGATCTGAACGCGCTGTTCAAGATTGCCAACAGCATCAACTCCATACGCGATCTGGAGGCGCTGCAGCGCCGGCTTTTGCAACTGATCTGCGAAGTCGTTCCCGCCGACTCGGGCGCGATCGTGATTACCGCGCATCTTGAGGATGAGCCAACATCGAGCTGCTCCTGGGACAGAAACGCCGGCGAAGCGGCCCAAGTCAACATCCGGCGCGAGCTGGTGCAACGCGCACTGTGGGAGCGCTCGACCGTGGTCAGCAGGCCCACGCCTGAATCCTCCCAGCCGGAAAGCGTTTTGTGCGTGCCACTGGTGGCAGTGGAAAGAGCGATTGGCGTCTTGTATCTCAGTACCGTCTCGGCCGAGGGATTTGCGGAGGACCACCTCCACTTCGTGAACTCGGTTGCCGGAATTGCCGCGGTCACCCTGGAAAATGTGCTGGCGCTGGAGGCCCTGCGCGACGAAAACCGCCGTCTGCGGGCGGAGGTGGACCTGGGCGGCGCCATCATCGGAGAAAGCTCGCAAATGCGCCAGGTGCAGGACTTCATTTCCAAGGTGGCGCGTGGCGATTCCACCGTAATGATTCGCGGCGAGAGCGGCACCGGCAAGGAGTTGGTGGCACAGGCCATCCATCGCAACAGCCCGCGCGCCGACAAGCCGTTCATCGCCCTGAACTGCGCCGCCATTCCCGAGGCCCTGCTGGAAAGCGAGCTGTTTGGTCACGAAAAAGGCTCCTTCACCGGCGCCATCGCCACCAAGAAAGGAAAGCTGGAGGCGGCCGAGGGGGGAACCATCTTGCTCGACGAGATCGGCGAGCTGGCTCCGCAACTGCAGGCCAAACTGTTGCGGGTCCTGCAGCAGCACGAATTCGAGCGGGTCGGAGGCACGCGCACTTTGCCCTTCGACGCCCGGGTCATCGCCGCCACTAACAAGAACCTGGAAGAAGCGATCAAGAGCGGGGGGTTCCGGCAAGACCTTTACTACCGGCTCAACGTTGTATCCGTCGTCGTGCCACCGCTGCGGGAGCGGCCCGACGACATTCCCTTGCTGGCGATCTACTTCGCGGTCAAATATGCGCAGAAGTGTAAGCGCGCCCTGAAGGGAATTTCTCCCGAGGCCCGCTCTCTGCTGATGGCCTACAGCTGGCCGGGAAATGTTCGCGAGCTGGAAAATGCCATCGAACACGCCATGGTGCTGGGACTGACGGAAGAGATTCTCCCTGAGGATTTGCCGCAGGCCTTGCTGGAAGTGCGGCCGGCGGGGCCGCGCGCCACCAGGTATCAGGACAGGATCAATCAGCTCAAGCGGCAACTGATCGTTGATGCGGTAGCTCAAACCAAGGGCAACTATACCGAAGCCGCCAGAGTGCTGGGGTTGCATCCCAATTATCTGCACCGGCTCATCAGAAACCTGGATATCAAGGCGGAACTGAAGGGAGAGTGAGTAACCGACGCTGTTCGCTCTTCGCTTTTCGCTTTTCGCCTGCTGCCTTTGCATAGGTGCGTCCTTGCCGGGGCTTGCATTTTCTTGGGGCGCACGTACCCAGCGCGCAGCCTGTCCTGAGCGGAGCCGAAGGGCGCTGGGCTGTCGTGAGTCGCCGTTCGCGCTGACATCGCTCCAATGGGTTGGGCTGTGGCGTTAGCGGAGTTCTCGCGACGCTTCGCTTTGGGGCGCTCCCGGCTGGTTGCGAGTCTATTGATACAAAGTGCGCCCTCGAAGCAGCCCTGACGGTGGCGTCTAAGTGTATGAGCTTTCTGTCCGAAAAGTGGTGAGCTCACCGTTGGCACCGCGCTTGCAAGAGTTTGTCTTGACAGGAACTCACATCGTGGTAGTGTTTGCACGATTGCTAGAAAGGAAGCTGTCATGACTTCGCGACGCTCGCAATTTGCATTGGCACTGGCGGTTTGCTCTTTCCTTCTTATTGCAGGTTGTCATCGAGGCGAGGGAGGAGCTCACCAACTCGGTACGACAACCGTCACCCTGTCGGTTGACAACAACAAGAATTGCGTTCAGAGCCAAGGTGGGATACCCGTTACTAACGCGACCGTGTACTATGACCAGTCGGTTAGCTGGTGCGCCGTCGATCAGGCCGGCAACAAGCTCGCCCTTGACCTGCAATTTCCAGCAGGTGGATCTCCGTTCGGGCAAACGACCCAGTTCACAGCCACGGCCGGGAACTGCACTTCGCCTTCCGGAAACCCGGCGAATGCGGTGGAGAAAGTCTATCCCTACCAGCAGATCACCATCGACGGCAAGCAGTGTGGAGTGGGCCAGGATGGTGTTCATGTCAAGCCGGGGTTATAGGAATCTTAAGGAGGAGTGGTGAGGCTGCGAAACTGCGGATCCTGCTGCAGATCACCGAAGTCAGGAGTATCGCGGATAACGGTGCGCGAGTAACCTGCTTCGGCCGCCTTCCTGAGGTAGGAAAGCACCTGACCGGTTTCCTTGAAGTGATTGTGGACGATAGCGGCCCGAAACAGTACTTCGCCGTTGAGCGGAGCAATTTTTAGCGCTTTTTCCAGATATGGAAAGGCTGACTGACGGTCTCCGACCATGGCAGAATAATCGGCCAGATAGGCTAACGTCAGGACATCCTCAGGATTGACCTCTAATTTGGGAACCGCAACCGAGATTGCCTTGCGATACTTGGATTCGGACTCACCGCGGCGGTCTGGACTCCAGTAGAGCGCATCCGCCAGATTTCCCCAATTCAACCAATCATGATCGTCGACCTGCAACGCCTGTTGAAGAGCGGTGATTGCCTCGGGGTAGCGATGCATCAGCGTATAGGCGTAGCCGAGGTTTCCGTATGCGTCTAAACTAGGGCGGAGTTCGATGGAGTGTCGGGAAGCCTCGATGGCATCGTCATAGCGCCCCGCCAGGATGTAAGCAGCAGCTAGATTGGAATAGCCGAGGTAGTTTCCGGGTGCAAGCTGGGTGACTTTCAGGAATGCCGTAGCGGCATCTGAATATCGGTTCTGTCCCAAATAGAATGCGCCGAGCTCACTGTATACGCCCCAGTATTCGGGCCGCAGCGCTACTGCTTTCTTGTAGGTTGACTCGGCAGCAGCGAAGTCTCCCAAATGGCTGTACGCGTCGGCCAAACCGAAAAGCGCATCCTCGCTGCTCGGTTCCGCTCTCACCGCGCGCTGGAATTCTTCGACGGCCTGGTCATACTTGCCGGAACCGGTGAAGAGTCTTCCCAGGCAAACATGGCCGGCAACCAGTTCCGGGTTCAACGACAGTGCCTTTTGACAATTGCGGGAGGCATTAGCGACCCAGTCGTTTGGTTTTGCGTACTGCTGAAATCCCACCCAATAGCTGTTACCTAGCGCGGCATAGCCAAGCGCATAGTTGGGATCGATGTGAACCGCCTTGGTGAACTCCGCAATGGCGTTGTCTATGTCTTGTGGATTTACTTGCTGCATGTAACCCCGCCCCCGAATGTAGGCTTCATAGGCGGCGGGCTGAGTGTCGTGCTGGGCTTTGAACTGCCGGCGCTGCTCCGGCTTGAGTTGGGCCGGCAACATGTCCAGGGTCTCGCTGACCACGCGGTCCTGCAAGCCGAAGGTGTCGCTGGCATCGAGGGAGAAGCTGCGGGCGGCGACTTGGCGGTGCGTCCTGGAGTCGACCAGGTAACAATTGATGCGAATGGTCTGCCCGGAACGCTGCAGGCTGCTCTCCAAGACGAAGTCGGTGCCGAATTCGCGGCGGGCGTCTTCCGCGGTCTTCACGCCTTGGTCGCGGAGATCGCGCGGCGAGACCACCTGAATAGCGTCGCTGTCGCTGGCTTGAACCAGCTTGGCGGTCAGAGTTTCCGTGAGTCCAAGGCCGAGAGCATTGGTGGCGGGATCCTGGCCTACGGTGTCGAAGGGCAGCACGGCCATGATGCGCTGCCTGGATGAGGCGGGTTGCGGCCACCAACGCTTGACCGCATATCCCAACGCGATGCCCGCCAGCAGCACCGCGGCCAGGATCAAGAAAGTTTTCCGCGTGCGATGCTTGCGCTGCTCCTGCACGACGCTGGTGCGGCGCAGGGTTTCCGTCGACAGTTCATCGCCCGCGAGGATGCGAGTCAGATCTACCTTCAATTCACGCGCGGACTGATATCGCCGCTCGGGATCCCGGTCCAACGCCTTCAGAATGACGCTTTCCATCGGGGCGGTGACTTCCGGGTTGATAAGCGACGGACGCACCGGATCGTAGTGCAAGATGGCGTCGATGAGCAGGGAAGCCTGACGGTCGGGAAAGGCGCGTTTGCCGGTCGCCATCTCGTAGAGCACCGCGCCCGCAGCCCAGATGTCAGTACGGGCGTCGGCGGGCCCGACTCGCAACACTTCCGGGGCCATGTAGGGCATGGTTCCGGTGATCGCTGTCTTGGAGGTGATGTTGGCGGTTTCCGCCTTTTCATCCACCGGCTCGATGAGTTTGGCCAGCCCGAAATCGAGGATCTTCAGCTGACCGTCGGGATTGAGACGGAGGTTGCCCGGCTTCAAGTCGCGGTGGATAACATTTTCGCGGTGCGCCGCCTCCAGTCCGCTGGCCAGTTGAATACCCAGCTCCAGGACTGTCTTATGGGGCAGAGGCTGCCCCCCGATTTTCTCGTCCAGATTGATTCCTGGGATGTACTCGGTGACCAGGTAGTCGATCCCGTTGTCCTGGCCGAAGTCGAAGGCCATGGCGATGTTGGGATGGTTGAGCTTACCGACGGCCAGGGCTTCCTTGCGGAACTGGCGGCGCGCGTCGTCGTCCACCAGCATTCCCGCGGGCAGGATCTTGACCGCGACATCGCGCTGGAGCTGTTCATCATGAGCGCGAAAAACCACCCCCATGCCGCCGGCGCCGATTTGTTCGAGCAGGCGGTAATGGCCGAGCACTTCTCCGATGCTGGGCGTGGGAGCTGACATTGAGCCGAATGTTAGGACTATCGTGCCACGCGGTCAACGAATGCTATGCGCAAGTCATCGTCCTGGTTACGTCATCAGGACGCAGTCCAGTGGTCTAGAGGATTGTACTGGACAGCGGGGCGTCAGACCTTGAGGAAGATTCGCTTGCGATACATCCACCAGACTGGCAGGAAACACAGGACGACGATTGCCAGCGAATAAAGCAAGGACGCCAGGCGCGGAGAACCGACGTGGGCAAAGGTGTGCTGGAAGAGGATGTCCTTCCAGCCGAAGAATCCGGCCAGGAATTCGGAAATGATGTAGGCGGCGATGGCGTTGGTCCCAAAGATGAGGAATGGCCGGGTCCACCAGCCGCGATGGAGTTTGATGTCGATTGTCCAGTAGCAGGCTGCCAGGCAAACTAAAGCGAAGCCGGCGGTGAAGAGAACGTAGGAACTGGTCCACAGCTTCTTGTTGATGGGAAACCAGATGTTCCATAGCTCGCCGGCCACCAGCCCCACGACGCCGAACACCAGCATCCAGGCGGCTTTCCGCTTCTGGGTACGGTTGGATCGCAGCCACTCGCCCGTCAGCACACCGCACAGCAAGGTGGCAATCGCCGGGAGGGTGCTGAGCGCCCCCTCAGGATCGCGCGTGCGTTCGTACAGATGTCCCGCCATCAGCTTACGGTCCAAATAGGAGGCTAGGTTGGCGTCGGGATGCAACAGAGGGATGTCGTGTCCGGGCACACCGTAGCCGGGAACGGGGAGAAAGCGCATGAGGACCCAGTAACCCAGAAGCAGCGCCACAATCCACACCACCTGGGCGCGAGTATGGCTGTAGAGAGCGATCAGCGCTGCGGCGAAATAGGCGACCGCAATGCGCTGCAGGACTCCGGGTATGCGGAGGGTCGCAAGATGAGGATTGAACAGTGCGTTCAGCAACAGCCCGATGAAGAAGATAATTGCGCTGCGTTTGAGGGTGTGTAGAAGCAGTGCGCCGCGCGAGTTTCCGCGGCCGAGGCGTGCGGCGAAGGAAAACACCATTGCGACGCCCACGATGAAGAGGAAGAACGGAAAAACCAGGTCGGTCGGGGTCCAACCATTCCATTGCGCATGTTGAAGCGGCCAATAGGTAACACTGCCACCGGGGCTGTTGACGAGAATCATCACGGCGATGGTCGCGCCGCGAAAAAAATCGAGCGACAGCAGGCGCCTTTGAGCCTGCGGACTTGGCTGAGACTGAATCTCGATCTCCGAGCCGGCGCTGCTCACAGTGGCCACGTCCTCGGATTTTACAGGCTTCGGCGGAGGAGTGGAGATGCCCAGAGATGCGGAATGCTGTCGGGGCACGGGCGTTCGCAACTGTATTTCTGGCGCCGGCGGCACTGTCCGAAAACGGACAGTATAATCCATGCCGGGACAAGGAGGCCGTGTCTGTCCCCGCTACAATCGTTGTAACCCATTGATGGAACTGGACATTAGCGACATGGGAAATGGGTCTCCGCTTGCATTGACCAAGGCGTAATGGATATTGCTCGTCCCGAAATGAAACGGCAGAAACGGCGCCGCCAGATCATCTGGTCGTCTGTCGCCCTGATAGTGTTGATCGGCGTGACGGTAGGAATTTCCCGGCTCAAGCCGGCCGCCCCGAGCGTCGACCGGAGCACCATCTGGACCGACACCGTGAAGCGCGGCTCGATGCTTCGCCAGGTGCGCGGTCTAGGGTCGCTGATTCCCAGCCATGAAGATGTTCGCCAGATTCCCGCTGAGACCGAGGCCACGGTCATCCGCATCGTCAAGCTGCCCGGCTCGCAGGTTGAAGCGGATACGGTACTGGTGGAGATGAGCAATCCGCAATTGGAGCAGGAAGCGCTCGATGCACAGCTGGAAGTGAAAGCGGCCGAGGCGGAGTACCAGAGCTTGAAGGTGAAACTCGACAGCGACCTGATGAACCAGCGCGCTGGAGCGGCCACGGTCAACGCACAATACAACGAGGCGCAGCGCCAAGCGCAAACCGACAAGGCGCTCTACGATCTGGGAGTCATCTCCGGGCTTTCGGCGAAGGCATCCGAAGGCAGGGCCCAGGAAATGGTGACGCGCAACAAGATTGAAGATCAGCGGCTGCTGATCAACGAGAAAGCGATCGTTTCACAACTGGCGGTGCAGCAGGCGAAAATCGAGCAGATGCGCGCCCTGGCCGGGCTGAAGCAGGAGCAGTTGCAGCGTCTGAAGGTGAAAGCTGGAGTCGCCGGCGTACTGGTTGATTTGCCGTTGCAGGTGGGACAGCATGTTTTGCCGGGCACGGAGCTGGCGAAGATCGTCCAGCCCAACCATCTGATGGCGGAACTGAAGATTCCGGAAACGCAGGCGCGCGACGTGCAGATCGGTGAGCCGGCTTCGATTGACACCCACAACGGCGTGATACCGGGCGAGGTGAGCCGGGTCGATCCTGCGGTGCAGAACGGGACCGTCACGGTTGACGTAAAGCTGACCGGCGAGCTTCCTAAGGGAGCGCGGCCCGACCTGAGCGTCGACGGAACCATCGACCTGGAGAAGCTGGAGAACGTGCTCTACGTTGGGCGGCCCGCGTTCGGGCAGGAGAACAGTACCATCTCGATGTTCAAGCTTGATCCGGAGGGTAAGGGAGCCGTCCGCGTGCAAGTGAAGACGGGACGTGCCTCGGTGAACCTGATTGAGATGCAGTCCGGCCTCAAAGAAGGTGACACTGTGATTCTCTCGGACATGTCGCGTTGGGACAATACCGATCGCGTGCGGCTGGAGTAGGAAGAACGCCTTTCGCTATTCGCCTTTCGCGGTTCGCCAGAGGCTTGGAAGAGCGAAGAGCGAAAAGCGTATTCAACACTATGGAACCAAGAGAATGGACGAGCTATGACTGAAGCTGGAACGCCACTCAT
>Ga0265316_10006589_pt1 | contig 11070 bp, 5 predicted proteins | sample 4522metaG_FD_202092 | JGI IMG/M metagenome (GOLD analysis project Ga0265316, IMG submission 202092) | Rhizosphere microbial communities from Carex aquatilis grown in University of Washington, Seatle, WA, United States - 4-5-22 metaG | ecosystem: Host-associated > Plants > Roots > Rhizosphere >...
TGGATCAGTTGATGGCGCAGCAGTCGGTCCAGCGCATCGTTCTCGACATGCGCAACAACAGCGGCGGGTTCACCTCCATACTGAACCCCTGGATCGCAGAAATTCAGGCCAGCCGCTTCAACCAGCCAGGCCGGTTGTACGTCATTGTGGGCCGCGCGACCTTCTCCGCCGCGATGGAGGCAACCAATGACCTTCACGACGGCACTACCGCGATCTTCGTGGGCGAGCCCACCGGCGCCAAGCCGCAGTTCGAACTGCGGGAAGGGGACTTCGGTTTGCCCTTCTTTGGACTTCGGGCGAGTTACTCGAACGGTGTGGAGAGCGCTACCGACCCCGATTCCGCCCTCATGCCGGACATCCCCACCGGTTTGACGTTTCAGCAGTATATGAGTGGCATCGACCCGGCCGTGAATGCGATATTGAGCATCCCGCCGCCGCAGCCGTCCGGTGTGTGCGCGGTCTCCCTCGTTCCGGACGAACTGGACGTTTCCGCCGCGGCGGGCAGTTACGCAGTCGCCGTCCGGACAGGCGCCTCATGCCCCTGGGCGGTCTCAAACCTTCCGTCCTGGATTGCGGCTTCGGGAACCGGGTCCGGAACCGGTCCCGGCAGCGTGACGCTTGCCGTAATCGCAAACCCTGGCGGACAGCGCGGCGCCGTTCTCTCGATCGGGGGCGCCGAGCTGTCTGTCAATCAGCAAGTTTCCGCTTCCTGCACTTACTCGCTGAGCGCGAGCGAGCAGGATTTTCCTGCCGCGGGCGGCAGCGGCACGGTCGCTGTGACTGCGCCGGGCGGCTGTTCCTGGGTGGTCGTGAATCCGCTGAGTTGGGTCACGATCACGGGCAGCCCATCCGGGACGGGCGCCGGCAGCCTTTCGTTCACCGTGGCGAACAACCCGGGGGTAACTCAGTGGGGCACGCTGGACGTCGCCGGCCTTCCATTCACAATCCAGCAGAACGGAGTTCCGGCGGCCGGGTTGAGTCTGGCGGGCTCGATTGCGCAGATCGCCTCGGCGGGCGGATGGGACACCTCGACCACGCTGGTGAATCTGGGCCGCGCGGACGGCGAGGCGCAGTTGGACTTCTACGGGAATGACGGCAGTACACCGTTGCTGCCGTTCACCTTGCCGCAGCAGCCCGCGCTCGGAACCGTGCTGAGGGCGATCTTCGATGAAACTCTCGGCGCCCACGCCTTGCTGGTTTTCGACACCACCGGCCCCGCCTCCGGGACCGCCGCAACCGGTTCCGCGCAACTGCTGACGAGCGGCGATTTTGGCGGCTTTGCGATCTTTACGTATACGCCTACCGGTCAGGCGGCCGTGGTGCCGCTGGAGACGCGCAAGGCGAGCTCTTATCTGCTTCCGTTCGACAATTCGGGTGCGGTTTCCACGGGCGTGGCGATTGCCAATCTCGCGTCCGCCCCGGCCAAGGTCAATGTCGTGATTCGCAATGACGCTGGCGCACAGATCGGCGCCGGCTCCATCAGCCTGGCCGCGCAAGGCCACAATTCCTTCATGCTGGCGGATGCCACTTACGGATTTCCGGCCACCGCCGCCGTGCGCGGCACCGTGGAGTTCGACACGCCGCCGGGCGGTGAAATCAGCGTCCTGGGGCTGCGGGCCAACACCATCCCGAACAGCTCCGGCTTCGCCCTGACCTCGCTGCCAGTGCTGGCCGGCGTCGGCACGGGCGGCGGCGCCATGGCGCACATTGCCGCCGGCGCCGGTTGGCAGACCACCTTCACGCTGGTCAATACCGGCGCCGCTCCGGCCACCGCCGGCCTCAGCTTCTTCGGCGACAAGGGGACGGCGGTTTCGCTCCCGCTGAGTTTCCCACAGACGGGCGCGACGAGCGCTGCCAGCAACGTGAACCAGAGCATACCGGCGGGCGGTTCCCTGATCGTCGTGGTGCAGGATTCGGGAGGCGCCATCACTACGACCGGGTCGGCGGTGCTCACCACTGCCGGCAACGTCGGGGGATTCGCGGTGCTGCGCTACAACCCGACCGGGCAGGAGGCGGCGGTCGGGCTTCAGGCGGTAAACGCACCGTCCTACATTCTGGCCTTCGATAACACGGCCGGCCTGTCGACGGGCCTGGCCATCGCGAACCTGGCTGCGCAGGCGGCGAGTGTCAGCGTAATCATTCGCGACGGCACGGGCGCGCAGATCGGCACGGGCTCCATCAATCTGCCGGCGCAGGGTCACACGTCATTCATGTTGACAGACACGTCTTCGGGAGGTTGGGCGGCGACGGCCGGTGTGCGCGGCACTATCGAGTTCGATACTCCTCCAGGCGGCCGAATCGCTCCGCTCGGTCTTCGCGCCGCCCCGATATCCGGCGGCTTTACCATCACCACGATTCCGGTGATGCAACCATAGGGTGCCGCGCCACGGTCACTTTACCCGCTTGAGATGCGACACCGTGTACACTTCGAATTCCTTGCCGGGGGACGCCAGGAAGAAAGTCTCCTCGATCTCGTCCGCCGAAACAATTCGATAGACTTTCTTCGCCCGGAATCCCGGCGGTAGGTTCTCAATCCTGGTGGTGACGAACTGGAGCGACTTTCCGTCGGCGCCGGCTGGCTCCATAGTGTATTCGTTTACCAGCCCCTCACTGTGGAATTGTCTCCACACGATCTTTTTCAGGTTGGTGTCATAGCTGAAAAAGCCAAGATCTTCGTGGACCAAGGGCTTGGCCGCCGGATCATCGGGTTGGTACACGGACTTGTCGCTCTGCCGGAAGAACTGCCCGTTCAGCTCGAACCTATACTCGCGCAAGGTCGATCCTTTTCCCGGCTTGCCCGTGGTCGGCCCCTCCCACTTTCCTTCGAAGACGCGCAGTGGCGCCCATGGGTCCGATTGGCCCATGGCGCTGAGCGAGATCAGCACGGCAACCGACGGGGCGTACCAGCGTTTCATTTTCCCCCCTTTTGGAGCGCGGCCGGTAAGGGAACCGGTCTCGTTGGACCGATTATAGCTTTCCTCGCGCCACGCCGTGTAAACTTGGGGCATGCCTGCCCTGCCAACTTCGCCTCCGATTTCCGTGGAGGAGTATTTGAACACGTCATACGACCCCGACGTGGAGTACGTGGACGGCATTCTCATGGAGCGCAACGTGGGCGATTGGCTGCACTCCCTCATTCAGAGTAACGTTTTGTTTGCCCTGCGGCGCAAATTCCCGCATCTGAAAGTTGTCGCCGGGCTGCGGACGAAAGTGACCGGCACGCGCTTCCGGCTGCCGGATGTGTGCGCGCTGTTATCCGCTCCGAAAACCAAATACCTGCTGGATGCCGCTTACCTGGTTGTCGAGGTGCTCTCTGAAGGCGATGACATGAGCCTGGTGCTCGAGAAACTCAGAGAGTACGATCGCAAGGGCGTGCCGAACATCTGGCTGATCGATCCACGCCTGAAGATTCTGTCGGTATATCGCCATCCCATCCTTCATGAGATCGATGGCGACACGATCGACGCCGGGGACGGGCAAGTCTCCCTCTCCCGAAGCGATATCTTCGCAGAGTAGACGCCCAGGCCCGGCGCCTACTTGTTAGTCTTGCTCAGCTTCTTGAAGTACTCCGCGGTGGCGTCGCTGTAGCCCGGCGGGACTTTCTCGGTGCCGGGGCTGCGGATGTCGCCGCCGTTGGTTTCCTCCACCTTGCGGCGCAGTTCCAGCTCCACCTGCTCGACATTGGTCATCACGGCGGCCTGTATGCGCTGCGCCAACAGCGGATCGTTGGCGTATGTGTAAGGATCGAGCTGGCGCAACTGCTGTAACAGCGCGGCGATGTCCTTCGCCGTGGCCGGGTCGTTCCTGAGCTGCTGCTGAAGCTGCTGCAAGCTCTGTACGGTGTTGCGATATTGCGCCTGGTAGTCGGGCCCTCGCGGATCCACCAGGCCTCCCTGCCAATTGCCGTAGGCGTTGCCGCCGCCATTCGAATAGCCACCGCCGCCATTGGGCCCCAGGTTGCCGCCTTGCGGCATGCCGCCCTGTTGCCCGCCGCGCTGGCCACCCTGCTGGCCGCTTTGGCCTTGTTGGCCGCTTTGGCCTTGTTGGCCGCCTTGGCCCTGCTGACCGCCTTGACCTTGCTGACCACTTTGGCCCTGCTGGCCCTGTTGCCCTTGCTGTCCCTGTTGGCCGCCTTGTTGCCCCTGCTGGCCTTGCCCCTGCTGGCCTTGTTGTCCCTGTTGCCCTTGCTGGCCTTGCTGGCCGCCCTGCTGGCCCCGCTGCAAACCCTGCTGGCCTTGCCCCGGCTGCTGTCCGGGCTGACCTTGCTGGCCGTTGCGGCCCTGCATCATCTGGCGGAGGCCTTCGAGATTCGCCAAGCCCTGCTGCATGGCCTTGTCCTCTCCGGCGCCCTTGCCATCCTTGCCGGGAGTACCCTCGGCCTGCTCCACCTCGCGCAACTTATCGCGAACCGCGTTGAGGCCCTGGGTGAAATTGGATTCGGACATCACAATATATTCGCCCAGGCCGCGGCGGATGTAATCCGCGTTGCGCTGCATGTCGCGTTCCATTTCCGTCTGCTGGATTTCGCTCAGCGCCTCGCGCATCTTGGTGGAAGCCGCCCGCTCGGTGGCTTGCTGATCCCGCGCCGCCGCTTGCAGGCCCTGCTCCAGTTTCTTCAGGTCGGCAACTTCGCTTTCCTTCTGACCGGCGAGCGCCTCGTCGCGCTGCCTGGCCTGATCGCGAGTAACCGGCTGAGTCTGCGGACCGAAGGCCCGGCGCATCTGGCCTTCGACCTCCTCCTGCTTCTTAGCCAACTCGTCGGCCTGGCTCACCAGGTCTGCCACCTGATTCTTGGACTGATTGGTGCGGATGCCGGAGAGCGCCCGCTGCGCGTCCTCCAGGCCCGCCAAGGCACGCCTGGCTTCCGCCTGTCCCTGCGGCGTACCAGCCTCCTGAGAAGACGCCGCCTTGCTCATGCTTTCGATGGCCTTCTGCAGGTTATCCAAAGTGCTCTGCAACTGCCGCTGGTCGCCGAGCCGCTGGCCCAGTTGACCCATCTGCTGCTGCTGCTGGAGGCGCGCCTGTTGACCCTGTTGACCCTGCTGACCTTGTTGCTGGCCCATCTGGCCTTGCTGGCCGCCTTGTTGACCACCCTGTTGCCCGCCCTGTTGGCCGCTCTGCTGACCAGCTTGCTGTCCGCCCTGCCCCTGTTGTCCTTGCTGTCCCTGCTGACCTTGTTGTCCCTGCTGACCTTGTTGCCCCTGTTGCCCTTGTTGCCCCTGTTGACCCTGTTGCCCCTGTTGCCCCTGTTGCCCCTGTTGCCCCTGTTGCCCCTGTTGCCCCTGCTGGGATGCATTGCGGCTCAATTGCTGGGGCTGGGGACTGGTGGCCTGTTGCAACTGCTGCCGGAGCTGCTCGGCTTCGCGGCGCAACATCTCCTGTTGCCAGCGCTGCTCGGCGGTCTGTTGCTGACCCTGTTTCTGTTGCGCGGCCAGTTCCTGTTGCCGCTTGGCAAGCTGCTCCAGCTTCTGCAGGGCGTCGTCTACTTCCTTCTGCCGCTGATCGGCGGTCTGCGTCTGGTGGGAACCCTCGTACTGGTTCTTCTCGGTGTCCAATTCCAGGTCGAACAGACCTTGCAGATCGCGTGTGGCGCCGCCGCCCCCGCCGCCTCCGCCACCACCGCCGCGCTGGCCGAAAGCCACCTGAATGTCGCGCATGGTGGATTCGGCACGCAGCAGGTATTGCAGCGCTTTCTGTTCCGGCTCCAGGGCATCCTGCCACTTGGCGCCTTTGAGCTGATTCGAGGCCGGCCCCATGGACTCGACCGCCTTATCCATGTCGTCCACGAAGCTCTTGAAGGAATCGCCGGCTTCTTCGAGCGACCGGGCCTTCATCCTGTCGGATAGCGATTTGGCCTGATCGCGCAGTTGCGATTGCACGTGCGAGAGGAACCCGGCGTTGTCCGCGTCGGTTCCCCGGGCGCCCCGGCCTTTGAGCTGATTCCAGGTCGCGGTAATGATCTCCTTCTGCCTCTGGGAAATCTGGTTTTGCTGGTCGCCCTGGTCACCGCCCCCGGCGCCCCCGCCGTTCATCTCCTGCGATTGCGTGTAGTTCCGCTCGAAGGGCTGCGCCTCAATGAAGAACATGTCGGTGGTTGAAGTCGTGCGCGCATCCTTGGCGGTGGCGTAGAAGCTCACAATGTCGCCGGGCTGCACCTTGAAATCTTCCAGCGCGATGGTGTAATTGCCGCTGGCCGTCTTCGCGTCCTTATTTTGCAGCATGGGAATCACCTTCTCCGGCGCACTGTTGACGGAGTAGTGCAGGTCCATGCTCTTCAACGCGAAATCGTCTTTGGCATCCACCGCAATGGCGACTTCCTCAATGGGACTCGCCTTGAAATCGTTCCCCGGCCGCGTGATCTTGACTTCGGGCGGCTGGTCCTTCTGAGCTTCTATGAAATAGTCCTCGCTCAGCCGGACATCTTCGCCGCCTTCCACGGCGGCTATATGATAGAGCCCGTCCTTCCGGATAGGAACGTCGGCAACCACGGTGCCGCCGGAGCTCTGGCGCAGCGCCAGCTTGCTTCCGTCATCCAGCAGGATGGCGCCGTTCGCCAGCGGCCGGTCCGTCTGGATGGCCACTTCGGCGGTGGTCCCTTCCACTGCGCGCAGGTCCCCGCCAGGGTCTTCCACCTGATCTTTCATCTCCGCCCAGGCCGGGAAATGGTAAGTTACTTTGATGTTCTTAACCGAGGGTAAGTCCACCACATTGAGCTTGTAAGTGGACGACTTGACGCCGCCCGCCTCCACGTAATATTCCAGCGTTTCCGGCACACCGGCAATCAGGAATTCATAGGCGGAGCTTCCCGGAGCGGGACGCATCTCAGCCTGTTCCCACGCCGAGGCGCTCGAGTATTTCGCGAAGAATCGAACCTTGGGAGCGCTGAAGCCGCTCAGCGTCGCGGTGATCAACTGGTCCGCGCGCTTGCGCACCGTGCGGTTACCGGGATCCACCTGGATGGCATAGTAGGGCTTCAAAACGCCCTTCGGCAGCCCGCCCCAAAGCAGCGACGTGCCATAGCCCAGGAATCCATCGCCCGAGCCAAGCCAGATCAACACCAGGGCGCACACCACGGCCGCCGAACAAAAGCTGACAATCCACGAGCTTCGGGAGACCTGCTGCGGCTCGGCCTGGCGCGCCACCGCCAACGTGTCGTCGGCCAGCAATTCCAGGAAAGGATCGCCGGGGTTCTCTTCCATCTTCTCGGTGAAGGTGAGCAGGCGCTCCTCGAACTGCGGATAGCACTGCTCGGCCGCGCGTGCGGCGCGACGGCGGTTGAGGCGGATCGCCGGGACGATCAGCGCCATCCCGAGAGCCATCGCGAGGCCAAGAAAGAGCAGCACCCGCGCGCCCATCACGCTTCTGCTGGAGAAGGAGAAGTGGTTGGCCATCAGCACGGCCAGAACCGTCAGGACGAGCGCCGCCGCAGCCGTAATCGCCGCGCCGCGGCTCACCGTGAGCACCCGCATGCGCCGCTCGACGGTGCCCAGATATTCGGACAAGCGATCCAAAGGTTTCATGCCGCCTCCTTATCCACAGACAGGTGTTGATTCCCCAGCAACGACTCCGCCACCGCCAGTGCCAACACGGCCAACATCACGTACCACCACAAAGAAAGGGGTTTCCGATCCCCTGCCGCAGATCCGGACGCTTCCGCAGTCCCGTTGGCTGTATTCTGCCACAAAACGAGGCTCTCCGGGGCAGCGGGAGTCAGATCGGACTCGCGGCGGTCCGCATTCACGGCCACCAGCTCGTTCCGGCCGTTGGGCCGGCGGATATCGTAAAAGCCCGCCATGGTGAACTGAATGTTCTGCGCCTTGGTGGCTTCGTCCAGGTTCAGGACGCGCTCGCCCTTGGGGTCTACCACGTCTACGGCCGCGCCCTTCTCCTTGGAATCGCGCAGCTCCGCGAACGATCCCACCATCACGCTGGGCGGCCCGCTGTCCATGCGCGCCAGGTACCGCGCAGTCTGGTCGACGAACGGTACAAAGGAAGCATGCAGCGGAAAATCGTTGTCGATGTTGTCGAACGTGGAGGCGAACACCACCACGTGCCCTTCGCCGATCTGCTGATCGAGCAGCAACGGCGTCTGGTCGGTGAGTTTGGCCACCACCCGCGCTTCGCCCGGCGCCACGCGAATGGTGCGCATGAACTTGACGTCGTCCCAGCGGTCGTCCTTCAGGATGGAGGGATGCGAAGTATCCAGCCAGGCCGCCGCCTGGAAGCGGTCCGCCTCGCGGCCGGAGTAGCTCGATTCCAGTATCGTCTGGCCGGTCACTGGCACCTTCCCGCGCAGCACAGACCGGTGTCCCAGCGCCACCAGCACCGAGCCGCCGCCGCGCACATAATCGCGCAACTGGTTCTCGAACCCCGGCGCCACCGAGCCCACGTCCGAGAGCACCACGAACGCGTATTTCGAGGGCGAGAGGTTAGCCACCTGATCGGCGGTGGCGGGCGTCATGTCGAACGCCGATTGGCCGGCCGCCTCTAGCGCGGTCTTGAAATACAGCAGGCCGCCATCGGCATCGCTATCGTGCACGAACAAGGCCGGCCGCGGGTCGCTCCGCTCCACCGAGAAATAGTAGACGTCGTCGGCGGGCAGCGGGTCGGCGGAATCGATTTTCACTTCCCCCTTGTTGCGGCCGTAGGGCACATCCAGAGAGAGGAATTCCACGGTGGCGCGGCCGCTCTCGGGCACTTCCACGGTCTTGGTTTCCACCGCGCGCCCGTTGAGCGAGAGCGTCACGTTGCGGATATCCTTGCGCGTTCCGAAGCCGGCCACGGTAGCCAGCACGCGGGTCTTCTTGTTGTCGAAAACCCTCCGCGGCGCCACCACGTTTTCCACCGCGAAATTAGGCTCTTCTTTTTTCGCCACGCTGTGCGTTTCCAGCTTGACGTCGGCATTCAGCCGCAGGTCGTTGAAGTTCGACGGCATGCCGGTCTGCTGCATGTCGGAGAAGAGATGCATGGTGAGCGGCAGGTGCAGGGACTGTGCGATAGACCGCGCCGAGCGTGCGAGTTCGGCGAACGACGTGCGGTCGTCGGTAGGTTCGATGGCATCGATGGCGGCGTTGAGCGGCGCGTGGTCGTCGGTCACTTCGCTCATCACCTCGACGCGCGATCCGAATGCCAGCACCTGGGCCCGCTCCCCCACGTGCAATCCCGAGACCAACGACTTGGCGGTTTCCTTGGCCTGGGCCATGCGGTCCCCCGCGCGCATGCTGAGCGAGTTGTCGATGGCCACCACGGTGACTTCGTTCGAGCGCGTGCGCGGCGGTATGCGCTGCTCGACGAAAGGACGCGCGAACGCCACCACGATCAGCAGGACCAGCAGCGTCCGCGCCGCAAACAGCAACAGGTAGCGCAGCCGCTTATGCTTAATCGAGCTCTGCGTGCGCCTCTCGAAGAACATCAGCGAGCTGAACGGCAGCGGCGTCGTCTTGTGCTTGCGCAGCAGGTGCAGCCACACCGGAAGCCCCAACGCCACCGTGCCGGCCAGGAACCAGGGTGCCAGGAAGCCCATTTACATTCTCCCTTTCCGCACCGCCAGATACTCGCGCAGCCCTTCGTCGAGCGGCCGCGACGTGTTCATGAGGAAATACTCCAGCCCCGCGCTGCGCGCCGCCGAGCTGAGCGCCTCAATATGGGCATCGATCTTGTGACGGTATTCGTCGCGCGCGTATTCCGGCGAAACTTCGAGCGACCTGTGAGCGTCTTCCATGTCCACCAGCAGCACCGGCTCGCGGAATTTGGGCTTGATTTCCTGGGGATCGAGCACGTGAAACAGGATGACCTCATTGCCGCGATAGCGCAGCGGCTCGATAGTTTTGATAATGGTATCCGGCTGCTCGTAGAAATCCGAGAGCACCACCACGATGCCGCGCCGGTGCAGGAAATTTTGGAAGTGAATGAACGGTTTGGCAAAATCGGTGCGGGTTCCGGGCTCGGCCTTCTCGATGGCGTGCAGCAGCCGGAAGAGCTGCCCCTGCCGGGTGGAGGGTTGCACGTAATTGGCGACATCCTCATCGAAGACGATCAGCCCGGCCGCATCGCGCTGCACGTTGGCCATATAACATAGGGACGCCGCCACGAACCGCGAGTAATCGAGCTTCGTGACGCTATGGGAGCCATATCCCATGGAAGCCGACGTATCGAGGAGAATGAGCAACTGGGTATTCGTCTCGCCGCGGTATTTCTTGAGGAAGCACTTATCGGTGCGGGCGAAGACATTCCAATCGACGTGGCGCAAGTCGTCGCCCTGGCTATAGGCGCGGTACTCGGCGAACTCCTGGGAGAACCCGAAATCCGGCGAGCGGTGCAGCCCCGCGACAAATCCATCGACGACAGTCTTGGCGACCAGGTCAAGTCCTGCGATGGAAGCGAGGGTAGCGGGGTCTAGGAAACGTTGGAGCATGTTATTTGTTCACCGCAGAGACGCAGAGACGCAGAGAACTAAAGTCAAAACCAGAGAGCGCAGAGGGGGCAGAGGTAATCGGTTCCTTCCTCGGCGCCTCAGCGTCTCGGCGGCGGCGTTGGTTCACCGCAGAGACGCGGAGGCGCAGAGATCTAAGAGAGTCTTTGAGAGATTCAAAGTCAAAACCGGAGAGCGCAGAGGGGGCAGAGGTAATCGGTTCCATGCTCTGCGCCTCTGCGTCTCGGCGGTGAACTGAGCGGTCCGGGGGAGTCGGTTCAGCCTCGCGAAAGTGATTTGCCAGGCGTTTCAGGCCTTTTGTGAGAACCGGCTCGTTAAAATTGATGAGCAGGCCTAGTTTCCTGCCTGAGAGTTTGAGATACGTGAGTAACTGAGCCGAATGGATTGGCAAGAGCTGATCCACCGTCTTCAGCTCAAGAACGACTGAGTCCTCCACTACAAGGTCCATTCGGAAGCCACAGTCCAACTTGATTCCCTTATACGATACAGGCAGCTCGACCTGCCGCTGAAAGCGCAGGCCGCGTTGACTCAATTCATAGCAGAGACACTCCTCATACACTGATTCCATCAACCCAGGCCCTGTAACCCGATGCACCTCGATGGCCGCGCCAATAATCGCCTCCGTGAGCACCCGAGGC
>Ga0265316_10006591_pt1 | contig 11068 bp, 8 predicted proteins | sample 4522metaG_FD_202092 | JGI IMG/M metagenome (GOLD analysis project Ga0265316, IMG submission 202092) | Rhizosphere microbial communities from Carex aquatilis grown in University of Washington, Seatle, WA, United States - 4-5-22 metaG | ecosystem: Host-associated > Plants > Roots > Rhizosphere >...
ATCGTTGATGGAGATCCGTTCGACCGAGGCAAGGGGATGATTGGGGCTGACAATGAAAGCGAGACTGTCGCCATAGACAGCGATGGTGCGAAATTGCGCCGGGTCAGGCTTAAATGAGACGACGCCGAGCTCGAATGTACGCAGGTTCAGTTCCTCAGGCACACGCGAGGCCAAAGTGCGGTGCACCGTTACATTCACATGGGGATACTCGCGGCGAAAGGCGTCGATGGCCGGCAGAAGATACATGCAGGTGTATTCATTGGCGGCCAGTTGCAGGTGTCCGCGCTCCACGCTCTTGAGCTCGCCCAGCGCGCTTGACGCCTCTCGCCGTAGTGCCAGCAGCCGCTGTGCATAGTCGCGCAGCAGAGCCCCGGCGGCTGTCAGCGAGCCATCGCGGGCGGCACGGTCAAACAGCGATTCGCCCACCGATTCTTCAAGCTTGCGAATGACCTGGCTGATAGCAGGCTGGGTGCGATGCATGCGCACGGCCGCGCGCGAAAAACTACGTTCCTCGGCCACGGCAAGAAATGTTTCAAGCTGGTTAAGTTCCATGAATTTACTCCCGTTTGGGCCGGCGGCTTGACCGACTTGTTTATCATAAGCATTATTTATCGAGTCCACAAAAATAATAACTTTGCGTTATAAGCGTCCGATGCGAGAGACTGAAATAGTCAGAGAAGGGCTTCCCCCTGACAGGCGAGTTCATGACTCAAAAACATGTAGTCTTTTTCGACACCACCCTGCGGGATGGCGAGCAGTCGCCGGGCTGCAGCATGACGACGCAGGAAAAGCTGACCATGGCTCACGCTCTTGAGGATCTGGGCGTGGACATCATCGAGGCTGGCTTTGCCATGGCCTCGGAAGGCGACTTTGCGGCCATCGCCACCATTACGCAGGCCGTTCGCAAGCCGCGCATTGCGTCGCTTGCGCGCGCCAAGACTGAGGACATTGAGATGGCGGCTCGCGCGCTGCAGTTTGCCGATCGCGCCCGCATTCACGTGTTCCTTGCGTCGAGCGACCTGCACCTGGAATACAAGCTCAAGATGAGCCGCGCTGAAGCGCTTGAAACGTGCGGCGAGTCAGTGCGGTTGGCGCGCTCGCTGGCGGATGACGTGGAGTTTTCGCCTGAAGATGCCACTCGCTCCGATCGCGATTTTCTGGTGGAGATGGTGCGCGTTGCCGTGGAAGCTGGCGCAACCACTATCAATATGCCGGACACGGTTGGCTACACGACGCCTGAAGAATACGCAAAAATGTTCCGCGATGTGCGCGAACGCATTCCCGCGATTGATGCGCAGGGAATCGTGCTGTCGTCGCATTGCCACGACGATCTTGGTCTGGCAGTTGCAAACTCGCTGGCAGCGATTGATGCGGGCGCGCGGCAGGTAGAGTGCACCATCAACGGCATTGGCGAACGCGCTGGCAACGCATCGCTGGAAGAACTTGCGGCGGCACTTTATGTGCGCCACGACCGGTACGGCGTTGATTCGTCGATCAAGCTCGACCAGCTCTATCCAACCAGCGAGGTGCTCGGCAACCTGATCACGTTCAAGCCGTCGCCGAACAAGGCGGTAGTCGGAGCGAATGCGTTTGCGCACGAGTCGGGCATTCACCAGCACGGTATGTTGGCCAACCCGCTCTGCTACGAAATCATGACACCGCAGCTTGTGGGCGTGGCCAGAACGCACCTGGTTCTTGGCAAGCACTCCGGCCGCGCGGCACTGCGCCATCGTCTTGAGCAGCTTGGCTTCACGCTGACCCGTGATGAGTTGCAGCACGTGTACTACCGGTTTGTTGCGTTGGCTGATCGCAAGAAAAATATCTACGATCAGGATCTCGTCGGGCTGCTGCCCGATCAGATTCGTGAACGCAAGCAGGAGCCGGTAGCAGAGCTCGATTGAAACTCTCGTCAGCAGTTGTGCTATGACGCGCAAATGTCTGGTTTGCGGCTGCGTACTTAACTGACCACTGTTCACTGATCACTTTTTACTGAGGAAGCAATGAAGCTGAAGATTCTGGTTACGGCCGGAGACGGCATCGGTCCCGAAGTCACCAATGAAGCGGTTGCGGTTTTAAAGGAAATTGCCGCGCAGGGTGGCCACGATTTTTCATTCGACGAAAAGCGCATTGGCGGCGTGGCCATTGTGCAGGACGGTACGCCTCTTCCGAAAGACACGCTGGACGCTGCCCTCGCGTCCGACGCGGTTCTGCTGGGCGCGGTGGGCGGCAACGAATTCAATTCGCTCGCACCGGACAAGCGGCCTGAAGCTGGTTTGCTGCAGATTCGCGCCGCGCTGGGCGGCTTTGCCAACCTGCGCCCATGCTTCTCGTTCAAAGAGCTCACAGTCAATAGCCCCTTGCGTCCCGAAATCGTCGAAGGCACCGACATTATGTTCGTCCGCGAGTTACTGGGCGGTCTTTACTTTGGTAAGCCCCGCGAGTGGAACAAAGAAAAGGGCGAGTCGTGGAACACCATGCGCTATACCCGCGAGGAAGTTGCCCGCGTGGCACGTATTGCATTCAAACTGGCGCAGGGCCGACGCAAGAAGTTGACCAGCGTGGACAAGGCCAATGTGCTTGAGGTTTCGCAGCTTTGGCGGGCAACGGTGATTGAAGTTGCCGCGGAGTTTCCTGACGTGACACTGGAGCACCAGTATGTGGATGCGATGGCGATCCACATTATGAACCGCCCGCGCGATTTCGACGTGGTGGTAACTGAGAATTTGTTCGGCGATATTCTCACCGACGAATCCGGCGTGATCACTGGCTCGCTGGGCATGCTGCCTTCAGCCACAATCGGCGGCAAAGTGAATCTGTACGAGCCGGTACACGGCTCCGCGCCTGACATTGCGGGCAAGGGCCTGGCCAATCCGCTGGGTGCAATTCTCACGGCGGCGTTGATACTGCGTCACTCCGGCGGGCTTGAGGCTGAGGCCGCGTTGCTTGAAGCGTCCGTGCGCAAGGTACTGGAGCAGGGATTCCGCACACCCGATCTGGCGCGCGGCAACAAGGATGGCTTGACCGTTCTCTCGACAAAAGAAATGGGAATGAAGGTTAGGGAGACGGTGAAAGAGCAGCTTTTAGCTCCTAGCCGCTAGCTTCTAGCTCGACCCATGGGAACGAACTGCAGCAAAGAACTACAGATTCTGAATGAGTAAGCAAAGCGTTTCGATCAGCAAGGCCAAGCTAGTCGCTAGAGGCTAGAGGCTGAAAACAGGAGCTTCATGAGCAATCCGAAAACGTTATTTGAAAAGGTATGGGAGCAACATGTGGTGGTGGAGCCGAAGGGCGAACCCACATTGCTCTACATCGACCTGCAATTGTTGCACGAGGTCACTTCTCCGCAGGCATTCGAGGGACTGCGGCTTGCCGGGCGCAAGGTTCGCAGGCCCGATCGCTCCATTGCAACCGTGGACCACAATGTGCCCACGACGCTTGAGGGCCGGCTGAATATCGTTGACCAGATCGCGGCCAAACAGATTTCCACGCTACGCCAGAACTGTGCCGATTTCGGAATCGAGTTATATGACGTCGATTCGCGCCAGCAAGGAATTGTGCATGTCATCGGACCGGAATTGGGCATTACCAAGCCGGGCATGACGATTGTTTGCGGCGACTCGCACACATCGACCCACGGCGCATTTGGCGCGCTCGCATTTGGCATCGGCACCAGCGAAGTGGAACATGTATTGGCTACGCAGACGCTGCCGCAATCGAAACCGCAGACCTTCCGCATTTCAGTTGAAGGCGAATTGCCGCAGGGCGTGACCGCGAAGGACGTGATTCTTGCCATCATCGGCAAGATCGGCACCGACGGCGCAACCGGTTGCGTTGTTGAGTATGCGGGCTCGGCTATTCGGTCGCTCTCAATGGAGGGCCGCATGACTGTCTGCAACATGAGCATTGAAGCCGGTGCCCGTGCAGGCATGATTGCTCCCGATGAAAAGACATTTGCCTATTTGAGGGGACGCCAATTTTCGCCCAAGGGCGACGCGTGGGACAAAGCCGTGGCAGAGTGGAGTAAGTTGCCATCCGATCCCGGCGCAATGTTTGATCGCGAACTGGTGATCGATGCAGCCACACTTGTTCCTTACGTGAGCTGGGGAACGAGCCCAGGCATGGTCGTTCCGGTTACGGCAAACGTGCCTGACCCGGCGAACGCGGCAACGGATATCGATCGCAAATCGTTTGAGCGTGCGCTGGAGTACATGGATCTGAAGGCCGGCACGCCGCTGGCAGAGATCGAGATCGACCGCGTGTTTATCGGCTCCTGCACCAACGGGCGTATTGAAGATTTGCGCGCCGCAGCACGTGTGGCGGCAGGCCGCAAAGTGTCGAGCCACGTAAGTGCGATGGTGGTTCCCGGTTCGCAGCAGGTAAAGGCGCAGGCTGAGAAGGAAGGGCTTGATCGCATCTTCCGCGAAGCTGGATTCGACTGGCGCGAGCCCGGCTGCTCCATGTGCCTGGGCATGAACCCTGACATTCTTTCTCCCGGCGAGCGCTGTGCTTCAACCAGCAACCGCAACTTTGAAGGCCGCCAGGGACGCGGTGGCCGTACGCACCTGGTATCGCCGGAGATGGCTGCAGCAGCCGCGATCGCCGGTCATTTCGTAGACATACGTACTTGGGAAGTGCGTGAGGAGGTAATAGCTTAATGGAACCGTTTCGTACTCTTACTTCGCTCGCCATGCCTCTGGACCGCACCAACGTTGATACGGACCAGATTATTCCCAAGCAGTTTTTGAAGCGCATTGAGCGCACCGGCTACGGCGATTTTCTTTTCTTCGATTGGCGGCAGACGCCCACCGGCGAACCCATTGCGGATTTCGTTTTGAACGATCCGCGCTACAAGGGCGCGCAGATCATGGTTGCCGGCAAAAATTTCGGCTGCGGATCGAGCCGCGAACATGCAGCGTGGGCACTCTCCGATTACGGATTCCGCGCGGTGATTGCACCGACGTTTGCCGATATTTTTTATTCGAACGCCGGCAAGAACGGCATCGTTCTGGTGAAGCTGAGCGAGGAGCAGGTAGATGAGTTGCTGAAGAACGCCAGCACGATTCCGAATTATCAGCTCACCGTTTCGCTTGAAGCGCAGACAGTAACGGACGGACGCGGATTCAACGCGAGTTTCGAGTTCGACGCGTTCCGCAAGTTCTGCCTGGTTGAAGGACTGGACGATATCGGTCTGACCCTGCGCCACGCGGCGGAACTCGACACGTTTGAAAAGCAGCACGACGCAGCGAATTGGTTGAAGGCGAAATAATGCAGCTTTTAGCCTTCAGCTATCAGCTTGCAGCTCATAGCGCAGACGCCTGAGACTACGGAACTCGAAGTTTGAAGCTGCGTAAAACAAAATTGACGAACGTAACGAAACACGAACCGAGCTGAAGGCTGAAAGCTGAAAGCTAGCGAACGAAGAGAGCTAAATGACCATCGAAGGAAAGCGCCAGAGTATTCCGTTGACTGAGGGCCCCAGCCGCGCCGCCGCGCGTTCTTATCTGCGCGGAGCCGGCTATGCAAAGGAAGATCTGCACAAGCCGATCATCGGAATTGCCAATACGTGGACTGAAATTGGTACCTGCAATGTACACCTCCACGAAGTGGCCGAGGCATTGAAGGAAGGCATTCGCGAGGCCGGCGGCACGCCGATGGAGTTCAATACGATTACCATCTCCGACGGCATCACGATGGGCACGCAGGGCATGAAGGCTTCGCTGGTTTCGCGCGAAGTAATTGCCGACTCCATTGAACTTGTTGCCCGGGGCAATCTTTTTGACGGCCTGGTGGGCATTGGCGGCTGCGATAAGAATATGCCCGGCATCATCATGGCGCTCTGCAGGCTCGATATTCCCGGCATGATGCTCTATGGCGGCTCCATCGCACCGGGTAAATTGAACGGCGTCGATATCACGATTCAAAATGTGTTCGAAGGCATCGGATCGTTTGCCGACGGGCGCATCAACGAAGAACAACTTGAGGCGCTGGAAGCGAATGCTTGTCCGGGCGCGGGCGCATGCGGCGGCCAGTTTACCGCCAACACCATGGCCATGAGCGCTGAGATCATGGGTATCTCGCCGATTCAACTTTCCGGCGTTCCCGCAACAGCAAAAGACAAGTACGCTGCCACGCGCGAGGCAGGCCGCATTCTGATGGATGCCGTTCGCGCCAACCGTCGCCCTTCGCAGATCATCACCCGCAAATCCATTGAGAACACAATCGCCAGCGTGGCCGCCAGCGGCGGTTCCACCAACGCGGTGCTGCATCTGCTTGCCATTGCGCGCGAGATGGGCATCGAGCTTTCAATTGACGATTTCGACGTGATCAGCAAGCGCACGCCGTTTATCTGCGATCTGACACCAGCAGGCAAGTATGTCGCCTCAGACTATCAAGCAGCGGGAGGATCGCGGCTGCTGGCAAAGCGCATGATCGACGCTGGATTCGCGGATGGATCGACGCTCACCGTCAGCGGCAAAACACTTGCCGAAGAAGCGACGCTCGCGCAGGAGACGCCGGGACAGGTAGTCATCCACACCTTTGACAAACCGATCAAGCCGAATGGCGGACTGGTAATTCTGAAAGGCAACCTTGCGCCTGAAGGCTGCGTCATGAAGATTGCCGCGGCTGGACGTTATGAGCATCGCGGGCCAGCGCGGGTGTTCGATAGCGAAGAAGATTGCTTTAAGGCAGTGCAGTCAGGCGGCATCAAGCCCGGCGACGTTGTCGTCATCCGTTATGAAGGCCCGAAGGGCGGCCCGGGCATGCGCGAAATGCTGCAGGTAACCGCGGCCATCAGCGGCATGCCCGAGCTAAGTTCCACGGTGGCGCTGCTTACCGATGGCCGCTTCAGCGGCGCAACACGCGGTTTTACCGCAGGTCACATTGCTCCTGAAGCTTTTGTCGGCGGGCCGATCGCTGCTGTTCGCGAAGGCGACATCATCCATTTCGACATTGCCAATCGCAAGTTGAACGTTGAAATCAGCGATGCGGAAATGGCTCTGCGACTCAAAGACTTTAAAGCGCCGGAATTGCGCTGGCCCAAGGGCGTGTTTCGCAAGTATGTAGATCGCGTCAGCTCTGCATCGCTGGGAGCAACGACGTAAGAGCAGCTTTCAGCTGTCAGCAATCAGCTTTCAGCGAAAGCGTCGAAGTTGCCGAATGAGTTAGACCATTCGACGGTTTTTAAAAGATCGAAAAAGTAACCACGAGTTTTGTAGCAAGGACCAAGCTGAAAGCTGAAGGCTGACAGCTGAGCGCTAAATAGGAGTCAACAATGGGAACTAAAACGAACGCAACGACAGCATCGGATCAGAACGCTCACCTGACCACGCCTACACGCCTGACTGGCGCAGAGATTCTATGGGCCACGCTGGTAGGCGAGGGCGTTACCGACGTATTCGGCTATCCTGGCGGCGCCATTCTTCCCGTATATGACGCGCTTCGCAAGTTTCCCATTCATCACATACTGGTGCGCCACGAACAGGGCGCCGCGCACATGGCTGACGGCTTTGCACGTGCGTCGGGAAAAGTCGGCGTGTGTCTTGCCACCAGCGGCCCGGGTGCGACAAATCTTGTCACTGGCATTGCCACGGCCATGCTCGATTCGATTCCAATGGTCTGCATTACCGGCAACGTTTCAAGCAAAGTGCTCGGCACCGATGCGTTTCAGGAAGTGGACATCACCGGCATCACGCTCCCTGTAACGAAGCACAATTTTCTGGTTAGCCGAACTGAGGATGTGGCGAAGGCGGTTCGCGAGGCGTTTCAGATTGCCAAGTCGGGCCGACCTGGTCCGGTGCTCGTCGACATTACGAAGGATGCGCAGCAGGGAACCGCGATCTTCGATTTTGAAGCGGCAAAGCCAAAGCCTTATCGTCCCCACCCGATGCTTTCAGTGGAAGACTCAGGTCTGGCGCAGGCGGCAGAGCTTATTCGCAGCGCCAAGCGCCCGGTGATCCTTGCCGGACACGGCGTGATCGAGTCGCAAGCCATGGAACAGATTCAAACCCTGGCTGAGCGCGCGCAGATTCCTATTGCGCTCACGCTGCTCGGGCTCGGCGGATTTCCCGCGTCGCACGCACTCAACCTGGGCATGATGGGAATGCACGGCGAAGCATGGGTAAATCACGCAATTCAGGAAGCCGATCTGTTGATTGCTTGCGGTATGCGCTTTGACGATCGCGTGACCGGAACAACGGCAACCTACGCGCTGAAGGCGAAAAAGATTCACATTGAAGTGGACCCGGCGGAAATCAACAAGAACATCAAGGTGGATGTGGCGCTGATTGGCGATCTACGCCAGGTGCTGGAGCAGCTTCTGCCACGTGTCGGCGGCCGCGATGGCTCTGCCTGGATCAAGGCCATCGAAGCGAGCAAGGGCGCTGTTTCCGTACACGACATCAAGAATCTTCCCGACTCCGGCCACCTGTATGCTGCGCATGTGATGCACGATTTGTGGCGCATTACCGGCGGCAATGCCATCGTGGCTACCGACGTCGGTCAGCACCAGATGTGGGAGGCGCAGTACTTCCATCACGAGCATCCACGCACGCTTGTTACTTCAGGCGGCCTGGGCACCATGGGGTACGCGCTGCCCGCGGCCATCGGCGCCAAGGTCGCATGCAAGGATAAGGAAGTCTGGGTGATCGCTGGAGACGGCGGCTTCCAGATGACGGCGGCTGAGCTCGCCACCATCGTGCAGGAAAAACTCAAGATCAACATCGCCATCATCAACAACGGCTACCTGGGCATGGTGCGGCAGTGGCAAGAGTTTTTCTACGAAAGCAACTACGAAGCCACGCCGCTGGTGAGCCCTGACTTTGTCAAGCTGGCCGACGCGCACGGTATTCCGGGGCGCGCCGTTCGCACCCGCGCTGAGGTTGAAGCCGCTGTTCAAGAGGCTCGCTCCAGCAACGGGGCGTTCCTGCTCAACTTTATGGTCGAGAAGGAAGATTCCGTTTACCCCATGATCCCTGCCGGCAGCGCGCTGCATGAAATGATTCGCCGGCCCGACAGCGACCCGCTCGAAGAAAGAGCGGACGACAAGTAATAAGACAGCCTTTAGCTGTTAGCTTTTAGCTCTTAGCTGTGATGTGCAGCGATGGGCCGAATTGGTTTCCACACGTTTTCTGTAATCGCACGGAAGCTGGAATACCGCAGGAAAAGCTAACAGCTAGAGGCTAAAAGCCAGGAGCTGCCTTTATGCTGCATACGTTTGTTGCTTACGTTGAAGATTTGCCGGGCGTGCTAACCCGCGTGGCATCGTTGTTTCGCCGGCTTAACATCAATATCAACTCGCTGACGGTAGGCCGCAGCGAACGGCCAGGACTGTCCCGCCTTACGCTGGTATGCGAGGCATCCGGCGAGGCCGGTCACCGTATCCGCGCTAGCCTGTTTAAACTTGAGAATGTTGTTGATGTAGACGACATTGCACAGGCGCCTTCTGTCACGCGCGAACTGGCGCTGATCAAGGTTGCTGCAACGCCTCAAACGCGCGGGCATATTTTCGATTTGGTTGAAGTCTTCCGCGCGCGCATCGTCGATCTCACTTCAGAGTCGCTGATGATTGAGATGACGGGCGTTGAGAGCAAAATTGAAGGCCTGATCGAAGTGCTTCGCGAAGACGAAGGCCGCATTCTGGAAATTTGCCGCAGCGGCAAAATGACCATGCGCCGCGGCCACCACACCAGCGGCGTGCTGCGTGCCATGGGCACCGTCACCGACACAGAAGTTGAGCAGTCCGCGAATGCAACTGAAGACAACGCGGCTGCCAAATTGAAGTAACAGGATTCACATGCGACCCCACTTGATTTGAACCGAATCTCACTGCGCAAGCAAAAAGGAAAATAAGAGAAATCATGGCCAAGACTTACTACGATCACGACGCTGACCTCTCCCTGATCCAGGCGAAGAAGGTAGCGATCATCGGATACGGCTCTCAGGGGCATGCCCACGCCCTCAACCTGAAGGATTCCGGCGTGCAGGTCAAGGTCGGCCTGTCTGCAACTTCCAAGTCCATTGTCAAGGCACAGAAAGCCGGCCTTGAAGTTGACACCGTTGCCAACGTCACCAAGTGGGCCGATGTGGTTATGGTCCTGGTTCCCGATCAAACCGCGGCTAAACTCTACACCGAAGAGATTGGACCGAACCTGAGCGCCGGCAAGTTGCTGATGTTTGCGCACGGCTTCAACATCCACTTCAAGACGATTGTTCCGGCTGCGGGCATTGACGTGGGCATGGCCGCTCCCAAAGCGCCGGGCCATCGCGTGCGCGAGGTCTTCACTGAAGGCGGCGGCGTACCGGGCCTCATCGCCGTTCACCAGGACGCAACCGGCAACGCTCATGCGCTTTGCCTCAGCTACCTGAAGGGCATTGGCTGCACGCGCGCCGGAGTGCTTGAGACCACGTTCAAGGAAGAAACCGAAACCGATCTCTTTGGCGAGCAGGCTGTTCTTTGCGGCGGCGTCAGCGCGCTCATCAAAGCCGGATACGAAACCTTGACCGAAGCGGGCTATCAGCCGGAGAGCGCCTACTTTGAAGTTCTGCATGAGCTTAAGCTGATCGTCGATCTGATCTATCGCGGCGGCCTGGCGTACATGCGCTATTCCATCTCCGATACCGCGGAGTGGGGCGACTATGTCTCTGGCCCGCGCGTGATCAACGACGAAAGCAAGAAGGCGATGAAGCAGATCCTGACAGAAATTCAAAACGGAGCTTTTGCCAAGCGCTTCCTCGCTGACCAGAACTCCGGCCGCAAGGAGTTCCAGGCGTTCCGTGATGCTGAAGCCCAGCACCCGATTGAGATCGTCGGCAAGAAGCTGCGTGCAGCCATGCCGTTCCTCGATCCGGTCACCGTGGAAGAAGTAGCCAAGAACCGCTAAGTTGCACCCTGGGAAGAAACGCCGGACGGCTTCGACGCCGTCCGGCGTTTCCATTTGCATCCCGTGCTGTTGTCTTGCGGGATACGAGAGCGCAATTTTCGCTGCCGGTGAGCCTGCCTTCGGATAGATAAAAGAGAAGGATGAAGCGCGTGCGCGCGGTGCGGCGAGCAAGCTCAGGCTTGTAGAAT
>Ga0265316_10006592_pt1 | contig 11068 bp, 8 predicted proteins | sample 4522metaG_FD_202092 | JGI IMG/M metagenome (GOLD analysis project Ga0265316, IMG submission 202092) | Rhizosphere microbial communities from Carex aquatilis grown in University of Washington, Seatle, WA, United States - 4-5-22 metaG | ecosystem: Host-associated > Plants > Roots > Rhizosphere >...
GTGCCGACTGCATTCTTCCAGTCAGCCCCGCCGGCTTTGTCAGATTCGGGAGAGAATACTGCGGCGTTGCTGCCGCCGTAAACATTGAAGAACTCCCAGTTAGCCTGGTAACTCTTGAAGTTCCAGGTGACTGTATAGCGGTCGACTGCGGTTACGTCTACGCACCAGGTAGAGAAGTAAGCCTTTAAGCCCGGAGCGTTAATGGCGCGGTTGCCGCTGAACGCAGCATCATCGGCGGTTAACTCTCTGGCTGCCATGCCGATATGGGCGTTACCCGTCCACATGATACCCTGTTTCAGATGGAAGGTAAGATGCATAGCATCGGGGCTCATCTCCCAGCTATTGGCCAGGATACCGGTCTGGTACGCGGTGGGAATATATTGCCAGGAATTGAATTTGAATACATTGGAGCCTCTCGGGCCGTATTTGTCGATGTCGCCGCCGGCCATCCACTCAATGTAGGGTTGGACCCAGACGGAGGTCGAACCGCCGTTGGGGCTAAGGTGGACGTCCCAGCTCGGCGGGTCCTGATTGGCTTGATCGATCAGAACTGTCAGTGTGCCGCCCGTTTGCGGTCCGCTAACAGCCGGGGTGGTCGTTGTTGTCGTCGCTGCGGTTGTCGAAGAACTACCGCAGGAAGACAATGCTGCTGCTGTCACCGTACCGGCCATCAGTACGATGATCATCCCCAGTAACAGAATCTTCTTTTTCAATTTTTTCTCCTCTTTATATTAATTTGATCAGAATATTAAATTTCAAACGATCAATAATTTCTCCTCCCGAAATAATTATTTTGTTTCTTATCGTATGTTCTCATCCTTTACAGCGGTAATTTTACCCTTTTTAGCCATGGCTTTTGTGATTTTCAATCCATAGCGCCCGGCGCCGCCAACCAACCGCGGGTCCAGGATATCTCTTACCGCATCACCGAACATATTCACACCGTAGACCATGATACTCAACGCCAGACCGGGCCAGAACGCCATCCACGGGGCCTGGAACATGTATGTCCGCGCGCTGCCGCTCAGCATTCCGCCCCAGCTCGGATTTGGCGGGGGGATCCCGAAGCCCAGAAAACTTAGACCGGCTTCAGTCAGGATCGTGCCCGGTACGCCCATTGAAAAAAGGATAATGACGGTGGCCATGATATTCGGCAGGATATGTTTGAAAATTATCGTCCAGGTGGAGCCGCCAATCGCCGTTGCGGCGCTTATGTACATATTTTCTTTCATATTGATGACAAGACCCCGGACCATTCTGACGCCGGAGATACCAAAAACGACCCCCATGCAAATGATTACCTGCCACAATCCTGTGCCGATAATCGACATCACAACCATCAGCAGAAGGATATTAGGCAGACTCATTACGGCATCCACGAATCTCTGCACGATCAGGTCAAGGGCGCCGCCGATATACCCGGTTAACAGGCCGATTAATGTCGAAACAACCGTCGATATGGAAGTAGCCGCCAGCCCGACGATTACCGAGATCCGGGCGCCGTAGATGACGCGGCTGAATATGTCACGTCCAAGGTTATCAGTGCCAAACAGGTAAGTACTCGATGGAGGTTGCATCGACTTCCCGATCATTTCATTCATACCGTGGGGCGCAATGAAGTTGGCAAAAATACCGACGAACAGCAGGAGTATGGTAATAACGGCGCCCAGCGTACCCAGCGGTTTCTCCTTCGCCATTCTGACAACCAGTCCGATAAAACGGGAGCGTTTCTTTTTTACAACCGTCTTGTTTATTGTTTTATCTGCCAAGAGGATCTCCTTCCCCGGATATTCCCGATTATTTGTATTGAATTCTGGGATCGACAAGGCCGTATGTCAAATCAACTCCCAGATTGACCAGAACCATGGCTGCTGCGTATATCACCATGATCCCGCTGACCACCGTGTAGTCTCTTTGTGAAGTAGCATCGATCATCAGCCGTCCCATCCCTGGCAGACTGAAAATTTGCTCGATCCACACCGTGCCGCCAACTACGATGGGCAATTGATATCCGATGATCGTAATGATCGGGATCAACGCATTCTTCAAGGCGTGCCGGACGACAACTGTCCGTTCCCGCAGACCTTTTGCCCAAGCCGTCCTGATGTAATCCTGTCTTAAAACTTCCAGCATCATAGTGCGCATGATTCTCATTGTGCCGCCTGCCATCGACATACCCAGAATAATGGCAGGAATGATAAACATCTGCAGATTACCGATCGGATTCGCAGTAAAACTGATCAACGACAAGGACGGCATGTAACCCCACCATATGGATGGATAAACGATCACCAGCGTTCCTACCCAGAAAGAGGGCAAAGCGATCGCCATGATAGCTACACTGCGGCCTAAATAGTCCGACCAGCTGTCCTGGCGCAGTGCCGATAATATCCCTATTGGGATTGCGATCGCCTGGCTGACCAATATCCCTAACAGACCGAGTTCAAACGTCACCGGCCACCTTTCTTTGATCTCATCAAGTACCGACTGTTGGTGCCATAGGGATTTCCCGAAGTCGCCGTGTACAACAATGCCTTCGACCCACTTTCCATACTGAATGTAGAAGGGCACATCCCAACCCAGTTCATGTTCCACTGCCTTGCGGTCTACTACTTGCGTAGTTCCTGCCATTCCGAACTGACTGATCATTATGTCAACCACATTCCCCGGAATGATGCGTATCAGCATAAAGACTATCAAACTGACGAAAAATATCGTGGGTATCATTAACAATAATCTTCGGATTATGTAAATGCGCATGTAACTCCTTAGGCGTTTGCAAGAAATTTATGTAAATATATTGCCATTTCAGCATAGTAATCCAGCAGTTTTTCTACTTCGATTTTCTATAGCGAATATGCCAATATTAGAACGCAGTGTAGCATCGGAAATGAAGTTTGTCAAGTGTCCCTCTAGAGTGTTAGTATGGTAAAATATTAGCTTCTCTAAAAGTCCGATATTTTACCAGGAAAGATTCTTTTATTTTCGAATTAAATCAGGCAATAACAAAGTTGCAGTTCAGCGCTAAAAATGCGGGAAAAAACCTGAAGGAGTGAATTTGGAAAAGCAGGCTAATTGGTGGGACAAACTCGGTCAGCCGCAATACGGCGGGGAATTGGTTATTCGCGCCAGCAGGAACATTGTCAATTTTGATCCTTATTATGGCGCAGGGCTGGTGCATTTGATGACCGCCTGGATGGAAAGACTGGTTGCTGATGACTGGACATTAGACCCGGCTATATTTGACTATAAACCGCTCTGGCATCCATCGGTGTACCTGAAAGGCCAACTGGCCGAAAGCTGGGAGTTTACTGACGCTGGTACTTATGTAATCCATTTACGCCAGGGAGTGTACTGGCAAAACATCCCTCCCGCTAACGGCAGGGAGTTCATCGCTGATGACGTAGTATTTCATTTTAACCGGTTATACGGACTGGGTGGGGGATTCAAGCCTAGCCCCTTCCACCAGGCTGTAAACGCATTTCAGGACCTTTTATCGGTCACCGCTGCTGATAAATACACCGTTATTTTCAAGTTCAAGCCTTCTAACTCCGAATTCATTATGGAGTCAATGCATGAGATCAACCTCGGATTAAACCTGGAGAACCCGGATGCTGTGAAGAAATGGGGAGACATCAAAGATTGGCATCACGCCGTTGGCACCGGTCCGTACATTTTGCAGGATTTTGTCCCCGGCAGTTCGGCATCTCTGATCAAAAATACCAATTACTGGGGGCATGATGAACGGCACCCGCGCAACAAATTGCCTTATATCGATTCGGTTAAATATCTGATGATACAGGATGATACCGCCGCGCTTTCGGAGATGTGTAAAGGCAAGATCGATGTGATCGACTGCGTCTCACCCATGCAGGCGAAAGCAATGCGGAAAACAAATCCCGAAATAATCCAGATACTTACACCGCTGCCGCCAACCATTTCTCTGGACCCGCGAATCGATGTAGCCCCTTTTAACGACATCCGGGTGCGCATCGCAATGCAGAAGGCCATCGACCTGCCAACCATCGCCAGATCGTATTACCAGGGACTGGTCGAACCTTATCCGGACACATTGACCTCCCGGTATATGAAAGGCTGGGGATTTCCCTATGATGAATGGCCGCAGGATTTGAAAGACGAGTATGCTTATAACCCGGTAGAAGCCAGGGAACTTTTAGCCGCAGCGGGCTACCCTCACGGATTCAAGACAAATATAGTGTTTGATACAGCTGGAGATATGGCTCTCATGCAAATCGTCCGGTCTTATCTTCAGCAGGTTGGTATCGATATGGAAATCCGGCCGATGGAAACAAATGTCTGGAGCGCATTTATCAATGCCCGCAAACACGACCAGATCGCCCATCATCCGGCCGGACACCTCGGGCATACATCTTCACCGCTCCGCGACCTTGACCGTTTTCAGACCGGTTCCCCGAATAATTACGGTATGATAAGCGATCCGGTTTTTGACTCCTTGTATGCCAAAGCCCGGGCTGCCTCAAATATGGACGAAGTATTGCGCATTTTCCGGGAAGCCAACGAATACGTCGCGCGGCAGCATGTCGCGATATCCGTGCTGCAGCCGATGGCCTATTCTCTATGCCAACCGTGGGTTAAGGGTTTCAACGCGCAATTCGGTTCTACCTGGGGCGCCGCCGGCGGTCCCGGTATGTTGAGTTTCTATCTGCCGCGTTTCTGGATCGACCAAAAACTAAAGAAATCGATGGGTCATTAAGCTGGCAGGTAGTACACCGATGGTTCGGTGCCGAGCTCTTTCAACAACTGCGTGCCGTGCCTGGCCTTAATTAATCTTGAAACCTCGCTGTCCGGGTCATCCAGATCGCCGAAATACCGCGCTTTACCGATGCAGGTCCGCACACACACCGGGTCTTTTCCCTGTTCCAGCAGGCCGGAACAGAAGGTACATTTTTCTACCACACCCTGTCTGTGCTTGGCATAGCCGATTTTCTCCATCGCGGTCAGTTCTGCCCCAAAATAGCCGTCCATATCGCCGCTGAAATAGCGCGCGCCGTACGGGCAAGCCTCGATGCAGTATTTACAACCGATGCACTTCTCCGCGTCGATCTTCACAATGCCGTCCGCGCGTTTGTGGCTGGCCCCGGTCGGGCATACCTTGACGCACGGCGCTTCCTTGCAGTGCATGCAAATGATCGGCATAAAAACCCGGGTAACCGCCGGATATTCGCCGAATTCCTGGTCTTTCACGATGTTCCAGAAGATCCCCGGACGGGTTTGGTTTTCCGCCTTGCAAGCAACGGTGCAGGCCATGCACCCGACGCATTTTTTAAGGTCCATGACCATTCCATATCTCATTCCCGGTTCCCCCTGGTTCGCTTACTTTGCTTTGTAGATTTTGGCTTTGACCGCGATCCACTGCTGGTTGCCGGTCATTTTATCTGTCCAGGCAATGCTGATCGGTAAAAGCGTGGAGATTGAAGCACGTTTTGTCTCTTTGGCCACGGGCATGCCCCATTGCCCGAACTGGCCTGAGATCAACAGGCAATCCGGGCGTATTCCCTGGCACAGTCTGACGGTTTGTTTGATCTTGCCGGTGACGGATTCGATCCAGATCTCGTCGCCGTCTTTAATGCCTCTTTTCCTGGCTGTCGCGGTATTCATCAGGACATCGCCAACGCCTTTCAACTGCGAGGAAATTTCATTCACCCAGGGTAAGCCGACGTTTGCTCCCCAGGATGTCGACGCCACGCGGCAATTGACCACATAGAAATCGTGGTCTTTCGGTGCTTCTTCCAGTATCGGCGGAAAATAGACAGGCAGGGCGGTATATTCGTCTGTCGGCCACCAATCGATGCCTTTTTCTGCCAGATTACGGTTAAGTTCATCCCCTGATCGTTTTACCACTTCCATGTAAGGAACAGGATACCTCAGTTTTTTCGCCTTCATATTGAAATGAATATCATACGCTTCTTCAATGGCAACGGGCCGGACCAGAATGTGATTCTTTTTGAACCATTCCAACCCGTATTTACCGCTGGTATAGAATTTACATTTTTTATCAACTACTTCTTCCCATGCATATTTCTTCCCCGGTTGCAGTTTATTCGGGTCATCACTACTGAAACCGATGACCTTGTTCATTTCTACGTTAAATTCATCGATAAAGCCGGCTCGGAGCGCTAACTCGGCTAAAACATTGTTGATGTTCATGATTTCCGGATACGGCTCAACGACCGGCTGGTGCAGCGGGATCATAAAGCCCTTCCGGTGTCCGGCTTCCCTGATGGTAAAGATGGGGACCAGGCTTTCCAGCTCCAGCTGGTCCGGAATTATAATGTCTGCGAAATCCGTTACTTCATCCATAGTATAGGAGACGCTGACTGTAAAAGGAATACGTTTTAAAACCTCGATGGCGTATTTAGCTTCACCGAGGGCTAATATCGGATTACAGCGGTGCCTGATCCACATTTCCGGCAGCGGGGGCACGGGCAAACCTTTCGGCGGGTCTACCAGGTTGGCCCAATCCAGATGGTCCATGCTGTAGAGGCTCTCGGCCGGATTCAGAAACGGCGGTTTTGGATATGGATGGTCGTCCATAAAAGGAATCAGCATTTCCCACCCGCTGTAGCTGATCGGCGGCCACTGGAAAGACCTGTGATGCGTATCCTGCATGCCGTCTTCGCCGACTTCCACGCCGCTGCTCATGCCGTTCCCACGGAACAGATAACCTTCTTTCGACCGGCGGCCTTTGGCGAAAGTGCTGCCGCCCATATGGCTGCCCGGCACTTCCAGACCGCCGATTAGAATCGCCAGAATGTGGTCGGCCAATATTGTCTGATATGAGTGTACCTGGCCGGTTACCCCGCGTCCGACATGTGTGGTAGCGGGCCGCAGCGGTAAACGCGCTCCCTCGATTTCGATTGTGCTGCCGATCTTGGCATATTCTATGAATTCCTTCGTTATCCGGCGGATTTTATCCGCTGCGATCTCCGTTTCGGCTGCCGCCCATTCTGCCGTGTATTGTTTCATGTGGTCTTTCAATAGCTGGAACGACGGGCTGCCTTTGACCCCATCAACTTCATATGTGCCCTCCAGGGCAACATCCTTGACGCCGGGGTCATCGTAAGTCTTCGCTTTTTGCTCTATGCAATCCCAGATCTGCGCCTTTTTTGTTGCCTTGTCCCTGAGCCAGTAGCCGTCCGGTCCCACCAGGTAAGGCGCATTGGTCATTTCCTTCAGGAATGGTACATCATAAACTTTGATTTCGTGCAAAATGATGTTGATCATTGCCAGGATGAATGCGCAATCGGTGCCCGGTTTGATCGGTAGCCATTCATCCGCTTTCGCCGCGGTTACGGAGAGCACCGGGTCGACGGCAATAATTTTCATGCCTCGCTCCCGGGCTTTGGCAAATAACGGGTTCTCCGCAGCGCCGCCGGCCGCCGCAGGATTGGCGCCAATGACGATCAGGTAGTTGCAATAATCGAGGTCGGGCACACAGGCAGAACCGCCGTGAATGCGGTCGCCGAACGCGTGCTGCGCCTGGCGGCAATGGGTGGAACGTCCACCCCACAGTATCTGGGTCGGTCCGAAGGAACGTAAAAATGCCCACCAGCCTTCATTGCGGATGGATGCTGTGCCCCGGGCTTCCGCTAATTTGATGGTATCGGAACCCCTGATCTTCTTTAATTTTTCCGCGATTGTATTTAGGGCTTCATCCCATGTGATCTCCACCCATTTCGGGTCGATTCCCACCCCTTTTTCCGGATTTGTTCTTTTCAAAGGTGTCTTTATCCGGTGGGGATTATAAACTTTTTGTAATAACATATAAGGCTTGGGACATAACTTGCCGCGGTTTCTGACCAGCTTTTCGTAGTTTTCTATATCGGTATTAGGCTCGATGCCGACCGCTACTCCGTTCACCCTGTGGACTTTCATCAGGCAACCCTGGTCGACACATTGCGCGTGACAGACCGCGGGAATCCAGACATCTTCCTGCACTCCTCCCGTATTATTAACGACAGCTGCTGTCACGGATTTTTCTTTTTTATTGGCCATGTAATCCTCCCCCAATCCCACATATACAGTTGCAAAATATTTAAAGGTAATATTTTTAGAGTTCCAAAGAGCGGCGGATTCCAGAAGTAACTACGCTGAATCGCAAAGCCAACGCTCCTGCTAATACCAGTATCCCTGCCGTTCCGTCTAGAATCCGAATTGAATTGATATTCGAGGCTAAGACGCTCAAAATTAACAATACCAGCGGTAAAATCATTCCGCCGATGATCACGCCGCCGATAAAAAACGGCGTTTTCAATAACCGCACGGAGGCCGCGGCGGTTTTGCCGGATTGCCGCACGATTTCGACATAGGCGAATAGCGCTATAAACAGCAACACGATCAGCACGATATCGATGATACCTAACAGGTGAAATCCCGCCGCATCGATGGCCGAAGGCAGGAAAATGCTAAGTATAACCAGTAAAGCAACGCCGGTATCCAACCCTGATAAAAAGAAGATGGGCGGTAACGCTGATGTATTCCACAGCGGGATGCTCTTGATCACACCCAGCAGCAAGCCGGGGTAAATGGGCACGATCAGTGACAATACCCCGGCAGCAAAACCGAGAACCTTCCCGAATGTAGTTGCTTGCGTCCACGGCAGCCAGCTGAAAAGACCAAATGCCGGTAAAGCGTAGGCCAGTCCCAAAATAATAAAAGCGGTCAAAATCCAAGCGCCGCGCGTCATCCAGGAGGACATCAGCGTTTTCGGCGTGGTGAAAAGACGGTAGGATTTCGCCGGCGAACCGAGATCAAAAAGCAACATCAGCGAAGCGAAAGCGACGATCAGCGGCGCGGCCAGCGCGCCGATTCTGGCGATATCTTCATATTTCCCGATGACCAGTAAAACAAAGCTGAATAAAAAAGTCCCGCCGCCCAATCCGGCCAGAAAGATGTAGAGTACGATCATCCATCCCCAACTTTTTTGACTTTCTGCCTTGTTCATTACGTACCCCCTGTTTATCGTTGGAAATGTCAGTTAATGCGACAACTGGAAATAATTCGAATTCATTGTTACAATATTCTATATCGAAAATGATGTTGATTTCAAACCAGGGAAAAATACAATAAGTGCTCTGATCTAAAAGGCGGCTGATAAGTTTGGATATCGGATATATAATTCTAGCGGGCGGTCAGAGCAAACGGCTGGGCCGCGATAAAACAAAAGAGGTGATCGGGGACAAGCCGCTATTAGCCAGAGTTATCTCCGTACTGGCAGGGTTCGAGGGTGAGATTACTATCGTCCTTGCGGAAAATTCCCCGGTACCGGACGTTTCAGAATTACCGAAGGTAAATATCGTGCGGGATCTCTTTCCCGGCAAAGGCATGATCGGCGGTATCGTTACCGGTCTGTCTCTTTCCAATCATGATTACAATCTGGTGGTGGCCGGCGATATGCCGTTTTTAAATCCCGGTTTACTAAAATATTTTATTGATATCACTGATGGTAATGATCTCGTGGCATACCGGAATCAATCAAATTTTGAGCCGCTGCACGCCGTTTACTCGCGGAATTGCCTGCCTGTGCTGGCGGAAATTATGCAGAAAAACCTGCGGATTATCGAATTGGCGCAGCGCGTTAAAGTCCGTTACATAACCGATGAAGAACTCATACGGTTCGACCCGGATAACCGTAGCTTTTTTAATATCAACACCCCCGCTGACCTGGAGATTGCCCGCAAGATCAGCAAGCAAGAAACAGAGAAATAATCGGCATAAATTGAAATACAAAAACCCTTCGGCATTTATTTTAATCATTCTGTCCTAAATGCTATAATTCTCAATAAACCGTTTGTATTTTGATATTAAGTATAAGGAAAGGAAGCGATAATGGCAGGAACAAAAAAAACAATGAGAGCTCTGGTAGCGCGCGCGGTCGGGGATTACCGGGTACAAGATCCTGTTCCCCAATATCAGATCGAAGAAGTGCCGGTGCCGACCGTCGGTGAAGGCGAAATGCTGGTTAAAGTCGAAGCATGCGGGATCTGCATCGGCGATGTCAAACTTTCGCATAATAAAGAGGCCTGGGGCAGCAAAGGTGTGCCCCCGCACTTCAAAAAGCCTTTTACCCCGGGACATGAATTTATCGGGCATGTCGTGGAAATGGGACCGGGCGTCAAGGGTGATTTCAAGATCGGCGATCGCGTGACTTCCGAACAGATCGTTCCCTGTTGGGAGTGTAAGAACTGTAAATCGGGGCATTACTGGATGTGCCTCAACGGCGGTCTTTACGGCTTCAGGTATGACGGCGGTATGGCAGAATACATGAAGTTTCAAAAAGGAGCGCTGAATTATCATATCCCGGAGCAAATCCCCATGGAAACCGCGGCGTTAATTGAGCCTTATGCGTGCAGCAAGCATGCCGTGGACAGGGGTGAAATAAAGAATGATGATGTCGTTGTGCTTTCGGGCGCCGGTGCATTAGGGTTGGGGATGCTGGAATTCATCAAAATGAAGAATCCCAAACTGGCCGTTGTCCTGGATATCAAGGAGAAAAGGCTCGAACTGGCCAAGCAATTGGGCGCAGATATTGTCCTGAATCCCGCCAAAGAGAATGTAGTCGCGAAGGTCAAAGAATTAACCGGCGGTATCGGTTGCGATGTTTATATTGAAGCCACCGGCTTCCCGACCAGTGTCACACAGGGCCTGGAGATGGTCAGAAAACTGGGTACTTTTGTTGAGTTCGGCTTCTTTATCGATCCGGTGTCAGTCAACTGGACCATTGTCGGTGACGCGAAGGAACTTAATATCCACGGCTCGCACCTGGGGCCGTACTGCTATCAGCCGGTGTTGGATTGGATGGCCAACGGCCGGTTATCGACCAAAGGTGTGGTCTCACATGTGCTCAAACTTGACGATCATAAGAAAGGTTTTGAAATCGCCGGCAAAGGCGACGACTCCATCAAAGTTGTCCTGGTTCCGTAATAATATTTGGTCAAAAAAATAAAAGGGGCGTCTGCATTTGGCAGACGCTCTCTTTTTGTTGGCGTGTTGAAAACTTAGTTTGACATTTTACTCAAGCGAGACT
>Ga0265316_10006594_pt1 | contig 11065 bp, 10 predicted proteins | sample 4522metaG_FD_202092 | JGI IMG/M metagenome (GOLD analysis project Ga0265316, IMG submission 202092) | Rhizosphere microbial communities from Carex aquatilis grown in University of Washington, Seatle, WA, United States - 4-5-22 metaG | ecosystem: Host-associated > Plants > Roots > Rhizosphere >...
CTTCGTTCTCATGATCAGCAGTGCTAGGACGAAGACCACGCAGGCCAGGATCATGTAAGGCTGGATGACCCGCAGCGTCTCGCGGTGAAGGTACGCCTGGTAGGTTCCGGCGGCCTTCATCGCTCCGACCTGCTGCTTGTTGAGCTCGACTCCTGAGAAGATGAACACCGTTCCGATCAGCGCACCGCTGATCGCGCCCAGGGGATTGAACGCCTGCGAGAAGTTGAGGCGGCGTTCCGAGGTGGCCGAATCGCCCAACTGCGCAATGAATGGGTTCGCGCCCGTCTCCAGGAATCCCAGGCCCGCGGCGATCACGAACAGCGCCAGCAGGAAGAAGCCGTACTGGCCCACCATCGCGGCCGGCCAGAACAGCAGCGTTCCAGCGACGTACAGGAACAGCCCCACCACCAGTCCGAATTTGTACCCTCGGCGCCGCATGAGGATCGCCGCTGGCACCGAGAGGGCGAAGTATCCGAAATAGAAGGCGGACTGGATCAGGCTGGCCTTGAGGCGGCTGATCTCGAACGACTTCATGAACTGCCGGATCAGAACGTCGTTCAGGTTGTGAGGGATCGCCCACAGAAAGAACAACGCCGTAACCAAAAGGAACGGAATCAGGTGCTGCCGCGGAACCAGCTTATGATCGGTGGTCATGTAATCGCTCGTCGTCCGTTGCCCGTCGCTCGTCGATCCGGCTGACGGCTACGCCAGCCCGTGTCCCGTACCGCAGATGTTCACGGCGAGCCCCATGCCACGGAACATGGCCGCCTTTGCCGCCAGCGCGCGGTTGGCCGCCTCGGCGTCGGGCGCATAGACCACCTGAATGTGGTTCGACTTGTGCTGCGCCATCAACTGGTCGCGCCCCACCCCGTAAGTGACCGCGTGCATCATCGGCCACTGTGGCGTGGTGATGTTCCAGCGGCGTTCGGTCTCCTCCTTCGGCAACTCGACCACCTTCCCTCGCCCGATATCGACCTTCAGCGCGCCCGGTTCCACGTACACGCGGCTCCAGACGATCTCGCCCGGCTTGCTCACGCCCTTGATGGTGCCCCCGCCCAGCCGGAAATACATCGGAGGCTGGCGTTCGCTGACTGTGCCGGCATAGCCGCCGATCAGATGCGCCGGCGGAACCGCGCCGGAGATCTCGAAGACCCACACGAACTCGCCCCCGAACTCCTCCCCGTAGCGCACATCGTGCAGCGTGGTTTCCGCGGCGAAGCCCAGGCGCGACCAGACGCGGTTGGTCACCAGCGCGTCCAGGCCTGCACACTCGTCCACTTCGTTGAAGTGCGGAAGCGGCTTGCCTGCATAAAGGACGCGCCCGTTGCCCCGCGCGTTTACCGGAGGCCGGTCGGTGTTGTTCAGTAGTCCTTCGGCCAGGTCCGAAGCCGGGGCGAGATCCTTCAGCCCCTGCTGGTATTGGATCCCGATCACGTCGCAGCCGAAGTCGTCCGCCATGCGCAGGGCCGCGATGTACATCTTGCACTGCTCGAGGATCTGCCCATCGGTCAAATCGGTTTCCGGGTTCGGACCGGTGAGGAAGCGCATGCCCTTGGCGTCAAGCCACGTGCGCACCGCCTTGGCCTCCGCATCCGGAGTCGCCAGCATCTCGGCGTACAGTGCGGACTGGCTGAGCCGCTCCTTGCCCACACCCAGCGGCATCAGGTACGAGTCTTCGATGATGCCGTTGTACATACCCATGCAGCCTTCATCGAAGACGCCCAGGATGGCTTTGTTCCGCTTCAGTTCGGCCGCGAGCTCGCCGCCGATCCGCTCCGCCTCGGCTGGGAGTTGGAAGCTCGCGAGCGGGTGGACATGGCTGAGATCGTGCACCACCTTCTCGCCCCGCAGCCACTTGCGCAGCCCGCCGAGGAAAAACTCGTCGGTGAAATCCAGGCTCCACAGCGAGCTGAAGGGAACGCCGGCTTTGGTCATGCAGGCATTTAGATTCAGCATGCCCACCAGGCCGGGCCACTCGCCGCTCCAGTTGGCGACGGTCAGGATCGGCCCTTTGTGCGTTACCAGGCCGGTGAGGACCTGGTGGCTGTACTCCCACACCGCTTCGCAAACGATCAGCGGCGCCTCCGGCGGAAGGCTCCGGAAAACCTCGATCCCCTGCTTCTGGCTGCCTATGAAGCCGTGCTTCAGCGCCGGGTCGTAGGCATGGCCGCGCTTGATTTCGCCGCCTTCGCGGCGCACGGCCGCCATGACCGCCTCTTCCACTTTCGCCTGGGCCGCCCAGCAGTTCTGGTTGGCCGAAAGCCGCAGGTCTCCATTGGCAATCAAGTAGATCGTCTCGGGCATTGTCATCTCCTCGGCTACCTATCATAGCCGGTCAGGTAACCAGCCGCGGTGCGCGTGACGTCTCAGCGTTGTGGAGAAAGAGTTATGCGACTCCTGGTTCTAGCGGGACTCTTCAGCGCGCTGGCATGCCTGGCGCAGGCCCAGGTCATCACCATTCCGGCCGGCACCAAGGTCGCCTTGGCGCTGACCAGCCCGGTGTGGGCCAAGTCGGTCCAGCTTGGCGACAGCATCTATGCGGAGACCGCCTTTCCCGTGACGGTCGCCAACGCGATGGCGATTCCTCCCGGCACATACGTGAAGGGTCAGATCGACATCATGGCCCTGCGGTCCGGCCACGCCGAATTCCGGATCCAGTTCACGCAGATGGTCTTCGCAGACGGCTCCGCGGTGGGGCTCACCGATAATGCCCTGGCCACGCTCAACGTGGTCGTGGGCCCCGGAAGCGACGTCCTCTTAGACAACGGCACCCAGTTCGAAATGGTCTGCCAGCACCCACTGACGTTGGAGGCGGCGAAAGTCGCCGCCGCCGTTCGGCTCTCCAAGCCTGCCAAGCCGGCGCCATGGAAGTCCGCAACGCGATGCCGTCCCACTCCCGCCACTCCGGGAACGTCGGATACGGTCATACCGGGCACGCCGAGCACGCCGGATACCGTGATACCGGGAGGTCCGGGCATGCCGGACACCGTCATCCCTGGCTCGCCGGGCACTCCATCGACCGTAATCTCCGGCACGCCGGGCACGCCGGAAATGCCATGTCCCGGCCCTCCGGCGGTGGTCAGCCAGCCGGCCGCTCACAAGGAGTCGTTCACCGTAAACGGCCTCGTGAAGGTCGCCGGCCAGCTACTGCCGCCCGGAACCTACGAAGCTACCTGGGAAGGGTTGGGCCCGGTTGCCGAGGTGCAGATCCTTCGCAAGTCGAAGCTGGTCGCCACCGTGCAGGCGCAGGTGGTGGCTTTAGGCAAAAAGGCGCCTGAAACCGAGTACGCACCGGTCACCAACCCGGACGGCTCGCTCTGGTTGGAATCGCTCCAGTTCAAGGGCCAGACCTTCGGCCTGCGCCTCGGCCAGTAACTCGTGGAGAAAAAATCATGCGATTGCTCATCATCATAGGACTAAGTGCGTGGGGATGCCTTGCGCAGGAACATCTCATTACGGTCCCGGCGGGAACCAAAATCCCTCTGACACTCACCAGCGCCCTGGGGACCGAAACGGCGCGGCCCGGAGACCCCGTTCGCGCCGAGACGACCTTTCCGTTGGCTGTCGGCGCCAATGTCGCAATTCCCACGGGCTCGTACGCCGAGGGCGTAATCGACAAGGTGAGAAAGCGCGGCCGCAACGCCGGGTTCGACGTGAACTTCACGCGGCTGATCTTCGCCAACGGCTACACGGTGTCGCTCGCGGGTTCGAGCACCGTGCCGGGTGCCGCCCGTCCCGCCAGCCCCGCCGGCCCCGCGCCCGCGGCCGCGCCAGCCCCCGGGATGGCCAGCCACCTTCAGGCGACGCCTGGACTGACCCCGCTGCCATCGGTGGGACCCAACAAGGGGCTGATCATAGGCCTTGTGGCCAGCGGCGTCGCCGCCGCGGTCATCACGGGCGTCGCCTTCGGCCGCCGCGGCGGCGGAGTGTACCTGGACGTCGGGTCCGCGCTCGAGATGGTGCTTGCGAGCCCGCTCCCGCTGGATGCGGCGAAGCTGCCCGCGACCCCATAGCCATAAAAAATGGCTATAATGACAGCGCCATGGATGTCAGCATCGCCGAGGCGAGGAACCGGCTCACCCAACTGATTCGAGCCGTGGAACAGGGCGAGTCCGTGGTCATCACGCGCAACGGCAAGCCGGTGGCCCAGATCGCGCCACCGCCGGCCAAACGGCGCACCGTGCGATTCGGCAGCATGCGCGGACGCATCCGCCTGAATCCGGGCTGGGACGCTCCCGTGGATCTCGACCGTTTCCTCGAAGGCGGACTTTGACCGGCTACCTGCTGGACACCAACGTCGTGCTCCTGGCAATGGGCGCGCCGGAGAGGCTCTCGGCGGCGGTGCGGGCAGCGGTCAAGTCCGGACCCAACGTGTTGAGTGTGGTCTCGTACTGGGAAGTGACGCTCAAGGCAGCGAAGGGGAGGCTGATCGAGGTCGGCGATCCGCGCTCGTGGTGGCAGGCTGCCCTCGCCGATTTTGCGGCCACGGCGCTGCCGCTGCGGAGCGATCACGTCGCCCAGATCTGGGCCCTGCCGGCGATTCACCACGACCCGTTTGACCGGGCCCTGATCGCGCAAGCCATGGCCGAAGGCCTCAAATTGGTCACGACCGACGCGCTGATCGGCCAGTATGCCGGCGAGCGACTGCGCGTTGTGAGCTAACTCACCCTTCCCGCAGCAGCCGCGGCAGAGGTTCCGCCCCCGCCCCATTGCCCGCGGGCGGCGCAGCCGTCTCTTCCTCCGGCACCTTGTCGCCTTCGCCCGGCGCCAGAAAAAGATTCGACTCCAGGTCATGCTGCCGCGTGTACAACTCCCAGTAGCGGCCGTGCAGCGCCAGCAGGCCCTCGTGTTTGCCTCGCTCGACAATGCGGCCGGCCTCCACCACCAGGATCTGGTCGGCGCGCCGGATCGTCGATAGCCGGTGCGCAATGACGAACGTCGTACGCCCCTGCATCAAATAGGACAGACCCCGCTGGATGGCCGCCTCGGATTCCGAGTCCAGGCTCGAAGTCGCTTCGTCCAGGATCAGGATGCGCGGCGAAGCCAGAATGGCGCGGGCGATCGAGACGCGCTGGCGCTGGCCTCCCGAGAGCTTCACGCCCCGCTCTCCCACGATCGTGTCGTACTTCTTTTCGAACCCCTCGGCGAACTCGTCCACGCGCGCGATGCGGCAGGCGTCCAGGATCTCCTCCTCGCTGGCGTCGGGGCGCGCGAAAGCCACGTTCTCCCGGATCGTGCCATCGAACAGAAACGTGTCCTGCAGAACCACCCCCAGCCGCGTGCGATACGAATCCAGGCGCATCGTGCTCAAGTCCGTTCCGTCGATCCGGATGACCCCGCTCGTCGGCCGGTAGAACGCCGCGACCAGCCCGATGATGGTGGACTTGCCCGAGCCCGAAGATCCCACCAGCGCCGTAACCGTCCCGGGCTGCGCTTCGAACGAGATGCCGTTCAAGACCGGCTTGCCGGGGTCGTAGGCGAACGAAACGTCGTCGAAAACGACATCGCCGCGGATTTCCTGCGGGGCCGCAGTGCGCGCCGGGTCTTCGTCCTCCGGCCGCTCTCGCAGCACTTCCCGCGTGCGCTCCAGGCCGGCCAGGGCCTCGGTGAGTTGCGTGCCGATGCCCACGATCTGGAAGACCGGCGCCACCAGGAAGGCCAGAAACGCGGTGAAGGTCATCAAGCTGCCGAGCGTAAGAGTGCCGGCCAGAATCTGGCGCGCGCCCAAATACATGACCAGCGCGCCCACCACGCCCAGCAGCACGGTCGCCGAAAGACCCATCAGCGACGTCGCGGTGAGCGACTTCATAACGTTATCGAGCAGACGCTGAACCCCGGAGGCGAAGACCGCCGCCTCGCGCCCCTCCGCGTGGTAGCCCTTGATCACGCGCACGCCGCCCAGCGATTCGGTCAGCCGCCCCGTAACCTCGGCGTTCAATTTGCCGCGCGCGCGGAAGATGGGGCGGATGGTGCGGAACGCGCGCCGCAGAAACACAATGAACACGCTCAGGATCACGAAGGCCATGCCGGTGAGCGTCGGGCTGATGCGCAGCAGAACCACCAGCGCGATCAGAGCGGTCACGATGCCGCCGATAAACTCGACCAGGCCCGTGCCCACCAGGTTGCGCACACCCTCCACATCGGTCATGATGCGCGAGACCAGTACGCCCGTCTTGTTGGCGTCGTAATAGGCGACCGGCAGGCGGCCCACGTGCGCCTGCACTTTGCGCCTCAGTTCCGCGATCATCCGCTGCGCGGCTTTCGAAAGCAGTTGCGTCAGCGTGAACGACGTGACGCCTTGAATCGCCGTGGCGCCGAGTACCGCGAGGACCAAGGGTCCCAGCAAGGCCGCGTGCCGCTTCCCAATCACGTCGTCAATCAGGAACTTGGTGGAAGCGGGCAGTACCAGCCCGGCCGCGCGATTGATTCCGATCAGCACCAGCCCCAGCGCCAGGTGCCAGCGCCGCGGGCGCATGAGCTCCCAGATATCGGGCAGAAGCTTTCGGAGAGGTTCGGAAGGCACCTTAACTTGATGTTCGCACGCGCGGAGTTCCTGGTGGCGCATGGTGCCATCCCCCGGTGGTATATTGATTCTGCCTTGCGACTTCAGGCTCTTACGGCGGCCTTCGCCCTGCTCGCCGGCGCCGGCACGGCGGCGAGCGCCCAAAAAGTGGTCGCCGTCGACATCGACGCCATCGTTCACCCCATCACCGTCGAGATCGTCGGCCGCGCCATCGAGCAGGCCAAGCAGGAGCACGCCGCCCTCGTTCTCGTCCGCATCAACACGCCCGGTGGCCTGATGGACGCCATGCGCGAAATCATCCAGGAGATCGTCGCATCGCCGGTCCCGGTGGTCACCTATGTGACGCCCAGCGGCGGGCGCGCGGCCTCGGCCGGGTTCTTCATCCTGGAAGCGGCCGACGTAGCGGCCATGGCTCCCGCCACCAACACGGGCGCCTCCACGCCCGTAGAGATGTTCGGCGGACAGATGGATCCGACCATGGCCCACAAGGTACAGAACGACGCCGCGGCCCTCATCCGCAGCATCGCAACCAAGCGCGGCCGCAACGCCGAACTGGCCGAGAAAACAGTCTATGAGGCGAAGTCTTTCACCGACAAAGAGGCGCTCGACAGCCACCTGATCGAGATCGTCGCCCCCGGCGAGCTGGATCTCTTCCACCAACTCGATGGCCGCGAGATAGCGCGCTTCGACGGCAGGAGGCAGACCCTCCACCTGGCCGCCCCGCAGGTGGTCGAATACAGTCCCTCGTTGCGCCAGCGCTTCATCGCCGCCATCGCCGATCCCAACCTGGCGCTGATTCTGCTCATCCTCGGCGCGCTGGGCATCTACGTCGAATTCACTCACCCGGGAATGATCGCGCCCGGCGTGTTCGGAGCCATTCTGGTGGTCGTCGGCCTCTCGGCGCTTTCCGTCCTGCCCATCAATTGGGCCGGAGCCGCGCTGATGCTGCTCGCGCTCGTGCTCTTCGTGCTCGAAGCGAAGTTCGCTACGCACGGCGTGCTGACCGTGGCCGGCGCGTTGGCCATGGTGCTGGGCGCGCTGATGCTGATCGAAAGCCCGTCGCCCGAGCTCCGTATCCATCTCTCGACGGCGCTGGCGGTCACCCTGCCGTTCGCGCTGGTGACCAGCTTCCTTCTCACCCTGGCCGTGCGGGCGCGCCTCGCCAAGGTGCAGACCGGCGCCGCGGGCATGGTGGACGAGATTGGCATAGCGTATACCGCGCTGGCGCCCGCGGGCAAGGTTTTTATTCACGGCGAGTATTGGAACGCGGTGTCAAGCGCGCCGGTCGAGGCCGGTGCGCGAGTCAAGGTCAAGAGCGTCGAGCGGCTCGCCTTGAAGGTGGAACCGGTTTCGTCCGACTTCGGAGGCTGACATGGATATTAACTACTTGTGGGTTGCCCTCGGGATCGTCGTTCTCTTCGCACTCTCCTGGATCCGCATCCTGGCCGAGTACGAGCGCGCCGTAATCTTCCGCCTGGGGCGCGTGCAGGCCCAGCCGAAAGGCCCCGGCATTTTCCTGGTGTTCCGGCCCCTGGACCGCATGGTGCGCATCTCCCTGCGGACGGATGCGCTGGAAGTGCCGGCGCAGGACGTGGTCACGCGCGACAACGTCACGGTCAAGGTGAACGCAGTGATTTACTTCCGGGTGATCGACCCCAATAAGGCCGTGCTCGAAGTCACCAACTACCTGTACGCCACCTCGCAACTGGCGCAGACCACCTTGCGCAGCGTTCTCGGCGAAGTGGAACTGGACGAGTTGCTCAGCCAGCGCGAGAAGCTCAACGTCAGGCTGCAATCCGTGCTCGACGAGCACACCGGACCTTGGGGAGTGAAGGTGGGCATGGTCGAGGTCAAGCAGGTGGATCTGGCCGAGTCCATGATCCGGGCCATCGCGCGGCAGGCCGAGGCCGAGCGCGAACGCCGCGCCAAGATCATCCACGCCGAGGGCGAGTACACCGCCGCCGAGAAGCTGGCCATGGCGGCGGAGGTGATCCAGAAGCAGCCCGCTGCCATCCAGTTGCGCTACCTCCAGACGCTGGTCGAGATCGGGACGGAAAAGAACACCACTATCGTGTTCCCGCTCCCTCTCGATATAATCACGTCAGTGGGGAAGGCCCTGGATAAGTATGCGCACGGCTGACGAAACCGCAGACCTGGCCGATTTGTGGCGCACGTTCTCAACGTGCCGTGTCCGCACTCCTGCGGACACGTCTTCCCCACAGGCAACGGCCAAAACCGGGGACATGCGACTCGTTATGCCGTATGGTCGGCCGACGAACGAAGGGAAGCGTGTCCCCGGTTTTTCCTCGGGTCACGCATGATTCTCCAAGGAGCCTGAACCGGTCACACTATGCCGAGGAATGAAGACGGCGAATTCGAGCTGGTGGTGGGCAACAAGCAGTTGCTCAGCATCGTCTTTATCCTGATGGTCGTGTTCGGGGTGGTTTTTTCGATGGGCTACTTCGTGGGCCGCGCCAACTCCACCGACACGCCGGTGCCGGTCGCGCAGCAGGCAGCCAACCAGCCTTCGGGGCGCCCCCAGCCTGCGGGCGCCGAGGGTGCCGCAGCGCCCACTCCCGAACCGACTCCCGACGCTTCGCTTCCGCCGGGCGATGCCAAAGTGACAACCCCGGACGCGGTTTCGAGCACCACGCCGGTCGCTTCCACCACCCCGCCTCCCCCGGCCGCAACGCCTAAGCCCGCGGTCGCCCCGCCCCCCGCCGCGCCGCCTCCCAACGCCGCCGTGCAGCCCGGGCCCGGGCAGGTCTACCTGCAAGTGGCGGCGGTAAAGAAGCCGCAAGCGGAATTGCTGGTCGACGTGCTCAAGGAGAAAGGTTTTCGAGCCATGACGTCGCCGCTCGCTCCCGGCGGCGAAGTGTACCGCGCCCTGGTGGGGCCGCTCCGGGACGCCTCCGAGTTGGCGCGGACCAAAGCCGACCTCGAGAACGCGGGCTTCAAGCCCATCATAAAGAGATTCTGAATCGTGCCCGCCGCCGGCCCTCCAGCAAAGCGGCTGCCCGAGTGGCTGAGGAAGCCGCAGACGCACTTCGTTTCCGTCCACGACCTGAAGCGGGAATTCCGTGCGCTCGACCTGCACACCGTGTGCGAATCGGCGCGCTGTCCCAACCTCCACGAGTGCTTCCACCGCGGCACCGCGACCTTCATGATCCTGGGCAACCTCTGCACCCGCGGCTGCGGCTTCTGCTCGGTGCCTAAAGGATCGCCCGCGAAGCAGCTCTTCGCGCTCGATCCCGCCGAGCCCGCCAACGTCGCCCGCATGGCCGCCGGCATGCGCCTCCGCTACGTCGTCATCACCAGCGTTAATCGCGACGACCTGCCCGATGGCGGCTCCGCGCACTTCGCCGCCACCGTTCGCGAGGTGCGCCGCGAGCTTCCCGCGGCCCGCATCGAAGTCCTGACCCCGGATTTCTGCGGCGACCTGGACGCCGTCGCCCGCGTGCTCGACGCCGGTCCCGACGTCTTCAACCACAACATGGAGACCGTCGCGCGCCTCTACCGCCGCGTGCGCCCGCAGGCGGACTACCGCCGCTCCCTGCGCGTGCTCGAGTTTGCGCGGCGCCATCGGCCCGAAGCGCTTACCAAATCCGGCTTGATGGCCGGCCTCGGCGAGCGGCCTGAAGAGGTCGAGCAGCTTCTCGCCGACCTGCGCGGCGCGGCCGTGGACGTGGCAACCATCGGCCAGTATCTTCAGCCGTCCCGGCGCAACCTGCCCGTCGCCGAATACGTCACGCCGGAACAGTTCGACGCCTGGCGCCTGCACGGAATGTCAATCGGCTTCAAAGCGGTTTTCAGCGGCCCGCTGGTGCGCAGTTCCTACATGGCGGACGCGGTGAGCGAGCAAGCCCGGTGCTCCTGAACCTGCTGCTCTCCGCCGCCACCGCGCTCCTGTTGATCCTGACCTTCCCGAATTTCGGTTTCGCCTTCCTCGCCCCCTTCGCCCTAGCGCCCCTGCTGGTTGCGGTTGCACGCACACCCTCACGCCGCTGGCGATTCCTGGTGGGCTGGACCGCCGGAATCCTCTACTGGGCCGGCGCCTGCTACTGGATCCACTTCGTCCTCGCGGTTCACGGCGAAATGGCCGAGTGGGCCGCGTCGCTGGGCTTCGCCCTCTTCTGCCTCATCAAAGGACTCCACCTGGGCGTCTTCGCCTTGCTCGCCGGATTCCTGCTCGCCCGCCGCGCCGCCGCGCTGACCGTGCCCGCGCTGTGGGTGGCCATCGAGTGGACCCACACCCACCTCGGTTTCGCCTGGCTCGATCTCGGCAACGCGGGCATCGGCATGTCGGTGCTCGCCCGCCTGGCGCCCTACACCGGCGTCTACGGCATCTCGTTTGCGTTCGCGTTGGCCGCCACGGCCCTGGCGCTGGCGGCGCTCCGGCGCCCGCGCATCGAGTTGGCGCCGCTGGTGGCGTTGCTCGCGATCGCGCTCCTGCCCGCGCTGCCGCCTCCGCAGCCTGGAACCGAAACCGCGCTGCTCGTGCAGCCCAACGTCTCCGAAACGGCGGCCTGGACTACGGAGTGG
>Ga0265316_10006595_pt1 | contig 11061 bp, 7 predicted proteins | sample 4522metaG_FD_202092 | JGI IMG/M metagenome (GOLD analysis project Ga0265316, IMG submission 202092) | Rhizosphere microbial communities from Carex aquatilis grown in University of Washington, Seatle, WA, United States - 4-5-22 metaG | ecosystem: Host-associated > Plants > Roots > Rhizosphere >...
CTGCGCGGCGCCGATAATGACGTCGTTGAGCCCGTCCCCATTGCAGTCGTAAACCAGGACCGGAAGCGCGCAATTCCCCTTAAAGACGTTCCAATCGGGGTGCCAGGTCCACTTGCCGGTTCTCGGATCGGGCGGCGCTTCCCACCATCCAACACCGGTGACCAGATCGTTTCGTCCATCGCCGTTGATATCCCCAATGCCGTTGCCATGCTGCTGGCCCTCGTCGCCCAAAATGTGCTCGACCAGCCAGGGCTCCTTGTCGATATGTTCGTACCAGGAGAAATGTTGCCCTGGGACCGGGTCCCAGTGGTTGATCAGGATATCCTGGTCGCCGTTGTGATGCCCGGCAATATCGCCCATGACGAACCCCTCCATGTTGCGTGCCTTGTGAATGAGGTGCGCCTTCCACTTGCCCCCGGCCTTGCCCGGGTTCTCGTACCAGTAGACCCCCGACATTTGCATCCAGCCCGAGGCGATGACGTCTATGTTGCCGTCGCGATTGACATCCAGGGCGGCCTCGCCCCCGTCGTCGGTGATGGGTCCGAAGACGTCGGCATCGTCGCGAAAGTTGGCGTGCTTGACCCACTTGATGGTCTCAAAGCCGGGGGGGCCGGACTTCCCCGTGTTTTCGTACCAGTTCTTGCCGCAGGTAATGTCCAGGTCGCCGTCTCCGTCCACATCGAACACAGCTACCGCCTCGGCAAAGGGGCCGAACCAGTAACTGTGGTTGGCCGGGTCATGCACCGGTCCGTCAATCTTGACGGGCGAGAAGACCAATTCGGGGCGTTGTGACTCGACGCCGGGCACGGCGCCGCCGGCTGGTCCGGCGTTCTGAGCGGGCATAAATGAGGGCGCAGCCGCAATCAGGAACGCTAGCAGCATCCCGAGCGGCACAAGAACCTGTGGTCTATTCTCCATAAACAACTCCAAGCCGGATGGGCGAGCCCAACTGCGCAGTATGCTGCATTATGGAAGACGCCCGAGACTTTAGCAATGCTGGAACTGCGAATGGCGTCCTTGGCGGCACTTCGAGCCAGGTGGTGCGCGCCCGTAAACGCCCTTGTTAACTGTTAACGGACGCCCGTGCCGGAACCGAGTCCAAGAACCCAGGGACGGGCTGATCGCTTCCCGGGAAACCCGTTACAATCAACGGCGTGTGTAGTACCGCAAAGGAAACGCAGGCAAGGAGACACTAAATCATGGAATCCAACGAGTCCTCGAAAACGGCTGTATCCAGGCGCCATGTGGTGGCGGCCGGTCTGGCGCCCTTGATCGTCCCCCGTCACGTTCTAGGGGGAGCGGGCTACCAGGCTCCCAGCGATACGCTCACCATCGCCGCCGTGGGCATCGGCGGCATGGGCCGTAATTACCTGGACGGCTGCAAAGCGGAAAAGATCGTCGCCCTCTGCGACCTGGACCACAACTATTCGGCCAAGGTCTTCGACACTTATCCCACCGCCCGGCGCTACCACGACTACCGGGAGATGTTCGATAAAGAGGAGAAGAACTTCGATGCTCTGATCATCGCCACGCCGGACCAGATGCATGCCATCCTGCTGATGTCGGCCATCCGGATGAAGAAGCACATCTACTGCGCCAAGCCGATTGCCCACTCCATCGGCGAGGTCCGGAAAGTGCGGGAAGCCTTGCTCGCCTCCAAGGGCCTCATAACCAAGGGCAGTATTCAGGATTCGCGCACCGACTACGCGCGCAGCAGCACCGAAATCCTGAATACCGGAGTGCTCGGCCCCATTCGTGAAATTCACATTTGGACCTTCCACCCGATCTACCCGGCCGGACTGGTGCGCCCCACCGAGGCGCAGACACCGCCGCCTGGAATGGATTGGGATCTGTGGATCGGACCTTCGCCATACCGCCCTTACAACAAGATTTATCATCCGGCCAACTGGCGCGCCTGGTGGGATTTCGGCACCGCGGATGTGGGCGACATGGGCTACCACACGTTGCATACGTATTTCGAGGAGTTGCAACTGCAAGCGCCCTCCACCATTTACGGCTGCCGGTCGACTCGCTACGAAGACATCAGCAAGGCGACCCCCACACCGGAGACCGAAGGGGTGGCCAACATGGTCTTCTGGGAATACCCGGCGCGCGGCAGCATGCCTCCCCTCAAAATGCACTACTACGATGGTGGCATGAAGCCATGGCGGCCGCCCGAACTCGACCGCAACATCCCCCTGCCTCACGAAGGTGTTTTGTTCATCGGCGACAACGGTAAGCTGATGACCAGCTACTACGGCGGCAACCCGTTCGCGCCTTTCGGCCGGCCCCCAGCCGCCAACGCGCCGCGCTCCCTTCCCGGCGGTTTGCTGCTCCCTCAAAGCAAGTTCAAGGACTTTCAGCAACCTCCCAAGACCCTGCCCCGCTGCGAAAGGCCGGACCACTACACCGAGTGGACCAGTTCCTGCAAAAAGGGCACCCCTACCATGCTGCCCATCGACTTCGCCTGCCAGCTCACCGAAGTGGCTCTGCTGGGCACGCTCGCGTTGCGCACGGAGAAGATCCTGGAATGGGACTCCAAATCCATGCGCGTTACCAACGATCCGGAGGCCGACAAGTTCGTGTTCCCGCCCTATCGCGCCGGATGGACGCTTTAGCGGCGGTAGTCTCGTGCACGCCGCCTGGCCTGCGACCCTGCTGTAGGTGAATTCACATGACGATGATCAGTGAAGTGACAACGCTTAGATTTTCTGCCGGCGGCCAGATGAGACTGTCGCACTCCGGCAAGTATGCCGACATCTTAGACCCGAGCTCCGGGGAGGTGATCGCAAGGACGCCCCTGTGCACCGAAGACGAGGTGAATTTCGCGATCCAATCGGCCAAGGAGGCGTTCCCCGGCTGGGCCGATACCCCCGCCATGAAACGAGTCCAGGTCCTCTACAAGTTCCGGGACCTCATCGATGAGCATCTCGACGAGCTCACGGGGATGGTGTGCACCGAGAACGGCAAAGTTTGGGAAGAGGCGCTGGGCGATGTCCTCAAGGCCAAGGAGGTGGTCGAACTGGCGTGCGGGGTCCCTTCGCTGATAATGGGCGAATCGCTGATGAACGCATCGCCCGGCTACGATACCATCCTGTACCGCGAGCCGCTCGGCGTGTTCGCCGGTATCGCGCCTTTCAACTTCCCGGCGATGATCCCGATGGGCTGGATGCTGCCTCTATGTATAGCCACCGGCAACACCCTGGTTCTGAAGCCGGCCACCATGACCCCTATGACCTCCATGCGGATGCTGGAGCTGCTGTATGAGGCTGGCCTGCCGAGGGGGGTTGTCAACCTGGTCACCTGCACCCGCCGGGAAGCGGACCTGATCCTGAAGCATCCGGATGTGAGAGGAATCATTTTTGTCGGTTCGACTGCCGTCGGCTTGCATGTCTACTCCACGGCGGCGGCGCACGGCAAGCGTGTGCAGGCCCTCTGCGAAGCGAAGAACCACGCACTCGTGCTGGAGGATGCACCCTTGGAACGCACGGCGCGCGGCATCATTAATGCCGCGTTTGGCTGCGCGGGCGAACGGTGCATGGCGCTTCCCACGATCGCCGTGCAGGAGAGCGTCGCAGACGATCTGGTGGCGCTGTTGGTCAAGTTTGCCGCGGAGCGAAAGATCGGCCCCGCCTACGACAGAACCTCCGAGTTAGGACCGCTCGTGTCGGAGGGTCAGCTCAAGTTCGTCACGGACTGGATCGAAAAAGGCGTGGCGGAAGGAGCCAGGTTGGTTCTGGACGGCAGAGGTGCCGTAGTCAAGGGTTTCGAGAAAGGCTTCTACCTGGGACCAACGATCTTCGACCGTGTCCAGCCCGGGATGACGATTGGCGATCAGGAGATCTTTGGTCCCGTCCTGTGCGTGAAGAGAGTCGAGGATTTTGAGGAAGGCATCACGCTGATGAACGCCAACCCGTTCGCCAATGGCTCGGTGATCTTCACTCAGAGCGGCTACTACAGCCGCGAATTCGCGAAACGCTCGCACGCCGGAATGGTCGGCATCAACGTGGGCATTCCCGTCCCCGTCGGCATGTTCCCGTTCGCCGGGCACAAAAACTCGTTCTTCGGCGACCTGCACACCATAGGGAAGGACGGGATCCGCTTCTTCACGGAATCCAAGTGCGTTACGACCACGTGGTTTAGCGAGCAAGAGAAGAGGAAGCGTAAGATAGACACGTGGGACGGCGTTCTCGGGAGTGTGTGAGTCCGCGACCTGCCGGGGAGAGGAGCATCAGACCATGGAAAAGAAGACCACAGTAGGCATTGCGCACAGCGATGCCGACCTCGGCAAGCCCGCCGAGTATACCAGAGAGCAACTGGACATCGTGAAACAGATGATCCGGGACATCGCCGACCAGACCATGGGCGGCGTCCAGAACATTGTCAAGAAGGGCGAGAAGGTCCTGATCAAGATCAACACGGTCATTCCTGTCGCAGCCAATGCCGGGTTTACTACCGACCCCCGCATCCTCCAGGCGCTGATTGAGCTGCTCCAGGAGCAGGGGCCGTCCAAGATACAGATCGGCGAACGTTCCGCCATGGGTGGCGATACCAGGAAGGCCATGGAAGTCTGCGGCATCGCGGAAGTCGCCCAACGCACGGGAGCGGAGCTGTGCCCCTTCGACGACGTTCCCTTCGACATGTACAAGATCGACCGGCCCATCAGCTTCAACGAGTTTCCGGTCCCCCGGCCGGTGCGGGACGCGGATGTCTACATCGGCCTGCCCAAGATGAAGGTGCACATTCACACCACCCTCACGTGCGCCCTGAAGATTCAATTTGGCAACCTGCCGGATTATGACTGGATGGTCCGCTGTCACTGCGATGACATCTATCAGAAGATCGTGAATCTGACCCGGGCGGCGAACGCCAAGTGGTTTGTGGTGGACTCGCTCTACGCGTGTCAGGGCAACGGACCCTTCAGCGCTTATCCGGAAGATCTCGTCAGGGATTTCAATACCATTTACGGCGGGCCCGATCCGGTGGCTGTCGACACGGTTTGCGAAGCGCTGATGGATTGGGACAACCCCGGGATGAACTCGCCGGCTTCCGTGCTGGCGGCGGCTGAGGGACTGGGTACCAACAAGATGGAAGAAATCCAGATCGCGGGTGTGCCTATCGATCGCGTCAAGCGGAAGTTCAAGCGTCAAACCACGGTGCTGCAAGGTATGTTCCCCAATGTCTTTGTGGTGCAGGGCGCGGTCTGCGAACCGGGATGCCGCCCCGTGCGCATGGCCTTCGATCAGTTGCATGTCGAGGGGACCCTCGCCAAGCTGAAACGCCCGCTATACATCTTTATGGGCTTGCAATTCGGGGACACCAGCCGCATCAAGGATCTCGACGCCGACGTGATTGTGTACGGCGACTGCGCCAAGAGTGTGCTGGAGCGGTTCCCCAACGCCAAGTATTTTGGCAGCAGCGAGGAGTTTCCGAATTGTACGCCGATCTGGTCGAATATTCCAGGCATCGGTTTGGTCAGTCACGTGAGATCGTTGGTGTAATCGGGCGGCACTGCGAGCCGTCTCGCCGGGCAAATCACTATGGACATGAGCGCACTGGAGCGGACGCCGGATCAGGCTCGTCCGATGCGTCAAGGCGTGTTGAAGCTGCTCGATATCAAGGACTCCGATATCCGCATTTTGACGCTGGAGCAATGCCGCGACGCCGTGGACAAGGGCATCCACGCGGGCGGCGCATTCTCCGCCGCCATCCCGCTGGTGGCCCTGTATTATGGCGGCTTCATCGATCTGGATGTGGCCAATCCCACCAGGCGCGGCCAGGACCTGTTCGTCCTGAGCAAAGGCCACGCCGTGGCCACGCTGGCTTCCATCTATGCCGAGCTGGGCTACTTCGACCGGCGGGTTCTAGTCAATTCGCGCTCCTACGAGAGTATTTTGAACGGGCATCCCGGGCCGATTCTGCCGGGCGTCCATATCTCCACCGGTCCCCTGGGGCAGGGCCTGTCCGTGGCGCAGGGGTTTGCCCTGGCCGGCAGAGCCTCTCCCCGGTTCGACGTATATTGCATGACCGGCGACGGGGAATTGCAGGAAGGGCTGATTTGGGAAGCGGTCATGTACTCGGCCCATAAGCGCCTGGACAACCTGTGTGTCCTGGTGGACAACAACCTGGGCCAACTGGACATCGTGGACCGGCTGATCTTCCCCTTGCCGAATCTCGAAGCAGTCTTCGGCGCCTTCGGTTGGCAGGTCGAGAGTGTGGACGCCACTCAGTACGATGGCGTCTTCAGCGCCCTGCAGAGGTTCAAGTACGGGGACCGGAACGGCAAGCCCACTGCCATCGTCTGCCGGACCAAGAAGGGCCACGGTGGATTCACGAGTTCCCTTAACATTCACAAGGCGACGATCGCCGACGACGTCATGGAGAAAGAACTGGCGCTCCAGGCGGAGCAGCGCCGGAACCGCGTCGAGGAGTTCGCAGTGTTCTTCGACGGCCTCGGAAACCAGCCGCAAGGCGAACAACTCCAAGAGGCGCTGCTCGAAAAAGCGCGGCAGATGCACATCCGCGTGGCCGTGAACTCGCCGGGAAGCTTCGCCGTCTCTCCGATGGTTGGACCGGTCTTGACCCAACGGGCTCCCCGGCGCGACAAGCAGATCCGGTACAACGCCAACGACTTGCCTCGCATCGACAAGACCAAACAATACGGCGCCGGCCCCATCGTCACCGCCGCCATGAAAGTCTTTGCCCTGGATTCCCGCGTGGTTTCGATCGACTCGGACCTGAGCACCACCAGCGGCCTGGAGGCGGGCGTCGCGGCCGTGGACCAGAACCGGGCGCTCAATGTCGGCGTCGCCGAGGCCAACATGATGAATATCGGCGAGGCGTACGCCGCCCTGGGCTACAACGCCTGGGTCAGCACCTTCTGTCCGTTTTTCGATTGGAAGGTCCTGCGCCGGATCGCCGTTGGTCATCAGGAGCGGATGGAGGCCATCGAAGCCGCCGACGGCTGGTTGAGCGACGGGCACGGACTGGATCTGACCTTGCTGGCTACCGCGGCGAATCTCGAGACCAGGACCAACGGCGCAACCCACATGGGCAACGACGATGTCACCATCTTCGACGGCCTGGCGCACTTGAGGATCATCGATGTCTCCTGCCCGCGGCAACTGCTCGCCATCATGCAGTGGATCATGGAAGGTAACCGGGGCCTGGTCTACGTGCGGGTCATGCGCACTCCTTCCGCCGTGCTCTACGACGACGATTTCTCATTTGAATTCGGGAAAGGTTACTTCCTGCGCCGCGGCCCGGACGACGCGGCAGTCATCGTGAGCAGTGGCCGCGGCGTCCATGAGGCGCTGGCTGCCGCCACTGAGTGTGCCAACCGCGGCGTGAACGTCGGTGTAGTGGATATGCCGTCGATCGATGAGCAGCTCTTGCTCGATTCGTACAACTCCGGCAAGGTGATTTGTCTGGCCGAGCAGAACAATGGCTACATCTGGCAGAACTTTCTGAAGGTCCTGGGCCGAAACAAGGGAACCCCGTGGGGCGACCTGAGAAAAGTCGTCTGCGTGAACACTTTGGGCGCGGATGGCAAGCCCCGCTTCATCCATTCCGGCACATACGAAGAGTTGCTGGCGGCTTTCCATCTGACGCCCGCGGATCTGGCGGAGACCATTCTAGAAAGGGTGCGGAAGGCATGAGCGTACCACTGGTCCACGAAAATGACCTTGAAGAAGTGAACTTGCCCGGCCGGCATCTGCGCTGGCTTGTGAATCGCGAGCTGCTGCATGCCCAGCACCTCTCGGTTTGCGTAGTCCGGATTGCGCCGGGCGAGACGGTCAAGCCGGCGCATTCCCACCCCAACGGGGAAGAGGTCGTCTACATCATCCACGGATGCGGGCGGGTGGTGGTCGATGGCGCGGTCGATGTGGTGAAGGAAGGGACCGCGATCCTGTTCCCTCAAGGGTCGGTGCACATGCTGCAGAATAACGGCAGCGAGGAAATGAAGGCCATCTGCTTCTACGCGCCACCCTCGGACCTGTCGACCTACAAGTTCTTTGAGGACGTCGAGTTCCCAAAGTAAACCCACGAGGTGCAACTTCATGACCGCCAACCCCGTGCTCGATTTCGAAATCGACAAGGCCTCCATTCAGTACATCGGCGATGACTTGCATCGGCCCGAGTGCATTCTGGCGGAACGCGACGGCACGCTTTGGGCCGCCGATGCCCGCGGCGGCGTAGCCAGAATCCAGCCCGATGGCGCCCAGGAGATCGTCACCCGGAAACGGTCGGGGCACTTCGACGGCGCTCGAGACGAAGCCACGCGCTTTTTGGAAGGAACCCTGCCCAACGGGCTGGCTTTCGCCAGGAATGGCGACCTGTTGATCTCGAATTTCGGCACCGATTGCCTGGAAATCATGTCCCGCGACGGCGCCACCCGCGTGCTGGCCGATAGCATTGACGGCCAACCGATCGGCAAAGTGAATTTTGTGCTGCGGGATTCCAAGGACCGGATCTGGATCACGGTCTCCACCAAGATCGGGAATTGGATGCACGCGTTGCGCACCGACCTCGCCGATGGATACGTCGCCCGTTACGAAGACGGGGCCTTTCGTATCGTGGCCGACGGATTCCGATTCACCAACGAGATCCGTCTCGATGCCGAAGAACGGTTCCTGTATGTCGTCGAGACCACCGGCGGTTGCATCAGCAGACTTCGCGTGAATGAGAACGGCAGCTTGTCCAACCGGGAAATCTTCGGGCCGGCCAGCCTCGGCAAAGGCGCTTGGCCGGACGGAATAGCCTTCGACAGCTTCGGCAACCTGTGGGGAACCATGGTGTATTCGGACAAGCTGTTTGTGCTCACCCCGGAAGGCGACCTCAAGATCCTGCTGGACGAGGGTGACCCGTACAAAGTGGATCGGCTGGAGCAGGCCTTCTTCAACAACCACGTGACCGAAGATGTGCTCTTCGTGACGGGGCAAGGCATCGCGCCCTGGATGGCCAGCGTCACCTTTGGCGGGCCACGTCTGGAAACCGTGTACATCGGCTCACTGAAGGGCAAGCGCATACCCTATTTCCGTGCGCCGGCGCCAGGCCTGCCGATGGTGCACTGGAACGACAAGTATTCTTAGCGCCGGCTATTCCGTGGGGCGGGCCCCTTGGCCCCCCAGGCCACAATGCGATTTCGCCTGGCTGGACGTGGTGATGGTAGTGAACTATGTAGCGCCCTGATGCGCGGCGTCATTCTCCCTTCGCAGTCACGAGATCTGTGTGCACGCCCATTGCTAATCCGGCGCCGCTATTGGAATGCTGCCTGTATCGCGCTCGTAGATGTTGCCGGGAGTACCGCAGTTGAGCACGAGCGTGGTGCCAGAGGGGAGCGGGTCGGGCATGCGGATGTTTACCTGGTAGACGCCGATCATGCCGGGGGCGAGGCCAGCGAAGGGCACGTCGAGGGGCGGGCCGTCCGGGAATGCGCTTCCCTGGTAGCAGGCGAACGGCCAGTTCAGTGGGTGGAGTTGGTCCAACGGTGTCGGGACGCCGGTCGTGACTGAGGGCGTCACGCCGCCGAGGCCGAGGGCGTAGGCCGTGACCACTTCGCCGCGCCGGGCCGGCAATTGGGGCGTCACAAGTCCGCTGAAATTTTGGTGGATGAAGATCGCGTTGCCGCCGTTGTCTGGGAGGAATAATGGGCCACGACCGGAAATCGGGATAACCAGGGAACAACTGTAAAACGGGGAGCCGTAGTTGACGGTAAGGGTGGCGGTTGTGCCCGGAGACGCTTCAAACGGAACCTGGAACCAGATTTCGGTTGGAGAGACGCTCAGCAGGGGCAGAGGTGTGCTATTCATCAGCAACTGGGCGCCGGCGAGTTCCGTGGGCAACGGAGGTGACGCGGCTTGCGTGGAAGCGGCCAGCGCGGTCCCTTTAATCGCGAAGAGTGATCCCGGAGCGAGCGACAGTGTGCCGGGATAGGGCGCCCAGAAGCCGGAATAGCAGGTTGGCGTGGTGGCGACGAGTTCGCGCACGGCGCCGGTGGCAATATCGATCGAGACCAGGCGGCCATTGGTCGCGGCGATGGCGGTTTGGCCGTTGCCGGAGATGACGGCTTCGGAGACGTCTTGAGGGAAGTTGGTCAACTGCCGGCGGCCGGTGCCGTCGGGGTGGATGGTCCAGGCTTTGGAAGGCTGGCCGGATTGGGGCGCGGCCACGTAGAGGATGGTGGCGGCGTCGTTGCTGATGGATGAGTCGAATACCGGGGAAGACCAATATTCCGCCGATCGGCTGGCGAGCAGGACATCGCGGCCGGTGGCGATCTCAAAAGCGCGCAAATCGGCTTGCGAATCCGCCCATGCCTCGTAAACGATCCAGGTGCCCAGATCATTGACAATGGCCGATTTCGGCGGCTCAACGGTGAAGACCTGGCGCAAGGATTGGGGAGTCCAGAGTATCAGCGAACCGGTCTGCTGGTCCAGCAGCAGCGCGGTTCCGCCGCTGGTGACAGCCTGCCTCCCGCTGGCTGGGGGTAGCGGCGGCTGAACGGTCGTCCCGGTCTGGAGATCGTGAAGTTGAATCACGTCGGGCTGGGCCGGAATGGGGCAGCAGGTCGTAAGGTGGTTCAAGACAAAGCGGCCGTCCCGGCTGATCTGTGCTTCACCTATCAGCTTCTGGTCAGTCTGGCCGTCCACCTTCAGAAAGGACGTGCTGGTTGACGGATACTGAATGCAGGCGCTTCCGCCGTCGCAGTTGCTGTACTCGGTGTATGAGAACGCGCTGCCATCCGCGCTCACCTGCGGGTTGCCCTGGGAGTACGTGTGAAACGGCAGCGGATTGATGCCGGGCGGGACCGTTACCCGCTGGATCACGCCGTTTACGATACGGTAGATCGCGTTGCCGTCGGGCAGGTTCTGCGAGGCTTCGGAGATGAGGCGCAGGCCGGTCGCAAGGTAAACCTGAGAGCCATCATCCCTTACTGCCAGGTCACTGAACTGCGCTTGCGCGCAATTCGAAACCACCAGCAGCGCGACCGACAGTTTCAGACGCCAGTGTCCCATAGCTGACTCTAAGACCGGAATGCACCGGCTTTCACCTACACCCCTC
>Ga0265316_10006596_pt1 | contig 11060 bp, 11 predicted proteins | sample 4522metaG_FD_202092 | JGI IMG/M metagenome (GOLD analysis project Ga0265316, IMG submission 202092) | Rhizosphere microbial communities from Carex aquatilis grown in University of Washington, Seatle, WA, United States - 4-5-22 metaG | ecosystem: Host-associated > Plants > Roots > Rhizosphere >...
AGTTGCCGGCGCAGTCTCGGCAAGGTTATGGTTTAACCGCGGCAGGGTTATCGTTTAGGGCACAGCGGCCGGAACGCGAATCGCTGGCCGACGCACCCGTAAGGCCGCTGCCTTTCCTCCGGCTGATGCTGACGGCTGAAAGCTGCGCCCTGGTTCCGAATCGTGTAGGCTCTTAGGAGCTATGCCGATGCTCGCTCCGATACTCGCAATCTTCGTTTACGGTCTGATTGCCGCCATGCTGGGCACGATTCTGCCCGCGCTATCCGCCCGGTTCCAGCTCACGCCGAAGCAGAACGGAAACATCGCCCTGGCGCAGGCCATCGGGCTGGTGATCGCCTCCGTTTCGGCCGGGCCGCTGATCGACAGCCAGGGCTACAAGGCAGGCCTGGTTCTCGGACTGGCGCTCATCGCCCTCGCCCTGTTCCTGCTACCCAGTTCGAAGGGCTACGGCCATGTCGTGGGATACCTGTTTCTGCTCGGCCTGGGCGGGGGCACGATCGTCACCGGAGCCAACGCGCTGGCCTTCGATCTGGGCGGCTCCCAGCACGCGGCGGCGCTAAACTTCCTCAACGTCTTCTTCGGCCTGGGTGGCCTGGCGACGCCGTTCCTTCTGGCCAACCTGCTGCGCGGCAATTCGACCCGCTTGTGCTACCTTACAGCAGTGGCCACGGTCGCCACCCTGGCCGTCAACGCCGGAGTGAGGATGCCGGAAGCAAGGTCCGCGGGCGGAATCGCGCTTTCGGAGGCGGGCAGGCTCCTGAGCCATCCGGCGCTGTGGCTGCTGGCGGCCATGCTATTCCTCTACGTGGCCTGCGAGGTGGGAGTGTGGAACTGGCTCACGCGGCACCTCATCGCGCAAGGGATCTCCGAAGTGCGCGCGTTGAACATCCTGTCGCTGGGCTTTGCGCTAGGCCTGCTCATCGGGCGAGTGGCAGTAACGCCGCTGTTCAAGACGGTGCGGCCCGATACTGTAACTCTCGCCGCCGCGGTGCTGATGACCGTTACGACCTTCCTGGCGCTCCAGACCACCAGGCCCGCCGTGGCCTGGGTGGCGGTCTTCTGCGCGGGAATCGCCATGGCGCCCGTGTTCCCGACCGTGCTGGCGATCACCGGCAACGTGTTTGGCGCGGCCAAGGCGACCGCCATCGGAGTCGTCGCCATGTTCGGCTGGATCGGGCTGGCCGTCAGCTCGCCGATGATCGGCGCCATCGCGGGAAACGATCCCAAGCGGCTGAGGAAGGCCCTACTGATCCTGCCGGCGTTCTCGGCGCTGATGGTGGTGGTCAACCTGGCGCTTCGAGCCATCCTGTGAGAGCCCCCCCTCTGCCGGCGGTTGTAGTATCCTCTGATGTTGGAGAATGAAAACAGGAGTCGGAGGTCCGTCATGATTTCTAATAGAACGGCTGGACTTGCGGGCGCATTGGTCCTCTTCGCCGGGGTGTCGCTGGCTGCCATCACAACCATCGAGGGCGACGTGATTGGGGAAGACGGCAAACCTATCAAGGACGCCGTCATAAAGATCGAGCGCCTGGACGTCGTTAGCCATTACCATGTCAAGACCGACAAGAAGGGCCACTACTACTACGGTGGCCTGCCTTTCGGCCAGTACGACGTCTGCGTGGAAGTGGACGGCAAGCAGCGCGATTGCGTGCACAAAGTCCAGACCGCGTCAGACAAGTACCAGGAGATCAGTTTCAATCTGAAAGCCCAAAAGCAGCAGGCGGAGGTGCTCAACGCCGCCACCGCGGCCGGCACGCTCACCAAAGAACAGGAACGTCAGTTGACCCCCGAACAGCGCGCCGCGCTCAAAGAGCACAAGGACCAGATGGCGGCAGCCCTGGCGCACAACCGGCAGTTGAACGAATCCTACAACGCGGGCATGCAGGCATTGGGCTGCGGCAAGAAGCCGGCGTCGTGTCCGGCCACCGCCGCCGCGGACCCCAACAACCCGCAGGCTGCGCCGCAACCGATGACGGCCGCGACCTACTTCGACCAGGCGATCGCGTCATTCAAGAAGGCGGGGGAGACCGATCCCAAGCAGGAGGCCATCTGGTCTCATCTGGCCGAAGCCCAGACCGGCCTGGCGGGTACCCAGATGGGTCCCGAGCAGCAAGCCACGCTGACCGCCGCGCTGGACAGTTACGAGAAGTCGATCGCGCTCAAGCCGGCCGACCCCGCTGTACACAACAACTATGCACTGGCACTGGCCCGGCTAAAGAGGTTTCCCGAGGCCTCCGCGGAGTTGAAGAAAGCGGCTGAATTCGACCCCGCCGGCGCCGGGAAATACTACTACAATCTGGGCGCCCTGCTGGTGAATGCGGGTCAGTACGACCAGGCGGCCGAGACCTTCAAGAAGGCGATCGAGCTGACGCCGAGCTACGCTGAAGCGCATTTCCAGTACGCGGTTTGCCTGTCGTCGAAGATGACTGTGACCCCGGACGGCAAGACAGTCGCACCTCCTGAGATGAAGACCGAGCTGGACAAGTACCTCGAACTGACGCCGGAGGGCCCCAACGCCGAAGCGGCGAAGGCAATGCTGGCGGCGCTGGTCGGACAAGTGCAGACTCAGTACGTGAACCCGAACGCGCCCCCGGCGAAGAAGACGAAGAGGAAGTAGTCGCAGAATGGAAGAGCGGGGCGTTCTCCGGGAACGCCCCATTTCATGACCCGCGTCGTTCTCTATCTATTCCTCGCCATCATCCTCATCAGCTTCCTGCGCTCGATCATAGGAATTCTCGCCAAGGTGATCGGCGGATTCCTGGGACCGGCGGCTTCCGGCCGCTCCCCGTCTTCCGAGCCGCAGAAGATCGGCGAGCTCAAGCGCGATCCCGTATGCGGCACCTACGTTTCCACGGCGACGTCGGTGAAGCGTACCGTCGGCGGCCAAGTGGTTCATTTCTGCTCCGTCGCGTGCAGCGACGAATACGACAAAGGCTAGGGTCGCGGCGGGCGGACTCCCGGGTCCGCACGCCGGCCCCCCGGTCGGCCTCGGAACTAGACTGAATACAAAGGGGGCGGTCATGCCTTCGCAAACCCGGTCCAGGTGGCCGCTGAGAATGGTCGCGGCGCTGGCGCTGCTCGGGGCGGTCACGCTCGCTTGCGTTGTGCTGCACGTGAACTCCACCACCGTCGCGCTCGCATTCCTCCTGGTGATCCTGGCGGTCGCCACCTGGGGAAGTCTGACGGAAGCGGTGCTGGCTTCTTTCGCGGCCGTGCTGTGCTTTAACTACTTTTTCCTGCCTCCGGTACGCACGTTCACCATCTCCGATCCGCAGAACTGGGTGGCCCTGACGGCGTTTTTGGTGACGGCGGTGACCGCCAGCAATCTCTCGGCCACGGCAAAGCGCCGCGCCGTCGAAGCCTCCGAGCGCCGCGCCGAAATGGAACGGCTGTACAACCTGAGCCGCGCCCTGATGATGGCGGAACCCACCGAGGCCGCCGTGGCCAGGCACCTGGCCCGCCAGGTCGCGGCCGTCTTCGAGCTCCGGGCCGTCGCCGTCTTCGATCGCCGCACGGGCGAAGTGGAACGCGCCGGCCCGGAGGACCTTCCGCTCACCGAGGCCAAGCTGCGGGACGTGGCAGTGCAGAACACCGAGCTTGAAGAGAAGGGCGTCACCGCGCTGCCCATCCGCCTAGGCGGCGGCCCCATTGGCAGCATCGGAATGTTCACCGGTTCGGTCTCCGATGCCGCGATCCATGCCATTTCCAACCTGGCCGCGATCTCGCTCGAGCGGGCGCGCACGCTCGAGCTAGCCAGCCGCGCCGAGGTGGCGCGCCAGAGCCAGGAGCTGAAATCCGCCCTCCTCGATGCCGTCGCGCACGAATTCAAAACGCCGCTCACCTCGATCAAGGCGGCCGCTACCGCCCTCCTTTCGGGCCCGGCCGATCCGACCACCACCGAACTGCTTACCGTTATTAGCGAAGAAGCCGACCACATGACCACCATGGTCAGCGAGGCCATCGACATGGCGCGCATCGAGGCTGGCGAGCTGCGCATCAGCCAGGAGCCGCATTCGCCCGCCGAATTGCTGGCCGCAGTCGTCCTGAAAGTCGAGCCCGGCCTCGACGGACGGCGGATCGAGGTCTCGGCCGCCGACGGTCTTCCGCTGTGCAGCGCCGACCCGGCCATGTTCGGCACCGTCATTCTCCAATTGATCGACAATGCGTTCAAATACTCGCCGCCCGGCTCCCCGGTGGTGGTAGCGGCGGAAGCCGCGCCCGACGGCATCGTGTTCAGCGTCTCGGATCGCGGTCCGGGCATTCCCGAAGGGGACCGCGAGCGCGTGTTCGAGAAGTTCTACCGCTGCCCGAGGGACCGGCAGCGCCTTCCCGGTACCGGAATGGGGCTCACCATCGCGCGCGAAATCGTCCAGGCCCACGGCGGGCGGATCTGGGTGGACACGACGCCCGACGGCTCGCGCTTCTGCTTCTCGCTTCCGCGGGCCGCCGAGCAGGTGCCCTCGTGAGCGCCACCTGCGTTCTGGTAGTGGATGACGAACCCCAGATCCGGCGCGTGATGCGCGCCACGCTCACCGGCCTCGGCTACTACGTGGCGGACGCCCGCAGCGGCGAGGAGGCGCTCGAGAAGCTCGCGGCGGAACGGTTCGACCTGGTCCTGCTCGACATGAACATGCCGGGCATGGGCGGACTCGCCGCTTGCCGCGAAATCCGCGCGCGCTGGGACGTGGCTGTGATCGTGCTCACCGTCCGGAACGCGGAGAAGGACAAAGTGCAGGCACTCGACGCCGGCGCCGACGACTACATCACCAAGCCGTTCAGCATGCCGGAGTTGCTGGCGCGCATCCGTGCGGCCCTGCGCCGCCTGCCCCAGCGGCCCGAAGACACCCTGGGAACCGTCAAGCTGGACGACGTCGAAATCAACCTGAAAACCCGCCGCGTGGCGATCGGCTCGCGGGAAGGCAGGCTCACCCCCAAGGAGTTCGACCTGCTCCAGTACTTCCTTACCCATCCCAACCAGCCCATCCCTCACGGCGCCCTCCTGCAAGCCGTCTGGGGGCCCGACTACGGCAACGAGGTCGAGTACCTGCGAGTCTTCGTCAATCAACTCCGCAAGAAGATCGAGCCGGATCCCTCGCACCCGCGCTACCTGCTCACCGAACCCTGGGTCGGCTACCGCTTCAATCTGCCGGGCGAGTGATACGGCCGTCATTCGTGGCGCGGTGGCTTTTGGGCAAGCCTCACTTCCCCTTGGTTCGCCCGAAGAACCGCACCCGCACAACCAGGTGACGGCCCTCGTCCCCCAGGAACCGCAAGTACTGCGGAGCGCCGATCGTGTTGTTCACCGCCGCCGCATTCGCGTGGCTGGTCAGGTTGTTCACGCCGCCACGGACGGCCAGCCGGTATCCCCGAAACGTGAATCGCCGCTCGATGTGAACGTTCAACTCGAAGTTGGACGGGAAACGGCTGGAATCGGCCCCGCCCAGGATCTGCCCGTTCTCGTCCACCACCGAAAACGGAAAACCGCTGCGCGCGTCCGCCAGCACCGCGATGGCCCAGTTCTTGAGCGGCAGCGGCACGTACGCCCATCCCAGAAACCGGTTGGGCGCATCCCACGGCAAAGGGACGAATTCGCTCAGCACTTGAAACGGCTGATCGGTTCTCAGGTCGAGCAGAACGTTAGAGGCTGCACGCGAGCGTGTGTAGCTGGCCATCCACTCGAACTGCCCGGAGAAGGTCTGGCGCACCACCACGTGCACCGAGTCGTAGGCGTCACGGCGATCATTGGTCAGCGCATAGACGCCCGGCAGGGTCGGGCTCCCGAACAGCGTCTCGAAGGCGGCTCCCGCGTTGGACGAAGACGTGTTGACGAAACTGAACCCGTCGCTTCCCCGGCGCCGCAAGTAGCCGGCCGCCGCGTCGATCCGGTGCGGGAAGCTGTGATCGATCCCGGCGCTCCAGTTTTCGGACCGCGGCAGCCTCAGGGGGCGACTCCCGAGCGTGAACGTGGTGGCCTGAGGGCCGCCCGCCGGAGTGCCGTCCGGATTGTAGTAAGTCGTCAGCGCGGTCTGGTCGAGCGGCCGGCTGAACAAGGCGAGATTCGTAGCGTCGTGCGTAATCGAGTATCCGGCGGAAACCTTCGTGTTACCCGAAGGGAACGGCGAGTAAGAGACGGAGGCCCTGGGGGCCAGCGCCGCATGGTCCACCAGCCGGTCCCAGTCCTGCCGGATGCCGGCCTCCACCTGGACATTCCGCCTCGGACGCCAGGTGTCCACCGCATAGGTGGACTCTTCGATGTTAGAGCGCCGGAACGCGCCGCTGCCCGCAAACAGCGTCTGGGAGAGCAGGAACCCCGCCAAGCCTATCTGATCGTATCCCGTCCGCGTGAACTCGGCCCGGTAATTGAGGTAGTCGAAATCGGCGCCCACTTTCAACTGATGCGCCCCGGCGAGGTCCAACTGCGGCAGGAATACGTTCGCCAGCAACTGGTCTCGGCTGGCCCATTCGCTGGAGTTCACGAAGCTATTGCCGCTTCGACCTCCGGGCGATAGAATGTATAGCCCCTGGCCTTGCGGGATCTCCCGCTCAGAGTAATTGCTGTGCGCATAACCAAGCTCGGCCAGCGTCCCGTTCTCGAAGTAGAGTTGGTCCTTCAGGCTCGTAAAGTACTCGCTGGAGCGCTGCGCCGTCGTCGTCGAAACCGGGTCCAGCGGCCCCAATCCGGTCCGGGTCTGGTTATCGAAATTCACCAGGAAATCGGCGAACAGGATCTGCGACCGCGTCGCGTTCACCTGGGTATGGAGCAGGTTGCTGGCGGACCAGCCCGAGCGCTGGTTCTGTGGCCGCGGCAACCCATTCACGTAACTCTGGTCATACTCCGCGCCAAAATTGTCGGCAAACCAAGCCCTCCCCTGGACGATCGGCCCGGAAATGCCGGCCCGCGGCGTCCAGTTTCCGAGATGAAAGCCGTTTTGGGTTCCCAAACCCGGAATGAAATTCGTCGCCGTGTAGTGAAACTTGTCGGAGCCGGTGTCGGTGTGAATGGTCAGCACTCCGGCCGATCCCTTCCCGAACTCCGGCGAGAAGCGCGTGCTCTGGAACTCCATGTCCCGAATGCCTTCCACGGCCAGGCGGGTGTCGAGGTGGCCCGTGATGGGGTCTCCGATATTGAAGTCGTTCAGCGTGTAATACACCTGGTTTTCGGAACTGCCCTCGAAGTGCAGCGTTCCGGCCGAGTCCTGCACCACGCCCGGGATCAGGTCCATTGCGTTGCGAAGACTGTGAGACGCCACATAGGGCACGTTATTGACCTCCGTGCCGCTGAGGTTCTCCTGCTCCACGGTTTGGTCGACGGCCACCCTCGACGGGGTGCCGTTGACATCCACGCTCTGGAGCACCTCGTGGAGCGGGTTGAGCACGAGAGTCACCTCGAGATCCCCGTCCAGGTGCAGCCGGTAGTTGCGCAGCTCGAAGTAGCCTTCCCGCTGGACATCGACGAGGTAGTCGCCGGGCGCGGGGAGGAGCATGGAGAACGTGCCGTTGGGAGCGGCCACGGTGCGCACCGCCTGACCCTCCGCTCCGCTGACCGTGATACGTGCCTGGCCAACCGGCACCTCGTTCTCGTCGGTCGCCCGCCCCGTCAGGCGCACCTGCATTGCCCAGCACTGGGATGCGGTGAGCAGCGTACAAACAGCCACCAGGTGGAATAACACCGTCCCTCTAGGGATAACGAACTCCGGCGTACGGCGCAAGTCCGCGGAACTACTCTTCGAGCCGCCATGTTGACCGGGCACCTTCGGTGGCCCCAGGTCTGGCACGGCCAGCCTCGCGGAGTTCGCGAGAGAGTGCAATGAGAGCGGTGGAAGCCTGCTCGGCGCCTTCGCCTTCCAGGGCGAAGTTCAGCGCCAACAGCTCGGCCTGAATTGCGATATCCCGCAACAGGCCGTCGACCCTGCCGTCATCGGCACCCGTTCCAGGCGTGGCTGCCATTTCAATGTTCTCATCGGCCAGCCACGAGCGAACGTGAATGGCTCATCGCAGCTTTGCCACGACGGCCGCGGCTACGTCTTCGGTGCTGCTCGATCCCCCCAGATCGGGAGTGCGGACGGAGCCCGCCTCCAGGACCGCCTTGACGGACCCCTCAACCGAGCGGGCAGCGTGCGCCTCGCCCAAGTGATCCAGCATCATCGCCGCCGACAGGATCGCGGCCAGCGGGTTCGCGATGCCCCGGCCGACGATATCGGGAGCCGAGCCGTGGACCGGCTCGAACAGGGACGGGGCCCGTCGCTGGGGGTCCAGATTGGCGCTCGGCGCCAGTCCGATGGAGCCCGTGACCACCGCCGACAAGTCGCTCAGAATGTCGCCGAACAAGTTTGAGGCCACCACCACGTCGAAGGTCTCCGGGCGGCGCACGAAATTCATGGCGGCGGCGTCTACCAGCAGCGACTCGGTCTCCAGGTCCGGGAACTCTCGCGCCACCTCGTCGAAGACGCGGTCCCAAAGCACCATGCCGTAGGCCTGGGCGTTGGACTTGGTGATGGAGGTCACGCGCTTCTTCCCGCTGCGGCGGCGGGCCAGCTCGAACGCATAGCGGATGATGCGCTCGGTTCCGCGCCGCGTGAACACCGCCGTCTGCACCGCGATCTCTTCCGGCTGGTGGTGGTAGACGAATCCGCCCACCGGCGAGTATTCGCCTTCGGTGTTCTCGCGCACCACAACCATGTCGATCGCGCCCGGGCCGCGGCCCGCCAGTGGCGATTCGACACCCGGATAGAGCACCGCGGGGCGCACGTTGGCGTACAAGTCGAAGCCTCGCCGGATGGGCAGCAGCAGCCCGCCGAGCGTGACGTAATCCGGAATGTCGGGATGCCCGACCGCGCCGAGAAGAACTGCGTCGAAGGAGCGCAGAAGGTCGAGCGCCGAGGCCGGCATCATGCGGCCGTACTGAAAGTAGTACTCGGCTCCCCAGCCGAATTCTTCGAAGGCGAACTCGATGGCGTGCCGGGCGCCGGCAGCATCGAGAACGCGCCGCGCGGCGCGCACCACCTCCGGCCCGACGCCATCTCCTGGAACGACTGCAACCGCTATCTTCCCCATTTCGCTGGCCCTCCGGTCCCTTCGGATTGTACAAAATCCTGGAACCAGCCGATAAGACGGGTGAGGCTCCGGCGTGGCCGATACCGCACAACTGGTGGTCCGCTTCAAGCGCTTGATGCGCGAGATCGAGAACGGCGAACTGGCGCGCAACAGCTTCCATCCGTGGGAGGTCGAGCTCATCGTGGATCTCGAGCAGTGCCGGTTGCGCGCCAACCGCCGGCGGCTGCTGCGCCGCTACCAGAAGGCGGCCGTGCGCGGCCTGGAGATGGGTGCGCAGCGGCCGCTCAAGCTCTCCGAGTACCTGGCGCGGACGCGCTCCCGCCGGACGCGCGCGTCGGCGGCCTGAAGCCGTGGGGCGCTGCGGTATGCTGTGAACATGGGTTGTGGAAGCGTTCCCCCGGTCGAAGACGAGAAGCCCGGCGCTCGAAAAGTCTTCTGTGTCAAGTTCCAGCGCCAGATGACGGGACTCGACGAGGTTCCCTTCGAGGGGCACCCGCTCGGGCAGCGCATCTACGAGAACGTCTCCAAAGAGGCCTGGAAGCTGTGGCTCGAGCACATGAAGATGATCATGAACGAGTACCGGCTGAACCTCGGCGACCCGAAATCGCAGGAGTTCCTCATCAAGCAGATGGAGGAGTACTTCTTCGGCGAGGGCGCGGCGTTGCCGGCGGAGTACGTACCTCCGCGGGCGAAGAACTGACCACCGGCAGGGCCGTCGCGATCTTGAACTCCAGCAAGGCGTGCGCGGAGCGCAGGGCGGCTTCGACCTCGGCTGCGGTGGGCCCACGCGCAAAGATGAATCCCAGGTAGCTCGAGCCCTCCGGCAACTGCTGCAGCTTCTGGCCTCGTTCGGCCGAGACGACGACATCCACGATGCCTTCGACGGCGCGGGCGCGTTCGAGTCCCGCAACGTCCTCGTAGATGCCGGCGCGCGGGATGGGAATCATCATCACTCCGCTGGCCTGGCCGTCCAGGCGGTAACCTGAGACGTCCTCTCCGAGCGCATGGCGCAGAACCAGCTCCTCGAGAGATACGCCCCGCGAGAACCGCAGAGCGCGGGCGCATAAGCCGCCGATGGGGCGCGGAGCGGCTTCCAGCATCCAGGCCCCGCGTTCGTTCCAGCGCAGTTCGGCGTGCACGGGACCGTGGGTCAGGCCGAGCGCGGCGACGGCCCGTCCGGCGGTGGCGACGATCTCCCTCTGGGCCGCTTCGGTCTCGCGCGACGGCGTGACATAGATGGTTTCCTCGAAAAACGGGCCATCCAGAGGATCGGGCTTGTCGAACAGCGCCAGCGTGCGCAGAGCGCCTTCCGTCACGATGCCTTCGAGGGCGAATTCGCGGCCGGGGATGAACTCCTCGACCTGTATGAAGCGGTCCTGCTCATCGCGCCGCATGCGAATCTCGATGCTGGTGAGCAGTGTCTTGATGCGCTCGAAGGCGGCCACAAAGTCTGGCTCGTTGTCGGCGCGGATCACGCCGCGGCTGCCCGAGAGGCCGAGGGGCTTGAGCACGCAGGGAAACGGCGCTCGGCGGGCGGCTTCGAGAGGATCGGCTGCCAACGGAACGCGAAAATACGACGGGACGTTCAGGCCGGCAGCACGGAAGCGCTCGCGCGCCAGGTACTTACTGCGACAGGCCTCGACCGCCGCGGGCGGATGAAACGGGATGCGCAGCCGCTCGGCGGCCTGGGCGGCGAGGAACGCCGGCCGGTCGCCCACCGCGACGATTCCATCGAAGGGGCCGTTGGCTTCAAGCAGGCCGGCGTAGCGGGCGGTGTTGTGGAAGCGGACGGTGATGGCGCCGTCGCCCCAGGGGTCATCGAGGCGGTGGCACTGATCCGTGGCGAGGACCGGCTCGGCGCCGGCGCGGCGGGCCGCTCCCGCAAACTCACGAGTCTGGTAGCCGGTGGTGGTGGCGAGGATGAGGAGGCGCCTCAATATGCCTTCGCGATCACGGCGCGGCGGTCCACTGTCTCGCCGGTGATGATGCACTTGCCGGGGCCGTCG
>Ga0265316_10006598_pt1 | contig 11059 bp, 7 predicted proteins | sample 4522metaG_FD_202092 | JGI IMG/M metagenome (GOLD analysis project Ga0265316, IMG submission 202092) | Rhizosphere microbial communities from Carex aquatilis grown in University of Washington, Seatle, WA, United States - 4-5-22 metaG | ecosystem: Host-associated > Plants > Roots > Rhizosphere >...
TGCAGGTGAATGTCGCGGCCCTGGCCCATCTCACCAAGTTGTTCCTGCCCGCAATGGTGCGCCGCCGCGCCGGCCGGATCCTCAACGTGGCCTCCACCGCGGCTTTCGTGCCCGGCCCGTTCATGGCCATGTATTACGCCAGCAAAGCCTTCGTGCTTTCGTTCTCGGAGGCCCTGGCCAACGAGGTCAAGGGCACCGGGGTGAGCGTCACCGCGCTATGTCCCGGCCCCACGCGCACGGAATTCTTCGCCGCCGCCGGCATCACCGACAGCGGCCTCTTTCGCGGCCCCGCAATGGGCGCGGCGGAGGTGGCGCGCCAGGGCTACGATGCCATGATGGCGGGGAAAACATCGGTGATCGCCGGAGCCCGCAACCGCTGGATGATGCGCGGCGCCCGTCTGATCCCACGCGATTGGGCTGCCGCGCAAGCGCGCCGGCTGAACCTGGGATCTTGAGCGGCGGGCGCCCGACCATGGAAGTCATCTTCGAAAACGAGGGCGTGCGCGGTGTCCTGCACCAGCCGGAACACGCCGCCGGCGATGGCCTGGCTCTCACGCATGGCGCCGGCTCCAATTGCCATGCGCCTTTGCTGGTGCTTCTCGCGCGCGCGTTCGCCGAAGCCGGCTTGCTGGTGCTGCGTTACGATCTGCCCTTTCGCCAGCAGCGCCGCAAGGGTCCGCCCTTTCCCGCTGCCGCGGCGCGCGACCGCGAGGGCGTGGCACATGCGGTGGATGCCGTGCGCCGGCTGGTGGACGGGCGAATCTTCGCGGGCGGCCATTCCTACGGCGGACGCCAGACCGCCATGGCTGCCTCCGAGCGCCCCGGCATGGCCGACGCCTTGCTGCTGCTTTCCTATCCGCTGCATCCGCCGGCGAAGCCCGATCAGCCGCGAACCTCGTTCTTCGGCGCCCTCGAAACCCCCGCGCTCTTTGTGCATGGCGCCGCGGACCCGTTCGGTTCGCTGCCGGAGCTTCGCCAGGCCATCGCGTCCATCCCGGCGCGGACGGAATTGTTGCCCGTGGAAGGCGCGGGCCACGATCTGAAGCGCGCGGGCGCGATGGCCCCGGAACTGCTGGCGCTCCTGCGCGGCCTCCCCCTTATGCCACACTAACCTTGAGTGCGTCTGAACCCGCGAATCCTCGCCTGGCTCATCCGCCGCAGTGTGTTTGCGGCCTTCGACGACGGCTGTCTGGCCGTCGCCAAGGGCGTCGCTTATTCCGCGCTTCTCTCGTTCTTCCCGGTGCTGGCTTCCGCCGCTACCATCCTGGTGCAGACGCGCGCCGAGTTCGTCTCCAGGATCCTGGAGGACGCTCTTTCCGAAATCGTGCCGCCCGGCACCGAAGACCTGGTGGTCCAGCAGTTCCGCGTAACCGGCGCGCGCCCGGTCTCCCTCCTGATCGTGGCCGGCCTGGTTTCCCTTTGGGCCGCCTCCGGCGTCATCAAGAGCCTGATCGAGGGGTTTGAGGCCGTTTATCGCATCCCGCGCAGCCGCGGCTTCCTGCACCAGCAGAGCCTCGCCATTGCCCTGGTTCTGCTGTGCGCCTTCCCGCTGGTATGCGCTACGGTCCTGATCGTTTTCGGCGCCCAGGTGGAGAGCGCCGTCCTGCAACTGTTGAAAGTGGACCCCATCCTGACTCAACTGTCCACTCTCACGCGCCTGGTCAGCCGCGGCGCCCGCTACCTGCTGGCTTTTCTCACTACGGTCTCGGTAGCCTGTACGTTATATTTCTTCGGCCCCTATCGCCGCCAGCGCTGGCGCTACGTCTGGCCGGGCGCCGTGCTGGCGACCGTGTGCTGGTTGCTGGCTACCGCCGGCTTCGCCTGGTACGTCCGCCACATCGGCCACTACAACGTAATGTACGGCTCGGTCGGCGCCGGCATCGCCCTGCTGGTGTGGATGTACCTGATGGCCGTGATCGCCCTGATCGGCTGCGAATTCAACGCCGAATACGAGCGCGCCGCTGCTTCGACCGCTGTGCATCCGCTGCAGCAGGGCGGATCGTCCTGAGCGCGGTGAGTCGACAACCCGAAAAGTGCGGGGACGCCCTCTGCGCCGACGCCCGCGCCATGCCGGATGGGCCATTCCTTTTCGAGATCGAAGAAGTGCGCCTTGCTCATCCAGCGCGGCATTTGCGCAAATTGGAGTTCCGAGTCCGGCGCCCCCTTGACCGGATAGATGCAGACGCCCTGCTGGCGGGCGTAGCGCCACTCTTTCTGCACGTTGCCGCTCGCGTACGCGGCCGGGGTCATCACCAGGATCAGGAATTCCACCGAGTCGATGGCTTCCGCGAGCTGTTTCCACCAGCCGACGCCGCCTTCCAGGAACAGCCGGTCCTGCTTGATTTCGATATCAGGGGCCTCGCGCTTGAGCCGCTCTCGGAGGTCGGCGGCTGGCAGTTCGCCGTCCGCGCGGGCGTACGAGAGGAAGACTCGGGGCATCACGGGCAGTATAGCGTCTATCTCCGCTAACCCCGTTCACAATTGTTTTCGACTTTTTCAGGAACCCCTATCCCACTCCACCCACGCCACTTACTTTCAAGCCCGCGACCCGCTCCTCAGGTGTTCCCTTGACCTGGTGTGCTAACAATGAAAGGGGCAGGTATCCCGTTGGTTGTTGGGAAACGGAGCTTTCGGGCCTATAGGCCCGGTCGCGTTCCTCTAACTCCTTTAGCTTCAACAAATCGTACCGGAATTTCCGGAACGATCGGCCCAAATCAACAACTTACAGACCTCGTTCCCACTTCCCGCCGCGACCACGATCACATCCCCTCCCGCGCCGGACACGCGCGCCTGCCACGACCGGTTCGGCAGCCAATCCGCCACCACTCCCCGCCAGCCTCGACGCCAGTCATATATCTTACATTTCGTGCTTTCAATATTCCCAACTCCGGGGTAAGATTCAAGATGTTGATTCGGAGAATGTTGCTGGTAGCGGAGTGTCCGCACTACGGGTTCCCATTTCGTTCTCCTCAGACAGCGCCGGAGGTACACATGATCGATGCCGAACTGGGCGGGTTTCAAGAGCCACGCCCCCCATTCAACGCAACTCAAATCTTCGCTGGTCCGAACGACGGCCTCAGCCAGACATATAACGGAGTTCCCACATTCGTGGGTTTACAGGGCCGCAGCCAGAAGGCGGGATATCGCGTGATCTACCCCACGCTCGATATGGGCCGCTATCTGGAGATTGCGGAAGCGGACATTTTGGAAACCGAGGAGCTTTCGCCCGATCACTCGCCTTTTGGCGCGCTCGGCGGGACACGGGTCTCGGTTCGCGAAGCGGCGCCGATCTTCGCCAGCCGCGCAGTTTCACCAACGCCCGAAGTGGACGATGAATTCGATCTCGACATCCGCCTGGGCGCTTCCGGCTGGAGTGCACCCCTTTACGCGCCTGGCTATGAAGGGGAGGCCAGGCAGGCCAAACCAATAGTGACCAATGGCGAGTGTCCGACTCAGGTCTGCCATACCCAGGTTACCTGCGTCACGTGCAAGGCTACCTGTCACACTTGCCCGGGCGAAGCCACCTGTGTGACTTGCGAAACCTGTGCGACCAAATGCGCCACTTGCGTAACATGCCAGGGTGAAGCCACCTGCGTAACGTGCAAGGGTGAGGCCACTTGCGCCACCTGTGCGGGTGAAGCCACTTGCGCAACGTGCAAAGGTGAGGCCACGTGCGCAACCTGCGAAACCAAATGCGCGCAGCATACCTGCGGGGTTACCTGCGTAACTTGCGCAACTTGCCATACGTGCGTTGAGGGAGGCTGTCCCCCGCATACCCAAACGTGCTGCAAGACTACGTGCTTCTAGCGGCCTGCGGCATTCCCTGCGCGGCTCTGTAGACTCGCTACAGAGCCGCGACCCCAGTCTCCCAGGTCCCACTCTTGACTAGCATGGCCGGTTGGACACCATCCCTTACCGGCAGCCTGGCATCGTCGGCAATAACCGTGGCCCGGACAGTGGTCACCCGATTGAATACGCCAGACTGCCTGCAGAAAGCTATCGCCGAAGCTCCCGGGCAAAGTGCGTTTGTTAACAGAAACTGCTGGCTTCCTCATAGCCTTTCCCAAGGTTATGCCGGGATGGCTCTGCTATGCGGCTATCTGGACGAGTGCTTCCCGCGGGAGCAATGGGACCTGAAAGCGCGCGACCATCTGCAACTGGCGGCGCGCGCCGCGGAGGCGTCTGGCGAGCTTCCTCTCGGCCTCTTCTCCGGTCTCAGTGGCCTCGCCTTTGCCGCCTGCCAGCTTTCGCGCGGAGGTCAGCGGTATCAGCGCTTACTGACCAGCCTCGACGATTCGATTTACCGCCGCGCCATTGCCGCCGCCCGCGGCATTCGGGGGAGAAACGGCGCCAGCTTTGCGGAATTCGACCCTATCTCGGGCCTGAGCGGTGTCGGCGCCTACTTACTCTGCCGCCGCGGCGAGCCTCATATGTTAGCGGCTCTCTCGTGCTTAGTCGAAGGGTTAGTCGACCTCTTGTCGGAGGCGGATGGGGTACCGCGCTGGTACACGCCGCCTCATCTCCTGGGAGATGAGCGTACCCGCGAGGTTTGCCCGTACGGCAATTTAAACTTCGGGTTGGCACACGGCATCCCCGGGCCGCTGGCGCTGCTCTCACTCGTCCATGCGGCCGGCGTCTCTGTGCCCGGTTTGGCGGAAGCTATCGCGCGTACCGCCGATTGGTTGTGCGAAAACCGTTTCGACGATGCCTGGGGCGTCAACTGGCCGTCCTTTGTTCCTCTGGTACAAACGGAATCGGCAAATGGAGGGCGATTGCAAGCTCCCAGCGCGCGGACGGCGCCGGATGGACCCAGCCGCTGCGCGTGGTGCTACGGAAGCCCGGGCATTGCGCGAGCGCTCTGGCTGGCAGGCGAGGCGCTCGGCCGGCAAGACTATCGCGACCTGGCGATCTCCGCCATGGAAGCGGTTTTCCGCAGACCCGTTGCCGTGCGATACATCCCCTCCCCGACCTTCTGCCACGGCGTCGCCGGTCTCCTGGCGATTACGCTGCGGTTCTCTCACGAAATGCCTCGCGAACAGGGAAGCCCCGCATTCTCTGCGGAAATCCGCGCGCTGGTCGAGCAGTTGCTGGCCAGTTTCCGGCCCGAGTCGCTGCTCGGCTTTCGCCATATCGAGACCAGAGACAGCGAGATGGATCAACCCGGCCTTCTGGAAGGCGCTCCCGGAGTTGCGCTCGCGTTGCTGGCAGCGGCAACCGGCGCCGAACCTACTTGGGATAGACTGTTTCTCTTATCATGAAAGCCGCTCGCTCGCAGCCCGCGCCCGCCCGCGAATCCACCCTCGCGAAGGTCGAGCCCTTGTACCAGCCTCTGGATTTCGTGACCGTGCGCGCGCCGCTGCTGCCGGTGGAGTGTTATCGCGCGCTGGCAGACGAAAAGCGCCAGTCGGAGCTGGTTGCCGATCCGCGCGTGCTCGCCGCCCTGGCGGTGGGCAGCACTTCCCTGCTGGGCGCCGTCGAGAGATTCAATCAATCCGGGTTGACGCCGCGCGATGCGGACCGCATGCGCGCCAAGCTGCGCCGGTATCAAATCCGCATGGCCACCCGGCCGACGCCGTATGGCCTCTTCGCCGGAGTCGCACTCGCCCGGTGGGGTGAGACCACCGATTTGCGGATCTGCGCAACCTCGGCGCGGACCGGAACGCGTCCCGATATGGCGTGGCTCATGAGTCTGGTGCTGTCGGCGGAAGCCGATCCCGCCATTAGAAGACATCTAAGCTTCGTCGCCAATCCACTGGCGGTGGTTGAGGCTGGGCGGCTCTTTCTTGCCGAGCGCGCTCCGTCCTCTAGTGGAAACCCTTCCACTCCCGTCTCGATCAGAGCCACCGGTGTAGTCAAGCGAGTCCTGGCGCTCGCACGCAACCCGATAAGTTATGAGGATCTGGCCGCGAACTTATGCCAGTCCTCGCCGTCCGCCACCATGGAGAAAGTGGAAAAGCTCTTGAACGAGCTTTGGGAGCAGACCGTGCTCCTCACCGATCTTAGGCCGCCGCTAACTACCGACAGCCCCGCCCGCTATGTGGCCGAGCGCCTGGCGCGGATTCCCGCGGCCGCCGATACCTGGGCCAAGCTCAATAGCTTTGTCGCCGCCCTTTCCACCTGGGACAGTTTGCCGGCCGAGGAGCGAACCGCGGGCTTCAAATCCCTGCTCGCCGAAACCGGCGTTCCGCTCGACGGATCTCAGCAGGTGCCCATTCAGGTAGACATGGCGATGTCTCTGCAGGGGCGAATCGGCAACATCGTTGCGCAGGAAGCGGCGCAAACCGCCGAGATCCTCCTGCGCCTTTCGCCCTATCCGCGCGGCCTGGCCTCGCTCGCCAGTTATCGCCAGATGTTCGTCAACCGTTATGGCTACGACCGGGAGGTCCCCCTCAAAGAGTTGCTGGACCCCCAGCGCGGCCTCGGAGCGCCGTCCTTCCACGGCCACGGCTCCACTGGACCCGATCCCGCCAAAGCTGCGCAACGCGCGCAAACGCTGATTCAACTGGCGACGACGGCGCTGCACCGCCGCGAGCGCGCGGTCGTGTTGGACGAGAGTCTGATCGCGCGTTTGGAGACATGGCGCCCCAGCCCCGATAACGCGCCTCTGTCGCTCGATATCAACGTACTGATAGGAGCGCGTTCGGCCGCCGCCATCGACAGCGGCGGCTTCACGATGGTGCTCGGCCCGAACTTAGGCGCCCAGTCCGCGGGACGCAACCTGGGCCGCTTCGCCGGCCTGCTGGCGCCGGATGGCACAGGCGCCCTGGCGCGAGCTTCCGCCGCGGAACAAGCCCACGCGCCGGACCGGTTGTGGGCCGAAACCGTCTATCTTCCCGCTAACTTCCGATTGGCGAACGTAGTAATTCGTCCCGCTGTCCGGACTTATGAGGTCGCCGTGGGTGTTACTCCCGGAGTACCTTTCTCCCGCGTCATCCCGTTTGACGAGTTAGTGGTGGGCGTCGAACAAGGCCGCTTTTATGTCCGCTGGCCGGCGGAGGGTAAGCGCGTGAATTTTTCCGCCGGTCACATGCTCAATACTCACAACGCTCCCGCCGTGATGCGTTTCCTGTCGGAGCTGGCGAACGACGGCAAAGCGGTCTTGAGCGGCTTCGATTGGGGACCCGCCGAGAGCTTTCCATATCTGCCGCGCGTCCAGGCCGGCCGTATCGCCTTGCGCCCGGCCGAGTGGCGTATTCCAAAAGGCGAGATTGCCGTCGATTCGCCAGCGGCTTTCCGGAGCAGTCTGGACCGTTGGCGCGCGGAATGGGACGTGCCGCGCCTTGTCTCTCTGACCGTGGGCGACAACCGCCTGATTCTGGACCTCGACCAGGATGTGGAAGCCGCCGAGCTCAAGGCGGAGATCCAGAAGCTTGGCGATCTCCAGTCGATCACCGTGCAGGAAGTGTTGCCGACTCTCGAGGATGCATGGTTGCAGGGCGAGGAAGGCCACTATTACAGCGAGCTGATAGTGTCCCTGATTCTGCGTCCCGCCGCGAAGCCCGCAACCACCGCAAGCGCCGCGAATTCCGCGTCGGCCAGCGGCTCGCGCCAGGGGACGCCCGCCGAGCCTGGGGCCCAATCCGCGGCAAAGCCGGGGCGCGAAGCCGCGGCAATGCCGGGGACCGAACCCGCGGCAGAGCCGGGCGCCGACCCCGCCGCCGAACTGCGGGCGCAATCGCCGGCCGCCTCCCCAGCCGGCGTGGCGACCCATTGTCAGGTTGAATCCGCGTCCGAAGCCGCGGCAAAGCCTGGCCCGGTGCCGGCCGCCCAACCGGTTGCCGGACCCGCAGCCCAATCCGCGGCCGGAACGGGAGCCGAATCTGCGGCTGGCCCCCCAGCCGGGCCAGCCGCCCGATCCGCGCCGAAGCCCGAGCCCCAATCCGCAGCGGGGCCTGGCCCCGAAACGGCCGCCCTATCCGCCGCCCAAGCGCCCACCGCATTCGCGGATAAAGCCGCGCCGGTCTCCCGCCTGCGCCCTCCCGGCAGCGAGTGGCTCTTCGCGAAGTTGTACTGCCCGCGCAATATCGAAAATGACGTGATCCCCGAATCGATGCTCACGTTCGCCGAAAACGTGGTGGCCGCCGGATTGGCCGATTCCTGGTTCTTCATCCGCTACTCCGATCCGGACTCTCACATCCGCCTCCGGTTCCACGGCGCGCCGCAACAGCTCACCGGGCGGCTCTTCGCCAATGTGTGCGATTGGGCCGGCAGACTGATGGCCCAGGGGCTCTGCCTGCGCTTCGCATTCGACACTTACGATCAGGAGATTGAGCGCTTCGGCGGCGCTGCCGGCATGGCCGCCGCGGAAGCCCTGTTTTCAGCCGACAGCCGGGCGTGCGCGCGGCTGCTGCATGAATTGAAACGGAAGCTCTGGCCGCACGATGAGCTGACTCTGCTGGCTCTCGGCATCGACGATCTTCTCGGCGCCATGGGTTTCGATGAGGCGGACCGGCTCCGCTGGTATGGCGGCCAGACGAACGCGCGGGCAGCGGAGATCGGCGCCGAGTTCAGGCAGCGCAAGAACGTGCTTCGCCCGGTTCTCGGGCGGCCCCAACAATTCCTCGCCGGCCTGCCCGGTGGAAACGCCATCTCGGCAATCCTGGCTCAGAGGCAGGAAGCTCTTGCGCCGGTAGCCGCGCGCCTCCGGGATCTCGCCGCGCAAGGAATCCTGGGTCAGCCGTTAGACGCGCTATGTGCGTCCTTTGTGCACTTACACCTGAACCGCATGGCGAGCGCCGGGGCGCCTTCGGAACAGCGAATCCTCAGCCTCTTACTTCGCGCACGTGAGAGTCTGGCAAAGGCTCCGGTGGGCGCTGCTCAGTAGTTACAACAGCCCTCCCGCGGCTGAGTGCACCGTTTCAAAGTAAGATCTCAGCGATCAGCCGCCGGCGATCAGCCCGCTGACGGCTGAGAGCTGAATGCTGATTGTGCTGATTGCTATGTTCATCCCCGCTTCTTCTGATAACTTCTCGCCAGCTCCATATACACTCCTAAGTCCCGGTCTAAGTCGCTCTGCGTGCCGTCGAAATAGAAGTTACGAATCGGGATGCCGCCGTAGTCGCGGCTGATGCGCGGGTAGATCGCCTCGCACACAATGCCGTTCATGCAGGTGAAGGGGCTGATGTCGATGATCCCGGCGGCGCCTTTCTTGGCCAGGCAGACCGCCTTCCCGACGTTGAGGACCATCTCGCCGAAGGCGCCTTCGCGCGGCAGGTAGGGGCGGGCGGCTTCCAGGATCTCGTAAATGTCCGGCTCTTCGCGGCCGGCGAAATCTTCCGCGAAGGGCGCCTGCAGCACGTGCTCGTCGCGCTTCTGCACGCGCTTGCGCACCCACGCGCCCAACGCTTCCAGGCTCCAGATGCGGCCGGTCAGCTTCAGTTTGCGAAACTCCTCCGAGTTGGTGTACCAGATCCACTCCACCAGGTCCGAAACCCATGCCTCGGCGCCGTAGGCTTCCAGACAGCGGACCAGGTTTTCGTTGGAAAACGTGTTGAGGCGGCAGAAGATCTCGCCCACAATGCCGATGAGCGGCAGCTTCCGGTCCCGGCGCGGCGCCAGTCCGCGGAAGCAGTCGCGGCCGCGCTCTAGCGAGTCGCGCAGCGCCCGAAGCTGCACGCCCGGCTCCACGGGAGTCTGTTCCAGGGTGTTGCACAGGTCCGCCAGCGCTTCTTCGTAGACGGCTTCGGTCTCGCCGCGGCACTCCTCGTACGGGCGCTGGATCAGCAGCATCTTCTGCAGCATGTCGGCGCAAAACAGCGCGCGCCACCCGGTGCGCACGAAGGGCTTGGCCAGCGTGCCGAGCCCCGCGTAGGCATTGCGGCTGGTGGGCGAGAGAATCTCCACAGACTGGTAACCATTGGCATCCAGGATCTGGCGCAGGTAGGGGGCGTACTGGCCGAAGCGGCAGGGGCCTTCGGCGGTCGGCATGAAAAAGGCCACGCGCGCGGGGTCGGTATCGGCCCGCTCCAAGACCTTCATGAAATCGCCCACCGTCACTTTGGCGGGATAACATTCGTCGCCCGAGGTGTAGTGCGCTCCCAGTTCGCGGGTGCGGCTGTCGGAGGGCGGAGTAGGCTCGGCATCCAGGCCAATGGCGCGAAAGGCCGACGCAAAGGCGCGCGCGCTGCCCCAGGCCATGGGCGGAATGTAAATCCGCTTGCCGGTTAGTGGATGGCCGCCGTCAGTGCGAGCGGCTCTTTCGGCGGTTGATAGCATCGCAGAATTCCTTTGCTGTCCAGGTAGGCTTCGCAGCGCGTCATGTAGCCCGCGTCGTTGCCGTGCCCGTCGAATTGCAGCACCAGCAGCGGCGCGCCGGCGGCTTCGCGGGCGAAGTGTTTAATGTAGGAGTCCGGCCCGCACTTGAAGTTGGTGATGTACACCATGTGCAGGTTGGGATGGGCGGCGGCCACGCGCGCGGCCTCCAGGATCTTGCGGCCCGATACCCAGAACATGTTGGTGCTCGGGTCCACCGATTCGCGGCCTGTCACCAGGAAGTCCAGAGGGATGACGTTGGCGCCGTAGCGGTGGCGCAGTTTGCGCGGGATGTCGCAGTTCACGCCGCGGTCGTAGATGTTGTAGCCGCGGCCGGCCAGCACCAGGCCCGGCTCGCCGGTGCGCTCCAGGGTGTCGAGCGCGCGGCGGCCGGCTTCCATCAGCTTGTCCTGGAATTCGCGCTGCGCGGAGTAAGCGGCATCCGCGGCGCGGTCGCTCGCGCGGCGCGTCACCCCCAGGCGCTCGACGCTCTCGGCCAGGCCCTTCTTCACCTGCACCGGACCGAGCCGGAAATGCAGCGTGGGGATGAGAAACTTGTGCTGGTGCGGCTCTAGCGCCGGGGCCGAGCGCAGCACCCACGGCAGCGTCTGGTTCCAGGGGCAGTAGTGCGAGTTGCAGGAATCGGCCGCGGCCTCGGCATCGGCCATGTTGGGAACCAGGATGTAGTCGACGCCGGCTTCCACCAGCGCCTGCACGTGGCCGTGCGCCACCTGCACGGGGTAGCAGGGCTGCGCCACCGCCATCTCGATTCCATTGGCGGAGATGCGCGCATCGGTGACGGAAGAAA
>Ga0265316_10006601_pt1 | contig 11055 bp, 11 predicted proteins | sample 4522metaG_FD_202092 | JGI IMG/M metagenome (GOLD analysis project Ga0265316, IMG submission 202092) | Rhizosphere microbial communities from Carex aquatilis grown in University of Washington, Seatle, WA, United States - 4-5-22 metaG | ecosystem: Host-associated > Plants > Roots > Rhizosphere >...
GCCTGCGCGTCCGATGTACTGCCAGCCGAGGTAGCGGTTGAACATGTGATTTATCTGGTATCGCCACAGGAAGTCCATATCGCTTGAATAATTTGACCATGTTCTTTTATGCATCGGTTCCTGAGAATATCTTCTGGGCCAGAACGGCGCATCGCCGTACTGTTCGCGGCCAAGATAGGAAACTAATGTCGGAATATCTCTAGGATCGTTTTCATTTATAGGAAGGTTATCAACTTTTGCTCTGATTAAAACAGTAGTGTAAACGGAATAACCGGTGAAGATCAAAAACACTGATATAAAAGCCAGCGACAATGCGCGTTTGTTTTTATTATATGCCCAAAAAGTTCCGTAAAGCAAAACGGGTATTACGAGCGCCGCTAAAAAAGTTACCACTCCGCTATGCGTAGTTTTGAAAAGATTTATACTTCCGCCAAGCCAGTTTGGGTACCAGATCACTATTACAGGATAAACCAGCACAAATGCCGCGCATGTAACTGCCATAGCGATTATAAAATTCTTCCTGCTGTATTCATATTTTCTGAAATAAATCATCATGCCGCCGACCAAAATCACCTGGACAACAAGCAAATGAATTCCTAATGCAAGCCCCACAATGAACGCAACCAGCAGCAAATATCTTTCGCTGTATTTTTCGTCGGCTTTTTCCCACCAAACCATCAATAGCCAAACACATAAACCAATCAGCATCGTTCCGAATGCATACACCTCAGCTTCAAGCGCGTTAAACCAGAACGAATCGCAAAACGCATATGAAAGCGCTCCGATTGCGGCGGAACCAAACACCATTACGGCATCCCACCCTGATTTTGGAAATCCGCGCCAGTTCCTTATTACGGATACAATTACCAGGTATAGAAACATTACGGTCAAACCCGAGCTTAATGCAGAAATTGCGTTAATACGCGAGGCGGCATTAGAGCCTATGGGCAGTATAGTCGCAATTTTGCCAACAAGCGTCCAGAGCGGAGCGCCGGGTGGATGAGGCACGGAAAGCGTAAATGCGGAAGCGGCAAATTCTCCGCAATCCCAGAACGAGAGAGTAGGCTGTTTAGTATATAAATAAACTGAAGCTGAAATCAGAAATACTATGGCTCCTGCAATGTAATTGATCTTCTTATAATTCATCCTAAACCTTTAATTTATGGGAATAACAAATATATTTATAATGCCTGTGAGTTTCAATGAATTCTGCAGTATTTGTGCAATTTGCAATGAATTTTTAATCAATTTGCCTCATTTTTAACCAAAAGAAAAGGGCGGTTTAAAACCGCCCTATAACTTATTGTTTTAACAGGTAAAATCCTTATTCTACCAAATTTAGAAACCTGTTTATTTTGTTAAAACCATTTTCTTAGTTTGCACAAAAGTCCCTGCATTTATTCTGTAAAAATAGACGCCGCTGGGCAAGTTTGTCGCGTCAAAATCAACTTTATACGAACCAGGCTGCATACTTTGATTAACCAAATCCCTTATCTTTTGACCAAGTTCATTGTATACTACAATTGAGACAAACGATGCTTTTGGAAGATCAAAATCTATGTTCGTAATTGGATTAAACGGATTTGGATAATTTTGCTTCAAAGCAAAGACTTTGGGAATATTTGTGCTTATAGGTTTAATTCCAATAGGATTTCCTATAAAAATATCATCAAGTTGAACTGCATAGCCGCTGGAGCCAGTTCCATTTGAACAATATCTAAAACCCAGCCATATTGTTTGTCCTGCAAATGCGCCCAAACTGTACTTGTAAAAATTAAACTGTCCATATGTTGAGCCAACCGGCCAATATATTGAACCTATTTCAGTTGTAAAATCCGGAGGTAATGAATCTACCCCAATCCATATTTGCATACTATCAGAAAAACCTGAACTTCCTCCCGTAGCCCAGAAGCAAATACTGTCATTGGCTGTAATATTTAACCTGCTCGTGACTAACCAACAATCGCCATTTGTAGTAGTATTAGTATTCGTATCAATTGACGAAATCCAGGTTGCTCCGATCGATCTTATAGGACTGTGAGCTTTTGATAATGCAGTTGCCAGCCCGTCTAATACTCTTCCGGTATCTCTTACCATCCAACTACTTAATGGATCAATAGGGAAAGGCGCATTGTTAAACGTTGTCCAGCCCGGCGGCAATTGGGTCGAATCATAACTTTCAAAATTTTCGTTTATCTGGGATTGTGATATTGCTAATTGACTTAGAATAATTAAAAATGAAATAGTAAAAAATAATTTTTTCATTTTTCCCTTCCTTTAGTTTTAAAAATTGGATTGAATAAAATATAATAAGTTTAATCAAATAAAAAAACATAAATTTAATGAAAAAGTATTGAGCATAAAGAACTCCTCAGAATGAAGCTCACATATCATGTTTTATGGAAAGGCTCAATTTTCAAATCCATCTTTATTTTTAGATTGTAAGCCAATCAACATATAGATAAATTTGTATATTAATTAAATAAGAAGCTGAAAAAACAATGAAAATCATCACAGGCGGGGCAGGATTCATAGGGAGCGCTATTTGCTGGCGGCTAAATACGCTGGGAGTCAGCGATATTATTATAGTAGATGAAAGCAGGGAAGGCTCAAAAGAAACAAATTTATCGAACCTGAAATTTACAGAATATATTGATAAAGATGAGTTTATTAAACAAATAAGGGAGAAATCATTCAACCATAAAGCCGATACACTGTATCATATGGGCGCCTGCAGTTCAACAACTGAGGGCAATATGGAATATCTAAAAGAGAATAATGTGGAGTATTCTAAAAGCCTTGCCAAATGGTGTATGGATAACTATGTAAGGTATATATATGCTTCAAGCGGCGCGACTTACGGCGCGGGTGAACTTGGCTTTGATGATAACATTGCAATGATGCCTAAACTTAAGCCGATAAATAAATACGGGTTATCAAAACAGTTATTCGATATGTGGGTTCTTGACAATAAGCTGGATAAAGAAATTGTCGGATTAAAATACTTCAATGTGTTCGGCCCGAATGAAAACCACAAGGGCGATATGCGTAGCATGATAAATAAAACATACGGGCAAATTCTTAAAACGGGGAAATTGCAGTTGTTCAAATCTCTGAAACCCGAATACAAAGACGGCGAGCAGAAACGTGATTTTGTTTACGTGAAAGATGCTGTAGATATGACGATATTTTTCGATAAGACGCTTGGCAAGGGGAGCGCGCAAAACGGAATATTCAATGTTGGTTCAGGCAAGGCTTCTACTTGGGTTGAATTGGCGGGCGCTATTTTTTCCGCTCTTGGGAAAGAACCCAATATTGAATTTATTGATATGCCCGACAGCATAAAAAATCAGTACCAGTATTTTACGCAGGCAAATATTTCAAAGATAAGAAATGCGGGTTATGATTCAAAGATCATGGAGCTGAAGGATTCAGTAAGAGATTATGTGCTGAACTATCTTGTTCCTGACAAGTATTTGGTACCTTAATTATCTGACTTGTTCCCATTCCCGGGACATTGCTTTGTTCTTAAACATTACCGATGTTGCGTTCCTGGTCCAGTCCCAGAAAACTCTTGCATATCCGAACTTCCTGTATCTTCGTGGCGACTCATATACAATCAGTTTTCCCCATGATTTTATCTTGCCGTATTTTTTTATTCTTCTATAGAGGTCGAAATCCTCGCCGGCCGCCATTGACTCATTATACCCGCCGACCTTAAGGAACATATCTTTCATGAATATGTGGCACTCGCCTCTCCCCATGCCTAATCCGATAAAATTAAGTATTCTTACATAATTATTGTACAAGAAGTGGAATAAAATGTCAGAAAGCTTTTGTTCGTTGGGGAATACTTTCACTTTGCAGGTCTGGGCGACAATTTTATGTTCATCAAATTCTTTCAATGTGGTCCGGAAAAAAAGATCGATATCTTTAATAAGGGTATCGGCGTTCATTATATAATAATATCTGCCGGAGCTGTGCTTTATTCCAAGGTTCCTGCCAGCGGCGATGTTTTGCTTATGGCCCGGTTCAGGCAGCACAACTACTTCTGCAAGCTGTTTGGATATTTCCACGGTCGCATCAGAGCTTCCGCCGTCAGAAACAATGACCTCAATTTTATATTTGCTTTTAATTTCGGGTGTGAATTGGCTCAGCGTTTGTTTAATAAGCTTCTCTTCATTCAACGCAGGAAAAACTACGCTTATTAATATTTCTTCAGGCAAAGCGTATAAGTTTGATTAAGTTTCAAACGCGATATTAATAATTCTTTTTCAAAACAAAAGGAGTGCAAAAATTACTTACACTCCTGTATAAACTCTGAACTAAAAAATTTATTACTTATCCATTTCCGAAACCATTGCGGCATAACCTTTTCTTTTCAAAGTGCGCAGCGCCCTGGTGGAAATCTTGACTGTGATAAACTTATTTTCTTCAGGAACCCAGATCCTCTTGGTCTTTAAGTTAGGAAGCTGTCTCATCTTCGTTCTGTTGTGCGAATGTGAAACATTGTTTCCTACAAGCGGTTTTTTTCCTGTTAACTGACAAACTCTGGCCATTTAATAATTATTGTATTAGCTGTTATTAAAAAATAAAAATTATAGTTCCGCTAAGCAGTTACCGCAAAGCTTCTGATTCTTTTCCAGGTATTTCCATGTATCTTTTGCTGTTTTTACAGAAGTTATGACCTTTGCATACACAGCTTTTGCTGATTTACTGCAATGCGGGCATACTGTTTCTGCTTCTTTTTTAGCCAATTTAGCAGCTTTATCCGCAAATGTTTGTTGTTTTGCCATTTTTTTATCTTGATTAAGCTACAAACTTACGGCGAAATTTGTTAAAAATAAAGTCCAAATATGGCGGCGTTAGTTGGGCGTTTATTTAACATGGAAATATTTGTTTGATTTCCTGATAAAAGTACATATTTATGTAGTTAAGAATTCCTATCTTTTGTGTAAGATAGCGACTTAATATGCAAATACAGTAAAGCAATCATCACAATTATTGTAAAAAGTATTATACCTAAAAACGAGAACCTGTCAATTCCGCCTGTTGCAATATTCCCCGGCGAGGCTAATTCAAAAGATGAAATACCTGAATCCATATAACCCCAAATTGTCATTATAAAAATGTAGACTGCTGAAATGACGCCAACCGAATTAATAATAGATTTGTTTTTTCCGGTTGAAAATTTATTTTCTAACAATGGAACAGATAACCAGAAGATCACAAAAACAAAAAGGAATAATTGTATTATTATACCGGGCAAAAAATTATCAGCTCTTAGCGTCTGGTATATCCACATGAAATACCACTCCGGGTGAATGCCAATGGGAGCGCCTGTAGGAGCGCTGATATCGTAAAGCCTGCCTGATCCTTTTGGTATCAAAACAGATATTGCTGCGATAAGAGCCAGCGCTGTAAGAGATAAAATTATTATTTTGAGAGGAATCGCTTCCCGCTGATGAACCGGCGGCGTTTCTTCTTTTATACTGAGCAAATTGACCGAACGGATGGAATAGATGAAAGTAACTAAGAGTAAAAACAGGCTTGCCGGAAGTATTATAGTATGTATCGAAAACATTCTGCTTAAAGTTTCGTTTCCAAAGTACGCGCCGCCTTTAAGTGTTTCCGAAATAAAGTGTCCGGCAACCGGAATTTTATCAATTTGCGATATTCCTATCACCGCGCCAAAATAAGAAAACTCGGACCATGGCAGGGTTTGTCCGGTGAAGGCAAATGCCAGCAAAATTAATATGAATAAAATAAGAACATACCATAACTTCCGTTTTGGCGATGTGTATGATTTGGATAAAAAAGCGCTCAATACAAATAAGCTGGCGCACAGTATTAATGCATGCGCCGTCCAAAAATGTATTGACCTGATAAACGAGCCAAACCCAACCTGATTAGTTATATATTGAATAGAAGCGTATGCGTCCTGCGCCGAAGGTTCATAATATATACTGAGAAGCGCGCCTGTGATAACCTGAAGCGCAAGAAAAAAAATTGATATTCCGCCGGAATAAAACATTAGATTGCGCAGGCTGCCGGAATTCAACTCAGGATTATTCAACTTATTTAGATACAGTAAATTTATTATTTTCAACAGAAACTTTATACTTTGAAAGCGGCGCTTTTGGAGGGCCATCTATTACATTGCCGTTCAAATCATATCTCCCGCCGTGGCAGGCGCAGTAAATATCTTTATTTTCATTTCTGTATCCTACCACACAGTTTAAATGAGTGCAAACAGCGCTGAATGCCGCTATTTCCTTTTCGGATTTCCGGACAACTATGACCGGTTCGCCATCTAAGTTAAGCAGTTTTGAAGAATTTACCGGCAGAAGATCAATTGAAAAATTTGCAGACGATCCATTGGAGCCGGGTAGTTTTTGAGCTGTTGTAGTAAAACGTTTTTGCGGAGGGCTAATGAATTTCAAAGCGCCATACAAAAATGGCATAGCTACCACAAAACCCCATAGCCGGGTTATAAAATCTCTTCTTGAAATAGCGCTTTTCTTATCATTTTCCATATATAATTTTCAAATATATGAACATATTTTGTCAAATTCGTGATGTTTAAGTGTCAATTAATGTTATAATTAATGAAATTGATTTTACAAGTTAGTTGAAATATCTTTGTTCAAATTACATTAGCTTATTTGAAAACGCTCCCAATCTACACATACGGTTTTGAAGTACTGAGAAAAAAGACAAGGAAGATCACGAAAGTGGACGACAAACTGATCGACCTGGTGCGGAATATGTTCAACACTATGCATAAAGCTAACGGGATTGGATTAGCCGCCCCGCAGATTGGGCTTGATATAAGCTTAACAGTCATAGATATTTCTCATATTGAAGGACAGGAAAAGAACGACCCATTAGTGCTGCTTAACCCTAAGATTACTGATAGTTACGGAGAAACTACAATTGAGGAAGGGTGCCTCAGTATTCCGCATATCAGGGAATCTGTAACCAGGCCGGAAGAAGTTTATATAGAATACCAGGATCTTGACCTGAACAAAAAATATATTGAACTCAGCTCATACATTTCACGCGTTGCGCAGCATGAAATTGACCATTTGAACGGCAAATTATTTATCGACCATCTCTCAAAAGAAACCAAGAGCAGGATCAAGCAGGACCTGAGCCATATAAAAAAGGGATTAGTAATGGCTGATTATCTTCTTGCCGATATTGCAAAGAAAGATAAAGCAATAGACAAAAGAAAAATATATTCCGGAAGCTGACCATGAATATTATTTTCATGGGAACTCCGGATTTCGCAATTCCTTCGCTTGAAGCCCTTCTCAATTCAAATCATAAAGTTTCAGCTGTTGTTACTGTGCCTGATAAGCCGAAAGGCAGGGGACTTAAATTAAGCGAAAGCCGTGTTAAAATTTTTGCGCTGAAGCAAGGGCTGAAATTACTGCAGCCAATCAAATTGAAAGAAGAAAGTTTCATCAGTGAGATTAGATCAATTTTGCCTGATCTGATAGTTGTTGTTGCATTCAGAATATTGCCCAAAGAAGTTTATTCAATACCTAAGTATGGCTCAATAAACCTGCATTCATCGCTGTTGCCTAAATACAGGGGCGCTGCGCCGATAAACTGGGCTTTGATAAACGGGGATACCGAAACGGGAGTCACAACTTTCTTTTTACAGGATAAAGTTGATGTAGGAAATGTTATTGAGCAGAATAAATGCCCGATCGAGCCTGATGATAATGCCGGCTCCCTGCATGATAAGCTGTCGCTTCTTGGAGCGGAGGCTGTGCTATCAACGGTAGATCTTATTGAGGAATCAAGCGGAAAAGTCCCGGTATTTAAACAGGATGAAAGCAGCGCTTCAGACGCTCCAAAGATATTTAAAGAAAATTGCAAAATAGACTGGAAAAAGTCTGCTGTAGAAATTCATAATTTGGTCAGGGGACTCTCTCCATATCCCGGAGCATTTACAATTCTGGATGGAAAGATTTTCAAGATATTCAAGACAGCTTTATCAGAGAATCAATCAACTATGCCGGGCTCGCTATCCGTTATTGGGAAAAATATATACGCTTCTACCGGCAGTGGGGAGTTGGAGATAAAGGAATTGCAAATTGAAGGAAAGAGAAGAACGACAGCCGGTGAATTTTTAAAAGGGAATAAAATTAACTCATCGTTCGGGTCTTAAACCGGCAATTATTTCATTTCGATCAATTTTTCAATAAGCCAGTCTCTGCCGATCATATCCCTTGTTTTATCGAGGTCCTTCATAAATAGTTTTATTTCCGTCTTGTCCTTTACGTTGATCATAATAATTCTCTTCACTGATTGCAGGAACAGCATATACCTGTTGTAATGCACATTCAGGGTCTCCTGGTGTCTCTTCAAATAATGTATTACAGCGTCTATTGTAGCTTCAATGGTATCGAAGTGTTTTTGCTCGTAATAGATCTTTATGAGCGTTTCTTTTATCTTCAGATAGGAATGAGTGTTCTTGTAGCTGACCTTTGAAAGGAAGTCAATGCTATCTTTATATTTTCTTTCTGCAAAAAGCAGGAGCCCTTTTGCAAGGTTCGTAGTATCGCGCTTAATTTCATGCGACAGGTTCCCTTTATACGTTTCATAAAAATACTCAGCCCATTGCAGGTCTTTAAAATCGATAGCGCAAAGGATCACGTTAAGGAAGTCATAATACTGCATGTTCTTGAAATCTTTATAGAAATCATTCTTTTCAAATTCGCTGTAAATTTTCATCATGCTGCTCTGGAATTTTGTTTCGCCGATCGCAAAGCGGTTTATGCAGTAATTAGTGAGAGAATAATATACCTGAAGAAGTTCTTCTTTATTATATTTCTTAATGTTGAAATACACGTGCTTTTCAAGGTCCCTGAAATGAGATTCTATTTCCGGCTTCAGGACCATCATAAGGATCTTATATTCAGAGTAAACTGTTGGGTGGTCCTTCTGTATAACATCGGCATTCTTTTCTATGTACGATAGCATTTTGTCGAAGGCCCAGAATTTATCCTGCACTTCCTGGAATGAGTGCAGCTTGCGGCTCAGCATTGTGTTTATCACTTTTAGTTTAGTGACAATAAACATGTTATCGGCAAAGTCCGCCATTTCAAAATACTTCCTGTCGAGATTCAGTTCAAAATCTACGCCTTCATAATTAAGCTCGATTTCTTTGAATGTGAGCAAGTCGTAATAGTAATCGGCGTTGCGGTTAAACTCAATGCGCAGATTTTCATCAATTTCTTTCAATGCGGCTTCGAAACTTTTATTAATATTCCTTACCTCTAGCGCTTTGATAAGCGCTATTTTTTGCTGCGTCGGATATTTTTCATACTCGCCGTATATTAAAAACTTTTCAAGAATTTTTGTGAATGAGCTGAGAAGCGTTCTTACGTTCTGGTCCTTATTCTTCTCGCCTTCAAAAAGCTTAAGAGCAATGTTTTTTACAGAGACCGTATTTGAATCCAGATTTTCAAACTGCCTATCGATAAGATTATAGAACGTAATCAACATGTGGCTCTTGTTGTGAAATGGAGAATTAAGGAACTCTCCGAATTTCCTGAATTCTGACTGAGTTAACCCGCGGATGAGCTCAGTTATCTTTGATTCCTTCATTTTTTAATTAATTTTGAGGGCAAATATTCTTAACAAATTGGATTTTCTGTCTTGCGTGTTTTTTTCCTTTTTGTCGAATTCAAAGAAAATTTGCGTGTTTTACGTTAGTATCTGATTCGACACATACACAAATATTGCTTATTAATATTCACAAATCTATAAAAAAATCTTTGCATAGCCCTTGGTGAAGCGCTATTTTTATATTGAAGAACCGGGAACAAGAAAAATTTAGTCCTGATTAAAATGAATAGAAATGGTTCGCAATACATAATAAATCAGTCCCAGAGCGCCTCTTTATCAGAGTTTGATAACAGGTATTGGATTTTATTGACAGGGACCGGTTCAATGAAAATTGATTATCATATCCGGAATTTGTTCCAAAACTATCCTAATCCGTTTAATCCGACGACTAAGATTAAGTTTGATATACCGGCAGGTACCTCCGGAACCGGAGGCCGGCAGGTACGGCTGGTTATATACGACGCACTTGGACGAGGGGTCTCGACCCTTATTGATTCGGAACTGAAACCCGGAAGTTATGAAACGGATTGGGATAGTATTAATTTCCCGAGCGGAGTTTATTTCTACCGGTTGGAAGCCGGAACGTTTGTGAGCACAAAAAAAAATGGTTTTATTAAAATAAAAGAATTTAATAGCCCACAAGTTTAAGCGCTGCCGCTGCCTGTTATAACTACTTCTTTTCAGGGCTAGGGAAGAGGGTTATACGAGAAACCAGGCGGCGGTTTGTGCTTTTTAAATTTCACCCATATTTCAAATTCCTCCTTTTACACTGCAAAGGCAGCCGTCACCGGGCTGCCTTTTGTTTCTTTCTTGCGAGTTCCGTAATGCGGATGATACAATCCCGTTGGTTGAATATTTGATTTCGATTTCAAGTTTGTTTTAACAATTGCGATTTCTGATAACAAAATCGTAATTTACGAGCTATTTTAGGGTAATTATTGGCGCTTATTCTATTTAACAAACTGAAATTTGAGTCTTTGGGTTGATTTGAGAAATCATCAAAATGAGAAAGAAATGAGGTTTTTTTAAAAGCAGCCTTCGAAATCAATGTTAAATTAACGAATTACAAACACACTAAAAAATCTTTGTCAAACCGAAATGCAATAGTTATTTTTACATCGTAAATAAAACAGAAGTCTCAAGAACTAAAGTCCTGGAATTATGAAAAAAATTAGTTTTTACTTCATCCTGACAACATTACTGGTAACATCTTCCCTTAAAGCAGACATCCCCAATAATCACAGCCCTTTGATAATGCATCCATCAGTTCAAACTATCTCTCTTTATGGTAACAATATGCAAATACCGTTTATGACAAATGGCATATTTAACGGTTATCTGAATCAAACAAATCTGATCTGGCCTGCTTCGGCAAATACAACTCGTATGGCAATTGATTTTTCTTCAGGC
>Ga0265316_10006603_pt1 | contig 11054 bp, 9 predicted proteins | sample 4522metaG_FD_202092 | JGI IMG/M metagenome (GOLD analysis project Ga0265316, IMG submission 202092) | Rhizosphere microbial communities from Carex aquatilis grown in University of Washington, Seatle, WA, United States - 4-5-22 metaG | ecosystem: Host-associated > Plants > Roots > Rhizosphere >...
GAAGGGATCGAGAGCTTCATTCCCGACGAGATCATGGCCGCGCAGACCTGGCACCTCAATCGCGCCATCGGCGGCATTCGCGTGCAGGTCCACCAGGTCGACCTGGAGCGCGCCAAGCAGATTCTCGAACAACCGGGCTTGGCGGAAGATGCCGCTCTTGCTGCCAACGCCGAAAACCTGGTCGCATCGGACGCCAGTGAGCTTGTGGCGGGCCAGTATCAAGGGGGCAACGGCGTCAAGGACGACGACGGCAGCATCAGTCCCGGCGACCGCGCGGCCTATCGATCTATGCGGGTCGCGCTGGTCAGCGTGTGGCTGCTCGGCCTAGTCCACCCCTATTCGCTCTTTCTCGCCGTGTGTGCGCTGAGGCGGAAGGATCTCACGGCCTGGGGACGACGTCGCGCCTTCATCGCCCTCTTCATCAGCATCCTCGGCTGTGCTGGGATGGCGTTTCTTTTGGCGCGATTTCTCACGCGCTAGCGTCGAAAGATCGTCCAACCGGCCCACAGGGCCAGCGCGCTCGAAATGGCCAGGGCCGCGCCAGCGACGATCCAGGGTGCGCGTGACTGCCGAGGATCGATGGTTTCGCCCGAGCGGCGAAGCATATCCGCGGCAGGAATCACCGGCACGCCAACCACGGGCGTGAGCGCGCGCGAAACGGTCGTGGCCGGCAACAGCGTCTCGATGGCGCCGATCAAAGACTCCACGCTGCGGTAGCGGTTCTTGGGATCCTTGGCCATGGCTCGTTCGACCACGGCGACGACCTCGGGCGAAAGATCGGAGCGGAACGAGGCAATGGGCCTGGGCGTCTCCTTGATGATCTGGTCGAGAAGCTGCAAACCCTCGAGTCCCTGAAATGGGCGATGGCCCGACAGTGCCTCGTAGAGCACGGCCCCGAATCCGTACACATCGATCCGACGGTCGAGGATGCGACTGCCATTCGCTAGTTCCGGGGCCATGTAGGCCGGCGTGCCCATGGACTTTCCCGCCAAGGTCAGATCGCTAGCTTCCGCGGACGGGTGCATGATTTTCGAAATGCCGAAGTCGAGCACCTTGGTGGTGAGGTATTCGCCATCGGGCGAGGTGCAGAGGAAAATGTTGAGGGGCTTAAGGTCGCGATGAATGACGTGGTGGGCGTGGGCCGCGGCAACTCCGCGCAGCGCGGGCAGAAGCAGGGCGAAGGCTTCGTCCGGCTCCATCACTCCTTGGCGTGCGAGACGATCGGCCAGCGGCTCTCCCAGCAAGAGCTCCATGACGATGCAGTCGCGGCCTTCGTGTTCGAAAACATCGAACACGGTGACGACGTTGGGGTGGTTGATGCGGCCCGCGGCCAAGGCTTCGCGCCGGAAACGCTCGCGCACTTCCTCGCTGTCGGCCAGGGACTGCAGGATCATCTTCAGGACCACGCGCTTGCCAGTGCGCTTGTTCACTCCCGCCCAGACGGCTGCCATCCCGCCCAGGCCGATGAGCTTTTCCACGCGGTACTTGTGATCCAGGATCTGCCCAGGCCGCAGAATCGTTTCCACCGCCGGGGTTTTGCCATTCTTGCCCATGCCCACGTTCGCCTATCAAGAATGTCCCTGAAGGCGAAACCTGACAATCCCCTGTTTCCCCATTCGAGAAAGATCCGACTACACTAGACGCCATGTCGGTTCGGCTGCCGCGGGGAAGGCTGCTTGCCAAGTTGCTGGTGGCAATGCTCGTGCCCGCGATCTTCGCGTTGGCGCTTTTCGGGGCCGCGGCCCATGAGGTCGCGCGGCGGCTGCTGGAGCAAGAACTCGGGCGCAGGCTCTCCACGGCCGCAACGTCGGTGGCGATGCTGGTCCTACCCGAGCAACTTTCCGCGATCGCCGGTGGCGACGAATTGTCGAACACCTACGCCAATCTTCGTCACCGAGTCGAGCAGGCGCGCGAGCGACTGGCCGTGCGGCGGGTTCTACTGGTGGCGCGCGATCTGACGGTGCGGGCTGACAGCGAGAATGTGCTGCCACTCGGGGCGCAAGCGCACGAACTGGGCGCGGACGCGCTCGAGATCGAAAAGGCAGGCGAGGGACTGGCCACGGCGTCTCCGCTCTTCGTTGGCCGCGATGGCGTGCCCTACAAGCGCGGCTACGCCCGCGTGGGCGACACCGGTTTTGCCGTGGTCGAGGCCAGCGCGCAGTACCTGGACGCGCTGGCGGCATTCCGGCGCTGGCTGGTCCTAGGCGGGATCATCAGTCTGGGTATGATTGCCATTCTGGCCGCGTGGCTTTCCCGGCGCATGACCGGGCCGCTCGAACGACTGGCTTCGGCCGCCGAGCGCATCGGGCAGGGCGACCTTGCGCGAGCGGTGGTGGTGGAAACGCGCGACGAGATCGGCTACCTCGCCTCGCGCCTCGACGAGATGCGGGCGGCCCTGCGCGCGCGTGACGAGCGCATGCAGATGATGCTGGCCGGGATCGCGCACGAGGTGCGCAATCCGTTGGGCGGCCTCGAACTGTACGCGGGCCTTCTGCGCGAGGGATTGGCCGGAGAGCCCGAGCGCCTCAGCGAGATTGCGCGCATGGAGCGCGAAATTGGCTACCTCAAGAATGTGGTGACCGATTTTCTCGACTTTGCTCGTCGCCCGGCGCTGGCGTTGGAGGCGTTCCCGGTGGCTCCACTCCTTGACGAAATCGCTGAGATTTCACGCCCAGCAACGGGCGGACCCACGCTTTCCCTGGATTGCGAGCCGTGCCTTGTGGCGTGTGCGGATCGAGCGCAACTGCGTCGCGCCCTGCTCAACCTGGTCAAGAACGGTGTTGCCGCTGCCGGCGTTTCCGGGCGAGTTGTCCTTGCGGCGCGGGCTGAGCCGAACGTGCAAGAGCGCATCGCCTGGGAGGTGCGGGACAGCGGTCCCGGCGTGCCCGAAGAGATTCGTGACAAGATCTTCACGCCGTTCTTCACCACGCGCGAACGTGGCACCGGGCTCGGCCTAGCTTTTGTCGCCGAGATCGCCCGCGACCACGGCGGCCCTGTCACCGTCGACCGCGGTCCCGAGGGCGGCGCGCGCTTCCGGTTTACTACAGCCGCTAATGCCGAATCAAACTGAGCACGATTTCGAAGAGGATAAGCAGCACCACGGTTGCTTCCAGCAAGAACAGGCGGCGGTCGCGTGCTACGTCGGTGATGACTTCAAGAGTGTCTTGCACGGCGCGCAGCTTGAGCTCTAGCGATTGGTAGCGATCGACCAGATCGAATTCGGAGCGCAGCTTTTCGTAGATGCGATCCGCGCCGGGATCGTCCCAGGCGGCGTCGGGCTTGTCGAGCAGGTGCAGAATGGAAAGCACCTCGCTGCGCGTGCCCACCGTGGCGCCGATGAACTTGTGCAGATGCCGCGTGCGCATGGGCATGGTACCGACCTTTTCCAGCTGCTCGCCTAGCTTGTCCGTGGTGATGAACATCTGGTCCACGATGCTTTCGTAGTAATCCATGGCCGCGCTTTGTGCGACGGTCAGGGCCACGACGCTGGCGCGCTCGAAGGTGAGCCTATCGACCAACAGAACACCACCGTCGACGTCGGGGCGCGCGTCGGACAGCTCGCGCACGCTCAGCTCTTCATTAAGGACTTGCGCCTTGGTCAGCCCTGGCCGGGCTTGGCGTAGCCGCTGCAATTCCGAGGTGCGCACGCTGGGGGCCACATCGAAGAAAACCAATGCGCCGAAGGGATAGATGAACACCGTGCCACCCGAGGCAGGCTGAAACCACAGGTCGCGCGGCGAACGCTTGGCCTCGGGGTAGGCGCTCGCCAACTCCTTGAGTGGAAGGTTTTCCACGAAGGCTGTTGCGAAGAAAGTGTGGATGCGGCCGCTGGTGGTTTCAGGCATGGGTATGAAGCAGTACGACGAAGCGCCCTTCCAGGATAGAGCAAAAATGATGGCGTTAGGGCGCGGAAATCGGCGCCGGCAATGGTAAAGAAGGGCCGTGGATTTAGACCTGACGGATGCTCAGAAGTCCCTTCGCGACCAGGCGCGCGACATTGCTTCGCGCGACATTGCGCCCGCGGCGGCCGAGATCGATCGCCAGCAGCGCTTTCCACGCCAAGCCGTCGACTGCCTGGCTAAATCTGGAATGCTGGGTGTGACAGTTCCCAGGACATGGGGCGGGCTTGGGCTCGACACCATGGCTTGCACGCTCATGATCGAAGAGCTGGCCAGCGCCTGCGCATCCACCGCGGCCATCGCGGGATTGCACAACCTGCTGGTGTGCGAACCGATTCTTCGTTTCGGCACCGAGGCGCAGCGACGTGCTTGGCTACCCGGGCTGGCCAGCGGCGCGAAATTGGGTTGTTTCGCCCTCACTGAGCCCGGCGGCGGCTCCGACCTGGACGGCCTCGCCACCGCGGCCCGGCGCGAAGGCGATGCCTGGATCTTGAGCGGAACGAAGAGTTTCGTGACGGGCGGGCCTGAGGCACAGCTTGCCGTGATCTTTGCCAGCACGACGACGGATGGCAAGACAGCTCTTTCCGCGTTTCTCGTCCCCACGGACACACCCGGGATCTCGTTCGGGCCTGCCCACGACAAGCTGGGCTTGCGCGGCGCCGTCTCTGCTACCATGACCCTCGCGGACGTGCGGCTGCCGGCCAGCGCACTCCTCGGCAGCGAAGGGGGCGGTCGCGAGGTGCTCCGCTTCGCTTTCGACGGGGGACGCATCGGGGCCGCGGCGCTTGCCGTCGGCATCGCACGCGCGGCGTTCACGGCCGCGACTTGCTATGCAATCGACCGGCGCTCGAACGGTGCGCCCATCGCAGATCACCAGGCCATCCAGTTTAAGATTGCCGACATGTCGACGCAGATCGATGCCGCGCGCCTGCTCGCCTGGCGGGCCGCCACTTCTCGGGACGCGGGCTCTCCGCTAGGCGCGCAGGTTTCCATGGCCAAACTCGTGGCCTCCGAGGTCGCGAGCCGCGTGGCCAGCGACGCCGTGCAGATCCTGGGCGGCAACGGATGCTTGGCCGATTTCCCCGTCGAGCGCCACTTTCGCGATGCCAAGGTCACGGAGATCTACGAGGGCACGAGCGAGATCCAGCGACTGGGCATTGCATCTATCTTGCTAAAGGAATAAGACCGCAGTGTTTCCCCCGAAACCATTGATGCGGAGGGCTAGGCAATGAAGCTGATCGCGATCCTGTTTGCCATGGGAACCTGTTTTGCGCTGGGCGCGTGCGCTACGAGTGGTGGTGGCGATGAAGGCAGGTCCACCCCAAGGGTGGTGCACGGGAACGAAGACATCAGAATCGATACCGGCGGAATACCTCCCGACAAGCAGGCCGACATCTACCTCGTCCTCCAGCAGCGCGACGCGTCCGCGCGCAGGTGCTACCAGGACGTGCTTAACGAAAAGAAATCGCGCCAGTTCCAAGGCACGGTAAAGATTCTCCTTTCCCTCAATACCAACGGCACTGCCAGTGCCGTCAAGGTCACGGGCGGGACGCTCAACGACAAGGATGTCGAGAACTGCCTGATTCAGACGGTCAAGGAATTTGAGTTCCCCAAGCTCGACCGCAGCGGCGACATACAGTACGACTACAAATTCGAACCCCAGTACTAAATCGGCACACCAATCGAAGTAGACGGAGGCCCCCTACGAACGAACCTTGTCGAAAGTGAAGTTGGCCCTATTGTATTGAGCTGAAGAAAATGTATAATGCCTTACGAAGTATGAGGCGACATATTCTTCTCGTGAATGGGTTGCTGGTAGTGTTCGCGCTAGGATGCGCTACGGAGCCGGATGTTCGGCAGAGTCCGCGCAAGGATCGGCATGCAAAGCGGGCCCGAAGCGGCTGGGCGACCGGAGATGTTTCGGGTGACGACGGCGCGATGGGCATGGAGATGTCTATGGGCGTGCTTGACGAGCGCGCCGTGGACCGCGCCATCAAGCCTCACGAGCGTGCCATGTCTGCCTGTTTTTCCAGGGCTGGCGACGCGCGCAAGTACCTATCCGGACAGGTTGTCATGCGCTTCATGGTCATGGCCAGTGGCCAGGTATCCGACGTTCAAGTCATCAAGAACGGGCTTGGCAGCTATCCGGTCGAGAATTGTCTGGTAGCCGAGGGTAAGCAGATTGCCTTTCCGGCGCCCGAAGGCCGTCGCGGTACCGACTTCGAGTACTCGATGACCTTCCAATCCACGGGCGAGCGCAGTGTGATTCCGTGGAGCGGCGAGGAGCTGGCCCGGCACCTCCATGGCATCTCCACGGATCTGGCCGGGTGCGGAGCGATTGGCAGCGCGGACGTCGATGTCATCGCCTACGTCGAACCAGGAGGCACGGTAGGCTCCGTCGGTTTCGCCTCGGAAGGCTCGCTAGACCCCTCGGCCGCCGATTGCGCGGCATCGCTCATGCGCAGGGTGCGTATCAGCGATGCCCCCACCGCCGCGCGCTCTAGCATCGTGCTGCGTGCCACGTTCCCCATGACCCTAGCCTTTGAACGCACGCTTGGTGTCTCCAGCCGCAAGGTTGGCAAGCACTCCAAACGTCGCGAGTAGGTTACCGCGGGCGGGCGAGGGCGGTTCGGGTCAGGTTGGCAGCCAGGTTGAGCAAGCGCTGCAGCTCGGCGGTGGACACTTCGATGCGCGTCTGTAGCGTGTTTTCTTCGCGCGTGATTTGGGCGCGGCCGACGAGCGAGGAGAAGCCGCTCAAGAAGACGGCTGGGTTGGTGACGATCTTGCGTTTCCAGGCCGGCAGATCGTGTTCCCACCGATCCGCCTCGGCGGCGGTCTTGAATTCGGCCAGGATCTCGATGAAGGGTGTTTCAGCCCCGACGACCAGTGTGAGCGACTGCGGCGGCGGGGCAGTGTCAGCTCCGAGCGGCTGCGGCGGGCTGTCGTCGCTGGCCCCGCGGGTGGAAGGGACGACATAGCTTTCGCTTCCGGGCACGCTGAACAAGTTGGCCGCGGTCATCATGAACGCGGCGTCGTCGGGCATGGCGCTGTCCTCGGCCTCAATGCGCGCCGCAATCTCGCGCCAATTCGGCCGACCGGCCAGTTTGCGTGGTTCTCCGCTGCCTGCCCGCGCTTCGGCGCTGCCCGCATCGACGGTGCTGGCGGGGGTCGGCGGAGCCAGTACATCCCGGCCGAGGAGTAGCGCGGCATACGCCGGCGGAGCCATGATGGCGAGAGATGGCATCGGCAGCACCAGGATTCGGTCGTCCCGATCCATCGCCGTTGGGCTCGCGCCCTTGTCCCGCTGTCTGATCCCGACCGGGCGTTCCTCGATGGTTCGCCAGGCGATGGGTTTCTTCGCCGCCTTGGCTCCGCGATCCAGGGCGGCCTTGATGGCGTTGTCCATCAGGTGGTGGCGCGCGGCCAAGAAGGTGACCGCGTCGTCGGTGGGATTTGGGGTCGCGATGAGCAGCGAGTCGAAGTCACGGTAGAGATCGAGTCCCGTGCCGTCGATTAGGCGGTGTCGGTCGGGCAACAGCAGCAGCAGCCGATCCACGGCAGCGATCGTGTTCTCACTGTCGGGCGAGGCGCGCAGGCGATCCAGGCGCAAGAGCGCGAGCAGGCGCGATCCGTCGGGTCCATTGCTACGCAGATCCCCTGGTCGGCGGCGGCCGCCATCAATGCTGCCTCCTCCGTCGTGGGGAGCGGACTTGGCCATCGCGGCGGCGTCGGTTTTCGGCTCGGGCGCACCCGCATCGGGCGCCGCCGGGATGGTGACTCCGTCGCGCGCCGGGGCGACGCGAACCCTTGGCCTGCGGGCGCGGGCGGGCGGCTCGTCAGCGGCAACCGGCTGCTTATCGGGAGGCGCGCCCAGGGGAAGATCCTTCACCACATCGATGGCGATAGGTTGCATTTTGACCGAGGGCACGAGCGAAAGAGCGCGCCACAGCCCGACCCCTGCGGCGACCGCGAGCATGCTCAGATGCACGGCGAGAGAAATCGTCAGAGCCAGCAGGATGCGGCGCATTTTCAAGGAGAATAGACCGCCTGTCAGGCGGCTTCACGGATTCATTGCTCGGGATACAAGGCCCGCACACGAGCTGCGGCAACGGCCGCGTGGGGCGCCGTGCCCGTGGTGAGCAGAGCGCCTTCTCGGGGACGGATCTGCGTGATGCGGGCGAGGCTGGCGGCGAGGAAGATCTCCGACACGCGCGCTTCCAGCGCCGGACTCTTGGTCGCGTCGAGAGAAACCACGATTCCATCGGGCTTAAGCGCGGGCAGGAGCGCGACGATGAGATCCCTCGCCGCGGGCTGTTCTTCGATGTCGACCAGGCTGTCGACCAGGACCGTTCCCACCGAGCCGTCGGCGAGTGGAACCTCCGAGGCCGCGGTTACGAGCGAGAGCGGGTGTCCTAGTTTGCGCGCCCGGCGCAAGGCACGCAACGCGGCGCCGCGCTTCTCGGCCTCGACCAGCGCCAGCACCTCGAACTCGGATGCCAGAACCTCGGCCAGCCAAAGGGCGGACAGCACGACTACCGGGGCATGGTCGCGGACGAGGGTGCACACCCGCCCCAGCGTCGCTGGGTTGCCAAGGGCTCCTGACAGCAAAGGGCCGCGCATGGCGCGCACTATAGGTGGCGTGTATGGCGCGCGGCAATCGCTAATCCGCGAGCGCGGCAAGTCCGGCCCGCGCCTGGTAGATTGCCGAGCATGTCCTTTCTGGCGGATCTTGGCGTCGCGGATGTTCGCCTAGGTGGCAAGGCGCGCTCGCTTGCCCAGTTGGCCGAGCTGGGATTTGCGACGCCGCCAGGATTCGCAGTCACGGGTGCGCTCTTTCGCACCCTATGTCCGGAAGTGCCGGATTTTCAGCGCCTGGACGAAGGCGCAATCGCTTCTCTCGACGGCCTGCGTGCAGGTCTCATGCAGTCGCCCTGGCCAGATGGTTTTCAAGGCGAGCTCCACGCGCGACTCGGTGCCATTGCGGCCACAAGCTACTCCGTGCGTTCGTCCTTCGCGTGCGAGGACCTTCCCGGCCAGCTCGCCCCCGGCGTGTACGAGTCGTGCGGGAACGTGCCGTCGACCGATGTGGAAAGGGCCATTCGCCAGGTGCTGTGTTCGGCGCTTGCGCCTGGCGCGGTGGCGTACGCCATGGCGCACGGGCAGCAGCCAGCCAGAGATCCCGTGGCCGTGCTCGTGCACGCCTTCGTGACCGGGCAGGCCGAAGGGAGTGCGGCCTTCGCTCCCGGGCGCACGGCCGAGCCGCTGATCATGCTTCGCCGTGGGCAGTTGCCGGTCGAGGCAGAGGCGCTTCTGCGCGCGACTCTGGTCACGCTTGCGGCCGCTCGCGGTCCCATCGAGATCGAATGGGTCCTTGCCGAGGGTCGCGTGGTCTATTTGCAAGCGCGGCCGTTCGAGGTACCCGCGCCACCCGTTCGGTGGCCAGGTTTCGATGCAATTGTCGGGGATGCGGTCGCGCGCGCCGAGTGGAGCTGGGACGTCGCCCACAACCCCTTGCCGCTCTCGCCAGCGCAAGCCGGCTTGGTCGAACTGGTGGACGCGAGATGCTCCGTCGGCATTCGCCAGCGCGTGCTCGGTGGCTACCTCTTCTATGCGCGTGTCCGGGGCGCGCTTCTGCCGCAAATCGCGCCAGCGGAGGCAGCGGCATTCTTCGCGGCCCTGCGCGCGGAGGTCGAGGCGCGCCTTGCGAGCCTGGGTGCGCGGCCCGACTTGGAAGCGGCGCTGGAATTGTTCGTGTTCGCCTACGAGCCCATCTTCGGCGTCTTGCAGCCGGCGCTGCGGCAGGCCCACGAGAATCTGCGCGCATTTCTTCAAACCCACGCCAAAGCGGCGCTCGCCTTGTTGCCCGCGCTGAGATCCGGTGTGGCTTCCATGGCCAGCGAGCGCCGGGAACGGGCGGCAAAGATCTCTTTCTCCGGAAGCCAGGAGGAGCGAGCCCGTACCGAGCATCTGGCTCACTATCTGGCTCTTTTCGGCGATGAGGCGCCGATCTGGGACGTGTGTGCGGCAACCTATGGCGAAGAGCCGAAGGGCCTTTTGCCCGATGGCGTCCGACGTGCCGACGCCTCTGCACCATCCGATTGGCAGGGCGCGAGCGCGCGGGTGGAGGCGATGCTGCCCCCGCAACTTCACGAACGCTGGCGACATCTGCTGGGCGTGGCGCGCACTGCGGTGGCGCTCGGCGAGGCGGACGACTGGCTCTATGCCCGCGCCCAAGCAGCGGTTCGCCGGGGCTTGCTCGCTGTTGGTAGGCGCCTCGGCGATGCGGGGCGCCTGCGCGTGGCCGAGGATGTCTTTTTTCTGCCGCTTGACCGCGTACGCGGGCTATCGGCCGGCCAAGCCGAAGCAGATCTCTCCATCCTTGCCGCCGAAGGCCGGGCGGCTTGGCAGCGGGCACGCGCTCTTCCGCCTCCCTTGCCAGACGCTGGCGATGCCGAGGCGGTTCGCGGCGCCGGTACCGGCGGACGGGCCATCGGGCGCGTGGCCTGGCATCGTCCGGGTGTGTCCGCCGCCTCCGACACGGTCTTGGTGGCCAAGACCCTCTTGCCCACCGAACTGCCGCTTATCGGCGCCCTTGCCATCGTCACCGAAACCGGCGGGCCGCTCGACCACGTTGCGGCGCAGGCACGCGAGCGCGGCATTCCCGCGGTGGTTGGCGCGCACGGTGCCTCAAACGTGTTTGCCGACGGAGATCTGGTGCTGGTCGACGGCGACGCGGGCTTGGTCGTGCGTTTGGGGTCTTGCTAGTCCGAGGAAAGCGGGTTCGAGGGCTGTGAATTCGCGGGACGGGCGGCGGGTACGGCGGCGCGCCCCTGATTCACGCGCTCGCGCAGCTCTTTGCCGACTTTGAAGAAGGCGAGGCGCTTGGGCTTGACGTGGACCGTATCGCCAGTGCGCGGGTTGCGCCCTTCGTAAGCCTTGTAGTCGCGCACGGTGAAGCTGCCGAAGCCGCGAATCTCGATACCTTCCCCTTGCTGCAGGGCCTGGGTCATGCACGAAAAAATCTGATCGACGAGAAGCTCGGCGCGAGCCCACGGGAACTTAAGCTTGTCCGCGACCACCGCGATGAGATCAGCCTTGGTCATAACCAACTCCGGTAATGTAGCGAATTTCAAGGGTTTAGTCGAGTGCGCGGGA
>Ga0265316_10006604_pt1 | contig 11054 bp, 11 predicted proteins | sample 4522metaG_FD_202092 | JGI IMG/M metagenome (GOLD analysis project Ga0265316, IMG submission 202092) | Rhizosphere microbial communities from Carex aquatilis grown in University of Washington, Seatle, WA, United States - 4-5-22 metaG | ecosystem: Host-associated > Plants > Roots > Rhizosphere >...
ATTTGTTGCTCACCGACATGGTGATGCCCGGCGGGATGACCGGACGGGAACTGGCGGATCGTCTGCTGCGCGAAAAGCCTCAAATGCACGTCATCTATTCCAGCGGCTACAGCATGGATTTGTCCAATTCGGGTATGAACCTGACCGAGGGCGTCAATTGTCTGCTCAAACCTTACGATGCTACAACCCTGGCTCGAGTGGTCAAAAGGGTCTTCGCCAACGGGAATTAACCCGCTGAACAAGGTAGCGCCGTTTTTTCAACGCTACTGGGAGACCTTCGTGTCTTTGCCTAAAGAGGCGGTGGAGGTAAAAGGTTGATTGCGGGCACAGATTGGTTCAGTTTGCGAGACCGTCAACGTCATCCAACCCCAACATCACTGGAAAGGACAACCACGCATGCAACGACCACCTTCTGTAACCGTATTCGGTATCCTGAATATTGTGTTCGCCGCGTTCGGCGTCTTCGGGGTGATGGCCTCGGTCGCCCTGTTCTACCTGCCAGCCGATTCAAATAATCCCGTTATCAAACTCATCCACGAAAGCCCGGCGTATGCCACCTGGCTGAAGGTTTGCATTCCGCTGGGGATGTTGACCTGCCTGGTCTTGCTGGCGGCGGGCATCGGCCTGTTGCACCTCAAGCCGTGGGCGCGCATCCTCTCGATGGCTTACGCGTTCTACGCCATCCTGTTTGGCATCCTTGGGATGGTGGTCAATTTCATTTTCATGGTGCAACCCATGCTCGAGCAAGCCCGCCAGCAGCAAGGGCCTGAAGCCGCCGCTGCGATGGGCGGGGCGGTGGGCGGGACCATCGGCGGTTGCTTTGGCCTCATCTATCCCGTCCTGCTGCTCATCTTTATGACCCGCCCAAAAGTGGTGGCGGCGTTTCGCCCGCCCGCGCCACCTCAAGGGTGAAGATGGTTTTTTGTGCGCGAAAACCTTGAGTTCTTTGCCGGTGGCGTAAGAGCCGTGTCGTACCGTCTACTTCTGCTCTGTGGGATTCGGCAGGTCAGGCTGCGGCGGCTCCAGTGTCCACATACACCCGTCACTCAATTTTTTTCCGGCGCGCTCGGCCCGCGCGGTGAGCCGGTTTTCACCGGCTTTTAAGGTGACGTTCTTCCAGATGAACACGCAGTTCGTGGCGTTGCTGTGGTAGCCCTCCGATATTCCGTTCAGCAGCAACTCCACCCGCCGGGCGTTGGAATAAATTTTCACGTCCGTGACGGCGTTGGTGCGTTCGGTGAACCGGCGACCGGTGAGGTACAGCACCGGTTCATCCGACCAGTTGGCCTTGTAAAAAAAGAAGGCATCTTTCCTGATCGTGCGGTCATAGGTGACCAGCCCCTTGTCGTTGCGGCCGGGCACGCCGCCTTCGTGGCGGGTGCTGACGGCAAAGTCGAACATGTTCCAGACGAAAGTGGCCCAGACATACGGCCGCGTTTGCAGCGCCGCCCAAGCCCTTTCATGCACCAACGCCTGCCATTCCTCAGGGTGCCATTGGCCGGTGGTCTGCGGTTGTTTTGGGTTTTGTTCGTGTTGCGTCACATTCGCGCCCGCGCCGTATTCGCTTAGACAAAAGCCCCCGTGCTGGCTGTCATAATGATGTTGGTCCAGCAGGGTGTTGAAACTGTTGATTCCGCCCCAGCCGGAATACCAGCCGGGATACATGTTCCAGCCGAGCAGGTCGGGAATCTTGTTCATTTGCGGGAATTTATCGGTATCCGTGGCGCCGATGGTTGGGCGCGTCGGATCTTCGCTGTGCGCGAGGTTGTTCAAATCCTCCAACTCACGTTCCGGGTCGGGGGTTTTAGCATTCCCAATTTCATTAAACAGGCTCCAGGCGAAAATCGAAGGATGGTTGAGGTTTTGCCGGATGAGATCCAGCAACTGGCTGCGCGAGGTTTCGGCAAATTGCTGCGAGGCATTGATTTCATTGACCTGCGGGATTTCCGCCCAGACCAAAATGCCCGCTTGGTCGCACAGCCTGTAAAAATAATCGCTGTGCTGGTAATGCGCGCATCGGACGACAGTCGCGCCGATTTCCTGGAGGAACCGCAGGTTCTCGTTCATGTCCGCGTCTGAAATCGCCCAGCCCTCGTTCCACCAGTCCTGATGCATGTCCACGCCGTGCAAGGCGTAGGGTTTGCCATTCAGGAAAAATCCCTTGTCCGGATCCACCCGATAAAATCGCAAGCCGAGCGGTTGCGTGACCGAATCCACCACGCCGTTGGTCGAACGCAATTCAACCACCGCCCGATAGAGATAGGGATCCAGGCGTCCGTTCCATAAATGCGGATGCGGTACCGTCACGCGCAGCCAGTATGGCGCCGTCAAGTTCGGTGCCAATATGACCGGTTGTTCGTTTTCGACAATTTTTTTACCGGTCGCGTCAAATACCGTCGCGACCAGGGTCAGCGGTTGGCTGTCCCGCGTCCCATTGGAAATTTGCGTCGTGACGTCGATGACCGCCTTTTTCTTTGTAACGCTTGTTTGCGACCAGGCGACGCCGGGCGAACCATGGTCCAGGAGCGTGAAATTTTCCGACGCCGTTTCGATCAGGTGTACCGGCCGGTAGATGCCGCCGTAAACCGAAAAGTCGCCGCTCAACGGCGCGATGTCCGGCTCCCAGGAATTGCTCACGCGCACGGCCATCACGTTTGTGCCGCTGGCGGACAGATGCCGGGTGATTTCAAAACTAAATGCGCCGAATCCGCCACGATGTTCGCCGAGGAAGTCGCCATTCACATAAACGTCGGCGAACAGGCTTGCGGCCTCGAACCGCAGGAAATACCGCCTGCCGGCTTTTGGCTGAAGCTCCAGTTCCCGCCGATACCAGCCCGGTCCCCGGTAGTAGTCCTTGCCCTGCTGTGCCTGCTCCCAGCCCCAGTTATGCGGGAGGGAGACGGTTGTCCAGTTGGTGTCATTGAAGTCCACGGCTTCCGCCCCCGGGATGTCACCCTGTTTGAACTGCCAGCCGGAATCCAGCAGTGTGTTTTCCCGGGCAAATGAAACAGCGGCGAGCACGAGCATTGAAATGAAAACAAAAAATCTGCGCATGGCGCAGAATCTTGCCGTTAATTGCTCCGAAGGCAAATGCAATGTGGGCGCGTTGAAGGAACGCCGGCGCGTCAACCCCGCCGCCGTTTCACCCTGAGTTGCGTGGTCGCGTGCGCGATCGCCGCCTGAACGCGGGCGGCTTCTTCGTCGGTGATTTTTTCCGCCAGTCGCGCCTCGGCGCGGCGCAACGCCTCCTCGGCCCTGGCCTCGTCAATGTTCTCGGCGTTGATGGCCATGTCGGTGAGAATGGCCACGCGGTCGCCGGTTACCTGCACAAACCCATCGCCGACGCAGATAAAAATGGTTTCCTTGCCCTTTTGCACGACGATTTCGCCCGCGACCAGTTGCGTCATCAGCGGCATATGCTGCGGCAGGATGCCCATCTCGCCCTCGCTGCCGGTGAGCGTGACCATGTCCACGTCGTCGGAGAAAATTTTCGCCTCCGGCGTGACAATTTCGAGTTTTATGGTCGCAGCCATGGTTATTGGGAGGGTCGCCGCGCCGGCGACCCATTATTGGGGACGGCGACACGCCGTCCCTTCCGGTCAAACCTCTTTAATTTCTTCAATGCCACCCTTCATGTAGAAATTCTGTTCGGCCACCTCGTCGTGCTTGCCCTCCAGAATTTCCTTGAAGCCGCGGACGGTTTCGGCGACGGGCACCTGTTTGCCCGTCCGGCCGGTGAACACCTCCGCCACGGAGAACGGCTGGCTCAGGAAGCGTTGAATCTTGCGCGCACGGTACACGGCCAGCTTGTCGTCGGGTGAAAGTTCGTCCATGCCGAGGATCGAGATGATGTCCTGCAAATCCTTGTAACGCTGCAACACCTTCTGCACGCCGCGCGCGACTTCGTAATGTTCCTGCCCGACGATTTCCGGCGCCAGCGCGCGACTGGTTGAGGCCAGCGGGTCCACCGCGGGATAAATGCCCAGCTCGGCGATGGCGCGCTCCAACACGATCGTCGCATCCAGGTGCGCGAACGTGGTCGCCGGCGCCGGGTCGGTCAAATCGTCCGCCGGCACGTACACGGCCTGAAACGACGTGATGGAACCTTTCTTGGTCGAGGTGATGCGTTCCTGTAGATCGCCCATTTCGGCGGCGAGCGTCGGTTGATAACCGACGGCGCTGGGCGTGCGGCCCAGCAGCGCGGAGACTTCCGAACCGGCCTGCGAGAAGCGGAAAATATTGTCAATGAACAGCAGCACGTCCTGGTTCTTCTCGTCGCGGAAATATTCGGTCACGGCGAGCGCGGACAGCGCCACGCGCAGGCGCGCGCCGGGCGGCTCATTCATCTGGCCATACACGAGGCCGATTTTGGAGCCCGCCTGGAGTATGGGCAGGCCCTTTGCGTCCTTCTTGGGATGGCCCTTGTCGTCTTTTTCAACCTTGATGACGCCGGCTTCGATCATTTCATTGTAGAGGTCGTTGCCTTCGCGGGTGCGTTCGCCCACACCGGCGAACATGGAGATGCCGCCGTGCAGTTTGGCGATGTTGTTGATCAATTCCATGATGACGACGGTCTTGCCGACGCCGGCGCCGCCAAACGCGCCGACCTTGCCGCCCTTCAGGAACGGGCAGATGAGGTCAATTACCTTGATGCCGGTCACGAGCACCTGCGGCGAGGTGGATTGATCCAGCAACGTCGGGGCGGGGCGGTGAATCGGATAGAACTTGTCGGCCTTGACCGGTCCGCGCTCGTCCACCGGCTCGCCCACGACGTTGAACACCCGGCCCATGACGGCTTCGCCCACCGGCATGGAAATGGGGCCGCCGGTATCCGTGACTTCAATGCCGCGCTTCATGCCCTCGGTGGACCCCATGCAGACGCACCGAACCCAGTTGTCGCCCAGGTGTTGTTCGATTTCGAGCGTTTGCCGGGTTTTGCCGGCGCCGGGCACGTCGTACTCGACGGTCAGCGCGTTGTAAATGGCGGGCGGCTGGCCGGGAAATTCCACGTCCACCACCGGTCCGATGATTTGCACGATTTTACCTTTGTTCATATGCGAAATAATTTCAACCCACCGCCATTTGCGCGGAGGCAATTTCCAGCAGTTCCTTCGTGATGTTCGACTGGCGCAATTTGTTGTATTCGAGCGTCAGCCCCTTGATGAGTTGCTGCGCGTTGTCGGTGGCATTCTTCATCGCCACCATCCGCGCACTGTGTTCGCTGGCCCGAGCTTCCAGCAGGATCTGGTAGACCCGGAAACTCAGGCTGTGCGGCAGCAGTTCACCCAGCACGGTCGTCTCGTCCGGTTCGAAATTAAAAATGTCCGTGGTGGTGACGGGCGACAGCGGCGCCGCCTCCGGCGCGCTCCCATGCCCGGCCCGGACGGCCTCGATTTTTCCAATCGGCAAGAACGGGACGGTCTTCGGTTGCTGGGTCAGGGTCGAAATGTAATTGGTGAACAGAATATCCACCACATCCACTGCACCCTTGAGGAACAGGTCCTGCGCAAATTTGGAAATGGCCCGGGCTTCCGCGAATTGGGGCGTGTCCTTGTAGGTGAACTCGGCGGCGAGCGACCGGCGCGTGCGGGCGATGAATTGCGCCGCCTTGCGGCCGGCCGTGATGAACGCCGTGTCGTTGTTTTTATCGGACTTTGCCGCTTCCCGGAATAAATTGCCGTTGAGCGCGCCGCACAGACCACGGTCGGTACTGATGAGGATGACGGCGCGTTTCCGGACCGGGCGCGCTTCCATGAGCGGATGTTTGAAGACCGCCGTGCGGGCCGCGGCGTTGGCCAACACATCATTCATCAGGGCCGCATACGGCCGCCCGGCCAGCGCGGCCTGCTGCGCCTTGCGCATTTTGGCCGCCGCCACCATCTGCATCGCCTTGGTGATTTGGGCGGTGTTTCTGACCGACCGGATGCGTCGGCGAATGTCACGCGTGCTGGGCATCGATTAATTAATGATAGGTCGGTTTGAATTCCGTGACCGCCATCTTCAACTCCGCCGCGAGGGCGTCGCTGATGGCTTTTTCGTCGCGAATTTTCGCCAGCAAATCCGCCTTTCGGGTGTTGAGAAAATCCGTGAGTTTGGCCTGGAAATCCTTGATCTTTTCCACGGGCACGTCGTCCATGAAATTATTTTGCACTGCCCACAATACGGCCGCCTGCGCTTCCACCGGGACGGGGTTGTATTGCGGCTGCTTGAAAACCTCCACGATGCGCTTGCCGCGCTCGAGTTGCGCCTGGGTTCGCGCGTCGAGATCCGAACCGAATTGGGCAAAGGCCGCCAGTTCGCGAAACTGCGCCAGGTCGCCCTTGATACGGCCGGCCACCTGTTTCATCGCCTTGACCTGCGCCGCCGAACCCACGCGGCTCACGGATAAACCGACCGAAATCGCCGGGCGCACCCCCTGGTAAAACAAATCCGTTTCCAGATAAATCTGCCCGTCGGTGATGGAGATCACGTTGGTCGGGATGTAGGCCGAGACGTCGCCGGCCTGGGTTTCGATGATGGGCAGCGCGGTGAGCGATCCGTTGCCGTAGTGTTCGGCCACCCGCGCGCTGCGTTCCAGCAAACGGCTGTGCAGATAAAACACGTCGCCCGGATAGGCTTCGCGTCCGGAGGGACGTTTCAGCACGAGCGATACCTGCCGGTACGCGACGGCATGCTTGGACAAATCGTCATAAATGATGAGGGCGTCCATGCCGTTGTCCATGAACCATTCGCCCATCGCCGCGCCGGCGAACGGCGCGAGATACTGGTTGGTGGCCGAATCGGAGGCCGAGGCGGTCACCACAATCGTGTAGGGCATGGCACCCGCTTCCTCCAAAACCCCGATCACCCGCGCGATGTTCGACTGTTTCTGGCCGATGGCGACGTAAATGGAGTACAGCGGGCGGTAATTTTTATCGCCGGCCTGTTCCGCGGCCTGATTCAGCCGGGCGTTGTTGATGATGGTATCCACGCAAATGGTCGTCTTGCCGGTCGAACGATCGCCGATGATCAATTCGCGCTGGCCGCGGCCGATGGGAATCATGGCGTCAATGGCCATGATGCCGGTCTGGACCGGCTGGCTGACGGACTTGCGCTTGATGATGCCGGGCGCGATCTTTTCCACCGGATAAAAGCCGCTTTCCTTGATGGCGCCCTTGCCGTCGAGCGGCTGGCCCAGCACGTTGACGACGCGGCCCAGCAAGCCTTTGCCCACGGGCACCTGCAACAGCCGGCCGGTGGTGCGGACTTCGTCGCCTTCCTTGATCTCGGTGTAATCGCCGAGAATGATCGCACCCACCTCGGTCTCTTCCAGGTTCAACGCGATGCCGGTGATGCCGTGGCCGAAGTCCAGCATCTCGTTGAGCATCGCGTCGGTGAGACCTTCAATCTTGGCCACGCCGTCGCCGATTTCACGGACAACGCCGACATTTTGTTTCGCCGTCGCGAGCTTCACGCCTGCGATTTGGGCTTCAATTTCCTGCAACAAGTTACTCATAGGATTTGGTCAAAAGCTTTGTTCTAATTTTTCCAGCCGCGTCCGCACGCTGCCATCGTAAAGGTCGCTGCCGACCTGGACGCGCAGTCCGCCCAGCAACGCCGGGTTCTGGCTGAACGCGATGTCCGCGCCGGGGCCGTAAATCTGTCGGATCCGCCGGGTCACGTCCGCCTGTAAGTCCGCGGGCAACGGCGTGGCACTTTCGACGCGCGCGGCGCGCCGCTCCAGTTCCAGTTTCACCAGCCGGTGCAGCCGCGACAAAATCTCGACGTAACCGTGCGGTTTTTTAGCCAGCAACAGGGCCACGGTCTGGCGGGCGCGATTTTCGTCGAGCAAACTGTTCACCTGGCAATTGCGGAACAATTGCCGGGCTTCGCGTTGCGCCAGTTTGGAGATTTTCATTCCAATTTTTGGTAGGTACGTGCTGCCGCGCGCCCGGCTGACCGGCAGGTCAGCCCTACCGATTTTACGTCGTCAGTTGTTTTTCGGTTTCCTCCGCCAGCCGCCGTTGATCTTCCGGCGTTAACAGCTTGCCGGTGACGGTCGTGGTGGTCTGCACCACCAGGCGTCCGACTTCCCGTTTCAATTCGGCCAGCATCCGCGCGTGGTCCTGCGCGGTGGCTTCACGGGCCTTGGTGATGATCTGCTCGGCGGCGGCGATGGCCTTCTGCGTTTCGACTTCGCGCACATGGGCCGCGGCGGCCCGCGCCTCCTCGATCATCCGATTGGCGAGGTCGCCGGCCTGGGCCAGGACCGCCTGTCGGTCGGTCTCGGTCTTGGCGAGTTGTGTCTTGATTTTCTCGGCGTTGGTCAGGCCATCGGCGATTTTTGCCCGGCGCGCTTCGAGCATGGCGAAGATCGGCCGGTAGGCAAATCTCCACAACACGAAAAAAACGATCGAAAAACTGATCGTCTGCGCGAGCAGAATCTTCCACTGGATACCTAAAGCGTCCATGGCCGGATTATTTGACGACGAGCCACGCGATGACCGCCCAGCCTTCGGCGAGCGCCATGCCGACGAACATGAAGGTCAGGATTTTACCGAACATGCCGGGGTTGCGGCTCATGGCGATGACGCCACCCGCCGTGGCGATGCCGATGCCGATGGCGGCGCCGCCAAAGGCGAGGCCGATATGGACGTTGCCGGCCAAGTTGCCGGTAGCTTGTGCGAGCATCATATTTTTTCTTTCTATTGGTTTTGGTTGTCGCTCCGGCATTCGACGCCGGAGCAAATTAACAAATCAATGGCTGTGCTGTTCATCGGTATGCGTACAGAGCGTGCCCACAAAGGCCACGACGAGCATCGCAAAGACAAACGCCTGCACGATGCAGACAAAGGTTTCGTAAAAATACATGAACGACGAAAGCAGCAGGGCCACCAGCAGGTTGTTGTGAAAGATCATGTCCAATATGCTTTCACCGGCATAAATATTTCCGTAAAGCCGCATCGCCAGCGCGACCGGCCGCGCAAATCCCACAGAAAGCAGCTCCATCGCGCCGATGAACAGGAACAGTAGAAAGAACAGGGGATAAGCCCATTTATTCGTGTCCATCTTCACGCCGAAAATATGTTTGATCAGCCCCCAAAAACCATTGTAGCGCACCGCCCAGAAAAGGCTCATTACCAGAAATATCCCGGCCATCGCGATCGTCAGATTCGCGTCGGTTGTCGGCGGGCGGAAGAAGGGCGTGAACCTGCCGTTGTGATAAGACCCGATGCTGCCGACACCTGGAACCAGATCCACCAGGTTCGACATGACGATGAAAATGAAAAACGTCGTGGCAAACGGAAAAACCCAGCGCGCCACGCGCGCGTCCAGAATGTCGCCGATCAGACCTTCCCAGCCTTCGACGAGCGATTCCATCACGTTCTGCATTCCCGACGGGACTTCCTTGACGCCCTTCCACGTCGTCAGGCGGACGATAGTTAAAATAACCGCCGCGACAACCCAGGTGCAAATCATCGAGTTCGTCACCGGTAATCCCAAAACCGTGAACAGGGTCGGCGCGGCCGACGGAACCACTTCCGCTGGCGGTTCAGGGGCGGGTGCCGTCGCGTGGGCCGGGGCGGAAATGGCTCCGGGAGACGGATTGCCGGGCGCGGCTGGCGAAGACGTCTGCGCGTCCACTGCCACCGCAAAAATCGCGGTGAGGAACGCACCTGCTAAAATAATAATTGTGCCAAATCGCTTCACGTAAATAACTTCCTTCAGTCCACACGGATTGCCCGGCGGGTCAAACCGATTGTGGGTCTGAAAGACCGGAAAGATTGCCTCATCGTGAAAAAATTCACAAGCCAATTTTAACCATTTTTCAGCAACCTTTTGGACGGCTGCCGTTGTTAAAAGCATTCTTGGCGCAGCAATTCCGGTGTTTTTCCAGCGGCGCGCAGTGTCCGCAAACTCAAGGCGTCTTGACGTTTGGCCAGGCGCCCGCCGGTTTCATCGCAAAGCAGGAGACAGTGATAAAACCCCGGTGGATTCAGTCCCAGTGCCTCGTAAAGCAACAGCTGCCGCGCCGTGCTCACCAGTAAGTCCGAGCCCCGCACCACCTCGGTGATCTGCATTGCCGCGTCGTCCACCACGCAGGCCAGTTGATAGGCCGGTACGTTGTCGTGCCGCCAGACGACAAAATCACCGAAATGCCTGCCGGCGATGAATTGTTGCGGCCCCTGAATCCCGTCGGTGAATGAAATGTTCTTGCCGTCAGGCACGCGGAACCGCCAATTGGCCCGTGACAGGTGGTGAGTGGCGGGTGCCAAGATTGTGGTCGCTGGATGCAGGTTGCTGGTCACCTGCCACGGGTCCCCTTTTGGACGGCAGGTTCCCGGATAAACTGTTTCGCCGTCTTCCAGGTGCGGAGCGGCCGCGGCTTGCTGGATGTCCTTGCGCGAACAGGTGCAGGGGTAAATGAACCCGCCCAGCCGCAATTTCTCCAGTGCGGCGCGATAGAGTTTCATCCGTTCGCTTTGATTGTAAGGCGCAAATGGACCGCCGCAGTCCGGTCCTTCCTGCCATGCGAAACCGAACCAGCGCAGGTCTTCGATCATTTGCGAAACGAACTCCAGCTTGAAACGCGTGGAGTCAATGTCTTCGTTGCGCAAAACCAGCACGCCGCCGTTTGCCCGCGCGCGCTGTTGCGCCGTCCAGAATGTCCGCGCGTGTCCCAGATGCAGATGACCCGTCGGCGACGGCGCCAGCCGGCCGCGATACCCTGTTTCAAAACGGCTCATGGGAATTGGCGGCGAGCCATCCGGTCAAACCGGGGAGGGGTCGGGACAGGACGTTTTGAACCTTGGAAATGTCCAGGGACGCGTCCGGCACGCGCGGTGGGCCGGGAAAATCCGCGACCGAGCCGGGTTCAATGTCCGCCTTCAACTCCGGCCAGCGCCTGGCCAGCAGCTGTCCCATTTGCCAGCGCGACAGCCTTTCTGCCCCGGCCACGTGAAACATCCCGGCGCATTGATGGGCCGCCAGCTCCCACACGGCGCGCGCCGTCTCGCCGGCGAAAATCGGGCAGCGAAATTCATCCGTAAATAATTTTATTTTCCTTCCCGATT
>Ga0265316_10006606_pt1 | contig 11050 bp, 6 predicted proteins | sample 4522metaG_FD_202092 | JGI IMG/M metagenome (GOLD analysis project Ga0265316, IMG submission 202092) | Rhizosphere microbial communities from Carex aquatilis grown in University of Washington, Seatle, WA, United States - 4-5-22 metaG | ecosystem: Host-associated > Plants > Roots > Rhizosphere >...
GGCTGCACGATTGAAGCGTGCGGGTTCCGCGACGCATACAGCAAGCTGCAGAAGGCCGGACTGACGGTACTAGGCATTTCCGCCGACACCCCAGCCGCCCAAAAGAAGTTTAAAGAAAAATACGAGCTGCCGTATACCTTACTCGCCGATGCCAACAAAGAGGTGGCGAAGAAGTTCGGAGTTCTGAAAGAAAAGAACATGTACGGCAGGAAAGTCATGGGAATCGCGCGCACCACTTTTCTCATCGGGCCCGACGGCAAGATCGTGCATATCTTCGAGAACGTGAAGCCCGACGGCCACGCCGAACAGGTGCTGGAACTGGCGAAAGCCGCGGCCAAGACGTAACCCAACGTGGGAACCCCGACACTAACCCGCAAGCAGATACGGGTGCGCGGCATCGTGCAGGGTGTCGGGTTCCGTCCTTTCGTTTACAACCTCGCACACCAGATGGGACTGGCCGGGTACGTCCTCAATTCCTCGGCGGGCGTAACTATCGAAATTGAAGGCGCCAACGGCAGCGTTCAGGAATTTCTCGACACGCTGCAACATCGGCCGCCGCCCTTGGCGCTGATCAAGGAATTCGCCGTGGCCGAGATGGAGCCACAAGGCGAGGCTGGATTTTGTATTCACCAAAGCCACGCCGAGGTTGGTGAGTTCGTGCTGATCTCACCCGACGTCGCCACCTGTGACGACTGTTGGCGCGATTTCAGCGATCCGGCGAACCGCCGCTTCGGGTACCCGTTCACCAACTGCACCAATTGCGGCCCGCGCTACACCATCATCCAGGACATTCCCTACGACCGGCCGATGACGACGATGGCGCCGTTCACCATGTGCGAACGGTGTCAGGCAGAGTATGAAGATCCGGCAAACCGGCGCTTTCATGCACAGCCCAATGCGTGTCCGGTATGCGGGCCGGCGCTGGCGCTGGCGGAGTCCGGCTCTGCGTATCCCGGGCCCTCGTCGTATCGCGCGTCCGAATCTGCCAACATCATTCGTCGGGCGCGAGAGTTGCTGCATGAGGGCAAGATTGTCGCAGTCAAAGGACTCGGTGGATTCCTGCTGGCCTGTGATGCCAGCAACGACGCCTCAGTGCGGCAGCTACGCACCCGCAAACGGCGTAGCGATAAGCCATTCGCATTGATGGCACGCGACGTTGCCGCAGTCGAGAGCTTCTGCATCCTCTCGGATGCGGAGCGCGCGGCACTTCTGAGCCCCCGGCGCCCCATTGTTGTGCTACGCCGCCGCCTTGATGCAGCGATTTCCGCCGCTGTCGCTCCGGGGAACAACACCCTTGGGGTGATGCTGCCTTATACGCCGCTCCACTACCTGCTGTTTAGCGATTCGCCGGATGATCCGCTGCAATTCACCGCCCTGGTGATGACTAGCGGCAACTTGAGCGAGGAGCCGATTGTCATTTCGAATGAAGAAGCATGGCAACGCCTGCAGCCGGTGGCGGATTGGTTTGTCTTCCACAACCGTGACATTTACATGCGTACGGATGACTCCGTGGTGCGCATCTTCGAGGGACGCGAGCGTGTGCTGCGGCGTTCACGCGGATATGTCCCGCATCCGGTCGATCTGGGTGTTTCGCTGCGCGAGATACTGGCCTGTGGCGCTGAGCTCAAGAACACGCTGTGTCTGACTAAGGGCAAGTACGCCATCCTCAGCCAGCACATTGGCGACCTGGAAAATTACGAGACGCTGGTGTTCTTCGAGGAAACTCTGGCCAATCTCAAGCAGCTTTTCCGGGTTGAGCCGCAGGCGGTGGCCTACGATCTTCATCCGCGCTATATCAGCACCCGGTTTGCGCTGGGATCGCCGCTGGAACCTAAGATCGGAGTGCAGCACCATCATGCCCACATCGCCAGCTGCATGGCGGAGAACCATCTGCACGACAGGGTCATTGGGGTCGCATTCGACGGAACCGGCTACGGCACCGATGGCAAGATCTGGGGCGGCGAGTTTCTGGTCGCCGACTTTGCAGGATTCGAACGCCGCGCGCATCTGCGCTATGTTCCACTGCCCGGTGGCGATGCCGCGGTGCGACGGCCGTGGCGCGTAGCGATTAGTTACCTTCATGACACGTTTGGCGCCGGATCGCTGCCAGGCGGCCTGGACTTCCTGCACGGCATTCCGGAAAAACATGTCGCGCTGGTCGACTCTATGCTCCAACGCGGCATCAACTGCGTTGATACTTCCTCCTGCGGTCGCCTGTTCGACGCGGTCGCCTCGCTCATCAATCTGCGACAGGAGGTCAACTTCGAAGGGCAGGCTGCGATCGAGTTGGAAATGATTGCCCAGCCCGGCGTCGAGGATTGTTATCCCTTCGAGATCGATGCCAGTGAGCCTGCACAGGTGGACGTGCGACCGATGATTGAAAGGATCCTGCGCGATCTTTCGCATTCCCGATCCCAGGCCTACATTGCGGCCTGCTTTCACAACACTATGGCGGCGGCGATCATCGCGGTGTGCCGCCAGATTCGCGAGCGTGAGCGGTTAAACCGCGTATGCCTGAGCGGCGGGACCTTTCAGAACCTCTATTTGTCAGAACATGCCGCAGCAGGATTGCGCCGCGAGGGCTTTGAGGTCTATCTACATTCGCTGGTTCCGCCCAACGACGGAGGCATCTCTCTTGGGCAAGCGGTTATCGCCAACGACATTTTGCAGAGAGGCGCTTGACCACGCGCGTAGCGCGGCTCGACCCGGCACGCATGGGCAAGTAGGTAGATTATGCTCTGTGTGCGCACGAGGAAGGAATCGCTGTCGCCGACACGCCTAAACAGGCTGGGGGAAAAATCGGCAATGAATATCTACCGCCGGCTAAAGTCGGCTCAGGATGATAAAAATAAATAACTTATCGGCACGACTGAAGTCGTGCCCTGATACAAAGCGCGTGCAAACCGATTCTCCGCAGCCTGTAAAAGCGAGGAGCGCGAGTTCCGGACTGACGCTCGACATCAAGAAGATGCCAGCTCAGTACCTTCCTCGCGCTCCGTTGAGCGTTCTGCCCGGCGGTCACTCGATTGCGACCGGTGCGTATCGGCGACTTCCCTTACTGAAGGGAAGCCAAGGTACGTTGCGCATCCTCTGCATCGGGCCCCTTGAGATTCAGTTGCAGCGCCTTCTGCAGCTCCATCCGAGCGCGGGTGCGGTCTCCCGCTCCTTTGTAGGCCATGCCCAGGTGGTAGCGGTACAGGGCCTTGTCGGGGCTTTTCTTGACCGCATCCTCGGCCAGCGAGACGGATACCCGATAGTTTCCTTTCTTGTATTGGATCCAGCCCAGGGTGTCGTTCACACTATCCAATTCGGGGGCCATTTGCTTGGCCTGGGTCGCCAGGCTCAGGGCCATATCGAGATTCTCGCCTTCCGACGCATAAATCCATGCCAGGTTGTTGGCTGCGATGGCATCGCGAGAATTCTGGCTCAGGGCCGCCTGGTAGTACTTACCCGCAGACTTCAAGTCGTTCTTGGCGACATAGATGTTCCCGATGTAATTGTTCACCAGGGCTGAATTGGGGGACGCAGCCAATGCTTTCTGGTATTCGGCCAAGGCTGCATCGGACTGTCCCTTCATTTCGTAGATCTGGCCGATATGGACATACGCCATTACCGTCTTGGGATCCAGCGCGATGACCTTCTGGTACTCGTCCATGGCTGCATCAAGCTTCCGGGTGGTTGCAAGAGCTGAGGCATAGACGAAGTGTGCGGGAGCCCGGTTAGAATTGGCCGCGGCATAGTTTCGAGCCAGCGCAACCGCCTTGTCGGGCTGGTTCATCGAGAACAACATGGCGACATAGCTGGAAACCGCCGTGTCATATTGCGGATAGAGCTTCAAGGCGGCTTGAAATTCCCGCTCCGCATCGGGGTATTTCTTCAATCCGGCGTAAGCCAGCGCCATATTGACGTGGACCAAAGGATCGTTGGGTACCGACTTCTGCACTTCCTGCAACTCGGCGAGGGCGGTGGGGTAGTCTTTTTCGCCCAAGGCGATGGTGGCATCCAGGAAGTGCGCCATGGGGCTGCTTTCGTTGACCTTCTGGAAACGGGAAGCGTATTCCTTGGCAGTATCAAAGTCGTGGGAATCACGATAGGTTTCAGCCAGGGCCTGAAGGATTGCCGGACTGTCAGGCTGCCGCTTCAAGGCTTCCTGCAACTCGTTCTTGGCCCCGACCAGATCGCCGGTCTGACGCAGCACCTGTCCCAGAATGAAGTGGGCTTGCGGGTTTTCGGGGGCATCCTTGATTACGTCACGCAGGGTCTTAATCGCCTCCGGGCTGTTTCCCTTGATCGCCATCAAGCGGGCCTGGTTGATGCGGGCCATGACGTCACCGGGATTGTCTTTCAACATCTTATCGACCGCCTTGCTGGCGTCGTCGATCTTGTTAGTAGTAATCAGGGTCTCGACCAGTTTTAGCTCCAAGTCCTCGTTGGTTGGATTGGAACTTAAACCACGCTGGAATTCCTTGACGGCCGCATCGGGGTTCCTCGATGCCAGGTAATACTCGCCGATGGCGAGTGACACGTCGGGTGCGTTTGGTTTGGCATCCCGTAGCTGCTGAACCACCTGTTCGCCATCCGCCTTACGTCCCTCATAGAGCATCAGCCCGGCCAAGCGAAGGTAAGGGGCGGGAGCGTCAGCATTGTTGTGGATCGCCTGGCGCAGCACGTCTTCCGCCTTCTTGTAGTCCTTCTTGTACATGTAAAAGCCGGCGAGATTGCCATAGGCCTGGAGGTTGTGCGGATCGACACTGACGGCCTTCAAGAGGTCCTGTTCCGCGGGGCCGTCCTGTTTCAGAGAGCCGTAGACCACGCCACGGTTAAGGTAGGCGGCGGACGCATCGGGCTTCAAGGCTATGGCCTTGCTGTATACCTCGATGGCTTCTTGCGGCTTCTTCTCCGCGTACAGAATATTGCCCAGCAGGACGTAGGCCTCGATGTTGTTAGGATCATGTTCGACCACATAACGCACCTGCTCTTCCGCTTTGTCGTAGTTCCGTCGCCCCGAGGCATACAACATGTTCGCCTCCAGCATGCGCGCTCGCAGCAGGTTGGGGTCGAGTTCGATGGCTTGGGCGACTTCCTTGTAGGCGTCGGGCCAATGCTTCAAATACAACTGGGCGGTAGCCAGCTGCAAGTGCGCGTCGGCAAACTTGGGATCGATCTGCAGTGCCTTCTTGAATTGAATAACGGCAGAGTCGTACTTCTTCTCGTCCATGTACTTCGTGCCGCTTTCGAGGTACTTGCGCTTGGCGGCGTCGGGGTTGCGGGTGCACCCGGCGAAGGCCGCCGTCAGCACAACCATCACGATAAAGACGATGTAGCGATTCCGCATGAGTTCTCCTGGGTTACTTGGGGATGACTTGGTCAACATCATCCGTGATTTGTTGGGCGAAGGCGATGGCCCGCACACGCGCCTGCGCCTCATCACCATGCTGAATGGGAGCGGTGATACGGACTAAGGCGGCATCGGTACGGTTTAACCGCATGGCGTCGTAAATCAAATAGAACTTACCCCAATACTCGCTGGCCACGATGCGGCCGTGCGCCTGGTACCAGTACATAACCAACTCTTCCTCAAGGCCCTTGCGGACAATGTAGAGGTTGACCGGGACTTTGCGCCCGTCCGCGAGCGGGAGTTCATAGACGCTCGCCTGCAACGGCGTCCAGCCCGCCCCGGGCAGGCAATTCTTTGGGGAGTGAATGCTGGCGCCGGTCCGCTGGCTGCGGAAGTAACCGATATACAGTCCAGCCGGCCCCTGGGTGGGCGAAATATAGCCGCGATTGAGGTAATCCGTCACCCCCAGCAAATCGATGGTCTTTTGGTCGAGCGGCCAATCGACAGCCGCCTGGAACCCGCCGACCTGGCTGGGAAATTCCGACAGCGCCTTCGCCGGTGGCGTGGCTTCGCCGTGCGAAAGGTAAGCCATTCCCGCGGTGGCGCCCAAGAGCAGGGCAATCATCGCCCAATAGCGCACTCCAGCTTTCATCGTCCCCCCTCGGCTTTGACCATGGTTCCATCGTCCTTCGGAAGCCACCCGAGTTTGCGGCGGGTGAAGTTGATAAGAGCGTGGAACGCCAGGAACAACACCGTGGCCACCACAAAGATCACCCAGCCGGAAAATTCATGCATGAAACCTTCGGCGGCTTGTGGCCCGATGTAATTTGCCATCACGGCGGTGATCATGACGCGGGTCCCATTGCTGACGATGGCGAGCGGCACCATGGCTACGATAAGGATCCAACGCACCACGATGCTGCGCTCTACCAGATATCCGTAGCCGGCAGCCAGCGCCAACAGCGACATCAGGGAGCGGATGCCGCTGCAGGCTTCCACGACTTGCAGCGACATTCCCGGTATGATCAGCACATTGCCTTCCCGCATGATGGGAAAGAGGTTGAGTATTTCCAAGGTGCGGGTCGCAAAACGGGAGGCGATGAACTGCAGCGGAAAAACAATCTCGTTATAGATGATGACCGGTATCGGGATGGCGAAAAGCAGGAAGGCCATGGGAAACGCTATGGCCCTCAAGACCGCGGTTCCGCAGAAATATACGATCAGACCGCAGATGGAACCGAGCAGAGAAATCCGGGTAAGAAATAGCTCCGCCCCAAGGCTACCCAGGAACAGCAGGCCAATCGACCCGATAACAATAGCCATTCCCCACATCGAAGGGCGCCGGGCCACCAGGCGCAACTTGTCACGCCGTTGCCAGATCAGGTAAGCAGAAAGCACAGGCACCAGGAAGCCATGCGAGTAGTCGGGGTCAATGTACCACTGCTCGAACAGACGCTGGAGAACCGGCACATACAGTCCGATCAACACCGCAACCAGCAGCAACCCGGGCCAGCCAAAGAGCTTAACGCTCTGCCATTGGAGCATCAGCTTAGAGGGAGGACGATTTTCCACAGAAATCTCTTCAACCGGCGGCTGTGGAGCAGTCCCAGTCGGATTGGTGCCCAACAACACTTTAGTTGTCACTCCATCGTGGGATTTCGATCAAAAGACATCTACAGGTATGTGCAATTATTTGGCCGAGCGTGAACGCAAGCATACTCCATAAGCGGCTCAAAATCCAGCAGTTCTGCATTTAGATTCCGGGAATCGCAAGAATTTTATCGCAAGTGCTGCAAATTGTTGCACATCCATTCCAGCCCCGTTCACTCATCTGGTGAATCATTCCTCGGAGCCGCGACCAGGGAGGCGGATGTGGCGCCAATTCTCTCCGGCTTGGGCGGCTGCTTTCGGCGCTGCCTGTTATGACGCCTAAAGGAACCGCGACCTAGGCCACGAGTTCGTTCTCCCAAGGACAGCGTGTATGATGGCAAGTCTGTCATTATAATTCGAAAATGGTTCGAACACCTTCCAGCAGCGTGGTTTGCAACCCACGGGTCACTGATTCGGACTTCCAGTGGATCGGTTGCGCAGCGCTACACAGTTGTCCTGGGAACAGAACCAGCCTCAGTCAGCTCTCGTACAGCCCAATAGCGCCTGAAATGACGGCCGAAACTGTAACCTTCCGAGGGTGATTACCCTGCTCACACACATGTCGGTATCCCGGGAAGAAACTACGAAGGCCGCTGTGGACGAGACCTACCGGCGCGGCCCTCTGAGCTCGGCGGTTAAAGTCGCCATAATCGCGACCCTCCTTGCTTACGGGGCGCTGGCTTTGTACCAGTTGGGAACGACGGACCTGGATGACGATGAGGCGCGATATGGTACCTCCGCACTCAACATCCTCAGAGACTACCGCCAGTTAGCCATCGTCTCGCCCGATCCTGAAGGGGTCCCCTGGTCGACTTGGCCGTATGCTTATCCGAGCCTGCTCGCGGGTTCGATGGCACTGTTCGGCCACAACGAAGTCGCTCTCCGTATGGTGAATGTGGTGTTGATGCTGCTGACCGCTTGGTGCGTTTACCGGCTGACCGCGTCGCTGGTCAAGGACCAGACCACCGCGCTTCTCGCGTTCGGACTGTTTCTGCTGAACCCGGCGGTGATCGCGTATGCGCGGTCGCTTATGGCGGAGACTTCCATCATGTTCTGGGGCTGCCTGGCCATGGTAGCGGCAGTAGCTTACCGGGAAACGAGCCGTAGCCGTTACGCAGCTTTGTGTGGAGCGGCGCTCGGCCTGGGATTCTTGTCGAAACTGTGGCTTGTTTTGCCTTTCTGCGCGGCCAGCGCGCTGCTTTTGGTATCGCGTCTGCCCGACGGGAAGCTGGCAAAACTCGCGCGCGATGCCGGGCTCGGCTTAGTCTCTTTCTTGATCGTCGCCGGATCGCACCTGCTGTTATTGCGGTTGCTGGCGCCGGGCAGCATGAAGACATGGCTCGCAACCTATTTCCTGAGTGCAGCCACAACCCGCGTCGCCGGCGCAGGTTACGATCCGAGAATATGGTATAAGCCCGGATGGTTTTATTTCGGCACGGTGTTCAAGGCACAATTGTTCGCATTGCCTCTGCTTTTTGCTGGAATCGCCGAGTTGGTACGGCGCCGGCAGTTTCTGGCGCTGGGCTGCGCGGCCTGGCTGATAGGGCCGGTGTTCGTGCTCTCGCTATTCAAGGTCAAAGAGGCCCCTTACATCTGCGCGGCTTATCCGGCCATGGCGTTGCTGGTGGCCTGCGGCCTGCATTCTTTCTTCCGGGACACGCGGCCAATGGAAGTCGCACTCAGCTCCCTGGCTGCGGTAGCCGCCTCGGTGTATTTCTTTGTTGTGGGAGCGCTAAGCTTGGCGCAACTGGCCATGCTGCTGGCACTCTACGCTTTTTCCCTGTTAGCCGCGCCGGCCAGGTGGTTCTCGCCCGTCTGGCGCAAGCGTGCAGCACTTGCGGCTGCGCTGGCGACCCTGCTTTTTGCCGACGGAGTGGTCGTGTGGCGTCAATTGCAGCACCGGACCTACTACCGCGAGATCGCGAGTTATTTCAAGCCGCGGGTCGGCCCGTTACGTGCCGGCGTACCCATCTTTACCGCGCCCGACTTCCCTGCTCTCAGCTTCTACCTGTTCAGACCTGGAGAGTACTGGGAGTCTTATTACATGCACAACAGCGATGAGCTGTTTCGTTACAACCTGGAACACGGAAACCGGGTGTTCTACCTGGTGGACCCGACCCACACCAGCTACGGTAGCCGCTTCAAACCGGAATGGGGAACACTCCTGAAGCGCAACACCGTCGACATAACCTCTGAGGTCGAGCAGGCGACGGGCACAAAACTCAATGTTCAGGTGCTCGTCCCGTTCGCCCGACAGCAACCATGAGCCAGGGAAATCCGGCGGCCATTCCTTGCCTGGCCTCTCGCCCCTGGATAACAAAGCATCTCGAGGGTAGCGTACGGAACCTGGCGATTACCCCTATCTCATTGCAGGGTGACAGGCTTGGTTGCCAGTCGGTAAGATGGCATTGACATCTTTTTGCAAGGAGTCGCGTTGGCACCAAGAGAGAATATTGTCGTTGTGGGAGGCGGTGGCCACGTCGGGCTGCCGCTGGGCATTGTCTTGGCGAGCCGCGGCTTGCCCGTCGTCCTGCTGGACATTGATGCGGCAAAGGTAGAGACCATTAACTCTGGCAAGATGCCTTTCCGCGAGGACGGCGCGGAGCCCGTTCTGAAGCAGGCGCTCGGGACCAACCTTCGAGCTACGACCGACCCGAACTGCCTGCGCTCGGCGGACATTGTCATTACGGTCGTCGGCACTCCCGTGGACCGCCACCTGAACCCTACCGTCCATGAGCTCTATAAGAACCTGGATGGTCTGCTGCAGTACGTGCAAGATGGGGCGTTGCTAGTGTTGCGCAGTACGGTCAGCCCGGGCGTTACCAAGCTGGTCTATCAGCGGATTCGATCGTTGGGACGTGGAATCGAAGTGGCCTTTTGTCCCGAGCGCATTGCCGAGGGCAATGCCATGGAGGAATTGGTCAAGCTGCCACAGATCGTCTCCGCCTTCGAAGAATCGGCGCTGCGAAGGGCCCGAGAGCTGTTTCTCATCATTGCTCCCACCGTCATTGAACTGGCTCCGCTCGAGGCGGAACTGGCCAAGCTGTTCACCAACAGCTGGAGATATCTGAACTTTGCCATCTCCAACCAGTTCTACATGCTCGCCGAGAGCTATGGCCTGGACTTCTACCGCATCCACGATGCGGTGACCCGGGAATATCCCCGAATGCGGAGCTTTGCGCGGGCGGGATTTGCTGCCGGCCCTTGCCTGTTGAAAGACACGCTGCAACTCTCAGCCTTCTCCCACAATAACTTCTTCCTGGGACATGCCGCCATGCTGGTCAACGAGGGACTTCCCAACTTCATCGTTGCACAGCTGCGGCCGCTGGATCTTGCCAGCAAGACGGTAGCAATCCTGGGAATGGCGTTCAAGGGAGAATCCGACGACATTCGCGACAGCCTGTCCTTCAAGCTGAAGAAGTTGCTGGAGGTCGAGGCCGAAGAAGTGCTTTGCACAGATCCATACGTTCCCGACCCCAACCTGGTACCGATTGAGGAAGCACTGAGCCGGGCCGACATCGTTGTTCTTGGCGCCCCGCATTCTGCTTACCGGAACCTGCACATCTCCTCGGACAAGGTGGTGGTCGATGTCTGGAACTTCTGGCCGGAACTCCAACACGCCTCGGCCGGGTCGCCCATGGCCATGGCGGCAGGAGAGAAGCGCTCATGAAGATACTGGTGACGGGTTCCGCGGGTTTTATCAATGGCTATCTGGTGGAAGAGCTCCTACAGGCCGGCTATGAAGTTGTCGGGGTTGACAACTTCAGCAAGTACGGCCGGGTGGAGAAGTCGTACGACAAGCATCCTCGCTACCGCTTCATCGAGGCCGACTGTAAAGACGTATCTCTCCTCAAGGAGCTCCTTTCCGACTGCGACCACTTTGTAGCTTCCGCCGCCATGATTGGCGGTATCAGCTACTTCCACGAATTCGCTTACGACCTGCTCGCCGAAAACGAGCGGATCACGGCGGCATCGTTCGATGCTGCCATCTACGCCCATCAGCACAAGCAGCTGAAAAAGATCACGGTGATGTCGTCCAGCATGGTCTTTGAGAGCACCTCG
>Ga0265316_10006611_pt1 | contig 11043 bp, 8 predicted proteins | sample 4522metaG_FD_202092 | JGI IMG/M metagenome (GOLD analysis project Ga0265316, IMG submission 202092) | Rhizosphere microbial communities from Carex aquatilis grown in University of Washington, Seatle, WA, United States - 4-5-22 metaG | ecosystem: Host-associated > Plants > Roots > Rhizosphere >...
GAGCGAAGAAAGCCCGGACCGCGGTGAGAGTGCCGCCGTGTGCAGGAGAATGCGGGTGCTGGAGATCGTGGAAGCGCACAGGACAACCAGGCGGGAGTGAACTTCCTGCCGGAGCCCGGTGGTGCGGTCCACATAACACACTCCTCGCGCGCGTTTCCCCGAGGGATCGACTATCACGTGGCTGACAATGGCGCCCGTGCGAACTTCCGTGAGGCCGGTGGCATGGGCTGCGACGAACGTTGTGCCCAGGCTGGTCAGCCTGCTCCATGGCGTGCCTGGCAATGGACCCGCCGTCCCGTCAATCCCGCGGCAGGGAAGGACCCTCCGCGACGGCCACGTGCGCTCCACCCCCTCGCGAAGCTTCTCTTCCGCCGCCGTGAGCGGGTACGCGCCCACGTAGTGGCCGTCAGGGAGTTGCCGGAGATTCGCCGAGGTCCCGTGTACGCCCAGGGTGTCCTCCACCCTGTCGTACCAGGGGGCCAGGTCCGGGTAGCGCAGCGGCCAGTCGGCGCCAAACCCGTCCCGGGTTCCTGCCTCGAGCTCGTAATCGGAAAGGCGCAGGAGGACCCCGCCCCACAGAAAAGAGCGGCCCCCGAGCTGCGATCCGCGAATCCAGTTGAAGGGTCGTCCCGGCGCAGTCGTGTAAGGCTCCTGGCGGTCATCCACGAAGAAATCCGGATTCTTCATCCAGTAGGCGGGATGGAACGACTGCCGGCTCTGACGCCCGGTCGCCACTCGCGAAAGCCGTCTCACCATGGCGAAAGGGCCACCGCGGTGCTCCGCCTTCGGGGAAACCGCCGGGCCTGCCTCCAGCACCAGGACGCTCAGGCCGGCCTCGCTCAACGTCTTGGCGGCCCACCCTCCGGAAGCCCCGGACCCTACGACGATTGCATCGTAGTGATCGTTCATTCATCCCTCCCGGTTTCCAGCCAGCGCGCTTCCGCGGGCGTGAGAGGATGGTCCAGCGCCTGCGCGTTCGCCCGGAATCGATCTGCGCTTCGCGTGCTGACGACGGGAAAGACGACGAAGGGCTGCGCGAAGAGGTACGCCAGCGCAACCTGGGACGGCGTGAGCCCCGTGCGCGCCGCAAGCGCCTGAACCCGGTCCCTGCGTGCACTGTTGGAGGGAAGCCTGTAGACGCCGTCCGCCCGAAGGCCTGCCGCGCCGCCGCCTGGCCGGGCGAAATACCCGGCGGCCAGGCCGGACCATGCAAGGACAGGCATGGCGGAGCCATGGTACCAACCCCGGGCCTCCAGGCCTGCAGGGCCCGCGATGGATACGCAACCGGGAAACGGCGCGCGGCGCCATTCGGCCAGGCTGAAGTGGGGGCTGCTCGCTGCCAGGGAGCTGAGACCAGACTCCCGTGCATGTCGGTTCCCCTGGGCAATACGGAGGTGCGTCCAGTTCGATACTCCGAACGCCCGCACGAGTCCAAGGCGCTGAAGCTCGTTCAGGCTGTCGATGAGTGCCTCCACGGGAAGTGACGGGTCGTCCCGATGCAGCAGGTACAGGTCGATGTAATCGGTGCGCAGTGTCTTCAGGGAGGAGCGGAGATCTGCCAGGATGGACGCCCTGTCGAGCCTGCTCCGGAAGGTCAGCAGATGCGGATGGCCGCCCTTGGTGACGATGACGACCTTGTCCCGGATGCCGCGGGACCGCATCCACCGGCCCAACACGCGCTCACTGGAGCCGAGGCCGTAGACGCGGGCCGTGTCGAATGCGTTCCCGCCGGCCTCGAAAACCCGGTCCAGAAGGCCGCCCGGCCTGGCCGCGGAACGGGCAAGTGAGGCCGTGCCCAAAACCAGTCGTGCAACCGGCACCCCTATCCCCTGGATCGAAGCATGCATCATCCCTTGCCCGGTTCCGATCCTACCGACAGCCCGCGGGCGGTGTCAACGGCGGCCCTCGACGCTCTGTGCAGGACGTGAAACCGCGCACGTCGGTGAAGACAAGTTCCGGAGTGGCTGCACCGGTGTACTAATGACCAAGGAGAGTATCACATGAAGCGGAAATGGTTCGATTCATCCGCGGAACTATTCCTCTTCGAAAATCACCACTGCTTCACAGTCGGCCGCCTTACCGGCAGAGCGCCTCCAGCCGCATCCCGTCCCGGGGTATCGCGCCGCGCCAGTACTCCGCCGATTGCCTGATCTGGTGAAGGAGTTGCCGCGGGAGTGCCGTCGCGCCGGCGAATACCTCCAGCGTCAGGTAGATGGTGTCGCACCTGGGCGGCAGCGCGGGGTCGTCCGGCGCTGCGTAGGACCGCTGGATTGCGTGCAGGACTTTTTGGGCGTGTATCGAGCCTGCTGCGTTCAGCTCCGGAGTAAATGGCTCGTGCGCCGAGGAGCTGCCGGTGACCTGCTGCAGGTGAATGATGGGCGAATAGCATCCAAGGTGAGACAACCATTCGTACGGGTCGGCGTCCGCCGGAGCGGAGAAGAGGTACGGATGCCGTTCGACCTCCACGGCCACTTCATCGAGGCTCCCTCTCTCGAATGCCGCGTATGCCTCCGCGGAGCCAAGCCACAGATCGTACGGCGCGTGCGCAGGCTTGCCCTCGAGCGCCGTATCCAACGCGGCCCTGCTCGGCGGCAGGAACTTTCGCTGGCCGCCGGCGTGCCCCGTGTCAACGGTCAGGTAGAACGGAGCGCGGCCGCGCCGCCAGACCTCCTGGAGCAGGTCCCTTGCTCCGGCGATGGTCCACGGAACCTGGTGAGGGGAATACATCTGCTCCACGCCGACGCTCCTCAGGTTTTTCCGCGCCCCACATGCGGCGATCTCTGCCAGCGACGTGCAGAGCCTGTCCCGTGCCTCGGCAAAGCGCTCGGGACTCTCCAGGGTTGCCTGCGGGAAGGCGTGGCAGAAAAAGCCGAGGCCCGCGCCAAGGTCCGCGGCGGCATCGACCATCGGCTCGATCCACTTCCGCTGCATGACATCCCGCACGCGTTTGTCGGGGTGACCCAGGCCGAGAGTGGAATAGGTGCCGTGACCGGAGTAGATGTTCACCACGCGGGGACCGTGCGCAGAGGAGGCGGCCTTCACAGCGCGTCTCCAGGCGGCCATGTGCTGTGGACCGGAGTACAGCGGGTCGGCGTCCGTATCTGCGCTGGCCTCGATGCACTGGACGCCCAGGTCGCGGATGATCGAGACCCATTCCGATGGCTCCGTCCAGCGCTTGTACGCAAAGCAGTTGTCGACTGCCAGGAATATCCGCGGTGAGCCCGCCATCTTCAATCGACCTTCCGGCAGGAGTTGCGGATGATCAGCCGCGGCTTCATGGTGACGGAATGCGGCGGCGTCCTGCGCTTTGTGATGAGGTCCAGGAGAAGGAGGGTGGCGTTCTTCCCCATCTCCAGCGGATCCAGTGCAACGGTGGTGAGGGAGATGGCGGAGGCATAGAGAATGTCGTTGTAGCCAACCACCGAGATGTCGTCCGGCACGTGCATTCCATGTTTCTCGATGGCCGCCCGGGCCGCGAGGGCCATGATGTCGTTCGCCGCAAACACCGCGGTAAACCGGCGGCCCTCGCGCAGGACATCGTCAACCTTCTGAAAGGCGTCGTTCCAGGAAAAGTTGCCCTGGACGATCAGCTCCTCCCGGGTCTCGATCCCCCCTTCGCTCAACGCCTTGGCATATCCCGCCGCCCGGTCCACCGAGGTGCTCGTGGTGGCAGGCCCCGCGATGAAGCAGATGTCCTTATGCCCCAGGCTGAGCAGGTACTTCACCGCCTGGTAGGCGCCGTCGAGGTTGTCGGAGACCACGGAGTTCACCGCGGGTTCCAGGATTGTCCGGTCCACGATCACGAACGGGAATGACATGCGGCGAAGCATGGCAAGGGACGGGAGCTCCGTGCCGGTGGGCTGGACAATCAGGCCGTCGATCCCCCTGTGCACCAGGTTCTCGATGTGCTCGTTCTCCAGCTCCCCGCTGTTCATGGAATCGCAGAGGATGGAGATGTAGCCGTGGATCCTGGCGATGTTCTCCACCCCCTTGAAGATGGACGCCATGACCGGGTCCGTCACGTCCGGGGATACCATGCCGATCATTTTCGCGGCTGCGCCGTTGGAAGGGCGCCTCTTGATGCGCGAATAGCTCATCTGCTCGGCAATGCCGAGAACGGACTCCCTGATGGACTGGTCCACCGTCTCCTTGTCGTTCAGGACGTTGGAGACAGTGGCGACGGACACGTTCGCCGCTCTTGCGATGTCCCTGATTGTGACCTTTTTTCTGGACTTCGCCATTCTGCTGCGCTCCCTTCTCCTCAGATCTCGGTTCCCAACAGATGGAACGCCGCTTTTCTGACTGCTGCCTCACGGCCCGCATAGAACCAGTTGACGAACTGGTCGGTGGACGCCGCGCGCGAGGACTCCCCGCCGATCGGCCTTCCATGACACTCGGTCTCCCCAAAGCCTCCCAGGCCGCCGTCATCGTGGTAGATGTCGATGGAGTACCCGCGGACCCCGGGCCTGTCGGGGGCTTCCATCACGTACGGCTCGGAGGGGTTGTTGAAGAAGAGCTTCACCATGAGGAACGCCTGGTCCGGCGCCAGGACACGGAAGTACCCGCACCTCCCGAAGTGGTGCGCTGCCTTCAGCTCGATCTTGAACATGCAGTTATCGCCCTTGATCCGGGCCTTCAGGCAGTGGTCGGAAACCTCCAGGTGCTCGGCGTCCGCGGGTGCGTGGTGATCGGCGTACTCCAGCCCCGGCACGGTGGGGACAATCGCCACCCCGCCGGGCGGGACCTGCGTGATGTTCCAGGCCTGGCTGGGCAGATCGTCCGGCGCGCGGTCGGTCAGCGTGATCTCGTGCTCGTAGCCGGCAAACCGCAGGTCACCGGAAATCGCCTCGTATCCGGCCAGCGTGCGCAGCGGGTCGTCGATGCGGCGGATCCTGCGCACGGCGTGGAGACTCTTGCCCCTGTCCTGGTGATCGTACGCCAGGAGGCGCATCTCCTGTTCCAGCTCGCATCCGTTTGCCAGTGTGTAGGTCCCCGGATCCACCGCCTGCTGAAGGTCGTAGCTCTGGAGAAACCGCGCGCGATCCCGCACGTTGTACTGCAGCTCCGGCGCCACCCAGATCCTGTCCCCCCCGATGTTCCAGGCGCGCCTGCGCAGGAGCGCCGCGAGCTCGTTCGGTTCCGAAAAGGAGGGGCTCAGCCAGAGAGGGCACTCCTGGTCCTCCCCGAAGAACGGTCCGATGATCCGCCCGCCGTAGCGGGTGATCACCAGGCGCGCGTCCGCCCCCAGTTCGACCAGGGAAAACTGCTCTCGGCATTTTTCAAGGCTGCCCACCACCTGGCCGAACGTCGGTGCGCGGTTCATCCCTCAGTACTCCTGCGCCACTTCCTGCGCCACCCGGGTCCACCCGGCGGCGCGCTGGGGCTCGCCGAACAGCGTCTGCGTGTCGCGAAGGCACACAATCGAGTGGCAGCCTTTCAGCTTGTCGAAGCCTTTGCCCAACTCGCTGCGGATGAGGTCCTCGCTGTAGGAGGCGATCATGGTCACCGGGTGCGGCTTCCAGGAGAGAACGTAGTCGCCCTTCAGCGTCTGCGCCGCAATCTCCAGGTTTGCCGCGTGGCTGACGGAGCATTCGCGGAGCCGCGGGATATGACGGATGATGTTCTTCCACTTCTTGTCGTTGCCCTCGCAGCAGCCGTAGCTGTTCATGCCGAAGCGCGCGGCAATGGGCTCCTGGTAGCGAAGGACGAACTCTTCATGGCACTCCGGGGAGACCTCGGAGAACTCCTGCGCCTGGGTGTAGCCCCACAGGTCGCGGGTGGTGACGTGCGCGGGATTGAACGACGGGCCGGGAAGCTGGTCGGAGCAGGCAAGACCGTTGGAACCCAGCGGGGTATTGGACAGGTACATGTACTCGTTGTTGTTCAGGCAGAGAAGGTTCTCTCTTTCCATGGCGTCCAGGTACCGCAGCGTCCCCCGCATCAGGAAATCCATTGCCTCGTGGACGAACTCCGGCGCGGTGTACAGGTCGTAGAAGACCGACTCGAGCCCTCGCAGCTCGCACAGGACGTCGATGAGGCCGTTGCCCCACCCCAGCACGGTGCTGTCGGTCCCGCCGTAGAAAGGCTCTCCCTCCACGACATCGAGGATGTCGCCCAGCACATCCTTGACGGCGCCGAGGTGCTCGGCCGTCAGCTTCCTGTCCACGGTGAGCTCGGGAAAGCGGAGCTTCTTGAGGTCATCGTACTCGACGAGTGACGGGGTGAACTTTGCCGAATGGTCCGCCCTGTCCGCGAAGGGGCGCACCCGGCCGTCCACCCAGTCGGTGACCGTGCGCTCCACGGGGACCCAGACCTTGTCGTTGATGATCTCGTCGTCCTTGATGTTCTCCCAGCGGTAGATCTTGCGGCGAAGCTCCCACTCGCAGCGGCGGAACCACGGGTCCTTCACGACCATGGTGCGCTCCGGCAGGATCTCGTCCCAGGCGGCCTCGGGGAGGGAGCACAAGACCAGCGGCCTGACCTTCCGAAGGGCGTTCTTGTCTTTCCAGAGCTTCCTCTTCTGCTCCCAGACCGGGTCCTGGGAAATGACCTTCACCTTCTTTGCCAGCTCCCGCAGGACCTTCTTCTCTTCGGCGTTCACCTTCATTGCGGACCCTCCTCTCCTTATCTCAGCTCGCCCTTGTTGCGCACGCAGTCCACCATGACGGCCAGGAAGATCACCAGCCCCCGCACGACGGTGTAGGAGTAGGGGTTGGCGCCCACCAGCACGAGACCGTTCTCGATGCACGTGATGATCAGCACTCCGATCAGCGCCCCGGGGAAGATCCGTCCCTTCCCGCCGAACAGGCTCACCCCGCCGAGGACCGCCGCGCTGATCACGAGGAACTCGGACCCCCGGCCGAAGTCGGGCGTCACGGCGCCGACCTGCGCGGAGGAGATCAGCCCGCTCAGCCCCGCCATGGCGCCGGCAATGAGGTAGGCCGTGAAGAGCTTTCCCTTCACGTTGATGCCGACCTTCTCCGCCGCCGCGGCGTTGTTGCCAATGGCAAAGAGCTGCCGGCCGAAGGAGGTCTTGACCAGCACGAACTGCCCCACCCCGACGATGAGGAGAAAGATGATGGTGATGACGGGAATGCCCAGCACCGCGGTCTGGGTGAGGAAGTCCTGCGCCGGCCCGGTGAAGTAGATCAGTGTCTGCCCGCTGATGGCGGACCCCAGGCCGCGCAGGATGATTTGTACCGCCAAAGTGGCGATGAACGGCACAACCCGCCAGCGGGAGATGACCAGCCCGTTCAGCGCGCCGATCATGGCCCCGGTGGCAAGGGAGATGAGCAGCGCCGGCACGAGCCCCGCGCCGCGGCTGGCGAAATAGGCGGTGATGGTGGCCGCGATGTACATGGTGCTTCCCGCGGAGAGATCGATGCCCCCCGCCAGGATGACGAACACCATGCCGACCACCGCGATCCCGATGGCCGCCGACTGCTGGAGGATGTTGATGATGTTGTCCGGGTCATAGAACCGGGATGTGATCAGGGAGAAGACAAGCACGAGCACGCCGAAGACGAAGTACAGCCCGTAACGGTAGAAGTACTCCAGGGGATGCACGGAGGCGGCTCTAGTTGTCATAGCAGCCCTTTCCGCCGACTGCGTATTTCATCAGGCGCTCCTGGTCGAAGTCGGCGCGCGGCAGGTCCACGGCGATCTCCCCCTGCGTCATGACGAGGATCCTGTCGCACACGCCCATCAGCTCCTCCATCTCCGAGGAGATGAAAAGGATAGCGGAGCCCCGGAGGGCAAGGGCGTTGACGTAGTTGTAAATCTCCAGCTTGGCCCCGACGTCCACCCCGCGGGTGGGCTCGTCCAGGATGAACACCTGCGGCTCCATCAGAAGCCATTTGCCGATGACTACCTTCTGCTGGTTGCCGCCGCTGAGGCTGGCAACGGCCTGCGTGTTCTTGTCGTACGTCTTTATCTTCACGTCCGTGATGGCCCTCTCACTGGCCCGCTCCTCCTCCGCCTTGTTCACCGACATCAGTTTCCCGCCCAGCCTCTTAAGGTACACCAGCACCAGGTTGTCCCTCACCGTCTTGGACATGATGAGCCCTTCCTCGCGGCGGTTCTCGGTGATGAAGGACACCCCCTTTTCGATGCTGGAGACGGGGCTCAGGCTTTCCACGCGCTGTCCGCCGATGGTGACATGCCCGCTGTCGAATGCGTCCACCCCGAAGACCGCGCGCGCAAGCTCGCTGCGGCCGGCCCCCATGAGGCCGAACAGGCCCACTATCTCCCCCTTGCGCAGCTGGAAGCTCACGTCGCGGAGCACGTTCTCCCGGCAAAGGTTCGCCACTTCCAGGAAGGGCGCGCCCGGCTTTTTTTCCACGTAGGGGAAAAGGCGTGTCAGCTCCCGTCCGACCATCATGTGGATGATCTGCTCCTTGGTGAGGTTCCCCACGGCGTCGGTGCCGATGACCTTCCCGTCCCTCAGCACCATGACCTGGTTGCAGAGGGTGAGAACGTCGTCGATGATGTGGGAAATATAGATGACCGACACCCCGCGTTCCTTCAGGGACCGGATCACCTGGAACAGCTTGTCTTTCTCCTTGTTCGACAGGGAGGTGGTGGGCTCGTCGAAGATGATGACCTTCCCGTCCACGTGCAGGGCCTTGGCGATCTCCACCATCTGCCGGCACCCCATGGGCAGGTCCCCGACCGTGGAGCTCACGCTGATGTTCTCCCCCAGTTGCTCGAGAATCCGCGACGCGGTCTTCTTCATGAGGGAGGTATCGAGGATCCGGAGAAAGCTCTTCTTCGGAAAGGCTTCGATGAAGATGTTCTCCATTACGCTCAGGTTGGTGAAGAGGTTCAGCTCCTGGTGGATGAAGGCGATACCTGCCCGCGTGGCGTCCATCGGCTCCCGCGGCGCGTATTTCTTTCCGCCGTAGAACATCTCCCCGGAGTCCTTCTGCACCACCCCGCCCAGGATGTTCATGAGGGTGGACTTTCCCGCCCCGTTCTCCCCCACCAGGCCCAGGACGGAGCCCCTGCGAAGAGACAGGCTGACCCCCTCCAGGACCTTCACGGAGGAGAAGCTCTTGTCGATGTTCTCCAGCCTCAGCACGATATCGGCGTCCATTGCGGAACCTCCTCTCGCGGCTATCGGCGAAGCCGGCGCACGGCGTCGAACAGGGCAATGAAAAAGATGACGGCACCCTTGACGATGATCACCATGTACCAGGGAATGCCCACCAGGTTCAGGCTGTTGTTCAGGATGGTGATAAAGAGCGCGCCCGCAACCGTGCCCAGCACCGTGCCCGAGCCGCCAAAGATGCTGGTGCCGCCGATGATGACGGCGGCCACGATGTCCATCAGCCGTTCCTGGCCCAGCGCCGGCGTTCCGGCGCCCAGCCGGGCGCTCATGAGGGCGCCGCCCAGCGCGGCAAGGAACCCGCTCAGGAGAAAGAGGATGAAGATGGTCTTCTTGACCGGGACGCCCGAGATGAAGGACGCCTTGGGGTTGCTCCCCACCGCGTAGACGTTGCGGCCGAAGACCGTGGAGGAAAGGGCGTATTGCGCAACCAGGACCACCACCGCGGCCAGGATGATGGGAAACGGGATTCCGACGACGGTCCCGTCACCCATGAAGGTGAAAGCGCGGGGCAGGTTGGTGATGGTGGCTGACCTCGTGTAGTAGACCGCCGCGCCGCCGAACACCAGCGAGGTTGCCATGGTGGCGATGAATGACGGCATCTTCAGAAAGACCACGGAGAGGCCGTTGATGGCGGCCACGGCGAGACCGATGAGCAGCATCACGAGCATGGCCACCGGGAACCCGAACGGGGAATGCGCCAGGAAGCCGGTGTCGAGATTCATGATGGAGGCGCCGACAACGCTTGCAAGCGCCGTCACGGCGGTGACGGAGAAATCGATTCCTCCGTTGAGGATCACAAAACCGAGACCGATGGAGAGGATGATCAGGTCGGAGGACTGCACCAGGATGTCGAGGAGGTTCTTGGGGCTGGCAAACTGGGGAACGATGAGGAGAGAGGCGATCACGTAGCCCACCAGCACCAGCACGATGGGCCGTTCGCGGTACGTATTCCGGGCGAGGCTCAGGACCCTGTTCATGTAGTTTGTCCTTCTCTTCGGCGCGCCGCCAGAAAAAGCGGGTGCGGCGTCCGGCGCCGCACCCGCATGACGACCGCGCGTGTGCTATTTCTTGGTCCCGAAATAACCGTATGCGTCGTAGGCCGTTGCTTCGAAGTTGTCCTTGTAGACCAGGAACCCGGGGCTCATGACGCCGTTGGGATCGAGCTTCTTTCCCTGGACCAGGTCGACGGCGGCCTTCACGGTCTGGCGGCCGGTCTCGAGGATGGGCTGGCACATGATGACGTCCGCGTAGCCGTCCTTCACCGCGTCCAGTGCAACCTTGTCGCCGTTGAGCGCGCCCAGCATGACGTGGCCCTTCGTCCCGATCTTGATGTACCTCTTGTACTGCTTGAGGGCGGAGGCCACAGCCGGAAGCTGGAGGTCGGCGGGCATCAGGATGGCGTTGATGTCACGGTTGGCCTGGAGGGCGTTCACCGTTGCCGCAAGTGACTTCGCTTCGTCCCAGCCTGCGGGCACCTTGGCCACGAGGGTCATGACATCCGGGTTGGCCTCGATGGCCGCGGAGAATCCTTTGTCCCTCTCGATGGCGTTGTTGTCCGTCAGGGGGCCCAGGAGGACGAGGACCTTCAGTTTCTGCCCGTTCTTCTTGGCGGTGTCCGCCATCCACTGCGCGCCGTTCTTGGCGAGAGTGAAGTTGTCGGTTCCCACGCCGTAGGAGACCTTGCCGTCGGCGCTGCTGAAGATGGCCCGGTCATTCCAGATGAAGGGGATCTTCGCCGCGTTGGCCTTCTTGATGGCCTGCATGACCGCCTTGTTGTCCGCGGGAATGCAGATGATGGCGTCCACCTTGGCGGCAATGAGGCTCTCAATCTGCTGGTTCTGGGCGTTCACGTCGCCCTGGGCGTTCAGGATCTTCAGCTCGGCGCCGAGGCTCTTGGCCATTTCCTGCATGCCGGCGATGTCCGCGTTCCAATA
>Ga0265316_10006612_pt1 | contig 11041 bp, 8 predicted proteins | sample 4522metaG_FD_202092 | JGI IMG/M metagenome (GOLD analysis project Ga0265316, IMG submission 202092) | Rhizosphere microbial communities from Carex aquatilis grown in University of Washington, Seatle, WA, United States - 4-5-22 metaG | ecosystem: Host-associated > Plants > Roots > Rhizosphere >...
CGTGGAGGACGGACTAGTACTCATCGAGGTTCACACCGGGCGCTTGGACTGCCCCGATGCCCTGCGCAGTGCAGGTCGGTCGATGGCAAAGGCCAATCATCTCGACTGATGAAGGCGCTTGTCTTCCACGGTTCGAACAGCCTGGCGCTGGAAGACAGGCCACGACCTGCGATCATGCGGGCAACAGACGCGATTGTGCGGATGACGACAACGACCATCTGCGGTACCGACCTGCACATTCTCAAAGGGGACGTGCCGACAATCACTGACGGACGCATTCTTGGTCATGAAGGAGTGGGGATCGTCGAGGAAGTGGGAACGAACGTCCTGGGTTTTCACCCGGGCGACAAAGTCCTCATCTCCCTTATCAGTTCCTGCGGCACCTGCAGGTTCTGCAGGAAAGCGATGTATTCCCATTGCGTCAGCGGTGGATGGTTGCTGGGCAACAGCATCGACGGCACACAAGCTGAATACGTCCGGATACCCCATGCCGATGCAAGCTTGTACCGGCTGCCATCTGAGGCGGATGACGAGGCGATGGTCATGCTCAGCTGCATTCTTCCCACTGGGCTTGAATGCGGGACAATGCAGGGCCAGGTGAAGCCGGGGGATATCGTGGCGGTCATCGGCTCCGGACCGGTCGGTCTTGCTGTACTGCTCACCGCGCAGCTGTATTCGCCCGCGGAAATCGTGATGATAGATCTGGATGACCATCGGCTGCAGGTTGCCCGCTCGTTCGGCGCGACACAGATCGTGAACAGCTCCGACGGGAAGGCGGTGGAGCGGGTGATGGCGCTGACGAATGCAGCCGGAGTGGACGTGGCCATCGAGGCCGTCGGCCGCCCGGAAACCTTCGACATCTGCCAGGCGATCATTGCCCCGGGTGGGCGGATTGCAAACGTCGGGGTTCACGCCAAATCGGTTGAGCTCCACCTCGAAAAGCTCTGGGCCTCCAATATCACACTGACTACACGTCTGGTGGATGCGGGCACCACCGCAATGCTGCTGAAGACCGTGCAGTCGGGACGCCTCGATGCGAAAAAACTCGTCAGCCACAGATTCGAGCTGTCAGAAATCATCACGGCCTACGACACTTTTGCCAACGCTTCGAAGCACAACGCGCTGAAGGTAGTGCTCAGAAACTTCAGCGAATGACGGCCGGCGGGCCAGACCCTAAGATGAAATGAAAGCCACTGCGGTAAGGAAGACGCTCCCTGAGAAATGAGGAGAGAGCGGACTGCCACTTGTCCTCCCGTGGGAGAGCCCGTACAATCGGGCAATGATCCAGGAAATCCTGCGCCCCCGGACCGTCTCCGAGGCGGTGCGGTTGAAATCAGGTCCGCGGGCCGCTTATCTGGGCGGCGGTACGTGGCTCAACACGCATGAAGCGGATGAGCTCACGACGCTGATTTCACTCGAGGAGCTTGGGCTGGGCAGGATCGAAACTGCACGCCGCCGCTGTGTCATCGGGGCAACCGCACGCCTGCAGGAGATTGTGGATGCGCCGGCCGTGCCGCGGGCCGTACGCGCGGCAGCCTCCCTGACCAGCTCGCGCCTGATGCGGAATATGCAGACAATGGGCGGGGAGCTCGGCCGGTGCGGGCCGGATTCGGCACTCATCCCTGTCCTCATCGCCCTCAATGCCGAAGTCACCCTGGCGGGCAAAAGAAAGCCCGTCCCCATTGAACAGTTCTGCGATGGGCGCCCGGGTGACCTGATTCTCTCGGTCTCGGTGGCCCTGAGCCCTTGCGCAATCAGGGCTGTTTCCCGGACTTCCCACAGCCCGAGATCCCTCGCGGTGGCGGTGAGCTTCAAGGATTGCCGGCCGGTGCTCACGGATGTCCATGTTGTCGCAAGCGACTGCCGCGGACAGCGTCTGCGCCTTCACGACGTGGAACGGGCTCTGGAAGGGAGCCCGCTTCCCGCGAAGGGCCTGGTCGAGGAACGGGTCAGCGCCGCTTTTGTTCCGGCGGCAGACATTCACGCCTCTTCCGCATACAAGCGCTACCTGGCCGGCGTCCTGGCAGCGGATGCGCTCCATGCCCTTGCATCCGGAAAGGACGCGCCGTGAAGGTGGCCTTTGTCCTGAACGGGGCGCCGCGCGCCGCGAACGCCGAGCCTGGGGAAACTCTCCAGGAGCTGCTCCAGAGGATGGGCATTCATTCCGTACGCAGGGCGGACGACCGGGAAGGCTTTGCCGGCAGCGACACGATCCTGCTTGACGGGAAGCCGGTACTGGCCGGTCTCATGAACCCGGGCCAGGCCGAGGGCCGGTCCATAGAAACCATCGAGAGCCTCATGAAGAACGGCCGCCTGTCCGCGCTGCAGGGGGCAATGCTGGACGCCGGCGTGGTGCAGTCCGCCTTCAACAGCCCGGCAGCGGCGCTCCTTATCGAGGAGCTGCTCCGGAGGACCCCCGCGCCCACTGAAGACGACGTCCGGGATGCCCTCTCAGGTCTTTTCAGCCGGGCGACCGGCTATCGCCAGTTTTTTCTTGCCGTGGAGCTCGCGCGGGGCAGGAGAAACGATCCCTCTTTCACCCTGCCCCTTGGAGAACAGTTCCGGGACGACCTTCGGGTGATCGGCAAGTCCCACAGGCGCGTGGACGGGGTCAAGCTCATTGCGGGAATGAAGGCGTACGTTGAAGACATGGTGGAGCCGGGGAGCTGCGTCCTGGTCATGCTCCGAAGCCCCCATGCGCATGCCCGCATCACGCACCTCGACGTCTCCGCGGCCGCCGCGACCCCGGGCGTGGTGGCCGTCATTACGCATGAGAACTGCCCGGATTTTCTTTACACCCAGGCCGGCCAGGGATTCCCCGAGCCTTCACCGTACGACTACAGGATGTTCAGCCATGTGGTGCGGCACGTCGGGGACAGGGTTGCTGCGGTCGTGGCAGAGGACGCGCGCACCGCAGAAGAGGCGAAAAGCCGGATCGTGGTGCGCTACGAACCGCTCCCTGCCGTGCTTTCGCTGGATGCAGCAATGTCGGCGGAGGCGCCGGCCGTCCATGGGGACCAGCTCGAACGGATCATCTACCAATTCCCCATTGGCGCGGACGCGCGGAGAAATCTCGCGGCTAGCGCGTCAGGCTCCATCGGTGACGTTGATCGCGGGTTCGCGGAAGCTGACGCCGTGGTGGAGCGCACGTACAGCACGAGCAAGGTCCAATGCACTCCCCTCGAGCCTCATGTCGTGTATACCAGGATGGACGGAGACCGCCTGGTCATTCACGCCTCGACCCAGGTCCCGTGGCACCTGCGCAGGATCGTCGCGCGTGTGCTGGGCATGAAAGAGAACCGGATCCGCGTGGTCAAGGAGCGCATGGGCGGAGGGTACGGCAGCAAGCAGGACATTCTGCTCGAGGATGTCTGCGCATGGGCCACCATGCAGACCGGCCGCGCCGTTTTCTACAAGTATTCGCGCGAGGAGGAGTTTATCGCCTCCACCACCCGGCACCCCATGCGGTTCACGGTGAAAATGGGAGCGAAGAAGGACGGAACGCTCACGGCGATGAGGATGATCGGCGATGCAGATACCGGAGCCTACGGAAATCACGCGCTCACCGTGCCCATGAACGCCTGCTCCAAGTCCCTTCCCCTGTTTCGATGCGGCAATGTCGCCTTCGAGGTGCGCAGCTGGTACACTCACTACGTGCCATCCGGCGCGTACCAGGGCTATGGTGCGCCGCAGGGGTCCTTTGCCCTGCAGATGGCCGCTGCAGAGCTGGCCGCGGAGCTCGGAATGGATCAGCTCGAGTTCCTCGAAAAGAACATGGTGCGGGAAGGCGACGTGCTGGAGATCCTGAAAAGCCTTGGGGAAGGCCGGCCCGGCGCCGCCGCCCGGGTGCGCAGCTGCGGGCTGGAAAAAGCGATCGCCGAAGGCCGCGCGAGCATCGAGTGGGGGAGGCCTGCCGGGCGCCGCCCCGCCGAATCCGACGACATCAGGTTCGGCAAGGGTGCGGTGATCATCCAGCAAGGGTCCGGCCTCCCCGGTTTGGACCAGGCCAGCGCACACGTGAAGCTTCTGTCCGACGGGACGTTCATGGTGCATTCCGGAGGCGCCGACCTGGGCACGGGGCTGGATACCGTGCTTGCGAAGATCGCGGCGGAGACGCTCTGCTGCGAAATGGACGGCATGGCGGTCATCACCGGGGACACGGACATCACGCCTTTCGACAAGGGCGCCTACGCGTCCAGCGGCACGTACTTCACCGGCAACGCGGTGCTCAAGGCTGCCCAGTCGCTGTCTGCGAAGCTGCTGGACGCAGCGGCATGCATCCTGAAAGAACCGCGGGAAGACCTTGCGCTAGCCCTGCCGGGGAAGGTGACCGGCAGGAGGGGCAGCGTGGATTTTGCCGCGATTGCGCAGGACCGCCAGACTGGGGAGGGCGGGGGAGAGCTCATGGGAAGCGCCACGTTCACCACGGATGACGCGGCGATTCCTTATGCGGCGCATTTCTGCAGGGTTGGCGTCAACACGAGGACAGGCGCAATCGAGGTGCAGAGCTACCATGCCGTGCATGACTGCGGAACGCCGATCAACCCCGAGCTGGCTGTCGGCCAGGTCTACGGGGGAATCCTCAAATCTATCGGCCACTCACTCTACGAGGAGATGATCTTCGACGCCGAGGGACGCTGTCTCACCACGGGGCTTGCCGACTATGGCTCTCCCATGATGCAGGAGCTTCCGCGCGACGTGAGAGTACGGCTCGTCCAGACCGACGATCCCTTCGGCCCCTTCGGGGGGAAAAGCGTCGCAGAGATCAGCGTCAACGGCGCGGCGCCCGCGCTGGCAATTGCCGTCCACGATGCCGTGGGCGTCTGGGTGCGCGACTGGCCGCTGACGCCGGAAAAGATATTGAAGCAACTGGGGAGGTTCTGATGCCGGTGATCACAGCGCACGACATCCAGCGGATGATCGACAGTCTTGCGCCGAAGGCGCTTTCCGCCCTGCGGAGCAAGGATTTCCTGCTCACGTGGGACAAGGGCAGAGACGAGCTGGAGGCGATCTTTCGGTGCGCCGAAATACTGAAAGCCCTGCGCACCTCCGGCATATCTGCCCGGGTGTGGGACTCGGGGCTTGCCGTGTCCCAGTTCAGGGACAATTCCACGCGCACGCGGTTCAGCTTCGCCTCTGCATGCAACCTGCTGGGCCTTACCGTTTCCGACCTGGACGAGGGCAAGTCCCAGGTCGCGCATGGGGAAACCGTCCGCGAGACTTCGAACATGATTTCCTTCATGGCGGACGTCATTGGAATCAGGGACGACATGTACATCGGCAAAGGCCACACGTACATGAAGGCGGTCGCGCAGGCGGTGGACCAGGGGTTCCGTGACGGAGTGCTGGAACAGCGTCCCACCGTGGTCAACCTGCAGTGCGACATCGATCATCCCACGCAGAGCATGTCCGACCTGCTTCACCTTGTCACCGAGCTGGGCGGCGTGGAAAAGCTCAAAGGAAAAAAGGTTGCCATGACCTGGGCATACTCGCCCTCCTACGGCAAGCCCCTGTCGGTTCCCCAGGGAGTGATCGGGCTCTTTACCCGGTTCGGCATGGACGTGAGTCTCGCATATCCGGAGGGCTACTCCCTCATGCCGGACGTGGTGAAAAAGGCCGAGCAGTTCGCCCGGGAGTCGGGAGGGGGTTTCCGCGTCTGCGCCTCCATGGCTGAAGCCTTCGAGGGAGCGCACGTGGTCTACCCCAAGAGCTGGGCGCCATTCTCAGTTATGGAAGAACGCACGGCCATCGTGGAGACGGGGGAGAGGAAGAAGCTGGATGAGCTTGAAAAGCGCTGCCTGCAGAACAACGCGCGGTTTCGGGACTGGGAATGCACAGAGAAACTGATGGAGAAGACCCATGACGCCCTTTACCTGCACTGCCTGCCCGCGGACATCAGCGGCGTAAGCTGCGACCGCGGGGAGGTGGCGGCCGCCGTTTTCGACCGTTTCAGGACCCCGCTCTACAGGCAGGCAGCGTGGAAACCCTATATCATTGCTGCCATGATTTTTGCTTCCCGTATCTCAGATCCGCGGAAGACGCTTTCTGCCATCCTGGACCAGGCGCAGAACCGGTTGATGTAATGCCCGAGGCCGAGCAGACAGGCGCGGGCCACATGGGTCCGGGTACGGACCACATGACGATGCACCAGAAGGTGCTCTTCCTGGACGCGCAGACTGGTTTCTACAAGATCCGCCGCTACGAGGTCGGACGCTTTTTCGGACCCGTGGACCTGGGCCTTCACCTCTCCTCGAGAAGCCAATCCATCAACATCGGGGTGGGCCTCCTGGCCGGGTCGATATTTCCCGGTTCAAACAGGCTGTTCGTCACGGGCTTCTCCCCCTGCTGGCGAGGCTTCTATATCTCCTCCATGGGCGGGGCAGGGCTTGTGTTCGACAACCTCGGGCTGAACATGGTGAGCATCCTCGGCAAGGCGGCGGTGCCCTCGGTTCTCTACCTCAACAGGTCTCATGGCGAGGAAGTGGAAGTCGAGGTTGTCCCGGTGGACCTGACGCGTACCTGGGCGTACGGCAGGGGCGGCGCGTATGCGCTCATGGACCACGTGTACCAGCTCTTTGCCAGCCGCTATGCAACGGACCCGCGCGTGCTCTCCGTCGGCCCCGCCGCATTGGCCACCGATATGGGCGGCATCCTTTCCGTTCCCATCTCTCAGGGCAGGCTCAGTGACGTGGACACCTGGGCAGGCCGCGGCGGCATGGGGAGCAAGATGCTGCAGGAGCACGGCATCGCAGCGGTCATCTACGGAGGCACGTACGTGGACGAGGATTTCCGTGACCGCAAGGTGGCGGACGCCTGGTTCGAGACAAAGTACAAGCAGAGGCTGCTGGCCAAGGACATGGAGGCAACCACGAAGTACCGCTTCGATCCCAAGTTCAACACCGGAGGAACCTTTGGTGTGAACTACGCGGGAATCGGCGGGCGGATCATTGCCTTCAACTACCGTACGATCTTCGACACCGAGCAGGGCAGGCTGGATCTTCGCGAGCGCCTGGTGGCCAATCATTACCTCAAGCAGTTCAACGAGGAAACCATCGTGCCGCGGCGGCAGCATACCTGCGGGGAGCCCTGCGCGGCTGTGTGCAAGAAGATGAAGGCGGAGTTCAAGAAGGACTACGAGCCCTACCAGGCCCTGGGTCCGCTCTGCGGCATCTTCGACCAGCGCGCGGCCGAGCGGCTCTGTCATCACGCGGACATGCTCGGATTCGACGCCATTTCCGTCGGCGGGGTCCTTGCCTGGATGATGGATATCCTCCTGGACGGGCTCGTCTCACAGGAGGACCTGGGCGTCACCTCCGCGCCGCGCTGGACAATCGATGGCTTCGATCCGGTGGCGGACTCGGCGCACAACGCCGATCTCGGCATCGAGCTCCTGGACTCGATCATTCAAAAACGCGGCAAAGTGGACCTGTCCGAAGGGGCCAGGAAGTGGGGCCGCAGACTCTCCCGAGAGAAGGGGACCCGGCTCCTTGACCGGTTCGTCTATGTGGCATTCGGCCGGCAGGGGTGGATGGTGCCCAACCAGTACTGGACGCCGGGTTCCATCGCGCCCATGGCGATCATGGGCAAGTACTACATGTACTACGGCAACGCCTTTGCCCCTCCGCGCACGCTGGGCAGGCTCTGCGCCGAGCGCTTCCAGAAGGAGCTCGTCATGGACACGGCGGGGTTCTGCCGGTTTCATCGCGGGTGGGCGGAGGAGACGGTGCCCGATCTCTTCGGCAGCCTCTACGGCATGAAGGACCAGTTCCTCGCCGCCACTGCGGTGACCGCCAGCCGCATCAATTCGCGCAACGCATCGGTCTATTGGGAGTCCGAGCGGGACATCGACTTCGTGCTGACCTTCCTCACGCGCGCCCGTGACGTGGAAGGGGAGAAGGACCCGCAGCTTCAGGACTGGATCGCCCGGTTCGAGAAGGACAAGAAGGAAGCCGCTCTGGACTGGTGGTTTGAAATGCGCAAGGGTATCGACGAAAGCCTTCGGGAGTTTTCCGTATGAAAAGAAACGCACTCGTCGCACAATCCGGCGGGCCGTCGCCGGTCATCAACGCATCCCTTCAAGGCGTGATCGAAGGATGCCGCGCCTTCCCTGACCGCATCGGTACGCTTTTTGCCGCATGGCACGGCATTGAAGGAGTCCTCCGTGAGGAGTTGGTGGACCTGGCACGCCAGCCGGCGCGCGAGGTCTCGCTTCTTTCCACAACGCCGGCTGCGGGCGCGATCGGCACCTGCCGGTACAAGCTGACGGAAGAACAGCACGAGGACTTCGAGAGGATCGTCGAGGTCATACGCGCCCATGACATCGGGTATTTCTTTTACATCGGCGGAAATGATTCCATGGACACCGCGGCAAAGGTCTCGAAGCTCGCGCGGGAGCGGGGCGTGGAGCTGGTCGTGACCGGCGTGCCGAAGACCATCGATAACGACATCGGGGACGAGTCCTTCCGCATCATCGACCACACGCCGGGGTACGGAAGCGCTGCGCGGTACTGGGCATCCCTCATGCAGAACGTCAACGAGGAAAACCGCGGCATGTGCGTGTCCGAGCCTGTTGCCGTGCTCCAGGCCATGGGCAGGAAGAGCGGATTCATCACGGCGGCCTCCCGGCTCGGAGACCCGCACCGTGAGATGCCGATCCAGCTCTACATGGCGGAGACCCGCCACACGCTGGCGAGCCTTCATGAAAACGTGAACCGCGAGCTGCGGCGCGGCGGCAGGTGCATCGTTGTCGTGAATGAGGGCTTTGACGTGGGCGGGGTCGGGGAAAGGCACGACGGGTTCGGTCACATCGAGTACGGCGCCAGCCGCACAACCGCCGCGCAGGAAGTGGTCAATTACCTCAACGAAAAAGGGCTGGCAGTGCGGGGCCAGGCAACCGGCCAGCTGCCGGGGGTCATCCAGAGGTCCGTATCCATGGAAGCCTCGACCGTGGACATGGCCGAGGCGCGCGAAGTTGCCGCGCAGGCAGTGCGGATCGCCTTCAAGGACGGTACCGGCTGGATGGCCACGATCCTCCGCGAGCCGGGAACCGCCTATCGCGTTGTCTACGACAAGGTGCCGCTGGAGAAGGTGGCCAATTCGTCCCGGTTCATGCCGCCGGCCTGGATCACGAAAGACGGGCTGGATGTCACGGATGATTTCATCCGGTATGCAGCTCCCCTTATCGGGGAAGGCCTTCCCTCCATTCCAATGGAAGGCGGCCTTCAAAGATTTGCGCGCTTCGACATCCGTTTCATCGACAGGAAGTGCCCGGCCTACACGCCGGTGAGATTCAGGGCGGGATAAGCCATAGAGGACCATGTGTCAAGGCACGGCAGCACAGGAATGCACTCGATCCCGGGGGCAGAGTCAGAGGTATGTGCCGTGCGGGGCCGCATGTCGTAAAATGCCTCTCACAAGAGGTCGTTCATGAGAAAACCGGTCGAGCTGATCGCATCGTATTGGACAATCGCGGGAGTTTTTCCTGGACGTGGCGTGGAGTACAGCCGCTTCGAATTTCAGGACCGCGTCCAGGCCCTGGCCGATGCGGGATTCAGGGGCCTGGGCATCTGGCACGCCGACCTCGAGCACATCCTGGAGCGCAGAACGCTCGCGGACATGAAGCGGATCCTTGATGACAATGGCATGACGCACGTCGAAGTGGAGTTCCTCACTGACTGGTTTCTGGCAGGTGAGAAAAAGAAACATTCTGACAGGCGGAGGAAGATGTTGCTGACCGCAGCCGAAATCCTCCATGCGATGCACGTGAAGGTCGGTGACTTCAACCGTGAAACCTGCCCATTCGATCGTCTGGTCGAATCGTTTGCTGGCTTGTGCGCAGATGCGGCGAAGCATGGCACTTCGATCGCGTTCGAGCCGATGGGCGCAGCGGTCGTGAACACCTTGGGGGATTCGCTCCGCATGGTCTCGGAAGCCGGCGCCGGGAACGGCGGCATCGTGCTCGATATCTGGCACGTCGTCGACCGTGGCATGAACCTGGAAGAGGTGAGCCGCATTGCCCCGCGCTTCCTGATGGGCATCGAGCTCAATGACGCACGCATGGATGGATCCCGTATTCGAGCCGACGATGCAAACCCGCGGACGTTCTGCGGCGAGGGAGATTTCGACATCAGCGGATTCGTGAGGGCCGTGCGGAAAAGCGGTTACGACGGCCCGTGGGGGGTGGAGGTTATCGGTGAAGAGCTGCTCACCATGCCCCTTCGCGTGCTTGCGGAACGGGCGTACAGGACCACCGCGGCGACGCTCGACGGGTAGCCCGCGTCATTCCATTTCTGGGACCCTATTCGGCATGTACCTCGAAATATGAGACAGCCCATCCCCGTTGTATGTGTCGTAACCGAACGAGGAATGGAACCCCAACGGGGGGGCGACCAGGCGAAGATCATCACCCGCTCTCACAGGCGCCATGCGCCCCCCCCTAAGAGGGGTCGCCTTCTGCGACAAACGTTTGTATGGTACAGTGACTTCGATAAAGACCAGCAAGGAGGTGCCCATGACGAAACGCGCCTTGTTCCTCGTGTTTGCAATGGCCGCTCTCGCAGTACCCCTTCTCACGGCCCAATCCAACGAAGTTCTGGACTCCGTTCTCGGCGAGGCAACCATCAGCTATGCGAACGCCGCCTACCTCGTCGGTACCGCGTCGGGACGCTTTCCCGAGACGACCTCTCCAGCCGATGCCGGGCCGCTCCTGGAACAAGAGGGGTTGGGAACGCCGGGCCTTCGTCCGACGGACCCGGTGACTCTTGGAGACTTTTCCTATATGCTGACCCGGGCTTTCGGCATCCACGGCAGCATCATGTACTGGGTGCTGCCCAGCCCGCGGTATGCCACCCGGCAGCTTGCGTACCTTGATGTTATTTCGGGCCCGGCGAAGCCCGGCATGCCGCTCTCCGGCGATCGAGCCCTGCGCATCCTCGAACGGATCCTTCATCGCAAGGAGGCCGCCCAGTGAAACCGATAGTCCTTGTGCTGGCTGGCCTGATCCTTTTTTCTGTCAGCGCTTTCGCCCTCCAAGGTGACTTTG
>Ga0265316_10006613_pt1 | contig 11041 bp, 6 predicted proteins | sample 4522metaG_FD_202092 | JGI IMG/M metagenome (GOLD analysis project Ga0265316, IMG submission 202092) | Rhizosphere microbial communities from Carex aquatilis grown in University of Washington, Seatle, WA, United States - 4-5-22 metaG | ecosystem: Host-associated > Plants > Roots > Rhizosphere >...
CACGCATCGCACGAAAAAAGTGACCCCACTTGCACCACCGCCAGCACCACGATCGACCCCACCAAAGCAATCGGCCCCTGCACGCCCACTTGTACGGGATGCAGCGAGTGCCAACCGGCATTGCGCCAGAACTCGCTCCAATTGGCGCCAATGTTGGCCGCGATTGCAGCGCCGTTGCGGCCGATCGTGAACCCCAGCAGAATCAGCCCTGCCAGCGCCAGCGCCTTGGCCACGGTGAAAACATTCTGCAATCCCGCGCCGAATCGCACGCCGCGAATATTAACCGCTGCAACAAACGCCACCACAGCGATACCGGCGAGATTGGCAGTGTTGACGCCAATGTCCATGTTGCCCAGCACCATCGGCCCAAGTGGGATCGCGGGAACGTGCGCGATGTGCCACAGCCAATGAGTGCTTGAGACCGTCGGGAAGAACACGCCGAGGAATTTGCCGAAGGCCACGCACACGGCGGCGATCGTTCCGGTCTGGATGACGAGAAAGAGGGTCCAGCCATAGAGAAAACCCCAGAGCGGCCCCAGCGACTCTCGCAGGTAAACGTACTGGCCGCCGGCTTTCGGCATCATCGCGGCGAGCTCGCCATAACTGAGCGCGCAGATCAAGGTCATGGTTCCCGTCACGACCCATGCCGCTAGAAAGAGCGCCGGAGAATCGGTCAGCCGCGCAATATCGCAGTCGACGATAAAAATGCCGCTGCCGATCATCGAGCCGACTACCAGCGTCGTGGCGCTGAAGAGCCCGAGACTTTGCATCATCTGCGAGCCAGAGCCGGAGGACGATGAACTGAATTGATCTTCTGGTGTCTTCATTCAAGTATTTCCGCCGGCGTGGCACTGCGCGCGAGTGCCCAACCCCGTCGGCGATTATGGCTGGAATCCTTTCACCCTCCATCAAACATGGTCAGCGCCGGTTTCCACAAGCGATTTCGGAAGGGTGCGCCAAATTCGGCACAGCTTCGAAGAAGGAACCGAACTAGTAGCGCCGCAAATCGATTTTCTTCTTTGCCAAGAAATCGTATACTCGTCTCGCTTGTCCAATCGCAACAATAACAATCCCTATTACGAGACGAAGAGGGACTTCCATGAAGATTCAATTCGCAGGTTTGGCAGTAGCAGCAATGTGTATCGCAGCCGCGGCGCAGGGTTCAGCGCAACAAACGGCGACGGTGACGGGCAAGATCGTGGCTACAATCGACGCGAGCCAGACCGGTGTGCCAGTCTCCCGGTACGAGTACGGCATGTTTATCGAGCACATTGGCAACACCATGTACAGCAGTCTTTGGGCTGAAATGCTCGACGACCGCAAATTCTACTTCCCGATTACATCGAAGGAGCCGGAAGCTCCGGCCCGGCCGCAAGGCAATCCGTTTCGCATGCAGCTCCGCAAATGGCGTCCGGTCGCTCCTGACGAGGTCGTCATGATGGACAAGGACGACCCCTTTGTCGGTGACCAGAGTCCCCGCATCGAGCTCGACGCCTCAACTCCTCACGGAATCCGGCAGGCAGGCCTCGCTCTGGTCAACGGGAAAAAGTATACGGGTCGCATTTATTTGCGCGGAACACCCGGCGCGAAGGTGAAGGTCGCGCTCGTTTGGGGCAGCGGAGCGAACGATCGCCAGACGATCTCCTTTGCAGCACTCACGAGCCAGTACAAGAAATATCCGTTTGCCTTCACGGCCGGAGCTGACGCCACCGACGCGGCGCTCGAGATCTCGGGGACCGGCTCGGGTAACTTCCACATCGGCACGCTTTCGCTCATGCCCGCGGACAACATCGAAGGTTTCCGCGCCGACACTATTCCGCTGATCCGCCAGATCAAGTCGGGCTTCTGGCGTTATGGCGGCAACTACACCTCAAATCTCATCTGGTACCACATTATCGGCGATCGTGATAAGCGCCCGCCCGACTGGGACTCCGCTTGGAGCGCTATGCAGAGCAACGATCTCGGCATGGACGAGTTCATGACGCTTTGCCGGTTGATTGGCGTGGAGCCCTACATTAGCGTCAACGCGGGCTTGGGCGACTCGCACTCCGCCGCTCAGCAGGTCGAGTACATGAACGGATCGGCCAGCACGGTGATGGGCGCTCAGCGCGCGAAAAATGGCCATCCGGAACCGTACCACGTGAAGTTCTGGAACATCGGCAACGAACCCTGGGGATCGTGGCAGATTGGCCGCACCGATCTGAAGTACTTTCTGATCAAACATAACGAATTTGCGAAAGCCATGCGCGCCGTGGATCCCTCCATCACACTGATCGCCTCAGGCCTCATGCTCGAGGATTGGTTCCTGCCTGCTGACAAGCGCGCCAAATATACGGGAAACCTCGGGCCGCTCTATGGATCGGACATCGACTGGACGGGGGGCTTCCTCAAGAGTTCCTGGGGAAACTTCGATGGCATCGCCCAGCACTGGTATGCGCAGCCAGGCCGGCACTACGACATCGATCGCGCAAAGAGCCTTCCGCCCGATGCGCCGAATGACGATTCCTACGTGAAAGTCGACCAAACAACCCTTCAATTCGCGCGCTACCCGGCAGATATCGTGCATGGCCAGGCGGAAGAATGGCAGGGCTACCAGCAGAGATTCCCGGCGATGGTCAATAAGAAGATCTTTCTCTCCATCGATGAGTACGCCTACTTTGGCGGAGGCTTTGGCCGCCCGACAACTCTCAAGCAATCGCTTGCCTACGGCATGATCTTCAACGAGATGCTACGCCATACCGATAGTCTCACCATGGCTGCGCACACGACGGGCGTTTCAACCATCGACTTTAACCATACCTCCGCTACGATGAATACTCTCGGGCTGACATTCAAGATGTATTCCGACAACTTCCTTGGTGCCGTCCCCGTCGCTCTTTCGGGCAACTCGCCCCAGCCCGCACCGAGGTTTCCACCGGGTGGCGATCAGCCGCACTCGAGCTCTGGCAGCCCGACGTATCCGCTCGATATGTTCGTGGCGCTGTCTCCTGACAAGAAGTTCCTGATTCTTTCCGTGGTGAACGCGACAGACTCCGAACAGGAATTCGATCTGAGCGTGACCGGCACAGGGCTAGCTGGTCCATCCACGCTTTGGCAGTTGACCGGGAACAGTCTGGATGCCGCCAATCGTGTCGGCCAGCCGCCGCAGGTCGAAATCAAGGAGATCCCAATCGGCAACACTCCGGGGACGATCTCGGTCGCCCCCATCAGCATCAACATATATCGCTTTCCCGTGGTCGAAACGGCGCAGTGAGCGTGCGCGCAGCGTGACTGATTCTCCGGCGCTGGAACAAGCCGTTTCATGGGACCAGATCTGGTTCCTGCGGCGACGGGATCACGAAGCCCGTCGAAGACCATGCGTGATGACCCATCCCTGAAGATTCGCGATTTTGATGCGAATCCCGATTTTGCTTGTGTCTACTTCACGAACTTCTTCGCGCCGTTGCTCACAAGCTTGACCAGCACAATGTCGTTGCTGTTCATCTGAATCTTGAATTCGACCATGCCCTTGGGGCCGCTGCGTACGACCTTATCGGTCTCTGCAGCATCCCCTGTCAGCCCGTTAAGGTAAACAACCTGTGCCTCCGTCAGTTCCTTGGGCGAGCCCATCTCCTGATACGCGGAGTAGGCGTCATTCTCGTGATAGCCGGTGCGATACACTTGAAGTCGGTAGTTGGCGTGTGGAGTCAAGTGGGTTATCTGCAATAGCAGCGGCTGCGTCGGATGCGAAGGAATCTGTTTGGCGTAGAACGAGCGGTTACTCACCTTCTGGTCCGGCTGCTCGAAATCCCAGATCACAGCCGTAACATTTCCGTTCTTCGCGGACAGTATCGCCTGTGGATCGCTCGTGACGAGGCTGTCTCCCTCGAGTGCGTGCAAGTACTTGTAAGCAAAGTATGCGGGCTTGCGGATACCCTGCGGGTTCAGGAGCCCGAATCCACCCTCAAAGGGCGCAGTCGGCGGGCCCGGCTCTTCGAACAAGTCGGTGTAGGTCCAATAGCTCATGCCCTGCACCAGGCCCTGGCAGGCCTTGAGCTTGGTGAGAATGTACGGTGCGCTGATATAGGAGTCATGCACGGAGTCCCGCGGCGTGTAGCTTGTGCTCCACTCTGTGAAGTACAGCGGAAGGCTTGGGTATGCTGAAGCCGAGATCTGCTCGCGCACGCGGCGGACGTCTCCGATGATTGCGTTCGGCGAGGCATCGAGTTTCGTGTCGGAGACGCCGTTTTCATCAAGAAACCCGCCTAGGACACCGTAGGTATGCGTCGTGACGAAATCAACAGGCGCACCACTTTGCGTCACATGAGCCAGGAACTCGGGAACCCACGCGGCCCCGGCTGTACTGGGACCTCCGACTTTCAATACCGGGTCGACCCCCTTAATCGTCTTTGCCGTCAGATCGTACAACTCAAAATAGGCATTTTGATCTGCGCCTTCCCAAAAGCCTGAGAGGTTGGGCTCATTCCATACCTCGAAGAACCAGGTGCGTACTTCGTCCTTTCCGTATCGGTCTTCAAGGTGGCGAATGAACGCACCGACCAGGTCGCGCCATCCGTCGGGCTTGGGGTGCGATGTATTTCCGTGCCAGTAGAAAATGCTGTTGTTCGAGGTTGCGAGTGCCTTCGGCGTGAATCCTAGTTCGACGAACGGCTTGATGTGGCGTGCCAGGAGATCGTCATAGAGCTGATCGATCTTCGACCAGTCGTAGAAGGTCCTGCCGTTCTCCAGCTTTACCGTGCCCAGTGCGTCGTGAAAGATCGCGTGGAAACGGATGTAGCGGAATCCAAGCTCATCCGTGACCAGACTGAGCTGCGCCTGGCTGTCGTCGCGGATGAGTGTACCGGGAAAGTCCGAACCAACGGACAGATCGAAGAAGCGATCCACCGGTCCCTTGGTGTCCTTTACATTCACGACGATTTGTCGCGATTCGACCGGTGCAGGTTGAGCGGCAGTATGCATTGCGGAAGAAGCTGCAAGAAAAACAAACGCAAGCGCTGAAATCCGAAATGACACGGAATTCGACATCGATGATTTCCCTCTAGACTTAATAATGACTCGAAACACCGAGATTCGTGCAGTTGATCGGCAGCTCAGATTCGGGTTTCAATCGCTAACAGCAAGAAAAGCACCGTCGCCACCGCTTCCAGCTGCCCTGCCCGTCAGCGATCGTCAGAACCTGCAAAAACGGGGACTGCTTTACAAATCCACTGGCGGGGCGATAGCCTCCGGTTTTGAGCCGTTTTCCGGAAACGTCCCGTTTCCGCCGTGCAACAGGAGAGCCGTCATGATCGATTTCTCGCGTCGAAGCTTCCTCCAGTCCAGCGCTCGCGCCGCCGGCCTCTGCCTCGTTGGTCCCTCCGCGCTCCTCCGGTCCTTGTATGCGGATACGCCCGCACCGTCGCCCGATCGCATCACACCCTTTCCGCTAAGCTCCGTTCGTCTTGGACCAGGCATCTTCAAAGAGCAGGAAGAAATCAACGCACGTTATCTCGACTCGCTCCCCGTTGACCGCCTTCTGCACTCCTTCCGCCTCACCGCAGGCATTGCCTCCACCGCCACTCCGTATAAAGGTTGGGAAGATCCAACCTGCGAACTGCGCGGCCACTTCGCCGGTGGCCACTTTCTTTCTGCGGTGGCGCTGGCCCATGCAGGTTCTGCAAATGCCGACTTGAAGAACCGCGGCGATGAGCTCATTGCAGGGCTCGCTGCGTGCCAGCAGAAGATCGGAACCGGCTATTTAAGCGCTTATCCAACTGAACTCTTCGAGCACCTTACTGAAGGCAAGCCGGTCTGGGCGCCCTTTTACACCTACCACAAGATCATGGCCGGACTGCTCGAAATGTTTCTTCTCTCCGGTAACTCAGACGCATTGAAGATCGTCGAGGGCATGGGCCAATGGGCCCATGAGTACTTCGTGGGCATCAGCACCGATCAACGAATGCGGATGTTGCGCACCGAGTACGGCGGCATGAATGAAGTCCTGGCCAATCTCGCGGCCGTGACCAAAAACGAGCGCTATATCGACGCTGCACATTTGTTCGAGCAGCCGAGCTTTCTCGATCCGCTCGCCGAACGCCGCGATGAGCTCCAAGGCCTCCACGCCAACACTCACGTTCCCAAGATCATCGGAGCCGCCCGGATGTACGAAGTCACCGGTGACTTGCGCTATCGCCAGATCGCCGAGTACTTCCTCGAAGAAGTACTCACCGCGCGTAACTATGTCATCGGGAATACAAGCCTCGACGAGCACTGGAAGACGCCGCCCGGCCAGCTCAAAGGCACATTGGCGTGGACGAATGCGGAGTGCTGCGTTGGCTACAACCTGATGAAACTGGAGCGTCTGGTCTTCGGCTGGACCGGTGATGCCCGCTGGATGGATGCTTACGAGCGTGCTCTCTTCAATTGCCGGCTCGGCACACAGAACGCGCAGGGCCTCAAACAGTACTTCTTCCCGCTCGCCGCAGGTTACTGGCGCGCCTACAACTCACCCGAGGAGTCGTTCTGGTGCTGCACGGGCACCGGAGCGGAGGAGTTCGCCAAATTAGCTGACACTATTTTCTTCCGTCGCGGTGGCGATCTTTACGTCAATCAGTTCATCGCCTCCACCCTCGATTGGAAGGAAGAAGGCCTTGTCGTCGAGCAGGTAACGCAGTTCCCGCAGGAGCAGAGCACCACGCTGAAAATCAAATCTTCGCGGCCCGCTGCTCGCACCATCCACGTGCGCATTCCTGGCTGGACCACCTCGCAAGCCGAAATAGAAATCAACGGCGCTGCCCTTGAAGCCGTCGCCGATCCCGGATCGTATCTGGCGATCCACAGAGTCTGGGAGAACGGCGATACCATTAAGGTGAATCTGCCCATGGAGCTTCGCCACGAATCACTGGCCGGCGATGACTCCGTCACATCAGTGCTCTACGGCCCCCTCGCACTGGCCGCCAATCTCGGCGCAGCACCCGCAGATGGTCCGATGCGCGTGATTCACAGCGGCGACACTGTCCCTAAGAACCTACCCAAGCCTGATCCCTTGCCAAACGCATCCGTCGGCGCAGCCGCCCAACCTGACCAATGGGTCAAGATCGAATCGAAGTCCGATCTGCGTTTCACCGCCTCCGCAGAAGGCCAGCAATACGCGCTGATCCCCATGTACCAGATTCGCGATCAGCGCTATGCGCTTTATTGGCAGATGCAGAACAGACCTCTGCAAAGCTGATATTCGGAGCCTCCGAAAAGCCGTCGCCATCTACAGGCTCTCCGACCAACACATTCGGGACCTCAGATGCCGTCGACACCTTGAGGTGCTCATCGGGTCCGATTTAGATGTCACACCTCGAATCGGTACGGGGCACATGGTCGGATCCATCGTGGAGCGAAGCACATTTCATTGTGCCTTCCAGACGCCGACTCGCGGGACTCTTGACTCTCTGAAGGTGGTCGACTCAAGCTCTCCGCTTGACACTTTGGCTGACAGCAAGGTTCGCCGCACCATAAAGTCATGGAAACGAAATGCAACAACGTCTATGTTCCTTTCGCTAAATCATGACGTTTTCCATCTTCGAATATCTTCTGTAAGCCATTGATTATATGGTGCCCAGAGGGGGACTTGAACCCCCACGGCCGGTAAAGGCCTGCGGATTTTAAGTCCGCTGCGTCTGCCAATTTCGCCATCCGGGCACGCCTCTATATTATGGGGCCGACTTGGCCTCGCGGGCACGTGTGGTCCTCCTCTGATGCTCTTTTGGCAACGTGCGAGCCGGTTCGCCAACTTGCGATCTTTCCACAACTTGCTCTGAAGCGCCAACCCCTCGTATCATCCGGCAAGAGCAACCACCATGAGCGACTTGGAAAGCAAGACCGGCTTGCGTGTGAAGGGGCGGCTCATGTCCGCCTCGGAGATTGAACGCACCTTGGTGCGATTAGCACACGAGATCGTCGAGAAAAGCAACGGAAGCGAAGATCTGGCCCTGGTGGGCATCAAGCGCCGTGGCGTTCCCCTGGCTGAACGGCTGGGCAAGCTCATTTCCACGATCGAAAAGCGGCATGTCGATACGGGTGTGCTCGACATTCAGTTTTATCGCGACGATTTGACCACGGCGGACGTTCGGCCGGTGGTTACGCCGGGGGCCGTAGGCTTCGATGTGGAGGGTCGCGACATTGTGATTTGCGACGATGTGCTTTATACCGGCCGCACCATCCGCGCCGCACTCGACGCGCTCTTCGACCACGGCCGGCCGCGGCGCGTGCAACTGGCCGTGCTCATCGACCGCGGTCACCGCGAGCTGCCCATCGAAGCCACCTACGTGGGCAAGCATGTTCCCACCAGCAGCCGCGAGATTATCGAAGTGAAGTTTCAGGAAGTCGACTCCACCGAGCAAGTCCTGCTGGTGGAGAAGACGAGCTAAAATACGTCCTACCAGCCGCGACCCTCGGCCTTCGAAGAACGGCGAAGAGGAGCGGCAGGCGGCTGGAGGATCGTAACAGGAATGCGCCTCTTCAACCCAATCGGGGCCCGGCGCTCCGATATAGGCCAACGATGAATCCAGCCGCACCCGCGATCCGCCGCGCACTCACAACTCCGCCTGCGCCCGCATCATCATTTCCTTACAACCCGGGCTCGCTGCTCTCGGTTCTCGATCTCACCGTGGACGGGGTAAGCCGACTGCTCGTGCGTGCCACCGAGCTGGACCACGAGGACCCCATCGTACGGGATCGCATCCTGGCCAAGCGCAGAATCGCGCTGCTGTTCTATGAGTCGTCGACGCGCACACGCACCAGTTTCGAGCTCGCCTCGAAGGCGTTAGGCGCCGACACAACGCTGGTCTCAAACCTGAGCTCGAGCATCGAGAAGGGCGAGTCTCTGAAAGATACGGGCCTGACGTTGCGCGCGCTGGGCGCGGAGGCCATCATTCTGCGCCACAATTCATCGGGCGCGGCTTGGCTACTGGAAGAGGTGACCCGGCTGCCGATCGTGAATGCGGGCGACGGCATGCACGAGCATCCCACGCAGGCGTTGCTTGACCTGAGGACAATCCTGACTCACCTGCGGCCGGGAGTGAGCGGAGTGAAGCCCGGCACACTCGCGGGGGTGACGGTGATGATTGTCGGCGACATCCTGCACAGCCGGGTGGCGCGCTCGAACATGCTGTTGCTGCCGCGTGTGGGCGCGAGGGTGCTGCTCTGCGGGCCGAAGGAGCTACTGCCGGAGCAGGCGGCGCGGTCCAGTCCGGGGATCGAGATCGAGCGGGACTTCGAGGCGGCGCTCAAGCAGTCGCAGGCGGTGATGATGCTGCGCATCCAAGCGGAGCGGCTGGCGGGGCTGCAACTGGACCTCGAGGAATACAAGGCCAGCTACCAACTCACCGGGCAGCGGCTGGCCGCGCTCGCGCCGGAAGCGGTAGTGCTGCATCCGGGGCCGATCATCCGCGGCATGGAGATTACGGCCGGCGTGGCTGATGGCGTGCAATCGGCGATCCTGGAACAGGTGACGAACGGACTCGCCATTCGCATGGCGGTGATGGAGCGCGCTCTGACGGCGGAGAATGGAGGCCGCGCATGACGGCGGTGGCGATTTGCGGCGGGCGGCTCGTCGATCCGGCGGCGGGAGTGGATGGGCTGAAGGACGTGCTGTTGATCGATGGGCGCGTGGCTGAGATCGCGGGCACAGGGAAACTGAAGGGCAAGAACGGCGCGGAGATTCTGGACGCAACAGGAATGGTCGTGGCGCCGGGACTGATCGACATCCACGTGCACCTGCGCGAGCCGGGGCAAGCGTACAAGGAGACCATCGCGACGGGAACGGCCGCAGCGGCCGCAGGCGGATTCTCGAGCGTGGCGGCGATGCCCAACACAACGCCGGTGAACGACTCGTCGGAGGTGACGCGGTGGATGCAGGCGCCGGAGCGCGGCGCGCAGGTGCGTGTGTTCCCGATCGCGGCGGCGACACGCGGGTCGAAAGGTGAAGCGATCAGCGACTACGCTGCGCTGAAGTCGGCGGGCGCGGTTGCGGTCACCGACGATGGAAGACCGATCCTGAAGGACGGAATGATGCGCGAGGCTCTTGCAGCGGCGGCTCGCGTGGGACTCACAGTGATTCAGCACGCCGAAGACACGCGCATGACGCAAGGCGCGAGCATGAACCTCGGACCGGTGTCGTTCAAGCTGGGGCTGCGTGGAATGCCGACTGAAGCCGAGACGAGCATCGTGGAACGCGATATTCGGCTGGTTGCGGAGCTGCGCGAGGCGCATCCACATCTGCACGTTGCGCACATATCGACTGCCGCAGCGCTGGCCGCGGTTCGCCAGGCGCGGCGCAACGGATTGCGTGTCACGTGCGAGGTTACGCCGCATCACTTTCTGCTGACCGATGAGCACGTTGGACTCTACAACACGCACGCCAAGATGAATCCGCCGCTGCGTTCGGCGGCCGATCGCGATGCAATGATCGAGGGCATTCTCGATGGCGTTGTGGACGCGATTGCTACCGATCACGCGCCGCACGCGATGCACGAAAAGGAAGTTGAGTTCGAGCTGGCGCCGAACGGGATCATCGGCCTGGAAACCGCGCTGGGCCTGAGCCTGCGCTGGCTGCATCGCGAGTGGCGCATGCCGCTCGGCCGCGTGCTTAGCCTGCTGAGCGCGCAGCCTGCTGCACTGCTCGGGTTGAAAGGCCGCGGAACGCTGACTGTTGGAAGTTACGCTGACGTTGTCGTCTTCGATCCCAAAGTCGAATGGACGTATCGCGCGACAGAATCGCAATCGAAGGCCAAGAACACTCCGTTCGATGGCTGGCAAATGCAGGGCAAGGTTCGCTGGACGCTGAGCGAAGGACGGATTGCGTACGCGCAAGCGTAGGCGAGTTGTCAGCATCAGTTGTCAGTTGTCAGCCCGAATGTGGCGAGCGAAATACAACAACCTCCAAAAGCAAAACTTTGAAACTGTGAAACTGTGGAGTTGGTGGCTGCAAGACACTGATTCTAAAGGCTCCACAGTTTCACAGTTTCACAGTTTCACAGAATGGCATGGGGGGGTGGGTACATGAGCATGG
>Ga0265316_10006615_pt1 | contig 11038 bp, 6 predicted proteins | sample 4522metaG_FD_202092 | JGI IMG/M metagenome (GOLD analysis project Ga0265316, IMG submission 202092) | Rhizosphere microbial communities from Carex aquatilis grown in University of Washington, Seatle, WA, United States - 4-5-22 metaG | ecosystem: Host-associated > Plants > Roots > Rhizosphere >...
TCACGGCCATCAACAAAGGCATTCAGAACGCGGGCAACAACGGAACGGCCTCGGGCACAGCGCTCCAGAACGCCAACATCACGGCTGCGATCAACACCGACAGCGGCGGCAAGCAGCAACTGGCGTTCTCCTCCAGCACGACTGCGTTTCAGGTGGAGGCGGGAGACCTGGTATCGAACGCGCTGATGGGCAACTTCGCAACCCCGGCTACCAATGCGGACGCGTCGCCGATGACCTCCACGGTCACGGGCGGAGAAAACGTCACGCTGGCCAACACCATCACGACGCCGGCCAACATCACGGTGCGTTTCACGGGCGCCGGCCTGGCAGCTCCCGTCGATATCACTCTGCAATCCAGTGACGGCACCGTCGGCGCCGCGGTCAGCGACCTGCAGACGCAGATGGCCACCAAACTGGCGGGGACCGGAATCACCCTGGCCACCCCGGCCGCCTCCGGGCAGACGCTCGCATTCAGCAACGCGCGCGGCGAGGCGTTCGGTGTTTCGGTAACCGGGGACGCGCAGGACAGTCTGGGGTTCGGTTCGTTCCAAAAGGGACTCAATGGAGCCTACGACTACTCCACCCTCCAGGCTGGCGTAAACTACGATCCCACGGCCGCCAGCACCGCGGGCACGGGCACGCTGCAGTTCTCGGTGAACGGAGCGGCCTCGGCCAGCGTGACCGTCGACTTGTCCGGCGGCAACGCCACCTATGCCACGGCGACCGGAACCGCGCTGGGCGCCGCCACGGCAACCATCACCAGCGGTACCAACGATATGTTCAGCGTCGCGGTGGATGGCGTGGTGAAGAACGTGACCCTCACCGGAGGAGTGGCCGCGACCAAAGCCACGGCGGCAGCCGGGAGCGTGGACTTCGGTGTGGGCGGCGCCAGCACGTTTAACGTCCACGCCGGCACCAGCGGTCAGGAGCAAGGCACGGCCATAGCGGCTAGCGTCGACACCTCCACCGCCAACCAGTTCACGGTGAGTATAGACGGCGCCGCCGCCCAGACCATTAACCTGGTCGCCGCTAGCGGCCAGAGCCAGGCGACCATAGCGGGCGAGATCACCGCCCAGTTGGGCGGGAAGGCGACGGCCGCATTCGTCAGCAACAAGCTCACAATCACGTCGGCCTCGGCCGGCTTAGGATCGAGCATCCAGATCGGCGCAGGCGCCTCGGGCGGTCTGGGAACCGGGGACGCTACGACCCTGCTCGGTCTGGACACCACTCTGCACAGCGGCACGGCCGGAAACAACGTAGTGAACGTGAGCGTGGATGGAGGGGCGACGCAGGCCATCACCCTCACCACGGGCGCCGCCCGCACGGGCACTCAGATCCTGGCCGACCTGAACGGCACGGCCCTGGGCACCATCGCCAGTTTGGACGGCTCGCACCATCTGGTGCTCGCCTCGACGACCACCGGCACGGGATCCTCGATCACGGTCTCCGCGCCGGCGGCCAATTCGGCCGACACCCTCATCGGAATCACGGCGGCCGAGGGCACCACCTACCACGGGGCCGCGGCGACCGCGACCCAGACGCTCGACTCGATCGCCAGCTCCATTCAGACGGCGGTGGGCGCGGGCAACGCGACGGTTTCGGTCAGCCCGACCAATCAGATCCAGATCAAAGCGGCAACCGCGGGCCAGGGCCACAGCATTGAGATCCTGAACGGGACGGCCAACACCGCGCTGGGGTTCAACACCCAGGTAGGGACGATCGACACAGGTCAGAACCGCACCGGGGCCGATCTGGCGGCGAATCTCCAGCAGCAATTCAATACGACCGCCGTTCTGCAGGCAGCCGGGCTGACGGCGAGCTATGCCAACAACAAGATCACCGTCACGTCGGGCAACGGGACCTACTTCCGCCTCAGCGCGGCGGCGCAAACCACCAACGCCACCGCTTACGGCACCAACACGGTTGCCAACGGCGGCAACTACGACCTGACCGGCAACAACGTGCTGTCGATCGGCGGCGTGGCCGTGACGCTCACCAGCGGCACCATGACCGCCGCGGCGATTCAGGGCGCTATCAACGGCACGACGGGCATCGGGGTGACCGCTTCGGTGGTGACCCAGAACGGCAGGGACAGCATCAAGCTGGTCTCGAACGGAACCGCGGGCTCGGCGGACACCTTCGCGGTCACGGGAAGCGCGGCGACGGTTCTGGGCCTGCCCTCAAGCGCGACGGGCACCTCCGGCAGCTTCGGCTTCGGAGCAACCGGCACCACCTTCAACGGCTCCACGGTAGGCGTGGCCCACAACAGCGTGGTGAACGCCGGCGGGTCGTCGGCGACCGGCGACCTGGCCTTTACTGCTCTGGCCTACGGCAGCGACAGCCAGGTCCTCACCCTTTCCGCCAACGATTCCAACGGCGCGGCGCAGGCGGTAACCGTTACGCTGGCCAACAACGGCGCGACGCGCACCGGGCGCAGTCTCGACGAAACCGTCCAGGCCATCAACACGGCGTTGCAGCAGAGCAACAACCCGACCATGCAGAAGATCACGGCCGTCAAGGACGTCAGCGCCGGTGGGGCGGAGAAGATCAACTTCATCAGCTCACTGGCCTCTTTCCAGGTCAGTGTGGGAAGCACCTCCAGCGGGAACGGTATCGGGTCGCAAGGCACCACCGTCACCTCCGGAGCGCTGGCCGGCGGAAGCAGCCTCGATATCTCCTCCCAGCAGGGCGGAACGGCTGCCATCAGCGCATTGACCAACGCGGTTTCGGCTCTGGGCTCGGCCCAGGCCAACGTCGGCAAAGCGCAAAACACCCTGAACTACGCGATCGGCCTGGCCGAATCGCAGACGGCGAACCTCTCGGCGGCCGAATCGCGTATCCGCGATGCGGACATGGCCTCCGAGGCGGCGAACCTGACCAAAGCGCAGGTCCTGCAGCAGTCGGCCATCGCGGCCATGGTGCAGGCCAATTCGGCTCCGCAAGCCGTGCTGACCCTGTTGCGGGGCTAATAACCACGGGTAGCGGCCGTTGCAGCTAGCGGCCGCCGACGAACCAGCAGTGGAGGCCGGGCGGATCGCCTCGAGCGGCCCGCCCGGCTGAATCCTTATGGCTTCAAGCACCAGCGGCACCAGCAACACGGTCACGTTCACCGGCACCAGCCGGTACTCCCAGGACTTTCAGAATCTCATCAACCGCTCCCTGGCGATCGCCTCGTTGCCCATCACGCAGCTCGACGGCGACGTGACGCAGCTCAGTTCGGAGGGCACGGCACTCAGCGACCTGGACACCAAGTTCTCCGCCCTGTCGGACGCGGTCAACGGCCTGGTCACCGCCATGGGCAGCGGCTCCTTCAATGCCGATGTGCAGGACCCGTCCATCGCCAGCGCCTCCGTAACCGACGGCGCCATGGAGGGCAACTACTCGATCGAGGTCGACAGTCTGGGCGCCTACACCACCGCCCAGAGTCTGGACAGCGGCAATCTGAAAGTCACCGATCCCTCGACCACGAGCATCAGCACGGCCGCCAACTACACTCTCACGGTGGGATCCAACACCTATTCCGTCACGCCGGACAGCAACAGCCTGTACAGCCTGGCCAACGCCATCAACTCCAGCTCGGCGGGCGTGCAGGCTTCCATCACCAACCAGGGATCCACGGACGCTCCCGACTATCGTCTGTCGCTCGAGAACACGCAACTCGGGAACGTCAACATCGACCTGACTGCCAACACCGAGGACTCGAGCGGAAATCCCGCGAGCACCGGCCTGATGGGCCAACCGGTGCTGGGAGGCCTGGCCACATACAAACCGAACGGCTCGAGCACACAAGAAACCAGCGATTCCCGCACCGTGACGCTCGCCCCGGGCCTCAACGTCACGATGCTGGCCGAGAGTCAGGCGGGCCAATCGACCTCGATCACACTCACACGCCAGTCGGAGACGATCGGCAACGCACTCCAGACTTTCGTGCAGGCCTACCAGGCGGCACAAGACGATCTCAACCAGCAGCGTGGGACGCTGGGGGGCGCCCTGGCCGGCCAGAGCATCGTCTATGAACTGCAGGACAGCCTGAACCAGATCAGCGGCTATAGCCAGCCCGGGAGCGCCATCAAGTCCCTGTCGGACCTGGGGGTCACCTTCGACAAGACGACGTTCAAGATGACGTTCGACGAACCGACGTTCCTGAGCGCGACGTTGGGCAGCATGTCCGGGATCAGCGCCTTCCTGGGCGACGGTACCACCAGCGGGTTCCTTAAAACCGCAACCGACGCGATGTCGTCAGTCGAAGACCCAACGCAAGGTACGCTGAAAACGGCTATCACCGACAACCAGACCCACATCACGGACGACAACACGCGGATCGCCACCGAGACGGCGCAGGTCGATAAGCTTCAAACCAATTTGACCAACCAGATGGACGCCGCCGACGCGCTGATCTCCTCCATGGAGCAGCAGTACACGGTGATCAGCAACCTCTTCACGGCAATGGACAGCGCCTCGGGCACCACCACCACGTCGGCTACGAACTCGCTGGCCTGACGCCCATGCCGACCCTTGCGGACGTTGCAGCCCGGTTGCGGAAAGCCGTCGCCTCGCAGTCCTATGCCGAGGCACGGAACCTCATTCCGGTGTATTGCAATCTCCTCGACGCCGAATTCCGCAGCCACCCGCCTTCCTCGACCGAGGCGCGCCGCATTGCGGAGGAGGCGCGGGACCTCTACCAAGGGCTTGCGGGCACGGTGGTTCTCGACCGTGCGCAGTTGGTCACGGATTTGCAGCGGCTCGCCAATCTGTCCGCGTACCTGCAATCGGCCACCCCTACGCCGCACGTCTGCGAACTCGAAGGGTAGCGGAACCAGCCACAGCCAGGCGCCGTACTAAGATTGAAGGTTCATGGCCCAGCGCAAGAGAGCTTCGTTCTATGTGATCCTGATTCTGGTCCTGTTGGCGCTCGGGGCCGCGGCCCTCATGGTCGGCAACAAGCTCGGCCACGAGCCGGCCAAAATCGAGCCCGAGAAACTGGTGCGGGTCGAGCGTATGGACCTGGCGCGTTCCGTGGTAGCCACGGGCAAGATCGAGCCCACCACCAAGGTCGAAATCAAGTCCAAAGCCAGCGGGATCATCCTGAAGCTGCCAGTCAACCTGGGAGACCGGGTGCGCCAGGGCCAGATCATCTGCGAGCTCGACCAGAACGACCTTCTGCCCCGCCTTCGCCAGGTGCAGGCGGCCCTGGGAGTCGCCGACGCCACCCTCAAGAGCGCGCGCGCCGATTACGTCCGCACCAAGATCGAGGCCGAGGGTCCCGACGTCCCGTTTCTGAAACGCGATCTGGAGCGCGCCGGGCAGTTATTCAAAGACAAACTGATCGCGCCGAACGCCCGCGACGACGCCGAGAAGAATTACGAAATGGCGCTCAACCGCCAGGCTCAGGCGCAAGGCAACCTAGGGGTGGCGGATGCCGCTATCACCAAAGCGCAGGCGCAGGTGGACCAATCGCGCGCGCAAGTCGAGCAGGCCGAGGAGGACATACGCAACGCCACCATCCGCTCCCCCATCGACGGCCTGGTGCTCTCGCGCGACCGCGAGGTGGGCGATGCCGTGAGCTCGATCCTGGTCATGGGCGCCGGAGCCACTCTCATCATGACCGTCGGCGACCTCAGCGAAGTCTACGTGAAGGGAAAAGTGGACGAGAGCGACATCGGCAAGGTCTACCTGGGCCAAGCGGCGCGCATTACCGTCGAGTCGTACAAGAACCAGCGCTTCACCGGCAAGGTGACGAAGATTTCGCCCATGGGCGTCGAGAAGGACAATGTGACCACCTTCGAGGTACGCGTGTCCATCTCGAACGAGTCGGGCAAGCTGATGGCCGATATGACTGCCAACGCCGAAATCATGCTCGAAGAGCACCACGGCGTCCTCACCATCCCCGAAGGCGCCGTCGTCTATAAGAAGGACCGGTCCACCGCGGTTGAGACCCCCGATCCCGAGCAGAAGGCCGGCAAGCGGCGCGTCCCCGTGACCCTGGGCATCAGCAACGGCTCCCGCACGGAGATTCTCCAGGGCCTGAGCGAGGGACAGCAGGTCGTGCTGCAGTAGCGCCCCATGACGTACCTCGGAGAGATTCTCGAGCAGGCGGTATCGAGCCTGCTGCGCAACAAGCTGCGGAGCCTGCTCACCATGGGCGGAATTGCCTGGGGAATCGCCTCCATCGTCCTGATCATCGCGATGGGGGACGGTTTCAAGCTGGGCCAGCGCGATCGCACCCGCCAGCTCGGCGACAACATCGTGGTGGTCTTCGCCGGGCGCACCGGGAAGCAGCCGGGCGGCCAGCGGGCGGGCCGCCGCATCCGACTGACGCACGACGATGTGCGCGACATCGCCACGGAGTGCTTCCTGGTCAAGGATGTCGTGGCCGAGTTGCTCAACCCCGCCAGCACGGTCAGCCCATACAATAGCGGCACATTCTCCGTGCTGGGCGTCGAGCCGCTCTATTCGACCATCCGCAACATCCCGGTGGACCGCGGGCGCTTCCTGGTCGACCAGGACAACGACGATGCCGCCCGCGTAGCGGTCCTGGGGGACAATGTGCGCAAGCAGTTGTTCGGCGAACGCACGGGCGTTCTGGGCGCCCGGATCTACGTCGCGGGGCTCCCCTACCGAGTGGTCGGGTACATGCCGCCCAAGGATCAGAACAGCGCCTATAATGGCCTCGATACAGACAAGGTGTTTATTCCGTACTCGAGCATGGTTCGCGATCTGCCGCTCAGAGACCCCAACTACCATCCGGGCATCGTGACCGACCTGATCTATGTCCCCGCTTCGGTGGCCGCCTGGGACGCCGCCGAGCGCCAGGTGCGGCGCGTGCTGGCCCGCAATCACCAGTTCGATGCGGACGACGACAGCGCCATACGCATCTGGGACACGGTGAAGGAAGCGGAGCTTACCGACAGCATGTTCACTTCCATGACGGCCTTCCTGGGGACTATCGCCGTGGTGACTCTGTCGCTCGGCGGGGTGGGCGTCATGAATATCATGCTGGTCTCGGTCACCGAGCGGACGCGCGAGATCGGGCTGCGGAAGGCGGTCGGCGCCACGCGACGGAGGATCCTCATCGACTTTCTGCTGGAGGGCATGCTGTTAGCGACGATCAGTGGAGTCTTCGGCTGGCTCGGCGCCTACGGCCTCTCCGCGGCGGTGAACTCGCTGCCCAAGCGGGAGATGTTCGGCGGCTTGCCGGTGCGCGGCTCGACCACTCTGCTCGCCTTTTGCGCGCTGGGCCTGACCGCGATTCTCTCCTCGCTCTGGCCTGCCTGGCGCGGCGCCTCGCTCACGCCGGTGGAGGCCCTGCGCTATGAGCGCTGAGTCGATCCTCCGCGAGGCCGCCCAGGCGCTGCGCTTCAATCGCCAGCGCAGCATCCTTACCATGATCAGCCTGGCCTGGGGCGTCGCCTGCTTCGTTATCCTGTGGTCATACGGCGACGGTTTCCACCTGGCTTTGCGGACCGCCTTCCTCACCATCGGGCAGGATCTGATCCTGATGTTCGGAGGGCAGACTTCCGCCGAGGCCGGAGGCGAGCGTGCCGGACGGCGCATTCGTCTGGAGCGCTCCGACATCGCCGTAGTCCGGGAATCCGCTCTCATGGTCGCGGCGATTTCGCCCGAGATGATGATGGGCGGGATGACCGTGGTCCGCGGCTACCGGACCGACACTACCATGGTCCGCGCGGTGAGCTATTCCTACGGCCGAATCCGGAACATGACGCTAGCCGCCGGCCGCTGGCTCAGCCCCGAGGACGACGCGCAGAAGCAGCGTGTCGCCGTTCTGGGCGCCAAGGCGGCCAGCTTGTTATTCGGTGAGATCCCGCCCGAAGGTGAGGAAATCACGATCAACGGGCTGCGCTTTACCGTCGTAGGCGTGCTCAAGACTAAGGCCCAGGTCGCCAACTACGGCACGCCGGATAACGAGAGCGTGTTTATCCCCTTCGAGACCGGCTCGCTCTACCGCGACTTGAAGTACATCGACGATCTGGTGTGGACGCCAGCCAATCCCCTCTTCCGCGACGAGGCGCTAGGGCAGGTGCGCGACGCACTGGCACGTCTCCACAACTTCTCGCCCACCGACGAGCGGGCGGTGCGCGTTTTCGTCTTCAACCAGTACATGCGCCTGGTGGACACGATGGGGCTGGCGCTGCGCATCGTGCTGGCGTTTATCGGCACACTGACGCTGGCCATCGGCGGGGTGGGGCTGGCCAACATCATGCTGGTCTCGGTGACCCAACGCACGCGCGAGATCGGCGTGCTGAAGGCCATCGGCGCCACGCGGCGGTCGATTCTGCTGCAGTTCCTGATCGAGGCCATGACGATCGTGACGCTGGGCGGCCTGCTGGGAGTAACGGTTGGCTACGCCGTCACGGCGGTGATCGACACCCTGCCCCTGCTCGGGCCGCTGTTCCGCGACACCAGCGGAGCGGCCGACATCCACCTCGGCATCTCGCGCTTTGCGATCCTGGCTTCGACGCTGCTGCTGGAAGGTGTGGGCCTGGTTGCCGGCCTCCTGCCCGCCATCAAAGCCGCCCGGCTCGACCCGATCGAGGCCCTCCACTACGAGTAGATTAAACCGGGGACAGTATACTCATTCACCGATTTTCTCCACAGGCCTGACGCCACGCGCCGTGCGGCTGCTCCCACGTGGATTCAACAACTTGCGCATGGGCATTTCGACAGCCACGCGTGGCCCCGCGCCCTCTTATGAAATTGGGGAATGAGTATACTGTCCCCGGTTTAATCTGATGTTTAACCCAACGCCTGGTTCAGGTCGCGCTTGATGTCCTCGATGTCTTCGATCCCCACCGAGATGCGGATGAACTCCGGCGTGACGCCGGTCTCGGCCTGCTCCGCCGGGGTGAGCTGCGAATGGGTCGTCGAGGCGGGGTGAATCACCAGAGTCTTGGCGTCGCCGATATTGGCCAGGTGGCTCGCCAGCTTCACGTTGTTGATGAAGCGCACGGCCGCCTCTGCACCGCCGCGAACGCCAAAGCCTACGATCGCACCCGCCCCCTTCGGCAGGTACTGCTTCGCGCGCTCGTGATCCGGGTGGCTGGGCAGGCCCGGATAGTTCACCCAGGCAACCGCAGGGTGCTTCTCCAGAAACTCCGCCACGGCCTGCGCATTTTCAACGTGCCGTTCCAGGCGCACGTGCAGCGTTTCGATGCCCAGCAGGAACAGGAACGCCGCAAACGGGCTCATGCACGCTCCGGTATCCCGCAGCCAGTGCGTGCGGGCGTGGATGATGTATGCGATGTTGCCAATTGGCTTCAGCGCTTCGGTGAAGACCACGCCGTGGTAAGCCGGATCGGGCGCCGTGAATTCCGGCCACTTCTCCGGATTGTCCGCCCAGGGGAACCGCGCGCTGTCCACAATCGCCCCGCCGACATGTACGCCATGACCGCCCAGGAACTTCGTTGTCGAGTAAACGACGATATCGACCCCATGCTCGATGGGCCGGAAAAGCGCCGGCGTCAGCGACGTGTTGTCGGCAATCACCGGAAGCCCGTGCTTGTGCGCGATGTCCGTGATGCGGCGGAAGTCCACCACGTCGTTCTTCGGGTTGCCGATCGTCTCCAGATAGACCAGCCTGGTGTTGGCGTCCACGAGTTTGTCGATCTCCTCGGGATGCTTCGGATCGAAGAACCGCACCTCGATCCCCAGCTTCTTGAGCGTCTGCGTGAAGAGAGTCCAAGTGCCGCCGTACAGGCTCGTGGCCGCAATGAAGTTCTGCCCGGCGTGCGTGATGGTTAGGATCGCCGCGGTCTCGGCCGCCTGGCCGCTCGCGAAAGCCAGCCCGGCCGCGCCTCCATCGAGAGCGGCCAGCCGCTTTTCGAGCACGTCGTTGGTCGGGTTCATGATGCGTGAGTAGATGTTCCCGAACTCCTTCAGCGCGAACAGATTCGCCGCCTGTTCCGTCGAGCGGAAGACGTAACTCGACGTGGCATAAATCGGCACCGCACGCGCATTGGTGCTAGGGTCCGGCTCCTGGCCCGCGTGCAGGGCCAGCGTGCCCAACTTGTATTGATCTTGCTGATTCGACATTTGGTTTCCTTCCGCCTCGGCGGACATCTAGTCTATGTCTATAGAGCATACGGTATATCGATGGTCCAACGCAACCGAGCCGCTGTCGCGGCCGTCTGAGACCCCATCAAGTACACTGGACTGAGGATGTTTTGGTTCATCTCGGCACTGCTGCTGCTCCCGCCACCGGCCGCTTCCGACGACGTCATGGAGCAGATGAAGAGGTTCGTCGATGTTTACGCCGTCGTCGAGCGCGAGGCGGCCGATCCGGTTGCTCCGGAGAAGGCGCTCTACCAGGGAGCGATTCCCGGAATGCTCCGGCGCCTCGATCCGCACAGCGTGTTCCTCGACCCCGACCAGTTCCAACAGCTCAAGGAGATGGAGACCTCCACCCGCAAGGGCTTCGGCAGTATCGTCTCTGTCCTGCCCGGCCGCGTGATCGTCCTCCAGGTGCTGCCGGCGACCCCGGCGCAGAAAGCGGGGCTCGGCCCGGGCGACGAGATCCTGGCGGTCAACGATTACCCTCTCGGACGGCTCGAGATGGAGCAGATTGTCCAGTTGCTCGGCGAGGCGCACCAGAAGCCGGCGCGGCTGGTGGTGCGAAAACCGGGGAACGCGCGCGTTCTCGAATTCACGCTCACGCCCGCGGAGCTGCAATCCCCCAGCGTCGATCGCGCCTTTCTCCTCAAGCCTGGCATCGGCTACGTGCGCGTTACCAGCTTCGATGAGGAGACGGCCGCGCAGATCAAGACGGCCATCGAGAGCCTGGGAGGAAACACGCTGCACGGGCTGGTGCTGGATCTACGGAACAATCCGGGGGGCGTCCTTCCTGCAGCGCTCCAGACGGCATCGCTGTTCCTTAAGCCGGAGGCCGGTCTGCTGAGCGTGAGGGGCCGCTCCCTCAAGGCGAGCCAGGAGAGCGTTCCCAGAGACGCGGCGCCCTATGCCTTCCCTCTCGCGGTGCTGGTCAACGAGAAAAGCGCCAGCGCGTCGGAAATCGTGGCCGGCG
>Ga0265316_10006617_pt1 | contig 11034 bp, 9 predicted proteins | sample 4522metaG_FD_202092 | JGI IMG/M metagenome (GOLD analysis project Ga0265316, IMG submission 202092) | Rhizosphere microbial communities from Carex aquatilis grown in University of Washington, Seatle, WA, United States - 4-5-22 metaG | ecosystem: Host-associated > Plants > Roots > Rhizosphere >...
CAGGAAAATGACCATCACCACCAGGCAAACGGTGAGAATCAGCGTGAACTCGACGTCGCGAATCGAGCCGCGAATGGACTCCGAGGCGTCGAAGGCCACTTCCAGCTTCACCGCGGGCGGGATCTCATGGCGAAACTGGGGCAGAAGCTGCTTGATATTGTTCACCACCTCGACGGTGTTGGTGCCGGGCTGGCGCTGGACGGCCAAAATCACGCCGCGCGCGCCGCCGAACCAGGCATAGGCCTTGTTGTTCTCCACACTGTCGAGGACGTTGCCGAGTTGCTCGAGGCGCACCGGCGTGCCGTTGCGCCAGGCCACGACCATGGGGCGGTAGGCGGCCGCGTCCATCAACTGCCCGCTGGATTGGACGGTGAAGGCCTGCTTGTGGCCGTAGAGCTTCCCGGTGGGCAGGTTGGTGTTGCTCTGCGCGATGGCGCGCTGCACCTCATCGATGCCGACGTTGCGCGCGGCTAGCGCATCGGGGTCGAGATCGACGCGCACCGCGTATTTCTGGCTGCCGTAAACGATCACGCGCGAAACGCCGCTGACCATCGAAATGCGCTGCGAGAGCATGGTCTCGGCATACTCGTCCACGGTATAGAGCGGCAGCGTACTGGAAGTCAAGGAGAGGTAGAGCACGGGCTGCTCGGCCGGGTTGGCTTTCTGATAAGAGGGCGGACGCGGCATGTTGGGCGGCAGGGTCCCGCCCGCATTGGCGATGGCCGCCTGGATGTCCTGAGCCGCAGCGTCGATGCTGCGCTCGAGGGTGAACTGCACCGTGATCTGGGTTCCGCCCTGGGAGTTGGTCGAGCTCATCTGCTGCACGCCGGCGATGGTCGAGAACTGGCGCTCGAGCGGCGTTGCAACCGAGGAGGCCATAGTCTCGGGGCTGGCTCCGGGCAAGGAGGCGGAGACCGCGATGGTGGGATAGTCCACGCTGGGCAAGGCGGCGACGGGCAGCGCCCGGAAGCCCACGATCCCGAACAGCAGAATCGCGAACGTCACCAGCGCCGTCATGACCGGCCGCTCAATGAAGATGCGCGAGAGGTTCATAAGCTACTCCGTGGGGCAGGCGGTTGGGCAAGCTGAAGCATGCCCCACCTACAGTTCCCGCGAGTCGATTTTGCCGGCTGGAACGGCCTGGATGCGCGCGCCGGGATAGAGGCGGAGCTGGCCGTCGGTGACCACCGTCTCTCCGGGCGCGACCCCTTTTTCGAGGACGACTTTGCCGCCCACGGTGCGCCCGGCAGCGACCAGCCGCGGCTCGACCGTCTGGTCCTTCTTGACCACGTAGACGAACTGCCCCTGCTGGCCGGCCTGCACCGCCTCGGCCGGAACCACGGTCGCTTCCTGCGCGTCGAGACGGAGCACGGCGTCGACGAACTGGCCCGGCCATAGCATGCGGTCGCCATTGTCGAAAACGGCTTTGAGCCTGATGGTGCCCGTGGCCGGGTCCACGGCGTTGTCGATCACGGCGAGCGACCCGCGTACGGTCTTGCCGGGATCGTCCTTGAGATACGCCTCGACCGGCAGCCTGGCGCTGGCGCTGCGGGCCCGGATTTCGCCCAGGTGCTGCTCGGGAACGCCGAAGGAGACGAAGATCGGCTCGATCTGGTTGATCACCACCAGGGTGGTGTCTCCGTTGGACTTGACGAAGTTGCCGGCATGCACGAGGACGTTGCCCGCGCGTCCGGTGATGGGCGAGTGAATCTCACAGTAGGAGAGATCCAGCCTGGCCCGCTCGACGGCCGCGCGGTCGCTTTCGACCGACGCCCGCGCGCTCTCGATGGCGGCCTGGTCGGCGTGCACGGATTCCCCTTGCGCATCGAAGGTGGTGCGGACCTGGTCGTACTGGCTGCGGGCGGTGATGCCCTGTTTGAAGAGCTCCTCATAGCGGCTTGCGTCCGCCCCGGCGGTCTTGAGTTGGGCCTGGTCGCGGCCGAGATTGGCCTGGGCCTGGAGGAGCTGGGCCTGGTCCTTGGCTACGGCTGCTTCCGCCTGACGCAGGGCGTCCTGATAGGGGCGCGGGTCGATCTGGAAGAGCAGGTCTCCCTGCCGGATGAGGCCGCCCTCGATGAAGCGGACGCCGACCAGGTCGCCGGCGACCTGAGACTTGACCTGCACGGTGCGGAAAGGCTCAACCGTGCCGACGGCGCGGACTTCGACCGCAAGCACCTCGCGAACCGCCGCGATCACGCTCACCGGCACCGCAGGTGGACCGCCGGGACTGGCCATCTGCTGTGCCGGTTTGTCGGCACCGCAGCCTGCCAGCATCACGGCCATCACAACGACGAAAGCGAAGCGCACCGTACCTCCTTGACCCTAAACAGGTTCTTGCTCTCAGTGTAGCCCCGTTCCCGGCCCCACTACCAGGCTGTGTAAAGTTTTGTCAATTGTGGGGCGCAGCCGTACCAAGCCGGGTCGCGATCCCTTCCAATGTATACAGACGGAGGTCTCTCGAAGTTCCATGAGAATACGAAACGCAGTGATTACCGCCGCGCTGAGCGGTCCGTTGGTTCTGCTCGCGGGCGACACCTGGCGAGACAAAGACCCCTCCCAGTGGAGCGGTGACGAGGTCAACCAGGTGCTGACCAATTCTCCCTGGGCCAAGCAGGTAACTGCCAGCGCCAATCAGAACAGCGACTGGTCCCAAGGCGGTAACCGTGGCGGCGGCATGGGCGGTGGCGGCGGGATGGGTGGTGGAGGCGGAATGGGCGGCGGCGGGATGGGTGGCGGTGGCGGCATGGGAGGTGGCGGCTGGGGCGGTGGCGGCGGCGGTATGGGGGGCGGCGGTGGCATGGGTGGCGGCGGTTGGGGCGGCGGCCGCGGCGGTGGTGGCGGGGGCAGGAGCCGCGGGGGCCAGGGAATGCAGAACGTCAAGGTGACGGTCCGCTGGGAAAGTGCAGCGCCGGTTCATGCAGCGCTCCTCAAAAGCGAGGCGGCTGACGCTTCCAAGTTCGCGGACTGGTCTAAAGACTACTACGTAGTGACGGTGATCGGGCTGCCGCAGATGGGACAGCGCCCACGCGGGGGCGACGACAACGATCAGCAGCAGCCGGACCCCGACCGGGCAAAAGAGATGCAAGAGCGGATGCAGGACCACATGAAGCAGAGCACCTCGCTCAAACTCAAAAGCCGGACCATTGCGCCGGAACGGGTCGAGACGCTCGAATCCCCCGGCGGCCGTACTTTCGTGTTCCTATTTCCCCGGACGTCGAACATCCTGGCCGACGACAAGGAAGTCACCTTTGCCACCTCGATGGGCCGGATGGAAATCCACTCCAAGTTCACCCTGAAGGAGATGCAGTTCAAGGACAAGCTGGAGTTGTAAAGCCGCCGACGGCGGCCGACGGGCGGCTTATTCCCGGTCAAGCACGTCGCGAACCTTCTCGGCCAGGGCATGGTGGCTGAAAGGTTTGGCGAGGAACTCCACGTTGGCTTCGAGAACGCCGTGGTGCACGATGGAGTTCTCGGTGTAGCCGGAGAGGTAAAGGACCTTCATGCCGGGCCGCGCCGGAACCAGTTGCGCAGCCAACTGGCGGCCGCTCATCTGGGGCATGATCACATCGGTCAGCAGCATGTGGATGGTACCTTCGTATCGCCGGCTCACTTCGAGGGCCTCGAGCGGGCCGGCGGCTTTGAGAACCCGGTATCCCTGCCGCTTCAACATTTCCGCGACCAGGTCGCGCACGGCCTTCTCATCCTCGACCAACAGGATGGTCTCGACTCCCTGCCTGGAGATGGCGCTCGGGGCGAGATCGGCCGAACTTGGGGACTCGTCGACCCTGGGAAAATAGATCTTGAAAGTCGTGCCCCTCCCTGGTTCGCTGTAGACCCAGATATCGCCGCCGCTTTGCTTGACCGTGCCGTACACGGTGGCGAGTCCCAGGCCGGTGCCTTTGCCCTGCTCCTTGGTCGTGAAAAACGGCTCGAAGATGTGACGCTTGGTCTCGGCGTCCATGCCGTGCCCGGTGTCGCTGACCGCGATCAGGACGTAGTCGCCCGGCTGGACGCCCAGATGGGTCCGGGCGTAGCTTTCGTCCAGGTGGGTCACCGCGGTTTCGATGGTCAGCTTGCCACCGTCCGGCATGGCGTCGCGGGCGTTGATCACGAGGTTGAAAACGATCTGCTCCAACTGCCCTGGATCGGCTTTGATGTTACCGGCTCCGGCGGCGAGGCTCAGGGTGAGCTCGATGTCTTCGCCGATCAGGCGGCGCAGCATCCGGTCCGCTCCCCGGAGCAGTTCGTTGGCGTCTATCACGCGCGGACGCATCACCTGGCGGCGGCTGAAGGCGAGCAGTTGACCGGTGAGGGCGCCCGCGCGCTCGGCAGCTTTGGCGACCTCCTCGGCATAGCCGCGCAGGGGATCCTGGGGGGAGAGAGCGTCGAGCAGCATGCGATCGTAGCCGGAGATGATGGTGAGCATGTTGTTGAAGTCGTGCGCCACGCCACCGGCAAGGCGGCCGACCGCTTCCATCTTCTGCGCATGGAGCAATTGGTCTTCGAGACTCTTGCGCTGGGTGATGTCGCTGACGAAGGCGATGGCAAACGCGCCCTCGCCGGTTTGGATGTGACTGAGGCTGACCTCGACCGGGAACTCCGCGCCATTTTTGCGCCGGCCCGCCAATTCCATTCCGGTTCCCATGGGGCGGACGTGCGGGCTGGCGAAGTAGCCGTCCCGGTGGGCTGCGTGTCCCTGCCGTGAGCCCAGCGGCAACAGCGCTTCGATGGTTTCGCCCAGCAGTTCGCTGCGGGTGTAGCCGAACATCTCTTCGGTTCTGGCGTTGGCAAGAACGATGCGGCCGTGGCGGTCGACGCTCAGAATAGCCTGGGCCGCCGACTCCAGCAGCGCCGCCAGGAGCTTGTCATGCGATTGCAGGTAGAGTCCCAGGTCCTTGCGCGCGGCAGCGCCTCCGCCGGGCTGGGCGCCCTGCCCCTCTTTATCCATAGACACTCCACACTACTCAGTGATTCTATTGTCCCCCGCACCCGGCTGAAAACGCAATAGGACGTGCGCGCTGGCGGTTCGCTTTCTGCAGAGTCTTGTCCACTGCCCGCAGCAGGTCGGACGACGAGAACGGCTTCCCGACGAAAGGGATCCCTCGGGGCAGTTGCCCGGCCGGCACGGAACCGGACATGAGCAGGACGGAAGACGAAGGCGAGAGCAGCCGAATCTTCTTTGCCAACTCGGGCCCGTGCATTCCGGGCATAACGACGTCGGACACAACCAGATCGAAGCCTCCGGTGCCCGTGATGATTTCCAGCGCCCGCAGCGGTCCCGGTGCGGTCGCGGTTGCGTACCCAGCCCTGTCGAGAATGCTGGCCGCAAGCTGCAACACCTGAGGCTCGTCATCCACCACCAAGATCTTGGCCCTAAGCACCCTTTGCCCCCTTCAACACACCTGTATCCGGGCTGCCTCTGGTTGAGGAGCCCTGCTTGAAAAAAATGCCGGTTATTCCTTAGATTCCGCGATTCGAGCGCCGCACCAACTTTAATGACGCGGATCGGGCTATGGAAAGAAAGGGCTCCTGGCCTTTGTTCCAGGTGCGCCCTGGCCGATCTTCCGATGCAGCCGCCGGGCGGTGAGGCTCATGCTGGAGGCATGGAACAAGGACTGACGGATCTCTCCAATGCAATTGCCGGCGCCGTAGCGAAGGCGGGCGGCGCGGTGGTGGCCGTGAATGCACGGCAGAGGATGGCCTCGAGCGGGGTGCTGTGGAGGCCGGGCGTCATTGTCACGGCCGAACACACGGTCCGGCGCGACGAGGAGCTAACGGTTACGCTGGCCAGCGGCAGCACGGTGCCCGCAACTCTGGCGGGGCGTGATGCGGGGACGGACCTGGCGGTGTTGCAGGCCGATTGCGGCGATCTGGCGGCGATCGAGCCGGCGCCGGCGGGGGAGTTGCGCGCGGGACAGATCGCGCTGGTGGTGGGCCGGGGAATCGAGACCGGCGTGAACGCATCCATGGGTGTAGTGAGCGCCGTGGCAGGTCCCTGGCGTACCTGGCGCGGCGGGATGCTGGACCGCTTCATCCGGCTGGATGCATCGCTGTACCCCGGCTCTTCCGGAGGAGCGGTGGTGAACGCGGAGGGACGCGCGATCGGCATCGCGACCGGAGGGCTGTCGCGCATCGCCGGTATCGCGATTCCGCTTTCGACGGTGGGGCGGGTGGCGGAGCAACTGCTGGCGACGGGCCGCGTCTCGCGCGGATACCTGGGCGTGGGGCTGCAACCGGTAATGCTTTCGGGGGGGAGGACGCGGGGTCTGATCGCGCTGAGCGTCGAGCCCGGCGGGCCGGCGGATCAAGCGGGCCTGCTGGTAGGCGACATCATCACTGGAATCGACGGCAAGGCGGTGGCGGACACCGATGACGTGCAGGCGGCGCTCGGAACCGAGGCAGTGGGGCGGAAGCTGGAGTTGTCGCTGGTGCGCGGCGGCGCGCCTGCCACGGTAGCGGTGACAGCGGGGGAGCGGCCAGGGAGGGAGGGCTAAATGACGGCGCCGGATTTCGGTGAGGTGGCAGAACGGCTGCGGCGGTCGACGGTCCACATACACGGCGGCGGCAGCGGTTCGGGTGTAATCTGGAGCGCGGAGGGGCTCATCGTTACCAATGCGCACGTGGCGCGGGACGAACGCGCCGTGGTCGAGACGTGGGACGGCAGGGAGTTGCCCGCCGAGTTGAAATCGCTGGACCGGCGGCGGGATCTGGCGACCCTGGAGGTGGATGCGGCCGGCCTGCCCGCGGCAACGGCCGGCGATTCCGACGCGCTGCGGCCCGGCGAGCTGGTGATGGCGGTGGGGAACCCGCTGGGGTTCACCGGCGCGCTGAGCACAGGGGTGGTGCACGCGGTCGGGGCGGTGGGCGGGCTTGGCCGGCGAAGCTGGGTGCAGGCGGACGTGCGGCTGCTGCCCGGGAATTCGGGCGGCCCGCTGGCGGACGCACGCGGCCGCGTGATCGGTATCAACACCATGATCGCGGGCGGGCTGGCGCTGGCCGTGCCAAGCAACACCGTGGCCGAGTTCCTGCGCAGCGGCCCCTCGGATATTTCTCTGGGCGTCGTGGTGCATCCGATTCGGGAGGGCCTGCTGGTGCTGCGCGTGATGCCGGGCAGCGCGGCGGAGGCCGCATCGCTGCTGACGGGAGATCTGCTGGTGGGCGTGGAGGGGCGGGGGCTGCGCTCCGCGGACGATCTGTCGGACGCGCTGGACCGGAACGCGGGCCGCGCGCTGGAGGTGAACTTCCTCCGGGGCGAGCGGCGGTCGGTGCGCCATGTGACGGTCAGGCTGCCGGAGCGGAGGATGCTCGCGGAGGCCGCGTGATCCGGGTTTTCATCGCGGCAACATCGCCGATCGCGAAGGCGGGACTGGAGGCGATCCTGGGCTCGCAGCCCGAAATGGCGGTGGTTGCGAGCCCAGCGGACGCCGACGTCGTGCTCACCGAGACCGCGCCGGGAGACGAGGAGTCGGCCTGGGGCGGCGCGGCGGTGGTGGTGCTCACGGAGGACGCCCGGCCGGAGTGGATTCGCGAAGCGCTGCGATCGGGAGTGCGGGCGGTGCTGGCGCGTCAGGCCGGCGAGGCGGAGATTCTGGCGGCGATCGCGGCCGCGGCTGCTGGGCTGGTGGCGATCGAGCCGCAGATGATGGAGCCGATGCTGAGCGCGGCGGCGCCGTTGCAGCGCGGCGTGGCCGAGCCGGGAACGGAGCCGCTGACGCCGCGCGAGGTGGAAGTGCTGCGCATGCTGGCCGAAGGCGACGCCAACAAGGCGATCGCGTGGAAGCTGGGGATCTCCGAGCACACGGTGAAGTTCCACGTGTCGTCGATTATGAGCAAGCTGGGGGCCGCGAGCCGCACCGAGGCGGTGGCGACGGGGATCCGGCAGGGGCTGGTGATGTTGTAGAGCCGGGTGACAAGCTGAAGCTTGTCTTACTTGATCTGGATGCTGCCCGTCACAACACCGGTGGTGGCGGCGTCGAGCGGGCCTTTGAAGCCGGGCTGCTTGCCGCCGATGGAGATCTCGTAGGTGCCCGGGGTGCCGGGCGGCAGCGTGAACTCGACTGTCTGGCGTTGGCCGGGCGCAAGCGTCACGCGGCGGAAACCTGCGAGCGAGCGCTTCCGATAGAGCTCGACCACTTCGTCGCCCGCGACGGCGCCGGTGTTCTCGACATCGACAGATACTCTGACCGGCTCCCCGCCGCTGGCCTGCTTGGGCAGAAGGAGGTTCCGGTACGCAAAGGTGGTATAGCTGAGACCGTATCCGAACGGGAACAGCGGCTCGCCCTCGAAGAAGCGATAGGTCCTGCCCTTCATGCTGTAATCCGTGAAGGGCGGAAGCTGGTCGGCGGACTTGTAGAAGGTGACGGGCAGCCGCCCGCCGGGATTGTAGTCGCCGAAGAGCACATCGGCCAGGGCCGTGCCCCCGGCCTGACCCGGATACCAGAGCTCGACGATGGCCGGGACGTGGTCGCGGGCCCAATTGACGGCCAGGGCGCTGCCGTTGAGCAGAACCAGAACGCAGGGCTTGCCAGAGGCTACGACCTTCTTCAGCAGATCCTCCTGCACGCGCGGCAGGCCAAGCTGTACGCGGTCGCCGCCTGCGAAGCCCTCCACCTTGACGGGCATTTCTTCGCCTTCCAGGCGCGGGGAGAGGCCCAGAACGAGCACCACCGCATCCGCGTGCTTGACGGCAAGCATGGCGTGAACGTCGCGAGTCGGGTCCGGGCGCGACCACACCAACTGAATGTCGGCATCGCCGACGAACTCGTGGTAGTCCAGGCGGATTTGGTATCGCTTTCCGGCCTCGAGTTGAACAGGCGCGGAGCCGTAGGCCCGTTCATGGATGTTGCTGAAGTCCACCACGCGCTTGCCATCCAGGTAGAGTTCGAAGGCGTTCAGGCCGAGTGCGCCGAGCTGGTAGGCGCCACTGGCGGGGGCCTCGATGTAGCCGGTCCAGCGCACGCCGAAGTCGTCGTCGTTCATATCCGGACGAGGCGCGCCGTCCCACCAATGAAAGTCGACCTGGGAATCGACGCGGTCGAACAGGGGTTGCGGGCTGGGCGGGACGGTCCCCACGAGCTTCCCGGAGCTGGGGTAGGTGAGCTCGCGAGGCCGGTGCAGTTGGCCGTCGAAATTAGAGGTGTTGAAGTACTCGCCTTTGAGTCCGTGGCTCGCCGCCGGATCGTTCGAGGTGAAGAGCGCCGAGGCGGGGACGACCTCGAAGGCCGGTATGTTGGCGGCCAGATCGCTGCCGCGGGCATAGAGCACGTGAGTGGCGGAGCCGAGCTTCTGGCGGATCCCCTGAAGGGGTGTGACTGGGGCGGTCGGATCGCCGTTGTAGTTGCCCAGAAGCACGCTCACGTCGTCGGCGTCGGGTCCGATCACCGCAATGGTCTTGAGAGACTTACTCAACGGCAGGGCGTGGTTTTCGTTCCTGAGCAGCACGATCGACTTGTGGGCCGCATCGAGCGCCAGCTCCCGGTGCGCCGGGCTGTCGTTTTCGCTGTAGGGGATCTGCGCGTAGCGCACCATGGAGGGCGGATCGAACATGCCCAGGCGGAAGCGAGCCAGCAACAGGCGGCGCAGCGACTGGTCAATCCCGGCTTCCGAGATCAGCCCCTGGCGGACGGCGGGCAGGAGATGCTCGTACTCGACGCCGCAGTTCAGATCGGTGCCGGCTTTGAGGGCCACTGAGACGCCCTGCTCCGCGGTGGCTGCGAATTTGTGGTTGAGGTAGATGTCGCCGATGGCGCCGCAATCCGAGACCACGTAGCCGTTGAATCCCCACTCCTGGCGCAGGATGCCGGTGAGCAGCGGCGGGTTGGAGCAGGCGGGCCGGCCGTCCACGCGGTTGTAGGCGCACATCACCGACTGGGCTCCGCCTTCCCGCACCGCGCTATCGAACTGGGGCAGGTACGATTCCCGCAGGTCCTGCTCGCTGACCACGGCATCGAAGACATGGCGCAGGGACTCGGGCCCGCTGTGGACCGCGTAGTGCTTGGCAGTGGCGACGGTCTTCAGATACTTGGGATCATCGCCCTGCAAGCCTTTGATGAAGGCGACGGCCATCCGGCCGGTGAGGTATGTGTCCTCGCCGTAGGTTTCCATGCCGCGGCCCCAGCGCGGATCGCGGAACAGGTTGATGTTGGGGGTCCAGAAGGTCAGGCCCTGATAGATGTTGCGCTTGCCGCGACGGATGAACTCGTTGTTTTTGGCACGCGCCTCGTCGGAGATGGCGGTGGCGGCGCGGAACAGGAAATCGGTGTCCCAGGTGGCCGCCATGCCGATGGTCTCGGGGAAGACCGTGGCGCGGCCTGCACGGGCTACGCCGTGCAGGCACTCGTTCCACCAGTTGTAGGCGGGAACGCCGAGGCGATCGATGGCCGGCGAGTCGTTCATGAGCTGGGAGACCTTCTCCTCGAGCGTCATGCGCGCGAGCAGGTCGTCGGCCCGCTTGTCGAAGGGGAGGTCCAGGTTCTTGTAGGCTGGGAGATCCTGGGCAAGCAGGGGTGCGGTCAGGGCGGCGATCCAGATGAGGCGCGTATAGGGCAGGCGTGCCGTAGACATTTCGTTCAAGTTTACAACTAACTACGGCGGATGCGGGTTCCATGGCCGGCTGGTACAATCGGGACCGGGATGATTCTGAACTCAGGCGTGGACCCTCGCAAAGTTGTGGGCTCGTATCCGGAGCGGCTGAGCGTAAAGCAGCTCAGGGGGCTGGCCGGGTACGTGGTGGCGCTGGAGCTGTACACGCCGGAGACGGTGCCGGTGCGGCGGATCGAGGCGATCGGGGAGACGGCCGAGGAATGCATGGCGGAACTGGCCGGGCGGGGTCTGGAACCGCGGCAATTCGAATACAGCATGTTGAAGGCGCCGTACTGAGGCGGTACACTAGGGAAGTCCTTCGGAAGTCGGGGCGTGGCTCAGCCTGGTAGAGCGCCTGGTTCGGGACCAGGAGGCCGGTGGTTCGAATCCACTCGCCCCGACCAATCTCTTCGATAAGTTACGGGCCGTAGCGGAAAATGCAGCCCACCCAGA
>Ga0265316_10006627_pt1 | contig 11026 bp, 10 predicted proteins | sample 4522metaG_FD_202092 | JGI IMG/M metagenome (GOLD analysis project Ga0265316, IMG submission 202092) | Rhizosphere microbial communities from Carex aquatilis grown in University of Washington, Seatle, WA, United States - 4-5-22 metaG | ecosystem: Host-associated > Plants > Roots > Rhizosphere >...
GCAGCCTCGAATAGTTGCTGAAGTCTTCCAGATCGGAGGCGTGTTCGCGGCGGAACACGATTTCCCTAAAGAAATCGGATAACCCAGGGCTGATTTCGGCATCTCATACTAGAAACGCACAGTCGGCCCCATGTCTTCCTGGCAGATGGCGGACGTTACACCTTCCACCCGAGGAGAGACCCATGATCAAGGACTCAACCCTGAAGCCGGTTTCACTGTTGGTCGGCGTACTCGCCGTGGGCCTTGTTGGTGCGTGTGGCAGCGGCGGGTCAGGCGGGGCAGGCGGGAATTTGGCACCGGGTGGCACGGGCGGAAGCGGAGGCAGCAACGCCGCTGGAGGGGCCACCGCGACTGGCGGGAGCGCCGCGGGAACCGGCGTCAGTTTCAAGACGCAGATTCTGCCCATGCTCAAAACCAACTGTGTGAGTTGCCACGGCCCAACCGAGCAGAGCTTCGGTGTTCGCGTGGATACCTACGAGTACGTGTCAAACAGTCTCGATTCCGTGACCGAAATGCTGGTGGGTGGAGGCATGCCACCCAGCGGCCCTCTGTCGGATACAGATCGACAACTGTTCCAGGACTGGGTCGATCAGGGTGCGCTCAACAACTGAGCGTGGCCGGGTCTATTCGTAGACGATGGTGTAACTGCTGGGATCGGGCAACGTGGTGGCCTGTCCGTTCGACAAATTGACCAGCGCGAGTTCGGATGCGCCATCGCGTGAGCGCTGCGAACGCAGGACTGCGAGTTGCCCAGTCTGATCGAAGAGTATCTGACCCGTGTAGCGCGCGGCCGCCGAGAAAAGAAGCTCACCGGTTGAACGGTAGAGCAGCCGGTCCTGACCCACGAAGGGCAGACGGTCAAACTGCCACGAGTAGGTGACGAAGACAAAGCGTCCGTCGGGACTGAGCTGAGCCCCGGGTTTCCATCCAGCGTCAGCCGGGGCCGCAAGGGTCGCGAGCAGGGCGCAGGTTCCGTCGCTGCACCGGCAATACTGGAGCGACTGCCCCTGCAACCGAACGAATGCGCGGTCGGGCTGGCCGTAGCAGGTGTCATCGAATCCATTCCACGGCTGGCTGGTCAGGCTGGCAAGCTTGAACTCCTGCCGCGTGGGCCCGCCCCACAACACCCCGGATCCCGGCGGATCGAATCGGACAACGTAGGTGTCAATCACTGACGGAGGCAGAATGGCGGCAAAGGGGGAAAGCTTGCCTTGCCAATCCACGAACCAGGGGACCGACGAACCGGTCTTGCCAAACACAAGGCCGAGCGTGGAAGCACCCAGCACGTTTGCTGATGCCACTCCGGCGTCGCAGAAACTAGGCGAGGCGGCGGGCGTCTCTTGCCCCGTGGCCAGATCGACGATGTGAATAGGCGGATCAGGACAGCCGTTGGTCGGGGAGAAGGCCAAGCGAGAATCGTCACGGGCAAAGGCTGTGTCGCACAGGTTTCCCTGCCAGACAGTGGTCCCATCCGTCATGCGCGCCACAATCGCGTGGGTGCCCTCGGTGCACCAGTACAGGCTGCCCACATGCTGGGCGGCATACAGGAATTTCTGCGCGGGAGAAACCCGCACATCCATGTGATCGGTTGGCACGGCGCGATCCGCGACCACGCTGCCATCTATGCTGATGATCTTGGCCCTAGCTCCCAGGCCCGAGGTCGATGCCGCCACGACCACGATGCGAGACGGGCGCAGGGGCTCGCCCAATCCTGGGAGGGGAGCCGGATAGCCATTGTTGTAGAACGCGCTCGCGGTCGCATCCCAGGCAACGGAGATGGCTTCCTGCCTGATGCCGCGCTTCTCGTAGCCAGCGCCGAAGTCGAGAGCGCTGTGATAGTCGTGCACGGTCTGCCCGTCGCGGTCGTAGGTCAGGAACTTGTCGGTTGCCGGGTCAATGATCAAGACCCGAGGCTGAATCCCGGAGTTTTCCGCATCGCCGTCCACCGTCGCATCGAAACCAGCGTTAGCCCCGTCGGCGTCGACGGGAGCATCGGGCGCCGCCCCAGGGGCGTCGGGCGCGCCACGGTCGACTGGTGAATCGGACGAGACCCCGAGCGCATCGGACGAGACCCCGAGCGCATCGGACGAGACCCCTGGGGCATCGGGTGTGGCGCCGGGAACGTCAGGTGTGACACCGGGGCCATCGAGGGCGACGATGCGACCATCGATCAGCGCATCGGGCGTGGCGACCGGGCTGTCCATGGGCGTGATTGTGGCGAAGTCGAGATTCCCGTCGAGCTTTGCCGCATTCGCGAGGTCGGCGGCCCCCGGCGAGCTATCTGAGACCGGCTGTTTCGCATCGTGATTGCTGCTGCTTCCGCCGCAAGCCACGACGACGAGCGGGGCCCCGAGGATGACAAGCACAAGACAACGTTGAGCTGGCCTAGTCATTGCTGTTCCTTTCCTGCCGCCGATCCGGCGCAGACCGAGACTCGCCCGAGCGCGACGATTCTACTCATGCCGGAATTCTTGGCCACCATGAAACGGCACGTCGCTTGCTTGAGCCATTCCCGACATTGTTGGGAAAGAAGGCCTTGAGTGAGACTGACGCCAAAGCAGATTCGTAACCTCGCGAGATTCCACGTCGTAGGCTTACGGGGAACTGTCGTTCTCGCGGGCTGTGGAGGTCGCAATACGCAGCTGGAACAGCACTTTCAGAACGTATTTCTAGTAGCCAGCCCGTCGGTCTTGTCGACCTGGTGGTGAGCCGGAATTCGGAGGTACTATGCGGTCATGCTGAAATCCGATGCTTGGTTGTGCTTGGCCTTGGCGACAAGTCTGCTCGCCTGCGGACGTGGCTCAGGGCGGGTATCCAGGGATGCGGGCGCCGTGGGCGGCCAGGGCGGTTCGTTTTCCACGGCAGGCGCGGGCGGGAGCCTTCTACCCACGGCAGGCGCAGGCGGAGGCGGCAGCGTGGCGGCGCCCCCCATTGCCGTGACCGATCTTTGCCCCATTTTCACCAGCGATCTGTGCACCTACCTCATGCAGTGTGGTGGCGAGCGGTATCAGGACCTCGATCAGTGCAAGCGGGAACTCGATTGCTTCGGCATGACCCAACTCCTGGATTCGGCGGCCAACCACCGCGTGATCTATGACCCTTCAAAGGTGGGAGCGTGCCACCAGACGTTCCTGGCGTCGCCCTGTACGTTCGGTGCCTTCATCTTCACGCCAGACATCTACGAAGTGCTGTCCTTCTGCCCCGGAACCCTCACGCCCAATCAGGGCGATGGCGATCCATGCGTCTCCGACGGCGAATGCAAAGCCAACCTGTATTGCTACAAGGGAGCAGACTGGCAATGTCCAGGAGTCTGTCAGGCGAAGGCACAGAACGGCGACTCCTGTGCAGGCAGTGCCCAATGCGCCAGCGGCCTCACCTGTGGCACCGGGCAGGTGTGCGTTCCCGCGCAGAAGGTTGGGGATACCTGCGACTCCTATTGTAACTACTCGTTCACCTGCCTCGGTTCCGATCCTTGTCAAGGCAACATCTGGTGCGATCAGTCCAACCACACATGTCAACCCGGCCGGCTTGAAGGGGAAGCCTGCGGCACTCTGTTGAATGGCCTCGCCGACCACACCCCAATTTGCGCCTTCAACTTGTGGTGCAACGCCGTGGGCACGGGAACAGGTACCTGTCAGCGTGCCAGTTCCCAGGGTGGTCCGTGCTCCGCTACCGAACCCTCGTGCGCCAAGGGCTTGCATTGCGATGGCTACCTGTCGTACGGCGCCGACGCCAAACTTGGAACCTGCATCGGCCCGGCGCCTGCCGGGGGCAACTGCTTCAGCACTTCGGATTGTCAGGCGGGCATGACCTGCACCGGTGGCGTCTGCGGTGCCCTCGCCCCAGCTGGCGGATTCTGCTACGGGGACTCGGACTGCGCCGCAGGATTGGTTTGCAATGGCCAGACTTGCGCTCCGGCGCGGTACCCGGGCGCCAGCTGCAACACCACCGATCAGCCCTGTGCTTACAGCCGCTGCGTGAACGGGACCTGTCAGGATCTCCTGAAAGTGGGCCAGGCCTGCGTCAGTTTCGGCGACTGCGCCACCAGCGAGTGCGTGAACGGTTTCTGCTACGACAGCAGCGTGTGCAACGCACCCTAGCAGGCGCAAAGATTTTCGGCAGAGTCGTGGCCGTGGCCGGCCTGATCCCTGTGGGCGCGGCGGGCAGGCGGGCATCCAAACATTCCTCATTTGCCCGCTTGACAGTTGGCCGCGGGTCGGGCGTTATCGGCGGTTAAGGCCGCACCTGGCCCGCCACCCAAGCAGGGGAATCGGACATGAAGCTTCGCCCAGCACCTCCGGACAAAAACCTGGTCGAACGAGGGGAAATTCTCGACGCGGTAGGGATCTCCCGGGTGTTGCGCCGCATAGCCTTTGAAATCATCGAGCGCAACGGCCCTTCGCCCTATCTGGTCGGCATCCGCACCGGCGGCGCGGTGCTGGCCGAACGCATGGTCGAGATGCTGGCCGCAAGTGGCGAAAGTCGGCCTGTGCTGGGCGCCATCGACATCACGCTCTATCGCGACGATGTGTTCCTGGGCCTGCCCAAGCCCGAGATCGGGGCCACCGAGCTGCCCGAGAGTATCGAGGGCCGCACCGTGGTGCTGGTCGACGACGTCTTGTTCACCGGCCGCACGGTGCGCGCCGCCATGGACGTGCTGGCCGACTATGGCCGGCCCCGCGCGGTCCAGCTGGCCGTGTTGGTCGACCGCGGCCGACGCGAGCTTCCCATCCAGCCCGACTACGTGGGCGTGCGTCTGCAAACCACCGCCGATCAGTCGGTGCGCGTGATGCTGGCCGACCGCGGGGAAACCGACCGGGTCGTCTTGCGAGAGAGGATCGCCAAATGACCAAAGGATTCACACAGCGACACCTGCTGGGGATGGAGACGCTGACCCGCGAAGAGATCGCCACCATCCTGGACCTGGGCGAGCGGTTTCTTGAACTCGCGGACCGGCCCATCAAGAAGGTGCCCACCCTGCGCGGCAAGACCGTCATCAACCTGTTTCTGGAACCGTCGACGCGCACCCGCACGTCCTTCGAAATTGCGGCCAAGCGCTTGTCAGCCGACGGGATCAACTTCACCGCTTCGTCGTCGTCCACGGTCAAGGGCGAGACGCTGATCGACACGGCGATGAACCTGGACGCCATGAATCCGGACATCGTGGTCATTCGTCACGCCCAGGCCGGATCGGCGCTGCTGCTCAGCCAGCGCATCCGCGCCGCCATCGTCAACGCGGGCGACGGCGCGCACGAGCACCCGACCCAGGCGCTGCTCGACGTCTCGACCATCCGCGCGCACAAGAAGAAGATCGAGGGGCTGACCGTGGTGATCTGTGGCGATATCGATCACAGCCGCGTGGCCCGCTCCAACATCTTTGCTTTGCGCACGCTGGGCGCGCGCGTGCGCGTGGCTGGTCCGCGCTCGCTCTTGCCCGTGGGCGTGGAAAAGCTCGGCTGCGAGGCCTTTGATCGCATCGAGCCGGCGCTGGAAGGCGCGGACGTGGTCATGATGTTGCGGATTCAGTTGGAACGGAAAGCCGGCAGCCGTTTCCCCAACACGCGCGAATACGCGCGCTACTTTGGCCTGAATCCACGCCGCCTGGCTTTGGCCAAGCCCGACGCCATCGTGATGCACCCCGGGCCCATGAACCGCGGCGTGGAGATCGATCCCGGCGTAGCCGATGGCCCGCGTTCGGTGATCCTGGAGCAGGTCAGCCGGGGCGTGGCCATCCGCATGGCCGTCCTGTACCTGCTGGGCGGCGGCAGCGGCGAGGAATGGAGCAAGTCATGATGGCCTGCAAGCGCAACCCTTACCTGAGGAGCCAGTCTCATGCCTGACATTCTTCTGCGCGGCGGTCGGGTGATCGATCCGGCGCGCGATTTCGACGCGCAGGCCGAAGTCTTGTTGAAGGACGGGAAGATCGCGTCCATCGAGCGCGGCCTGGCGGCGCCGGGGGCCAAGATCATCGACGTGAAGGACTGCTGGGTGGTGCCCGGGCTCATCGACCTGCACGTGCATCTGCGCGAGCCCGGCCAGGAATACAAAGAGAACATCGAGACCGGGACCGCCGCAGCGGCAGCGGGTGGCTTCACCGCCGTGTGCTGCATGCCCAACACCAGTCCGCTCAACGACACGCGCGCCGTGACCGACCTGATCGTGCAGCGGGCGCGCGATAAGGGCAGCGTGCGCGTGTATCCCATCGGGTGCATCACGCAAGGCCAGAAGGGCGAGACCATGGCCGACATGGGCGAGCTGCAAGAGGCAGGCTGCGTGGCCGTGTCCGACGACGGCCACGGCGTGATGAACAGCGAAGTCATGCGCAGAGCCCTGGAGTACGCGCGCAGCTTCCGCATGCCCGTCGTGCAGCACTGCGAGGACATCGCGCTCTCGGCTGGCGGGGCCATGCACGAGGGTTTGGCCTCTACGCGCTTCGGGATTCGCGCGCAACCGGCTGCGGCGGAATCCGCCATGCTGGCCCGCGACCTTGAACTGGTCGCACTCACCGGCGGCCGCTACCACATGGCGCACATCAGTTGCGCCGAATCGGTGCGCCTGATTCGCGAGGCCAAGAAGCGCGGATTGCCTGTCACCTGCGAAGTGACGCCGCACAATCTGATGCTGACCGACGAGGCCTGCGCCGGGTACGACACCTTCTTCAAGATGAATCCGCCGCTACGTTCGGCGAGCGATCAGGCGGCCCTGCGCGAAGCCCTGGCCGACGGCACCATCGACGCCATTGCCACTGACCACGCACCCCATTCTTCCGTCGAGAAGGAAGTCGAGTTCGAGCAGGCGGCCAATGGCGTGGTCGGCCTGGAGACCGCGCTGGCCCTGGGCCTGGAACTGGTCGCCGCGGGCGTGTTGACGCCAGCCAAGCTGGTCATGCGCATGTCCGCCGGTCCGGCCAAGGTGCTGGGCTTGCCGGGCGGCAATCTTGCCCTGGGCAGCGCGGCCGACGTGACCGTCATCGATGCGCAGGCCGCCTGGACTTGCGATCCCACGCTGTTCCGTTCCAAGGCGCGCAACACACCCTTTGGCGGGCGCGCTATGCGTGGCCGGCCGGTGCTGACTGTGGTAGGTGGACGGATCGTGTTTGCCCAGGAGAAGTTCGTTGTCTGAGACCAAGAGCGCACCAACCCCAGCCCTACTGGCCCTGGAGGACGGCACCGTCTACCGGGGCCAGGGTTTCGGTTCAGCCGCTGACCTGACCGGCGAGCTGGTTTTCAACACCGCGATGAGCGGCTATCAGGAAGTGCTGACCGATCCTTCGTACCGCGGGCAGATCGTGATGATGACCGCGCCCGAGATCGGCAACGTGGGCGTGAACCCCGAGGACTTCGAGTCGGATCGCCCCTACTGCGCCGGCTTCGTGGTGCGCGACCTTTCGCCGCTGGTGTCCAACTGGCGCGCGCAAGGCACGCTGGCCGAGCTGATGGAAAAGTCGGGCGTGGCTGGCATCACCGGCATCGACACCCGCGCCATCACCCGGCGCTTGCGCATCGGCGGCGCCCAGCGCGCGGTGATCACACGCAAGATCGACGATGCCAACGCCGCGGTGGCCATGGCCCGGCGGTCACCCTCCATGGAGGGGCAGGACCTGGCCAAGGAAGTGACTTGCGCCAAGCCCTACCAATGGGACGAAGGGCTGTGGCAGGCGCCGTCCAACAGCACGCCGGTGCCGCCGGTGCGCCATCGCGTGGTGGCCTACGACTTCGGCATCAAGCGCGGGATCCTGCGCCGATTGCGCCAGAGCGCTTGCGCGGTCACTGTCGTGCCAGCGGCCACGCGCGCCCGCGATGTTCTGGACCTGAAGCCCGACGGGATTTTCTTGTCGAACGGTCCGGGCGATCCCGCGGCTGTCTCGTACGCCGTGGAAGCAGCGGCCGAGCTGTGCCAGAGCGGCAAGCCCATCTTCGGCATTTGCCTGGGCCACCAGATCTTGGGACTCGCATTGGGCGGCAAGACCTACAAGTTGAAGTTCGGCCACCACGGCGCCAACCACCCGGTGATGGATCTATCCACGCGCAAGGTGGAGATCACGTCGCAGAATCACGGGTTCGCGGTGGACGTGGGCTCGCTGCAAGGCAAGGCTGTCCTGTCGCACATCAACCTGAACGACCAGACCGTCGAGGGCATGCGCCACGACCGGCTGCCCATCTTCAGCGTGCAGTACCACCCCGAGGCGTCGCCGGGTCCCAACGATCCAAGCTACCTGTTCGCGCGTTTCGTGAAGATGATGGACGAGCAGGCGCGGTGAGCGACGACGAGATCAAGGCGCCGCGCCCCGAGGCCGGACTCATCCACGCGCTGCTGGACCAGTTGGCCGCCGAATTCGCGGCGCCGCCGTTTCGCACGCAGATCGCAGCCGCGCGCGAGGAATACTTCACGCGTACGGGTAAGGTCTTCGAGGACGATGCCGAGGTGTACGAGGCGCGCACGATAGCGTTTCTGGAGTGGTACGTGGCCGAGCGACCGTTGCCCGAGGGCCGCTCGCCGGCCCTGGTCGCGCTGGAGCGCACGCCCGCCGACGCCGCCAACACCGACCGGCGCATGGCCTTGGCCCGCATCGCCACCAGTCACCGCAGCCTGTTCGACATCGCCGAGGTGAAGGGCAATCGCGTGGACCTGGAAGACATTCTGGGCGGCGCGCGCTTCTCCGTGGTCGAACGGCGCAGCACCATCGGTTTTGAAGTCGGCGCCATCGTGGAAGCGCGCGTGGTGTGGGACGGCGCGGATCCGCTGTTCACCAAGACCTTCCTCTTCCACCCGCGCGACGCTCGCACCGAGATTCTGAATCTAGTCGACGATTCGCTCATGGCGGGAGCTGGTCGCGACGAGATCATGGGCAAGCTGTCGCAGCTCTACCTGCGCTGGCACCGCCACGGGCACTTGAACGCGGGCCGCATCTACAAGGGCGCGTTCACGGGCAACACGGCCGGGCCGGTTGTGATTTAGAGCGAGCCACAGGGGACCTCGTACGCTCTCTAGCTCCGCCTCTAGAATCCGAGTCGGAGCTGGACGTAGAAGGAGTTGTCGTCGCTCTCGAGGGAAGAGCTGAATCCCACGTAGCTGTAAGGGTCGGAGTGAAGCCGATACCAACCGACGCGTGCCCGCAGCTTCTCGCCGATGGGCACAGAAGCAAACACATGCACGCCCTGGCTGGCGGGAGACGAATAGAAGGGAATCACGGTCAGATAGGTCCACTCGTCGAGATAGAAGGTCGGATCGGTTTTGATAAGCTCGAATCCCATCACGCTGCCGGTCAGAATGAAATCGAGTCGCTGATTCACGTTGAGCAGGTATGCCTTGCTGAGGATGGTGTTGGACTGGGAGCCGTCCAGGGTGGTGGTGGTGTCGCGATAGAGAAGTACGCTGAGCGAGGCGTTGAGGCCGATGTGGCCTATGCCCTCCAGACCGAGATACAGCATATTGCCGATAGCCGAATCCGTGGGGTTGTTGGGCGCCGCGCCCGGAGTCGCCGGAGTATTGGTGCCAGCATTGTAGAAGTTGCTGTACTGGTAAAACATGTAATAGAAGCTCAGCGTGTCGAAGACGGGCGCTAGGCGCGTGGTGGCGTACTCGGCAAGAATGGCGTATTGGGGGGTATTCGAGTCCACCTTCACCGTGCCGTCGGTCAATTGGCGGGTCCGGTCGGCGTTGTCGATGTTGATATTGGGGGTGTAGAAGGCGCGCAACTTGAGACTGTGTCCGCGTGGAAGATAGCGGGTGAAATCGAAGATCGCTGCAATGCCGTCGAAGATTGCATTGTACGCAAATCGCGGATAGGTCCCCTCGCGAACCAGTCCGTCGAGCTGGTTGATGGGAACCCCATTGTTGGTGGGCATGCGGCCGATGGCCAAGGTAAGGGGAAAGGAAAACGTGTAGGCCATGTAGGCCCGGTCTATCCGCGGGGTCGAGCCGGCGTAGCCGAATGATCCGCCCTCGGACGCCTGCCAATTGCCAGCATATTCATTGCGGCCGTCGTTTTGCCAGAACTTGCTCATGGCAAAAGTCGTGTAGAGTTTGAGGTGTTCCGCAATATCGAAATCCAAGTTGAGCGCCAAGTAGGTGCTGAACGTGGTCAGCCGGTCTTTGTCTTTCGCCTCACCCGGTACGCCGTAGGCAGTTGTGAAGTCTTCGAAACGGTTGATGAAGACTCCGGAAAAGCGCACGGTGTGTAGCGCCTGGTTGGCCTCCAGTTCGGTGACCCGATCATTGAGACTGTCGAGTTTGGACGCGGTTTCGTCGGCGTTGGCTGACGGTGTTGCGGCCAAGAAGAGAACGGGCAAGAGGAATGCACTTCTCATTGCTTGCCTAGCACAAGTTGCCGGCGTAGTGGTCGAGAGAACTGCGGCGCTACCGTCCGACGACATTGCCGGAATCGCCCTTCAAACATTTGATTCTGCAGGAAGCGATTGTGACTTCCTGATTGGGTTGGCAGTCGTAGGCTCTGACCACCGAAGCCAGCAGGATGTCGATGGGGATCTCCTTGTTGCATTTGTCCTTCACCGCCTGTTTCACGGTGGCGACCTTGCCGGCGTGGGCTTGTGGAGAAGGGAAAACCGTGAGCCCCAATGCGATGACAATGGTGAGGCTTCGCATTTCATCCTTGCGGGAGACAGGAGGTACCGGGCTTAGCGGCTCATGACCAAGAGCGCTCGGTTGGCCACCGATTGGCCGGGGGCTCACCAAGCTGAGATGGTCATCGACAGATGTGGCGTCTACTTGAGAGGTGCCAACTGCCCGGCTGTGGTGCCCCGGCCTGGCTGGCGCAAACGACGGGCAAGACGGCCGCGGCGGCTGCAAACCGTGTCCATGTCGGCGCCGGTGGCGTTCTTGGTGCGGCGGGCGCAGTGATCCCAGCCGACGCGCGTTCGCTCGTCTCTGTCACCAGGCGGTGGCGACCGGATACTGTGTGATCAGTGGATCGGGCGTGAGCAGGGTCAATCCGCCAACGATGGCCTGACAGACCAACATGCGATCGAACGGATCCTTGTGTAGCTCAGGCAGCTTGGCGCAGAAG
>Ga0265316_10006628_pt1 | contig 11026 bp, 9 predicted proteins | sample 4522metaG_FD_202092 | JGI IMG/M metagenome (GOLD analysis project Ga0265316, IMG submission 202092) | Rhizosphere microbial communities from Carex aquatilis grown in University of Washington, Seatle, WA, United States - 4-5-22 metaG | ecosystem: Host-associated > Plants > Roots > Rhizosphere >...
GATCACCGGACTCCTTCTGACGGGAATGATCGAAACCGGCCTAGGGTTGATGGGATGGCGTGGCAAAATCGGGCGCGGAATCGGTCGATATCCATGGGGCACATGGCCAAGATTGGGGCCACCGTAGTAGCCACCGCTCCACCACGGCCGGCAGCCGCCGATTCCCGGCGCCCAACCCCATCCAAAGCCGTCATAGAAGTTCCAAGCTCCGCATTGGAACGGCAGATAGCCCCATGAGTAGCCTGACACCCAGAGGTACCCGTACCCCGGCGTCCACATCCAGTCGCCGTTCCCATACGGGTCAAAGCCCGCATCCGCAGCCTCGTTGGGCGACCAGACATAGCCCTGATTGGGCACATCGTACCAATTGCCATCGGCATCCAAATCGTTCCACGCGGGGTTTTGGCTGTCGCCCATATTCTCCGAAGCGGCAGTCTGAGACGCAGCCTCGGTCGTCAGCGCCTGATCGCGATCTGAGTTCCATGCGTCCCACGAGTCCGGCTCGATCGACTCCGCGAGCTGATAGTTGGCCGGAGCGGCGCCGTTGAGAGCGATGCTCTCGCCGCCATGCAGGTCAACGGAAACTGCGCCGCTGGCGGCGTCGAGATGCGCGTTTCCTGAAAATATGGCCACATCGCCGGGAGGGTTGTCCATGCCGACACGAAGCACGGTAAAGCCGCTGGTGTTGAGCTGAGCATCGCCGAACATCACGCTCATCTGGCCAGCCTGCCCCCCACCCTGGAATTCGAAGTAAGCCAGACCACCATTGAGCACGAGTTGAGCGACGGCATTGGTTCCCGACCCCTGAAGAACCTGCAGCGTGATGGAGCTGTCCGGTGAGAGCCGGACCACGCTGCCATCTTCAAACTGAATCTCGGCCTTGCCGCTGTCGGTGGTTGTGAGTTGCATGCCCTCCAACAGCGGAGTATTGGCAACCGCCTGTTCGGCGAGAACCTGCCCGCCCTGCGCGAGAGACACCTGGCCATCCACAAAGCTCAGGCGCACTGCGCGCGCCGGCTGACCAGTTCCCTGCCCCTGATCTTGCGCATGCAGCGCCGGCCCGAAACAAACCACCCCAAGGACCAGCGTTGCCAGCCCTGCGATCCAACTGCGATTCCCCAAGTAATTCATGGCGCCCTGCCTTTCTATTGTTCTATGGCGACACACCCGAAAACATCGGGACCCCGCATTCATTTGACACCAAGTAAAGCGAAAAAGTCGCCGGATTGCAAAGATTTAAGTTGGGCCGCGATCCAACAAAGCTCGCGCCCGTTTTCTCACCCGTTCGAGAACATCGTCATCCTGGGCCAGGCGTTCGAGAATCTCTCGGATGGCGCAGACTTGCTGTGCCCGGCCATCCTCAACGGCCTGGGTGAGGAATTCCATCTCCTGATCCAGGCCCAGGCGATCGTGCTGCAGCAACAATTCGAGGCGAGCACCCTCCAGAATGGTTTCAGATACCGCCTGCATGGATTCGCCGAGCGTTTGGAGTTCCTTGTCGCGGGAATAGTTGAAGGTGCACGATCCCCGACCCATTGGTCCCTCATAAGTAAATGTCTTCCAACCTTCGAAAGCAACCTTCAGGTGGCTTTCGCAAGATAGATCGAACCACTTGTGACTTTTCGCTGCTGCAAAGACGCGCTCGGCGAATTCCTTGCTCAACTGAATGTCGCGATCGACGTTGGGCGCTTCGATCTCCTTCAAGCCGGCTTTGGGAGTGCTGGCCATCTGAGAGCGAAAATGGCCGCTGCCATCCGCGTGGAGGACGAGGGTCCATTGCGGAGGCGACAGTTCAGGATTGGAGAAGTCCACCTGGACGACGGTATCGGTCGGAGGCGTAGCATGAAGCTGGACGGAAAGCGTGAAAACGGCAGCTACGAGCCAGCACGCCCTCATCGCCTAGCCCCCTGCATCAGCAAGGTTTGCGCAGTATGAATGTGACAGATGGCGATGGCCAGGGCATCGGCTGCGTCTGAAGGTTGAGGGAGCTCGGCCAATCCAAGCAGCCGCGCCACCATGAATTGCACTTGCTCCTTCTTCGCGAGTCCATATCCCACGACGCTCGATTTGATCTTCAAAGGGGCGTACTCAGCAAGGGGAATGCGCTGCCGGGCCGCAGCCAGAAGCGCCACGCCGCGCACCTGGCCCAGTTTCAAGGCGGACTTGGCATTGACGGAGTAAAAGACTTCCTCGATGGCCACCGCGTCCGGCCGCCAGCGTTCCAGTTCGGCCGTCAGTTCCGTGAAGATCTGCTCAAGGCGGTCCGGCAAGGCATGCGTCTTCGTCAAGCGGATGGCGCCCATCGCCCGGAACTGGAGTGGCTCGTCGCGCGGGCCTTCGCCCGAATCAACGACGCCGAAGCCGGTCACCTCTGTTCCGCAATCGATGCCAAAGACCCTCATCGGGTCCAAGTGTACCGCAGAGCAGATGGGACGATAACTCCCGGGACGTGCGGCGCGGGTCTAAGCTGGGGATAACAGGTTTGTGCACTGGGAAATCGGACTAACCACTCAGGACCAGCAGCATTCAATCTCTTGGCGGGTCTGGTTCGTTTGGGAGAATTTCATCCGAATGAAACCAAACGCCATTTCAAGTGTCTCTAAGTTATAGAGGAAGAATTTCAGGCTGGGAGAGACTGTGGGCAGGATTCCGGCAGCAGCAAGGCGCAAAGCGGTTCTCTGGCTCAGCCAGGGAATCTCGCCACTCCGGCTGGCGCTGACTCTGGCGCTCGGGTTCGCAGTGGGCTGCATTCCCGTGGTTGGAATCCCAACAGTGCTTTGCGCCGGGCTGGCACTAGCCCTGCGTTTGAACCTGCCTGTGATTCAAGCCGCGAACTACGCCGCAATGCCCCTGCAATTGGCGCTGATCATTCCCTTTGTGCGCATGGGCAGATGGATCTTCTCCGCGCACCAGGCGCAGCTTCTGGCGCCGCGCACGCTCGAGCCTTTGTCGGCTCTTAGCCTCGCAACACGAATGAGCGGACTGGCCGGCGAGGCCTTGCTGGCCTGGCTTGTTGCTGCCATTCCGGCGGTCTTGTTGATGACGGCTGCATTCAACCTGATGCTGCGGCGTATTCCCGTCTTGAAAGCCGGAGCCGCCAACTGAGCCGACAGTTCCTTATCCCTGCGTTCAAGGGGCAGCGCCAACTCTTTCGTCGACCCTACTTCCCCGCGTACGGATCAGGCACCGGCTGGGCGCTATCGATCCATGCGGTGTAAATCATGTCGCGAAGCATGCTGGCGCCGGCGGCCAGGCGCGCGGCGGTAAAGTCGCGCGACTCTGAAGTGCCCGCGCCGACGAAGCCCCCAACCTTTTCCAGTTGATAGACCTTCTCGATATACGCGCCTGTGTGGCGCAGGTAGGCGAGGTAGGCGTCAAACATGTCGCCTTGAATCACCGTAGGCGGAGTCATTTTGGCTTTGATGTCGGGGGGGTGGATGTTGGCCGCGACAAACGGTCCTTCAAATTGGTGGTGGATTTGATGGCCGGTGGTGTAGCCGTTGGGATTGGGGCCAGTCCAGCCGTTGTACTGTACGGAGACGTGGAGGGGCTGCGAACCGTCGCCGACGTAGTGTCCGAGCCAGCCAGCGTAGAAGATGATCGACGCCTCGACGGGCTTTGTGTCCTGGCCTGCGGCCGCCAGGGTCCTGTACTGGCGCATGGCAGCTTTGAGCCGTTCCCACACTTCATCGGTCTCCCAGGGCTGCAGGCCGATCTTTTCGGGTCGCTGGCCGGCGGCGAAGACCGACGCTTCGAAGTCGAGACGCTTATGGGGCAGCGGACCCAAGGCGTCCGCCGTCTCCATATTGATAAAGTGCTCGGGAGCCTGGGCGGAATTGAGCTCGGGTTCAGCGGTCGAGCGCCAGCGGTCGGGCTCAGGGCCCAGGTACTCGACTTCGTCGATGGCCGCCGGTGTTTTGAGAAACGCGGGCACATCAGCCGGAAGCGTGGCAGCCGCCAGCCGATTGATCATGGTATGGCCCTCGTGCTCCCACGCGCGAGCGGCAGGCGTTGTGAACGCGAGGCAAAATAAGCCGGCAGCGGACACCGCTAATCGTAGCGAGGGGGCTCGAAAGGATGGATGAAACATGCAGCCAGTATACGGCGCAGCCAGCCGTGTGGATGAAGGCGGGACGGATGAAACGCAAGGCACAACACGACACCGTGAGGACGGACTGAGCCGAACGTGGTTACTTGAGCGTTTCGCCTCAGGGAAGTATAGGCTGATTTGTCTAGAGAGTCTGAAATCAAACGCATATACTACCTGCACATCGCATTGCCGCCGTCGAGAGGCCCATCTATGCGGGCGGGACGCGGCGTGCAAACAACACACCCGCGACACATTGCGACGATTTGTCGATGTCCCCGGGGCGAGATGGATGCCGGCAGCATCACTGGCGTCAAGGTTTGGGTTGTGCAGTTTTGAGCCAGGCGTTGGTTGAGGAGAGAGCGCCGATGAACGAGCGGCCGGAGGCATTGAGCGAGCAAACGCAGCCCACGCCAGCTGAGCAGGGCGCGGTTTCGCAGCTCTGGCTGATTCTGCCTTTTTCCATAGTGGCCATTTCAGTCGGAGCCGCGCTGGCCCGCCTATTTCCACATTTTCGATGGGAATCGCTGCCAGTGGTAGCGGCCGTGGTGGCTACGGCTCTGTTTGCGCTCCTGTTGAATCGGCGGCTGCTGCGTGCCGGGGCCACTCAGGATGCGGAGCCGATCGCAGAAGGACTGAGGGAACTCCTGGACTCGGCCGGTCCGGCGGTTGTGGCGGTGGATCTTGGCGGCAAGTTGATCTACTGCAATCCCGCGACGGAACGCGTGCTGGGCTACCGTGCGGCCGAGCTGTTGGAACGGTGGGGCAGCGTGGAGCTTCTTGCGTCCGGCGAGGCGGAGCGGCTGGTAGCCGAGATGCAGAAGTTATGCCGCGTGGAGAGGCCGCCAGAAGCCACGCGGGCCCGGTTGATGGCGGCATACATACAATGCGTGCGCATGCTGCCACCGAGCACGGTTCCGAGCTTCGAAGCCAAAGTGCGCCGCAAAGATGGCGTGCAAATCGCGGTAACGCTGCACATCTCGGCGCTGCGCGACGGGGCGGGCGAGTTGACGGGGATGGTTGCCGTGGCCGTGGATCAGAGCGACGGCCTGCGCCGCGAGCAGGCGCAGCGCGAGTCGCAGGAACGATACCGCGACCTGTTTGAGCACTCCACCGAAATGATCGCGACGCTGAGCCCCGCTGGCCAGTTTCTCTACGCCAATCCGGCGTGGAAGCGGTGTTTTGGAGTGGAGCAGGCGGCGCTGCTCGATTTGCGCTCCTTCGAAGAGCTCTTTTCAGAAGGCGTCAGGAACGAGGTGGCTGCGCTTTTCCGCCGCGCACTGGATGGCGAGATGGTGGACCGTATTCCACTGCGCCATCACACGTTGGATGGGCGCGTCCTGGAACTGGAATTGAGCCTGAGCCGGCGTCAGAAGACGGGCGTTCCTTTGGCGGTGCGTTGCCTGATGCGCGATGCGACGCAGCAGAAGCAGCGCGAGAACCGGCTGGCGCTGCAACTGGCAGTGAGCCAGATCGTGGGAGTTAACACGTCGGGCGAGTCAGCGGGCATGCGCATCCTCGAGGCGCTGTGCATCTCGCAAGGATGGGATGTGGCCATCGAATGGGTGGTTGGCGCCGAGCAGAAGCATCTCGAATTTGGAACGGCATGGGGAGTGCCGGGCCGCAACGCGGAGGCGTTGATTCAAGGGAGCATGGGTTTGAGGCAAACGGGGACAAGCGAGTTGCCGGAGCGTGCGTGGAGAGAGGGACGGACGGTGTGGGCGGCCGACCTGGAGGATGCGCCCGCATCGGGGCGCGCAATAGCGGCGCTGAAGCAGGAGATGGTCTCGGGATGGGCGGTGCCGGTGCGCGTCGGAAGCAAGGTGCTGGCGGTGCTGGAATTCTATTGTTCTTTCCGGCTTCGCGAGGATCGCGAGGCCATGGCTGCGATCGAAACGGCGGCGGCGTCACTGGGGCAATTGCTGGCGCGGACGCAGGAGCACGGGCGGGCGGAAGAACTGAGCCGTCAACAGGAAGTCTTGCTGGATGCGGTGGCAGAAGGGATCTGCGGGCTCGACCGCCAGGGAAAGGTGACCTTTGCCAATCCTGCGGCCGGGCGGCTGCTGGGCGCACCCGTAGATTCGCTGATCGGCAATCCGGTGCACGAACTGCTGCACGGCGCCGCGGGGACAGATCGCGCATGCAGTGAGGAATGCCCTCTGCGCAGCGCGGCAACACAATCCGCGGCATCCAACGGCGAGGAGAACATTTTCCGTGCCGACGGCACTTGCTTCCCTGCCGAGTATGCTCTCACTCCTATCCGCGCGCAAGGCCGAGTTTCGGGCTCGGTGCTGAGCTTTCGCGACATCAGCCAGCGCTATGCCCTCGACCAAATGAAGGATGAGTTCATCTCCACGGTGAGTCATGAGCTGCGCACGCCGCTCACCTCCATCCGCGGAGCGCTGGGGTTGCTCAGCTCGGGGATTCTCGGCGAGACCAATGAAAAGGCCACGAATCTGCTGCGCATCGCGTTGACCAACTCCGATCGGCTTGTCAGGCTGATCAACGACATCCTCGATCTGGAGCGGATCCAGAGCGGGCGCGAGCCGCTTGCCTTCCGCAGCGTGCAACTAGCCGACGTCGTTACCCAGGCCATCGAAGATATGCAGCCAATGGCTGACGCCGCGGGAGTGCAGTTGCTTCACGACTCCACCAAGGTGGAGATTTCCGCCGACTCCGACCGCCTGCTGCAGGTGCTAACCAATCTGCTTTCGAATGCCGTGAAGTTCTCGCCGCCGAACTCGCCGGTAAGCGTAATGCTGCGGCCGGGCGTGACCGGCGTGATTCTTTCAGTCATCGATCATGGGCGCGGAATTCCCGCTGACAAGCTGGAGGCGATCTTCGGCCGCTTCCAACAGGTCGACGCATCCGACTCGAGGCAAAAGGGCGGTACGGGCCTCGGACTGGCTATCTGCCGAACCATCGTGTTACAGCACTCGGGCCGCATCTGGGCGGAGCGCAATCCAGTGCGTGGATCGACCTTCCGCATTTTTCTGCCCTATCATCCTGCTCCTGCGGCTGCTCCGGGAGGAGGCGAGATCGAACCCGGGCGCGGCACCGTCGTCCTAGCCGACTCCAACGCCGATTCGCGCCCGCGGATCGCAGCGCAACTCGCGCGGCATGGCTACTCCGTTGTGCAGACAGCAACAGTGGAGCAAACATTGGCGGCGGCGCGTAATGATCCCCAAGCCATTCTTCTCGATACTGGGCTGGACGGCATGAACGGCTGGGAGATTCTGCCGCTTTTGCGCCGGATGGATGCATCGTCGCGCACACCTGTCGTTTTGTTGAGTGTGGAAGATCCGGAGAATCCGCGGGAGCTGCCAGCGGGCGCCGATGGATGGGTCTCCAAGCCGCTCCGCGAAGACGCTTTGCTCACCGAGCTGGCGCGTGTGCTCTGCGGCTCCGGCGAAAAGGCGCGAATCCTCATCGTGGAGGACGACCACGATCTGGCGAATGTGATCAGCGAGGTTTTCGCGCGCGACAGCATCCAGGTGCAAACCGCGCATTCGCTGCAGGAGACCATCAAAGCCTGCTCCACTTTCAAGCCGCACCTGATGCTGCTCGATATCGGGCTTCCCGACGGAGACGGCTTTAATGTGGCGGATTGGCTGCGCCAGCATGAGAACCTGGCCCAACTGCCGCTGGTGATTTACTCCGGCCGCGAGCTCTCGGCGGAGCAGCGGAGCCAGTTGACCCTGGGCCCGACCTATTTTCTGGCCAAGACGCGCGTGCAGCCGCAGCAACTGGAGGCTCTGGTGCTGACGATGCTGCGCTCTTCGCGTACGACGGAAGAGGCCCAGCTGCCCGCATCGGCGGTGCCAAATTCATAAATTGTTTGGGCAAATCTGCGCCGTCGAGACGCCGCGGCTGCGCTTCAAAATGAGATTCGAGGGAGTTCGACTTTGGGCCGAAAGATTTTGATCATCGACGATGAAGACGACATTCGAGAGGTAGCCTCGTTGAGCCTGGAAACCGTGGCCGGCTGGGAAGTGATCAAAGCCAGCTCAGGAGCGCAGGGAGTGGCACGCGCCGCCGAGCAACAACCCGACGCGATTTTGCTGGACGTCATGATGCCGGGGATGGATGGTCCTGCCACGTTTCGAGAGCTGCGCAGGAATCCTGCAACGGCTGGAATTCCGGTGCTGCTGCTAACTGCGAAAGTCCAGGGCACGGACCAGCGTCGATTTGCCGACCTGGGCGTCGAGGCCGTGCTCTTCAAGCCCTTCGATCCGCTCACTCTCTCGACGCAGATTTCGCGCGCGTTGGGCTGGAAGTGACCGCGATTCGCGATGAAAGATTCCGACCAATCCCCGCGACTGCCCGACGCAAGCATTTCCGCGGCACTAGATCTGATGTGGGCCCGATACCAGTCTCAGATTCTCGAGCGCGTAGCGGTCCTTGAAGCCGCAGCCTCGGCCGTCACTGCAAAAACTCTCACGGCATCAGGGCGGGAAGCCGCCCATGCAGCCGCGCACAAATTGGCCGGATCGTTGGGAATGTTCAACCTGGAGCGCGGCACCGATATGGCGCGGGAGTTGGAGGCCGCATACGCGCTTGAATCCCCACCCTCCCCCGATGAGGCCGACCGCCTCGGTTCTCTCGCCGCTGAACTGCGGGCGATGATTGAAAACCGCCAGCCGGGGATTGAAAGCCGCAAATCGGGGAAAGAGAATCTCAAATCGAGCATGTGACGCCCGAGCCGTTACACTCACTAACAGTGATTTCCCGCGATCCATTCACGTCAGAGCACGACGCTACGTCCCAATTGGGGCTGCACTTCGATGAGCCTCGCCCATCGCGCCGAATTTGGCCCGTGCGGGAACTCGTGTCGCAGGTGCGCGAACTGGTCGAGCAGGAGTACGGCGACATTTGGGTCGAGGGCGAGATTTCGAATTACCGCCCGGCGCCATCGGGCCACGTCTACTTCACGCTTAAGGACGCCGAGGCGCAGTTGCCGATCGTTCTTTTCCGGCGTCAGGCAATGCTACTCCGCTTTCGGCCGGAAGACGGCCTGCACGTGCTCGTGCGGGGCCGCGTGAGCGTCTACGAGCAGCGGGGCCAGTTGCAGCTTGTCGCGGAAACGATGGAGCCGGTTGGTGCAGGCTCCCTGCAACTTGCCTTCGAGCAATTGAAGGAGCGGCTCAGACTCGAAGGCCTCTTCGACGCCGAGCGCAAAAAACCGCTACCCATGTTTCCGCGCACCGTGGGGATTATCACTTCGCCCACAGGCGCGGTGATCCGCGACTTCTTGAATATTGTCAGTCGCCGCCACTCCGGCCTCGATGTCCTGGTGTCTCCGGTCTCCGTTCAGGGCGAGTCTGCCCCAGCCGAGATCGAAGCCGCGCTGGCCGAGTTGAACGCAACAAATCTCGTCGACCTGATTGTTCTGGCGCGCGGGGGAGGATCGCTGGAAGATCTTGCCGCTTTTAACAGTGAGCAGGTGGCGCGTGCGATTGCATCGAGCAGACTTCCTGTAGTTTCGGCGGTGGGCCATCAAACCGACTTCACCATCGCGGACTTCGCTGCCGACCTGCGCGCGCCCACCCCCTCCGCGGCGGCCGAACTCATCACCGAGGCACAGCACAAAATCGCCGAGCACCTGGCTACGCAATCGCACCGCCTTGAACGCGCCGCGCGCTTTCAGCTCTTGCAGGCTCGTCAGCGGTTGACCTATTTGCCCGTCAGCCGCGCCGAATCGCGCGTAACCACGTTGCTGTACAGGCTGGAGCAACGGCTCGACGACGCGTCGCAGCGGCTGGACGCTGCTGTTCTGAACCGACTGCGGCGAAGCCAGAACCGCATTGCGGAGATGGCCGCCAGCGTACTGCATCACGACCCGCGACAGCAACTGGCTCATGCGCGCGAACATTTGGCCGACTTTCGCGGCCGCCTGGACCGCAGCCTCGAACGGTTGATCGAGTCTTCATCTGCCCGGCTTAGCGCGTTCGACGCACGGCTCCATTCGCTCTCGCCGTTGGCAGTGCTCGACCGCGGCTACGCGCTGATTCTTTCGGCAGACGGCGCGCTGATTCGCTCCACTGCGCAAATCGGCTCAGGCGATCAGCTCACGACGCGGCTGGCTGACGGATCGTTCACGAGCCGCGTCGAGACTATTGCATCTGGCGCGCACCATGCGACCACAATCGGCAAACGAGGCAAGAGATCGGCAAAATGACGCCCAACGGAACACGCAAACTCTTCGGCACCGACGGCATTCGCGCAATTGCGGGTGAGGCTCCGCTGGACCCAACGACCATTTACAGTGTCGGGCTGGCACTCGCGCATTCGCTGAGAAAAGCGGCGCCGCGGCCTAAAGTCCTGCTCGGGCGAGATACGCGCGAATCCGGCCCGTGGATTGCCGCAACGCTGGCCGAAGGCCTACGTCAGGCCGGCGCTATTGTCGAAAGCGCCGGCGTGGTGACCACTCCGGCGATCGCGTTCCTGGCAAAGACTCACGGGTTCCAGGCCGGCGTGGTCATCTCTGCTTCGCACAATCCATGGCAGGACAACGGCATCAAGCTCTTCGGCGCCGACGGATTCAAGTTCCCGGATGTGGTGGAACTGGCGATGGAGGAAGAGATTCTGTTCCACGCTGCACAGGTGAAAATCTCCGATCCGAGTTGCTTCGCGCCCGTCGAGGAAAACGCCGCCCTTCAGCGAGATTACATTCAATTCCTCATCGATTGCGTTCCGGGGCTCTCGCTATCCGGCCTGAAGATCGTCGCCGATTGCGCCAACGGCGCCGCGGCGGCGATTGCGCCCGAGCTACTGCGCAGGCTGAATCCCGATGGACGTGCCCACATCACGCTCCTGAACGTCGCGCCCGACGGCCGCAACATCAATGCACAATGCGGCGCGCTGCATCCCGAATCCGTTGCGCGCGAAGTGAAGGCGCGAGGAGCGGACCTGGGCGTGACCTTCGATGGCGACGCGGAT
>Ga0265316_10006630_pt1 | contig 11024 bp, 10 predicted proteins | sample 4522metaG_FD_202092 | JGI IMG/M metagenome (GOLD analysis project Ga0265316, IMG submission 202092) | Rhizosphere microbial communities from Carex aquatilis grown in University of Washington, Seatle, WA, United States - 4-5-22 metaG | ecosystem: Host-associated > Plants > Roots > Rhizosphere >...
GCAGCAGGGGGAACTACGGCGAAGCCTCGGGCTGCTTCACCAGATGGTATCGCCAAGCGCCGGCGCCGTCACCATTCAAGGCGTGGAACCAGACGCCGACTAGGCTTCAGTGGAATTGGGCGGAAGAAGGAAGAAATGCTGACCGTTGAGACTTGCCCACGGCTTGGGATCAGTGCGATCAAGCCCAACCTAGTGGCCCATCCAGGATGCCGCCGCGTGCGTGTTCGCCTGACGACGAATGCTGGCCTTCTCGGGTTCGACTTGGCCATCCTGCGGGACAGGGTGACCTTCGGGATGCGTACGTTCTTTGGCTGCCCAAGCTGCGGAAGAAAGCGACGGTACCTCTATCTCTTAAATACCCAGCTCGCCTGCCGTGCCTGCCTGCACGTCAGCTATCACGCTTGGACCTTGCCCGATAGCTCATGGCGTTCGCGGGTAGGACGCCCGGCGCTCAAGGCCCGTAGAAAAGGTCTTGCGGTTGTTCCAATAGGCCCAGCGACGAGTCGGTCGAATCGAGTCCCATCTCATTAAGCTATCGATTTCTGGTTTCGCTGGGCAACGGGACCCTGGGTGGTACGCGTGCCGCGGCTTGAAAGAGACAGCGCTCCCAGATCATCTGTTCTCTCGACTGACGAAGACTGACCCACATCAACCTCGGTGAGTCCGATGACCATGTGTTGATTGAGCGAGCCTTTCTTGTCGCAAGGTTCGGCGGTTAGAAAATCTTGGGGGTCTGAATCGGGGACCAGATGATGGGTGGCTGCCGCGAACAGCACTGGCCGGATTCGTACTGGCGGCGATATGCTGGCATTGGAGATCCCAGGGGATACCCGGAATGGCAGAACGAGGTCCATGAATCAGGTCCCATAACCTTGCATCGAGGCTGGCCCGGAATCGCTGAGGCGCTATTCGTATAGCTCAGCGCTCGCCAAAACGCCGATGGCGTTCGACCCACCGGCTACGAGGACCTTCCCGCTCCGTAACAACGTAGCCGTGTGATCGGACCTTTCCACAGTCAGGCTACCAGTAGCAGTGAATTTTCCGGTCGTTTGGTTGTAGAGTTCCGCGCTCGATAAAAAGGCTGAATCAGTATATCCAGCGACCATGAGCACCTGCCGGTCGCTCAGTAGGGTCGCCGTGAAGACATACCTTCCCACTGTCATATTGCTGCTGGCCTCGAACCTTCCCGTTGCCGGGTCGTAGAGTTCCGCACCTACAACGAAACTCGTACCATCGTAACCACCGGTTACGAGTACCTTCCCGTTGCCCAACAACGTTGCCGTGGGTTCTATCCGTGCCGACGCCATATTGCCTATCGCGGAGAAAGTCCCAGCCTTGGGGTCGTAAAGTTCCGCGCTTGCGAGACTACGGCCGCCCACCTCGCTCCCTTCCCCGCCGACAATGAGGACCGTCCCGTTCGGCAGCAGTGTCGCCGCGTGCAACGCCCGTGGCATCGTCATGGTACCGGTGACGGAGAATGTTCCGGTGCTGGGGTCGTACAGCTCCGCGGTATCGAGTTCAGGAATCGGTGCGGAAGGCGTATAAAGATGAGTCCTGTATCCGCCGGTGAGCAGAACCCTCCCGTCGCCCAACAACGATGCTGTGTGGCCATCACGGGCATCCGTTGTGCTGCCGGTCGGTGCAAATTTCCCTGCCGCTGGGTCGTATAGCTCCGCGCTCCCTAAAGCGCGACTGTTGACATCTCCGGCGGCGATGAGAACCTTCCCGCTGCCGAGCAACGTCGCAGTATGATGTGCCCTTGTCGCGGTCATGCTGCCCGTGGCGGAGAATGTCGCGGTTCGGGGGTCGTAGATCTCCGCGCTCGCGACAGCGGATGTCCCATCGTTTCCGCCTGCGATGAATACCGTCCCGCTCGGCAACAGCGTTGCCGTGTGTCCAGCCCTTGCCGAATTCATGTTGCCAGCCGGCGCGAACACCCCCTGCAACACCGTTGTTCCCGTCGCGCCCCCGCTACCAGTCCCTCCCACTCGAAGAGGATCGGAGCAGCTCACACCAGCCACCAGCCCAAGGATGCAGAAGACGTCACAGAAACCGAGCTGTCGCATCGGAAACACGTAGCAACCTCTAGATTCAACGACTGGCATCGGACACCTCACCGGCATGATAGCCGAATTCGGGACTACCGGCCGACTCCGTGGCCAGATCAAGGGGTCCGACAGTCGGCTTGCCCAGGTTTCGGGTGTAGCATCATCACTGAGAATAAAGTAGCCTGGTCGAAGATTTGAGGTTCCCACCGGCCATCGCCGTGGTCGTTCGGTGACATAAGGTAGTTGTCCCCTTCTGAACTCGCTACTTCGGTGTCAGCTTCATCACTGTGGTGCCAAAGCCGTTCGCCCAGTACACGCTGGTGGCGTCCACGGCAATGGTCGTAGGACCGGCTTGCCCCGAGGCAAGAGTCGTGGGGGTCCCGCCATTGATGGGTAACTTCATCACCGCGCCAGCACTGGAGTGGCTGTTCGTCCAGTAGACGCTGGTTGAATCGACTGCGATGGCACTGGGGCTGTTCTGACCAGATGCGAGGGTGGTTATGGTTCCGCCAGTCTTGGGTATCTTCATCACCGTGCCATCATAGATGCCGATCTCACCGTCGTTGGTCCAGTAGACCATCGTGCTATCCACGGCGATGCCAGTGGGGGAGTATTGGCCTGAAGCCAGCGTGGTTATCGTTCCGCCACCGATGGGCGCCTTCATTACCGCCCCGCCAGAAATGCAGTTCGTCCAGTAGATGCTGGTGGAGTCGATTGCGATGCTGGAGGGATAAGTCTGGTTGGAAGCGATGATCGTCGGTGTGCCGCCGTTTATAGGCACCGCCATCACCGTGCCGTTCGGGTAGGCCCAGTTCGTCCAGTAGACGTTGGTTGCATCCACGGCGATGCCACTTGGGCTCTTCTGCCCCGAAGTGAGCATCGTGACAGAGCCGCCAGCGATGGGGACCTTCATCACCGTCGTGTCCCCATACCAGTTCCCCCAGTAGACGGTAGTGGCATCAATGGCGATGGGGTTGGAGTGGCTTTGGGCGGAAGCGAGAGTCGTCGGGGTTCCGCCGGTGGTGGGTATCTTCATCACCGTGCTGTTGCCCAAATCGGAGTTCGTCCAGTAGACGGTCGTGGCGTCGATAGCAATCCTCGATGGATGGACTTGGTCCGCGGCAAGGATAGTGAGACCGACGGTGGCACTGCCGCCCATACCCGTCGCGCCAGCCGCGCCACCGGTTCCGCCCAAGCCACCGCTGCCGGAGCCACTTACACCGGTGCCACCGGTACCGCCAAGGCCAGCCCCACCTGCGCTAGGCGCTCCACCCGAGCCGGGCACTCCACCAGCTCCCGAGATTCCGCCAGTGGATGGCTTGCCACCTGCCCCCATCATTCCACCACTGCCAAGCGTTCCTCCGGTGCTGGCAAAAGCCCCTCCCGAACCGGTCAGACCACCGAAGCCGAGTAATCCACCCGAGCCAGCCATGCCACCCCCGACCCCGGCATCTCGACTGCCACTTGTTCCATTACCGTTGCCCTTGCTGGTACCGGAACATGCGGCCAGGACGAGCAGAAGGATAGTGAGGCGAGAGCGTGTGAAAGGTGTGGTCATGGCTGCGATTCCTGAGGTGGAAGATCGTCTCACCGAAAACGCTGGCATACAAGGGCAGATCTAACTTGGTCAGGCGCAGCCCTGTGGAAATTGGTTACTTCTTAGAGCCGGCTTGAATGCTGCTACCCCTACGCGGGCCGGTGCCCCCGCGTGTACCTATCAACGCGCCCACGAACGTCGCGGCAAATGAAAGCACGCCAGCAAGCAGAACCCTGCGTGCAGGCACGAGCCACCAAAGCGCCTGGGACTGAGCGTGATAGGACGTCCTATAGAAGACAACCATGGACGCCGAAGAGATGAGTATCCACGGAACCGTGGACCAGAGTGCGAGGAAGAAGACATAGGCAAGGCTGGACGCCTTCGGTCGGTGGAGTTTTTCCAAGGCGCCAAAGATCGCCGCACCAACGACGGCACCCGCGATTGGATAGCCCGACCATGCTACGCCGAATAGCACCCGAAGCAGAATACGGGTGACGGCAATGCCAGCCACCTGCAGTATCGCGAGGAGAAGGACATCACCAACCGACGGCCGTGGCGGACGGTCAATCATGCCGGGCTGATTGAGGTCTGCCTTCGGTACCGCGTAGGGGCCGGCATGGAACCGGACGTAAAACAGATCTGGGTTGGTCACCACATCAAGCGATGGAAAGAGTCCATCCAGCTCCGGCGCGTCCACCGTCACCAAGGAAACCCGTCGCCTCGCTAGCTCGGCGAACACCTTGTCGTCGGCCCATGATGAGTTGCGGAACTCGACCGCGAGCGGCAGCCCGTCAAGCTCGGAGAGGAGGGCACCAAGATAGGCGCGATTCTTGGATGAACGGTCGAAGGGGCCCCCGAACTGAATCAGGACGGCAAGAAGCTGGCGCGACTGCAGCAGCGGCGCAATGCCGACACGGTATTTTGCCACCTCGCCCTGCCATGCCTTCGGGTCCACCTCGTGGGTCAGGCTGCGGGTGAGCTTGGCGCTGAAGAGAAAATTCGGCGGGACGAGGGAGCGTTGGCGCTCGATGGATTCGGCCTGTGGCATCTGATACCAGGTCGTGTTCAGCTCGGTGACCGGGAACTCGCGCGCGTAGAGTGGCAGCATCTCGCCGGCCTTGGTCCCGGATGGATAGATGCCGGCCTCGACCCATTCAGGATAGGAATACCCGGACGTGCCGACCCAAAGGGCGGCATTGCCTGCTTGTTGTTTGACGAGGGGCGCGGACACCGTAGACCTGAACGGATGCGCAGTATCGCAAGAAACCAGCGACCGTCAAGCCGCGCTGCGGACGCCTCCAAGCGAAGCGCCAGGCACCACCCTATGCTGGCGTGCCTGCTGCCACCGGCGCTGCCGACCGCTGGACCAGTGCCTGAATCGTCCGGGGTGCACAGCCTTCCAGCCGGTTGTTGATGAAGACATACGTGTACCGTGATGGCGTCCGCGCGCCTTCGTCGATGATGGTGGCGGCGGCAGACCGAGCGTTCGCGTCGATCTTCTTGATTCCGTCGAACGGCTCGTAGTCTTGGATGGTGCGTTCGTAGGTCCTGCCAGGCGTGAGCAAGAACCGCGCAGCGACCAGCGCGGGATTTGTCCGGCTGCCAGCCAGATCAAGTTGCTCCGACACGGTCGGCATGTCGGTCCACGAGTTGTAGACGTGTGCGACCTGGTGGCGCGCAAGGCAGTCGAGATACTCCGGACCGAGCCAGACGTCGTTTCGCATTTCTATGCCGTAGGCCCACCCCTTGGGTAGCTTGGACAGGAACGTATCCAAGTCCGCGATGAATTCGCGCAGGTCCAGGTAGTCGGCGCGGCGAAAACGCGAGAACTCGAACATCAAGATGCCGACTTGAGATCGAATCGCTTCGCACGGCTCAAGAAAGCGGCTCGCAAAGACATCCGCGTTCAAATAGTTCTCGTTCACGGTCCCCTTGCGTGCGCCAAAGCGAGCCAGGTTGGGGAAGCGCTTGACCGTGATGGCGTCGGTCACCTTGAATCCGAATTTGAAATCCGATGGTACCTGGACTGCCAAGCCCTGGAGGGACTGGCGGCTAGGAAAGGTGTAGTAGGCGGCATCCACGCAGACGGTCTTGAAGACCTCGGCGTATTCGGCCAGGCAGTGCTCCTCGAAGCGGGACTTGGCGAACTTGCCTCGGTAGAGGTAGCGGGACTCGTCGTAGACCATGCCCCGCCACCCTGGGTACTTCCATGATGATGTGCCGATGAAGACGCCCTTGCTCGCCAGGTCGGTGAGCCGGTCGCGCAGCTGAATCTTGTCGAATTCCATCGATTCCACCAATGCAGTCTACGACGCGCGTCCGGGCTTGCCTCCAAGAGAATATCGTCGCTGCTCAGGCCAGGCCCAGAAACGGACTATGTACACCCGCCCCGTTTCGGTGAATCATGTTTCCCATGCGACAGTCGTCGAAATTTCGAATCTTTGTGTGGGCAGCAGTGGGCGTCTTTTCGCTCATCGGTGGCTGTAGCAAGTCCACCAGGGCGATTTTGGCTGATGGGGCAACCATGCCCGATGCTTCGGTGAGCGGTAGTGGTGGAGTGGCAACTGGAGGAGTCGGCGGATCTGCACCAGATGCCACGGATTCGGGCCACATCGCCGATGGAACTGGAGGCGCGGGCGCCGTTGCCACCGGTGGGGTCTCGGGAGGCGGAGGGTCGACTGGCACCACAACGGTACCACTGGGAATCTTCACACCTGCGGGCAACATGGTTCTTGCACGGGAACGGCATACGGCGACGTTGCTTGGCAATGGAAAGGTTTTCATCGCAGGCGGCTACGGACGCCCGAGCGGCATCGGGGGAGAGGTGGGACTATCAGACACGGAACTCTATGACCCAGTCTCTAGAACGTTCACTCCTGCGGGGACCATGACGGTCACGAGGGCCGAACATACAGCGACGCTGTTGGGTAACGGGAAGGTACTCTTGGCCGGCGGCTATTCGGGGCCAAGTAGCACCGGGTCGTTTTCCAGTTCCTCAAGTGCGGAACTGTACGATCCTGCTACGGGAACCTTCACGGCGGCCAAGAGCATGACAACGGTAAGATCTGGGCACACCGCCACCCTTTTGAATGACGGGAAGGTTCTATTGGTTGGCTCGTACTACACGACGACACAAGGTTCGGACCTCTATGATCCGGTGACCGGAATATTTTCACCGACCGGCCGCATGACAACGACGATGAGGAGCGGCCACACCTCGACGCTACTCAGCAGTGGGAAGGTGCTGGTCGTAGGAGGCGTGGACAACGACTATCTCGCGAGCGCTGAACTGTATGACCCAACGACCGCAACATTTGCGGTGACCGGGAGTTTGGCCACGCCTAGGGCCTACCACACTGCGACCTTGTTACCGAATGGGAATGTGCTTATTGCCGGAGGACTTGAAACCTCTAAGACAACAGATGCCTCTCCACACAGAGGCGTCTTTCCCCCCAACGCGGAAATATTCGACCCACAGACCGGGACGTTCACATTGGCAAGCTACTCACCCTTAGTCAAGAGACTGCAGGCCACGGCAACTTTGTTGCCGAACGGGATGATCCTTATTGCCGCCGGCCAAGGCGAGGATACATGGCCTACAAGCAGTGACCTATATGACCCCACCACTGGAACGTTCTCGCTCACCGGCGGCTTGAGTACTGGCCGATACGCCCACACAGCAACGGGACTGCCGAGCGGACAAGTGCTCATTGCCGGGGGTGATAACGCGTCGTTGCCGCTCGCTAGCGCAGAGATCTACGAGTAGTTGGTCTCATGCCATCGCCGAATCCGGGCCCGGTGTGCCAGTGCAGGTGGCGTCCAAAGGGCGGCCAAGGGGGAAACGTCACCGACGGATGCGTGATACTATCCTGCCAAGCTCTTGCGCTACTGGTGGGTCAACCAGAACCAAACGTTCCGCCACGAGATTGCGGGCGGCTACCTGTGGTCTCCGAAGCGCAAGACCAACGACGCGCGGAACCACTACTACGAGTGCATGCGTGAAGTTGCCATCGGCGATATCGTCTTCTCGTTCGTCGGGACCAAGATCTTGGCCATCGGTGTCGCGCAGTCCTACTGCTTCGAATGCCCCAAGCCTCTCGAATTCGGTACCGCCGGAATGAACTGGGAGAACATCGGCTGGAAGGTCAGGGTCAATTTCGTCCAGCTCCGGAACCAGGTCCGACCGAAGGACCACATGGGCATCCTGGCTTCGCTGTTACCCACGAAGTACTCCCCATTGCGGCCAAACGGCGACGGCCTTCAGAGCGTCTACCTGGCCGAGGTACCCAAGCCATTTGCTGAGGTCTTGGCTGGCCTCATCGGTGCGGAGGCAGGCGCTTTGCTTCACCAAGCTGCAACTCTAGGCTTGCCAGCGGGTGACCAGGCGACACCCCACACCACCGGCGACGACCTGGACTACTGGGAGCACCGGCTAGAGCAAACCGTCGTTCAGGACGCCGCCATCCCTGAGACCGAGCGCGAAGCCATCGTTCGTTCACGACGAGGCCAGGGGCTGTTCAAGCAGCGTGTCCTGCTACACGAGCGACGCTGCCGCGTCACAGGCGTGGACCGGTTGACCCACCTCGTTGCCAGCCACTGCAAGCCCTGGCGGGATTCAAGCAACGAAGAACGACTGGATGGAGAGAACGGATTGTTGCTCACGCCCAGCATCGACCACCTGTTCGACCGTGGCTTCATCGGCTTCGAGGATTCGGGCAGGCTCATCATCAGCCCTGTCGCCCACAAGCCGTCGCTACGGAAGATGGGCGTGGAAAGCGAGAAGCCAGTGACCGTGGGAGACTTCACCGCGGGCCAGAAGCAGTTCTTGGACTGGCATCGGGACAAGGTCCTGCTCATGGCGGTTAGGTAGGGCGGACTGCGAAAACGTCACTTGCGACTTTTTCGCTTTGGGCCTATCAATGCTGCGCTGTCGCTCAGAGGCCGTTTGAGCTGCGCGTGCAGATGTTGTTTCACGCTGAAGACCCCGGACCAAGAAGCAACTGAAGCGAGCAGCGCGAGGCTGGCGCTGCCAAGGAGATGGCAATGCTCACCTGTGATCGCTCTCGAATTCATGTCGTGTTGGTGTCTTGCGGTTTGCTCGCCAACGCGTCGGCTTGTTCAAGCCAGGGCACATCCGCCGCGCCTTCCAGGACACGCAGACTGCGTCGCTGGCTGTGCGCATTATCCGCGCTGGCCGCGGTGATGCAGCTTTCCCCGCCCGCGCGTGGGGCTTTGGGCGACGACGTGGCCGCCGTGGCCAAGGATCGCGCTCGCATGCAGGCGAACCTGCACATCCAGCAGCGAGGCAACTACGAGGTTCACGAACTGGCGACGCCCATCGGAACCACGGTGCGGGAGTTTGTCGGCCAAGACAGCAAGGTTTTCGCGGTTTCCTGGTCCGGCGGGTGGCGCCCCAACCTGCGCGACATCATGGGCGCCCACTACGACAGGTTCATCGACGGTACGCGTGGCAAGCTCCGGGCGCGCGGACCCGTGCGCATCGACCTGCCGGGAATGGTCGTGGTCATGGGCGGGCACTTGCGCACCTTCTTCGGCCAAGTCTACCTGACCGACCTTTTGCCGGTGGGCGTACAACCCCAGGATCTTCGCTAGGAGGCGCCATGATACGAATACTTGCAGTAGTGCTTGTTGTTGGTTGGAGCGTCGGTTCGTGTGCCAGCGGAAACAAGCAAGGCAACATCGACGCGGGTACCAATGATGGACCGAGCGCGGGAGGCGCGGGCGGGGCAGCGGACTCAGGCGGCGGCGGGGCTATTTCCTTGACCGATCCCAACGTGGTTGCCGTCACCGTAGATCCAGGCCCTCCGGGCGTCTCTTATACGAACGGCCTCTACGCCGACGTAACCCTGTGCGTGCCTGGAACCACGACCTGCCAGACCATCGATCACATGCTCGTGGGCACGGACTCCGTGGGCGTGCGCGTGCTCAAGTCGGAGCTCACGCTCACGCTCCCAGGCGCCAACGACCCGACCGGCTCGGCTCTCGCAGAATGCACCCCCTTCCTCGTCGGTAGCACATGGGGTCCGGTCTTGATCGCGGACGTGCGGATGGGACAGGAAAAGGCGGCCAACCTATCCATCCAGGTCATCGGCGACGCCACCTATCCCGTGCCGTCCGACTGTACGGGTACGCCCGTCAACGATGTACAGTCCCTCGGCGCGAAAGGCCTCTTGGGGATCGGCGCCTATTTGCAAGACTGCGGTCCAAACTGCGCGAAACCCGCGGGCCCAGGGCTCTACTATGGGTGCACCTCGGCCAAGGCGGGCGGCTGCACTGCTACTACGGTTCCACTTGCCACCCAGGTTTCCAATCCCATCGTGAGTTTTCCCGTGGACAACAATGGGTCGTTCATCCGACTGCCGAGCATCCCCGCCAGCGGTTCCCCTTCCGTGACGGGTGAACTGGTTTTCGGCATTGGCACGCAATCGAACAACGGGCTGGGTGACGCCAAAGTCATCGCATTCGATGCCAATGGCTGGGCGAGCACGACCTTCCCGGTCGGCGGAGCACAGTATACGAGCTATATAGGCACCGGCTCCAACGCAGTGTACTTCCTCGACGCGACCCTCGCCCAACTGTCGGTGTGCACGGGAAGCTCGAGCGCGTTCTATTGCCCAACCTCTACGGTAAATCTCAGCGCCTCCATGTTAAGCGTCGACGGTTCGAACGTGAACGTCAGCTTCAGCGTGGTCAATCCTTCCAGTCTGAGCACCAGCAACTTCGCGTTCAGTAACCTGGCCGGCCCCATGCCAGGCTTCCCGACCGATACCACGGTGCCTGGCTTCGCCTGGGGGCTGTCCTTCTATTTCGGCCGCACCGTGTTCACGGCGATTGAAAGCCAGAACACCCCAGCCGGCCCCGGGCCGTACTTCGCCTTCTAGCGAGCGAGGCGGTTACAGTAGGCAGGCACCGCGTCTGTGATGACGAAAACAAGGAGTGACCCATGAAGCGAATGTGTGCAAGGCATGCTGTTGCCGCGATGGTTGCTTGGGCGACGGCGGTAATGCTCTCGACCGTGCTCATCGGCTGCGCCTCGTCGCCGAGTTCGCATGCCGTGGTGGATGCAAGCCCGGTATTGGGGATGTAGTAGACGGATGAGGCGCGGTGCCATCGAATGGACGTTCATCGGCTGGAACGAGATGCGGCCTTGAACCTCGCACGCTAGGGCCACTAAGCTACCGAACCTGGGTCCCCTTTGCTCTACCCTGCCCACGGTCGTCCGAATACAGGGGGCCAGGTATGTCGGCGGTGAAAAAATTGGGGGCTAAAATTCAAGCCAGGTTTTTCCCCGGCTTGAACCCGCGTTTGTTTCGGGTGCCACGGGAACGAGATCGCTGACTTGCACCCGATCCGAGACGGTGGTCGTAATTTCCGCCACGACGGCGAAAATCGCCTTATCCTCGGAGCCTGGCCATGCA